>Ga0136582_1000003_pt1:5000-108252 | contig 108252 bp, 115 predicted proteins | sample AntDeeMetagen293_FD_104787 | JGI IMG/M metagenome (GOLD analysis project Ga0136582, IMG submission 104787) | Saline lake microbial communities from Deep lake, Antarctica - Metagenome #293 | ecosystem: Environmental > Aquatic > Non-marine Saline and Alkaline > Saline | place...
TAATATTTAAGCTGGTGAAGGGACTTGAACCCGCAACCTACTGATTACAAATCAGTTGCTCTACCAATTGAGCTACACCAGCATACCTTTATTGTCTGACACATTCATAATTATACATCATTTCTATTTTTATAGTAAAGTACTTTCTTTTCTTTTTTTTTATTTTATAAATTTACTTTGGACCATATTAAATCTGTGAGATAATTCAATTATATTAATTTTATATGAATTGATTAGTTTTATATCTAGTATGCTACAAAAAAAAGAAACAAATTTATGGAGAAATACTAATTATGTCTCGTTATAGAGGAGCAGTTCTTAGAATTACGCGTCGTTTAGGTGAACTTCCTGGTCTTACAAGAAAAACTACAAAAAGAAGTTCTAGGCCCGGGCAGCATGGAGATCAAGCTAGAAAACCATCTGAATATGCTATTCGTCTAGAAGAAAAGCAGAAGTTAAGATTCAATTACGGTGTAACAGAGAAACAGTTGTTACGATACGTGAGAGATGCAAGAAGAATTAAGGGTTCTACTGGAGAGGCATTACTACAGCTTCTTGAAATGAGATTAGATAATATTGTATTTCGTTTAGGAATGGCTCCTACAATACCAGCTGCTCGTCAACTTGTTAATCATGGTCATATATGTGTTGAAGGTAAGAGAGTTTCTATCCCTAGTTACCAATGTCAAGCAGGTGAACTAATAAGTGTGAGGGCTAACCTTCGTTCGAAACAACTGATTGAGTCATATCTAGCTTTTCCTGGTTTAGCTAATATACCTAGTCATCTTGATTTTGATAAAAATACTTTTAAAGGAAAAATCAATGGAATAATTGAAAGGGATTGGGTTGCACTACAACTAAATGAACTACTTGTAGTGGAATATTACTCCCGTAAAGGTTAATGTACTCTGTGTAATAGTAGAATATCAAAATAACTCACTAGGTAATTCTTACCAAGAGTTTTCTTCACTTGGCAAGGTGTCTGAGGTTACCAACCATATGACACCTTTGCAGAATCTTTGTGTTGATTTTACTTTCTCTATTAATATTTTTTTGATTTTTTTGTCCCCGGTTAAATCTCTATTATTAATCTTTGGGTTGTCACCTATTTTTTGATACAGGGTGTACGTAGGAAAGAATCTTATCTTTTGTACCATTTCATATGAGGATTTCTCTAAATCTAATAAATAATTTTCAAGATTATATATTTCTATTATTGGTTCTTCTATGGTCGATTCCTTATTATTATTTTTTGATATTTCCAAAACCTTTTCTATATCTTCTTTACTGAAGAAAACTAGTTGTTTATTTATTTCATGGTTTTCTCTTTTATTAATAAGTGAGTTATTTGTACGTAGTATATATATAGGTGTGCCTTTGAACCAGTTACTTCCATATTTCTGTTTAGGATTAATAAATGATGTATTTTTTTTAAGACTAATCTTCAAAAGTATATCTAGTTCTTCTAGGTCACCAATTATCCTGATTTGTATTTTAGGATCTGAAGTTCTGTTTAGATAGTAAAATGTATCTAGTCCAGTACTTTTTATACTAAGTCCTGAATTTTGTGCTCCACGTGCGTCTTTTAAACATATCTCATGTAGATAGGATTCAGCATCCTGCTTGTGAAAGAAAAATAATCCGATAGTTATAGGTCCTTCGTCTTCATCCCAAATAAACCAGTTATGATACTGATTATAAAACCATTGAAGTGAACTTTTATTTGTCTCTTCTCTTGGGGAAGCTAATATAATTTCATTATTTCCATTAACAACCGTGTATACAGGTATTCTCTTCAGTCTTGTTAGTATTGTTTTTTGTTTCTCTGTTGGAAACGTTGGGTTTCGCCTATTTGTTTTGAAAAAAGATACTTGCTTCCCTATATTATTTCTATCTTCATCTAAATTTAATTGAATGGTTTTATTCTTATCTGTGTACAGAAAATCTTCAATAAGTATTTCTTCTTCATTTTTGATTTTTATTCCTACTCCTCTTTCTGTATCCAGCCACTTTATTAATTTTGATAATGGATCTTGTACTTGAGTACTTTGTGAAGAAGGAAAGATCAGGTTTGGTTTTTCCATGTTTAATAAGTTGCTTAGATGCTCTGCGATATAATTCATGTTTTTTCTTGATTTTTAGTGTGCTTTTTAGTTTTCTAAAGTTGTTTGAAGCGACTATCTATTTATATTTTTAGATCTTCTTATAAAATTATTTCTTCATTTAATGGATCACATCTTAGGAGTACTATTTTTTATTCCTTTCCATTGAGCTTATACATTTATACATAAGGGCTATCCATTTCTCAGTTGTTCTAATCTTGATAAATACGATGAGATTGACTCTTTTTGTACTACTGTAGAAATCATATTTTACTACAGGTAATTTGTTCTAAACACAATCAAATTGACTAACTAAAGTAAACTTGTTGATTGTTCTTAGGTTAGACTAAGTTACTTTTTTATGGCTAAAAAAAACAGATTGATCTAACGGCATTGTTACTTTTCTAGTATTTTTTTTTATTGCATTACGAATTATTAAGGTTTAATTTTTTTTTCTATTTGCTCTAGACTATATCTATATTATTAGTGCGTGTATAGTTACTAAAATAAAATGTTTTCGTAGGACAGTGAGTTTTATCTCTACCTGTTGGTCGAAACATATTAGTGATGTGGTTGTTTATATTCTTTTTTTTTCCGTAATAATTTGTTTTGTGCGTTTGTTATCTTGTTCTCTGTAGTACTTAGATAATTATTTATCTATATTAATGTCTATCTCTAATAATTTTGGTTGATAATTAGTGTAGTGAGGCTAATATATCGATAATTTTGTTTTTTTTTATCTATGATCCACGAGCGTATAGAAAATTAATTCTATATATTTGTAGACTTCTAATCTTAATTTCAGTGTATGGCTGTTAAAAAACTAACGTAAATTTATGATCATCTAGCCCTTGTACACGAAAAAAAAGTTGCTCTGTTTATTCAGTTCCATTATTTTATTCGTTTGCTTTCACGAAACATTATATTTGTTTTTGACATCATACTTTGACTAATTTTTTAGAATTATTCTCTCTTGTTTATCTGATTACTCTTACAATCTTTCATTTCATAAGAAAAACTTATTCATTTTATAAAAAAGATATTGCTATTTCCCTCTTATTTCCTGATAATATTAATATTAAGGTATAAGTTAATGAGTTAAAGCATTAATTATTAACTGCCAATATTGTAATCAACTAATAAAGATGATTTTTCTGACCTATTAGTATTACACAGGCTAATTTTATCATTCAAAATACACGTTAAAGGAGGAGTTTATGTCTCAATCCGTAGAATCACGGACTCGAATCAAGAACGAACGTTACGAATCAGGTGTTATTCCATACGCTAAAATGGGTTATTGGGATGCTGACTATGTCATTAAAGAAACTGACGTACTAGCTATGTTCCGTATGACACCTCAGAAAGGTGTTGATCCTGTAGAATGTGCAGCAGCCATTGCCGGTGAATCTTCTACAGCTACATGGACTGTTGTATGGACAGATCTTCTGACAGCTTGTGATCTTTACAGAGCTAAAGCTTATAGAGTTGATCCAGTTCCAGGCGCTTCTGACCAGTATTTCGCTTACATCGCATATGAGCTAGACTTATTTGAAGAAGGATCTCTTTCTAACTTGACAGCTTCTATCATTGGTAATGTATTTGGTTTCAAAGCTGTTAATGCTTTACGTCTAGAAGATATGCGTATGCCGGTTGCTTATCTTAAAACTTACCAAGGTCCTGCTACAGGTGTAATTGTAGAACGTGAAAGACTAGATAAGTTTGGTCGTCCTCTACTTGGTGCTACAGTTAAGCCTAAATTAGGCCTTTCTGGTAAGAACTATGGTCGTGTTGTTTATGAAGGTCTTAAAGGTGGTCTAGATTTCCTTAAGGATGATGAAAACATCAATTCACAGCCATTCATGAGATGGAGAGAGCGTTTCTTATTCGGTATGGAAGGTGTTAACCGTGCATCTGCCGCTACTGGCGAAATTAAGGGACACTACTTCAACGTAACTGCTGCTACGATGGAAGACGTTTACGAACGTGCTGAGTTTGGTAAAGAATTAGGATCTGTGATTATCATGATTGACCTTGTAATGGGTTACACAGCTATCCAAAGTATCGCTAAGTGGTCTCGTGCGAATAGTATGATTCTTCACTTACATCGTGCAGGTAATTCTACATATGCTCGTCAAAAGACTCACGGTATGAATTTCCGTGTTATCTGTAAGTGGATGCGTATGTCTGGTGTTGATCATATTCATGCTGGTACTGTTGTAGGTAAGCTTGAAGGTGACCCTCTAATGGTTAAAGGTTTCTATACAACTCTTCTATCTGCACAGTCAGAGATTAACCTGACTCAAGGTTTATTCTTTGCTCAAGATTGGGCTGCTCTTAATAAGTGTTTACCTGTAGCTTCAGGTGGTATTCACTGTGGCCAGATGCATCAACTAATTCATTATTTAGGTGATGATGTTGTACTTCAGTTTGGTGGCGGTACTATCGGTCATCCTGACGGTATTCAAGCTGGTGCGACTGCTAACCGTGTAGCTCTTGAGAGTATGGTTGTAGCTCGTAACGAAGGTCGTGATTATTTATCAGAAGGTCCAGATATTCTTAGAACTGCAGCTAAGAGCTGTGGTCCTCTTCAATCAGCTTTAGATTTATGGAAGGATATTACATTCAACTATGCTTCTACAGATACAGCTGATTTCATCGAAACAGCTACTAGTAATAGATAATCTATCTGAGCTTTAAAGGATAATTTTCTTCTTTGAAGTAGATAATAGGTGTATGACATTGGTATCAACCGGTGTCATATCTACATAAAAATAATCTAAAGGAGTACTCTATGAGACTAACACAAGGCGCATTTTCTTTTCTTCCAGATCTAACTGACGAGCAAATTGTTAAGCAAATTCAATATGCTATTAGTAAAGGTTGGGCACTTAACGTAGAATTTACAGATGACCCACATCCTCGTAACGCTTATTGGGATCTTTGGGGACTTCCTTTATTCGGTGTTAAGGATCCAGCTGCTGTTATGTTTGAGATTAACTCATGTCGTAAAGCTAAGCCATCTTTCTACGTAAAAGTTAATGGTTTCGACAATTCACGTGGTGTGGAAAGTTGTTGTCTTTCTTTCATTGTTCAGAGACCAACTTCTAACGAGCCTGGTTTCCAGTTACAACGTCAAGAGGAGAAAGGAAGAACTATTAGATATACTATTCAAAGTTACGCTAGCACTCGTCCAGAAGGTGAGCGTTATTAACTAGATAGTAATTATTTAGATCCATAGATAACTTTAACACTGTGTGATAATAACTCCAGTTGTTTAAGTTATCTTTTTTTTATATATATATATATAATCGTCAATTATGACTTCATCTACATCACAAGACAATACTCTTGTTAACCTGCAAGAAGAATACGAGAACAGACAAATACAAGAAGTCCTTGATGAGTTAGAGGAGGATCTTGTAGGTTTAGCACCCGTTAAAGATAGAATTAAAGAAATCGCAGCACTATTATTGGTCCATCGTTTGAGAAAGCTTCTAGGGTTAACATCTGCTAATCCTAATTTACACATGTCATTTACTGGTAGTCCTGGAACAGGGAAAACAGCTGTAGCTCTAAAGATGGCAGATATTTTGTTCAGACTTGGCTACATTAGGAAAGGACACTTGATAACAGTCACTCGTGATGATCTAGTTGGTCAATACATTGGTCATACAGCACCAAAAACAAAAGAGGTATTAAAACGTGCGATGGGGGGAGTCCTTTTTATTGATGAAGCATACTATCTCTATAAACCTGATAATGAAAGAGATTATGGTGCCGAAGCCATAGAAATCTTACTACAAGTAATGGAGAATCAGCGAGATGATCTTGTTATCATCTTTGCTGGTTATAAGGAGAGAATGGATAGTTTTTATGAGTCTAATCCAGGATTATCTTCTAGAGTTGCAAATCATGTTAACTTTCCAGATTACACTCCCGATGAGCTGTTAATTATTGGTAAAATTATGCTTGAAGAACAGCAGTATCGATTAACAAATGAATCAGAAAAAGTACTGTTAGACTATATTAAATTAAGAATGACCCAGCCTCATTTTGCTAATGCTAGAAGTGTTAGGAACGCAATAGATAGAGCTAGAATGAGGCAAGCTAACAGAATGTTTGCAGCTGGCAATAAGGTTTTAACTAAGTTTGATTTAGTCACAATCCAGGCTGAAGATATTTTAAAGAGTCGCTTATTTAAGGACTAGTCTCTCACTTTTACTTAATAATCTGAAAATTAATTTTTCAGATTATTACATAAAAAGTAAATTACTGAAAAAACATTTATTACTTATGTACGATAATAAAAAATTATACTAATATATTAATGCAGTTTGAGATGGCGGTATAGCCAAGTGGTAAGGCAAGGGATTGCAAATCCTTCATCCCCAGTTCAAATCTGGGTGCCGCCTAGTAGGTCCTTTTTCTTTAGGGGGTGTGGTGGAATGGTAGACACAACAGACTTAAAATCTGTTGACTTTACGGTCGTGAGGGTTCAAGTCCCTCCACCCCCATTTTCTTAAGCAGATCTTAGGTAGTTTGTACTAATTTTAGATCCTCTAGTTAGTGAGATTTTTCCAGTACGCGCAATTTCTTGAATCTCGAATTTCAAAAGTAATTGTTCCATTGCTGCAGTCTTTCCTGGATCTCCAGTTACTTCAACTATTATTGACCCTTCCGACAAATCTACCACATGAGCTCTAAAGACTTGTACTATTTCTAGAATCTCGGATCTCTCAGCTAATTTAGTCTTCATTTTTATTAACATCAATTCTCTTTCTATACATGGGAGATTTGTAATATCTTCTACCTTCAGTATATTAACTAACTTATATAATTGTTTAGTCAGTTGTTCTATAGTTCTTTCATCGGATGGAACAACCATTGTTATCCGAGAAATACCAACATTTTCAGCTGGACCAACAGCTAAGCTTTCTATGTTAAAACCTCGTCTTGCAAATAGCCCTGCAATCCTAGTTAATACTCCTGACTCATCTTCTACTAAAACAGATAAAGTGTGTTTCATATCTCTTCAAAATTTTACTTTTATTGTTTATGATACTTTAGATTCTATTCTATTGCCTAACAATACTTTTTATTCTTCTTCACTTTATGCATCCGGCTGGGTTTGAACCAGCGGTGTCTTTTTCAAGAAACGGATTATGAGTCCGGCGCCTTCGACCACTCGGCCACAGATGCTTCTAATAGATCACGTATTTGGAGCTGGTGGGATTTGAACCCACGTCCACTATAGATTATACAGTATACTCATTCACAAGTTTATTCTCATCCAAAACCTGAAACAGGTTAATTTTGTTGTCCTTAATTTCAGTCTGGAATTTTAATTATTCCTTCTTGATCTACTTTTTAGCGGATTTATCTAAATATTTATGCGAATGCGTAATTATTAGAAAACTTTACTATATTGTTTGCATTTATTGTTTAGGTATTTTTTACAAGAATTACCTAATCTTGACTTGTATCACATTACTATACCTTCTAAAGTGTCGATACCATTACAGCCCCATAAGATTTAGACTTAACTATACTATCAGAGATTATACACTAATATTTCATTAATAGACTATTTTTAGAATAGGCATGGCGGGAATTGAACCCACGACCATCAGGTCCGGAATCTGACACTCTATCCACTGAGTTACACGCCTCAATCACCAAGATGATTATAGCATCTATCCATAGATAGAATTCATTTCCAAGAAGTTTGTTGAAATTTTATTAGGTAGCATTTGTTTTTTTACATAACCCAATCCTCTACATTTGGAACACTTTCTTGTGAAAACATCATATATATTCTTTCCCTCTCTCTTTTTCGTAATTTCGACTAAACCTATTTCTGATATTTGTATAATTTTACTCTCTGTTAAATTTAGTTGTAACTGTGTGTCTAAATATTCTAATAGTAACAATTGGTCGACTTGGTTAATCATACCGATAAAATCAACAACTATAATGCCACTTATATTTTTAAGTTTTAATTGGCTAATAATTTCTTTGGTTGCCGCTAAGTTTATCCAAAGTATTGTTTCTCTTGATGATCTTAGTTTATTAAAAGATCCAGAATTAACATCTATAGACGTCAGTGCCTCTGTTTTTTCTATGATGATATGTCCACCCGTACTTAATGTAGTATTTGAGTTAAGTATTTTTCTTACTAAATAATTTACATTATTTTTATAATTGTTAAGTTCTTTCTTCAACCAGTATTCTACAAAAACTCTATTTTTTTTATTAGACGTAGATCTTAATTTTTTCTTTATATGAAAAGCCTGGTCTTTTGATTCAACAATTATGACTGTTTCTTTTTGAATGAGTATTTTTTTTAAGATAGTATCAATTATCTCTTGTCTACAACTGATTAGACATGGAGAATAAATTCTATCTTTAATTCTCTTTTTTACTGTTAGTGATTTCTCCGTCAGTGAATGTATACGCCATGTTAGATCCCACAGATTTATTCTTTTCTTCGTTTCTCTTATACTTAATCCCAATTCCCTTGGTTTAATGAGTCTTCCAAATATGAGTAAAGATTGTTTATTTCTATGCTTGTAATTTTTATCAATATGTATGGTATTCTCACCGTATAGATAAATCTTAATTTCCCTATCTCTTATATTTATGTTTTCGCTGACTGTCGGTCCTTTATCACTAATTTCTTCCTTGATAATTTGTACAATAATCTCATCTCCTACATTATTATTATTATTATTAGGATTAGAAAGAAAATTATCCTCTAAGACTAGAAAACCATTCTTTCTCCATTCTTCCAACTTAATAAATGCTACATTAATACTTTTTAATATATTTGTAATTTTTCCTAAATATATGTCATCGGTATTATAGTTTGACTGAATATTAATAACCTCTTCTAAAGAATAACTAGAGTACAAAATGGCTATTTTTTTCTCTTCTTCTAAAATTATGTATTTAGTCATTCTAGTGTCTACTCATGTTCATTTTCATAAATTTCTCGACCTAAGCAAAAAAAAAAAATCTTTTTTAATTGTTTTTCCCTTCTTGCGCATATTTTTTATTTATAAGCAAAAGGGAAAATTGATACTGTACTAATAAATCTATTTAGTAGTAAATCTTTCCTCCGCCCCATTTTTCAGCTGACAGTTTAGGCTGAAGTAATATGTGGCCACTGATTGCGAATAGATCTTCATCATTTAAACTTCTCATTTTAGGAAAGATATCAGCACTTTTAATGCTAGGGTGAACTTCTGCTATAGATTCTAATCCGTCGTAACTTGTTGGGTTTTTCATGTAATCAATAAGTGCATTAATGTTATCACGTGGAGGAGTAGCAAGGCTCAGTGCATCCGGTTCTAATCCAAGATTAGGATTAGTCTTAGTAAGACCACCTACGTGACATGCACCACATGAAGAGTTGAATAGCCTCTTACCACGCTTCACTTGTTCAGGTGTAAGTATAACTGTAGTTCCTGATTGATCTAATGGAAGACTTCTAGTATTCTCATCTAAGTCTAATGCATAAGCTGAAGATGAAAACATAGTTACACATAGAGCAGTCGTAATTATTAAACTAATTTTTTTTAGCATATCCTAAGGTATTTATATAAATGCTTTTCTACTTGGAAGATTCTTGTTGTTTCTTCTATATAAGATAATTCTAATCTTCTTGAGTCCATATCTCTTATTTCATGAAGACATATTTAATAGTATCATTACTTTTCCTTGTTATCGAAAATATATTAAGGTGTGTAGATATAGATATGTCTATAATACTAACTGTACCACTCTATATCCACACACTTTTGTTAACTATTTAATTACGAGTTACTCTGTCGGACTGACTAACTAAAAATACAGCTGTTCCAACTGGAATAACTACGATAAATAATCCTAAAAGTAAGCTGTTAATGAAAGCTGCTAAAGACGGAGTCATAGTAATCCTCTATATTTTTTATCGCTACTACTTTCCATTTTCTTAATGAAAGTTTCTAATTAATAATTTACCATCTAATTCTGTGATAAATACATTAATAATAAGTATTTTTACGAGAAAAAAAACAAAAATGCATGTTTATATAACTTATATCTGGAATGTATCAACGATACAGTTTGTCCTTTACTGCTCCCTTCCAGGTCTGGTAAAATTAGGAATATGTATCGTACACACCCAGATATCCTACTATAATAACATGTTCTTATTATTCCTTCAAGAACACTTGAATTTATATTATTACATTGGGAAATAAAGCATATCAGGGAAGAAACGATTTGCTTCAATAACTAAACTTACAGTTAGTGATAACCACACTGTTAGTAATACAGGAGCTGTAGAAAGATATTTTAAAATATCGTTGTTCATATTATCGTATTTGTATTATTGTTTACTATCGAGGAGAAACTGTAATTTCATCAGCTGGCGCAATTAATTTACCACTCGTTAATTCTTTGAAAGCAGCAAATGGCCAAATAAATCCTGTTGCAACGAAGCTTAGTGCTACCGGAACATCAATAATAATTTCTGCTTGAGTTGGTTTTTCAGTCCCTCTGGCAAACTGTACATAACTTCTACCTACCCATCCAATCCAACCGGCAATATAAAGAAACAAGATTCCAGGAATAGTAAATTCTCCAGCATGATTCCATCTTCCATCAGTTATTAGATGAGGTAACCCGTCAGTTCCGCAAAGTAATCCTGCATCACCATACTGTGCAAATCTACTTCTTGTTTTTTCTATCTGTTTCTCTAGCGCTAATGATGGTGGTGTACCCACTTCGTACTTAGTCAGACGATTTTGTAGTTTTTTGACACTGCCGTCTAATCGCTTGGCAAATTCTTTAGAACTCTTACAAGGTACCAATCCTGCTACATCAGCATTTGCAGATAAGGGAATTGCCACAAATAAACATAATAGTAATGTTGAAATCCATTTCTTCACGATTCTGTACTCCGTTTTTTATTTAGTCATATCCTATCACTGTTCTTCTCTTCTAAGTTTAATTTGTAAAGAAAGACTCATACAACTTGTTATTAATCTGAAATAAATATAATCTTCTAGACATATCTTTAATCGTATGATAAGTTAACAATATAGATTAACGGGATGTAGCGCAGTTTGGTAGCGCGCCTGCTTTGGGAGCAGGATGTCGCAGGTTCGAATCCTGTCATCCCGATTTTGGAATTCTTCTTCTTAGTATTTGTATTCTCGATACAGCAGTTTCATTTGAGGGTTCTTTCTCCATTACTTTCTTATATGCTGTCATTGCCTCATCGAGCATTTTCTGTTTTTCATAAGCATATCCTAAATTATTCAGTGCTACAGTATAATTGCTATCATTCTTTAAAGCTTCCTTATAGTAATATATTGCTAAGTCATACTGTTCTGTTTCTGCATATGTGAATCCTATTGTGTTATAGAGGTTTGAAATGCCTCCAAGATCTTCATTTCTCCAAATTTGTAAAGCATATCTAAATTGCAATATTGCTTGATCGAATAATTTTTTTGATAAATAGATTGAGCCTAATTCATAATAATCTTCTGCACTAGCTTCACTCTTTCTAATCTTGTTTTGTAGAGTTGATAGATTATTTTCTATCTGTCTTCTATCGATTATTTGCTTACTTATGAAAATACTAATTAAGACCAATGAGAGCAATAAAATAGATAGATATAACAGAGGAACTATATTATCCATATTGTTTTATTATTTGTTAGACATTTTTATTATTTACCTCTTTCTAGTATAAACTTTACTAACTTACTTTCTCTATAGTTTTATTCCCTGAAAAAAAACTTGACATATATTTAAATATTAGCTATCTTTTTATATACATACTAAGGAATTTGCAGCCCCCATCGTCTAGAGGCCTAGGACATCTCCCTTTCACGGAGGTAACGGGGATTCGAATTCCCCTGGGGGTATTGAGTTATTTATCTTCATTTCATTTTTTGTTATCTTCTGCTAGTTTCCTATTAAGTTGTTTAAGTGTTCCTTCCTGGTTTAAATGGTTGCTTTAGTTTATACTAGGTACGACTTTAGATACGTGAAATGACAATCATTCATTTACGTACTTTTTTGTTTTTCCATAGCGTTTCATTTAGTATCTTAGTTGTTGTTATCTTTGAATCGTTCTTATTGTATCTCCATCCCATAGGATAGTTTCCAACCAATATATTTCTACTAAACAGTTATTAGTCGTGTTTAATTTAATTTTTGTGAGCCAGAAGAAACTTCTATGTTTTTTCATCTTACAACGGGAATCTGATACTATTTTTTCCAGCTTTTTCATAAGATACTACATTTTGTATTCAATAGAAAACGGCTATTAATATTGAGGTGGCTTTTTACAAAATCTTTCATATTAATAAATTTTCATAAATAAATTTAGTGACCATTTGAGCAATATTTGTCTCTATCTTTGCTTCTTCATTTTGTAATCTGATCTTCTATGGATAACCCTTAATTTTCCTTTCGGTGTTCACCAGTACTTAATATTAAACTATCTAAAGACGTGTAAGATTGTCCTAAACCTTTCGTAAGATCTGACTGAATGAAATGTAAAAGCGCTGTCTTTCTGTTCCATGTAATTTAATTATTTACTTCTGACTATCACCATTTGTCTAATGGACTGCCCGGGATTCGAACCCGGAACAAATCGGTTAAAAGCCGAGTACTCTACCATTGAGTTAGCAGTCCTAATAGTGCCATAAAATAGGAATATCATATTTATTTAATAAAGACAAGTCTTTCTTATTAAAGTACTCTTCTTATATTTTTTTTACAAATTTCTAATCGTTTTTTTTTCTATTACAAATCAGATATTAATCTAATATTGATCTTTTCCAGAAATTAATTTCTTCTATTGAATTAATCTATTATCATAAGGCTTAGAAGATTATTTCACCAAAGGATTTGCTTTGTTACTACTTTTTTAGTTGTCAATCTTTTCCTAGGTGTCGTAAAAGACTTAATATTTCATTAAATAAATGAGGTTACCTAATTATGCCCAATCTACAGACTATTGCACAACTTGCATCTCTCTTTCTTGTAATAACAGCTGGTCCAGCTATTATTGTTCTCATTGCTTTAAGACGTGGTAATTTATAAAGAAATTCATCTTTTCTTTTCTCCTTATTGTAGATTATATGTATTAAGAAATCTTAAGTACAGATAGCCTACAATAAGCTGTTTACTCTTGGATTTGGTTGATGAGATAATCTAGGTTGATTTTCTGAGCGTCTCCAGAGAACTCGTTATCAGAAGTCAAAAAGAGCATACAATGGCATTCTTTTCTTTCTCTCATTGGTACACAAGGACAGTTCCAGTACGCCACGGATACTTCGGTTGTCTTATCATCATAGTGTCGGCACGGGCATAGAGGAGCTCCATATTCGTCTTTATGTCTGGCGAGTCCTTCGATAACAATAGATGTTACACTTAAATCTGAGCAAAAGAATGTATTTGTTCTTTGTGCGTATGTTTCTGCAAATTTTTGCATAGCTTGTAAATTTTTTGGACTATCCATTTTAATTTTTAATTTTTTATATTCATTTTTTCGATTTTCATTCATGTCTTAATAAATTAAGATTTGGTTCTGAAGATATATTTACTTATTTTCATACTACATGATTTGCCAGGTATAATACAGTTGGTTGAAATACTAGGTACTATGGTAGAACTAGTATGGTGCTCTTAAATGTATTTTCCCTATTCGGAGACGTGTAAAATTATGACAGCTGCTTATCTGCCTTCTATTCTTGTACCTATTGTTGGTATTATATTTCCAGGTTTTGTTATGGCTTTCGCTTTTATCTATATAGAGCAAGACGAAATTGCCTAAAGAAGCGAAAGTGGCCTTATGCATTTAACATGCATAAGGCCATTTCAGTTTTTTTATAAAGATGATCCAACACCGGAGTAGGAACCAAATATAAACAGTCCAACAACTGTTAGTGCAGCCGTTCCACCGACTGTTGCAATAAGCCATAAAGGAATTCTACCTGTACTAGCCATATGATTTTTTTCTCCTGATCTTATATTTTATAGACTTATTGACTCTATAGATTCATTAATTTTTCTACAGTATTATTCTCTACCTTGTGTAATTCTTAGTTAAAGAAGTAGCTTGAGAATAGAACTGCAAGCACGAAAATTAAAAGTAATCCCCAGAAAAGAGAAGTACGATTTAACTCAACTGGTTGTTTATTGGGATTGGGACCACTCATGTTAAACTCCTATCTTTGGATAAATTGCATAGAAGTGATTGCACCAAGGAAGAAAACTGTTGGAACAGCAATACCATGGATAGCTAACCATCTGAAAGTGAAAATAGGATACGAAATAGGCTGCTTTATTTTACTCATTAAATGCTCCTATGATTATTATAAACCTTTTGTAAGGTCTTCTAGCTCTTGTTTTGCACTAAAACGATCATTAACCAGCGGTACTTGTTGACGTTCTTGCGTAAAGTACTCATTAGGCCTAGGCGTACCAAAAATATCGTAGGCTAATCCAGTACTAACAAATAGCCATCCTGCTACGAAGAGAGCTGGAATAGTGATGCTGTGAATAATCCAGTATCGAATACTAGTAATTATATCAGAGAAAGGACGTTCTCCTGTTGAGCCTCCTGACATAAATATTACCTCCTGAGAAAGTAGTAAAAGGAATTTATAAAGAACTGTGTGATACTATTAGTCCTGTCCATCAAAGAGACAATTTAGAAGCGTCTAATCTATAGATGGAATTAATGGTGATAATGTTAGTTAAGCATAATGCTTTTGTTACCTGACATCTACATTATACTGAACAGGCTTTATTATTGTATGATTACATAATAAATAGATAGTGATATACAAATCTTTCTTAGTTAGCTCTAAGAGGTAATGTTGGTAGATGAATTCTTTATCTGACTATTTGTTTTATAGCTATAACTTTGAAGCATGTTCTTTTATCTTAACTAATTCTTGATAAAAATACTTGATTGATTGGTAGTATCTAAAATATCCAAGTAAGCAAATGAAGACTTAGACTCTTGTGCAGTGGATCTAATTTCTTATTATTCTAAAATCCCAGCATATATCCATTCAGTACCATTAACGGACGGTGTATAAGATCTACATCTGACTTTTTCCTCCCCTTCCCCTTCGACTAATAATCAAATACTTTCTCCTTTTGTTTAGCGAATGAAGAATTCTTCGTTCATATACGTATTACTTTAATTTTAGAACTCTCCAATACAGAATTAATTAATGGTTCCTTCATCAGATTCCATATTTACTACTTATATTAGAAATTGAATTTTCCGCATTAAAATTTTCTTGCCTGTAGAAAAAAACTTCAAGTTTCTTAATACGTATTTCCTACTTAGTATTTTGTATAAAAAAAGATTAATGATTTGAAACTAATCTTAATGATGGAATCCACTGGTAACTTACCCTTACATTCTATTTCTTTAAATGAATATGCTATTAACTACCTTCATAGTTCTATAAAAGAGCGTTTCTACTATACATTTTATAATAAATACACTTGTAATATCTCTAATTTCATAGCGGGCAGAGGGAATCGAACCCTCAGCATTAGCTTGGAAGGCTAAGGTTTTACCACTAAACTATGCCCGCTTTCTATCCTTATAAAATTATATCACAAATTAATTCCATGTCTATTATTTTTACAAACCCTCTAAAGGGACTTCTAAAAAACTTGCTAGTTCTACTGCTTCTTCTTCTATTTGTGATAAAAGTAGTGGTTCTCCTACTCTTGTTATAGGTACTTCCCGTTGGTCTTTTGTCCGCAAGTAGATTTCTCTCTTTGGATTGATTCCTTCAGATATACTTAATTTGATAGACTTAATTTCTTTAATAGAGTAAAGGAGACAGATCTCCTTCTTCTTCCCAGGGAAACCGAGTCTAAATATTTCTATTTTCTTATTTTTTTTGTCATATAGATTATATCCTCCACCTACATTTAAGTATATAGTTGCCATCAGAAATGCACTTAATAAGAGGCCAGTAGTACCATAAAATGTCATAACAATACCTTGAGGAATAAAGACTATTTCTCTTGTATCAGCGAATGGTAGTAATTGAAATCCTAGGTAGCTAGACAGTCCGGCTAAAAAGAAACCACTTCCACCTATGAAAGTCATTGTTGTCCATAAATAGTTACTAGTTCTTCGTGATCCTAGGATTAGATCGTATCGAACGTCCATAGTTATTTCTTTTATAAGTAAAATTGTGTTTAGTAAAAATAATGCTTAGTTGGACACTGGATCCAATTAAGCACAAATGTTTTTTTTAAATTAGCCTTATTGATGAAAGACCGAAATATAGACCCGCTGCAAAACCAAAAGCGCAAGTTAATAAAATAATGTAACCTAATAATATACTCATAGTAAGATCCTTTACAAAGTGATAATATATAAAGTATACATTATAGTAACTTTCTTTTATTTAATATTTTATTAAGAAAGTCTTTTTTCTAATCTAATTAATATTGCTAGATCATAATTAGTCAACTGAACAAATGTATTGTTAATCATATAAAGAGTAATATGTCACAATTTATTAAACCGTATAATGATGATCCCTTTGTAGGCAATCTAGCTACTCCTGTTAGTACTTCGAGCTTCACTAGGTCCTTATTGGGTAATTTACCGGCCTATAGACCAGGCTTGTCTCCTCTTTTTAGAGGCCTTGAGATTGGTATGACTCATGGGTATTTCTTAGTTGGCCCTTTTTATAAGCTTGGTCCACTAAGAAACTCTGACGTAGCTCTGCTATCAGGATTTTTCTCTTCTCTTGGTCTCGTTATAATTATGTCAGCTTGTCTCGCTATTTATGGTGTAGTTTCGTTTGAAGAGAGTGAAGCGAGCGATCAACTACAAAGTTCTAAAGGGTGGAAACAATTTACATCTGGTTGGTTGGTTGGTGCAATTGGTGGAGCAAGTTTTGCTTTTATGTTGCTAAGTAATGTACCAATGTTTTAATTATTGATATTCTATAATTCTAGGTCAGATTTTCCTTTATATTCTGACCATAGAATTATTCATTCATTTCATGATAGGTAGCGACTGCAGATGGAGAGACTTGGTTGAGGTATCTAAAGATCCAGTATTTGAACACTGTATCTAGTACTACTGGAAAAGTAGCTATAAATAGAAATATTAAATCATGATTTTCTGGTAATCCAAAGTGTCTAAGTCCATTTTCTAGCACTACTTCCCATCCATGCGTTGAGTGGAAGCCAACAAAAATATCAGTGAATAGTATTATTAAAAACGCTTTCGCGGTATCACTCAAACCGTATATTAATTCATTAATAAATGACTTCAAAACTGCAATCTGTCTCCCCCCAGTAAATACTAAATATGCAAAGCTAATAAAAGAGAGTATGTCTGATAGCAGATTTTTTATTGCATCGGTACTTTCTTGTACATAGAATTGTGCCAGTTCCATAGCTTTATTTTTTACTTCCCTATCAATAGACTCTTGTGATAAGGGTGGGGATTGACCTATCAATATTTCAAAATGTATCTTTTCCTCAAATCTTTGTAATTCACCAAAAGCTCTCTCTTCTTGAGATGCATTTAAGAAAATATCTGATTGATTGTCATTCCAAAAGTAATCGATAAAAGGAGAGAATACGAAGTTCCTCGATATTTGATTAACAATGAAGGGGACTGCTATTAGTAATATGAGGTATTTAATGGAAGCAGCTGTCTGATATCTTGATACCCTGAACTCTTCTATTATTTCAGATTCTGAATTTGGTTCTAACTCTTTTTTAAATTTTTCAAAGGTTTTTGTTATGGAGCGTGGTATCGGACCTGTTTTTTCAAAAGCAGACTGATTAATGTTATTTAAACGCCAATTTTTCATTGATATTTTGCTTTTATTTACTTTATCTTACTTCAATTCTTGGTTTGTTTTATATAAAACTACTCAGCTTTTTATTAAATAATCTAATGATATACATAGTCGTTGAGTATATATACCGACTACATAAGAATTTATGTTTCCCCATGATTCAGTTGTATTCTCTGAAATAGCATTAACCGATGAATACTTCTTAAAGAAAAAGATAATTGGAAACATTCAATGGTCCCAATTATCTATCCTCATCTAAATTAATTGTCAGTTCGCTTAATCGAATGAGTTGTATGATACCAATCCATTTTTTTATATTCTACTCTAGATCTTTTCTGTTTGGGTTTCTTGATGCATCATTAGATAAGAAGCCAAATGCGAAAAGAGATACAAACAAAGTCACTGTAGTATAAACAACAATCTTTAATGTGAACATTATCTATCTCCGGAAAATATTTTTCTATCTACACTAGTAGATTTGTACTATTCTTATTATATATCTACTTTTTGAATAAAATTAATTACCATGAATCTTTTGTAATTAAATTACAATGATTTTTCTTTTTCATCACTTAATTCTTTTAGTTTTCGTAAAATCCTACCAAAATAATCTTGCATGTATCCTTCGAGTGTTGCAGTCTCACTTTCTTCAAATCCAAAAATCTCATATGTTGTCGTCATATCACTAGTGAAGTCTTCTCCAGTTGCTAATAATTCTGCAAAAGCTAGTCTCTCAGCTATATTAGCTCCCCATTCAAAGAAACCCATCAATTGTCTAAAAATTATTAGCGCACTGATGGGAATTTTTGTAATTCTCGCAGACTGTCCAGAGAGTCTCTCACATAACTGAATAATGCCTTTAGAATTCCAATTTTTCTTACCAACTAAAGGAAATTTCTGGTACTCGGTTTCTTTTAAAGCTAAGCTCCTTAATGCGAATTTTGCTATATCAGATGTATCTATATAACCGATTGATGTATTCTCTCCAGTTACCCAGATTGGTTGTTTCTCCAGAATCGGAATAGCATATTGACTTATAAGTCCTTGGAAAAAACCACCCAAGTAAAAGATTGTATACTTCAGTTCTGATTTCTGTAGATAAAATTCAATGTCTAATTTTAATTTTACTAATGGCACATCTGAATATTTATCTCCATTGATTACGGAGAAGAATATAAATCTATTAATATTCACAACTTTAGCAGCTTCTATTAATGCCAACTTTCCTTTTAAATCTATTGTTTCTGCATTGTATGGATCTGATGGTCTCGCTGTTGAGGCGTCTATTATAGCTGTAACGTCTTTTAATGCTAGAGGTAGCGTTTCAGGTAAACTTAGATCACCATATACTAATTCAGCTCCCCACTCTCTGAGAAAATATGCCTTCCTTAGGTTTCTCACCAAACATTTTACCTGATATCCTTCATCTATTGCTCGTCTGACAATTTGTCTTCCTAAAGTCCCAGTCGCTCCTACTATCAATAATGTCATAAATTATCTTTTACTTTTTTATTGTATAGAAAGTCTATCAGATATTTACTTTAATAATTCTAACCTTTTAATATGATTACTTTCATTGTTCTAGTGAGTAGAAAGGGACTCGAACCCTCATGAAAAAAATCCGGCACATTTTGAGTGTGCTGCGTCTACCATTCCGCCATCTACCCTTTACTAGTTATGAAGATTATTTTAGCATTATATTGCTAATAAATCGAGATTTTAGAGTTCTTTTGTTTTATTTTTTTTTCGAAGTGTTTGACTTTTGACGTCCGATGACTGCTAGAATGTTTTTAATACATTTTAAAAATTTTATTAGTATGGTTAAAACAAGCGCCTCTCCAGACATTACCAGTGAGAAAGACAAAAGCAGTCTTGATGTGCAAAAACTTCTTTCCCAGCCTTACAAGTATGGCTTCACAACCAATGTTGAAGTGGAAGACTTTCCTAAAGGGATTAATGAGAATGTCATAAAAATGATTTCTTTGAAGAAGAAAGAGCCGCAATTTATGCTTGATTTTAGATTAAGAGCTTATTCATATTGGCAAAAAATGATTGCTCCTACCTGGGCTTCTATTCACTATACTGATATTGATTACCAGAATATTCTTTACTACTCTGCTCCAAAGAAAAAAGTGAACTTATCTAGTCTAGATGAGGTTGACGAAGATATTCTATCGACATTTGAAAAATTAGGTATTCCTCTAACAGAGCAGAAGAAATTAGCTAATGTCGCAGTAGATGCAATATTTGATAGCGTTTCAGTAGGAACTACTTTTAAAGAGGAGTTGTCTAAAGTTGGAGTAATTTTTTGTCCAATTTCTGAAGCTTTACAAGTACATCCTTCTCTTGTAGAAAAGTATCTAGGTACAGTTGTACCCATAGGTGATAATTATTTTGCTGCATTAAACTCGGCAGTTTTTAGTGAGGGGTCTTTTTGTTATATTCCTCCCAATGTTATCTGTCCTCTTGAGCTATCTACATATTTTAGAATTAATAATCAAGATTCAGGGCAGTTTGAGAGGACTCTAATTATCGCTGACATTAATAGTAAGGTAAGTTACTTAGAAGGTTGTACAGCACCGCAGTTTGATACAAATCAATTACACGCTGCTATTGTTGAATTGGTGGCACTTGAGAATGCTGAGATTAAGTATTCTACTGTGCAAAATTGGTACTCAGGTGATAGTAACGGTGTAGGAGGAATATATAATTTTGTAACCAAACGAGGTTTATGTGCAGGTAAGAACTCTAAAATTTCTTGGACACAAGTAGAAACTGGATCCTCGATCACTTGGAAGTATCCAAGTTGTATTTTGGCAGGTGATAGTTCTATAGGAGAATTTTATTCTGTTGCTCTAACAAATCATTATCAACAAGCTGATACCGGTACGAAAATGATTCATGTGGGTGCTAATACGAGAAGTAGAATTGTATCTAAGGGTATATCTTCTGGTAATTCGAAAAATACTTATAGAGGGCAGGTCAAAATCGGTCCTAAAGCGCATAATAGTGTAAATTATTCTCAGTGTGATTCAATGTTAGTTGGAGACAAAGCACAAGCAAATACTTTTCCATATATACAGGTAAATAATCCTACTAGCACAGTCGAACATGAAGCTTCTACTTCCAAAATAGAAGAAGAGCAGTTATTTTATTTCCTTCAGCGTGGTATAGACATGGAATCTGCTATTAGCTTGTTAATTAGTGGTTTTTGCAAAGATGTTTTTAGTGAATTACCTATGGAGTTTGCTTTAGAAGCAGATCGTCTCCTAAGTTTAAAATTAGAAGGAACAGTAGGATAAAAAATATGGTTAATAATTCTCCTATACTTGAGGTTCAAGGATTGAAAGCTTCAGTAAATGATACTCAAGTTATTAAAGACTTGAATCTTGTAGTAAATGCCGGTGAAATTCACGCAATTATGGGAAAGAATGGGTCTGGTAAGAGTACATTTGCTAAGATTGTAGCTGGACATTCAGCTTACAGGGTTATAGAAGGTGATATTTTATTCAATGGAGAATCTATTCTCGATATATCACCAGAAGAGAGGTCTCAAAGAGGAATTTTTTTAGGTTTCCAGTATCCAATAGAAATACCTGGAGTTAGTAATGCGGATTTTTTACGTCTCTCTTGTAACGCAAGAAGAAAGTATCAAGGTTTTGACGATTTAGATCCATTAGAATTTTTTGAGTTCATCACTGAAAAACTTCAGTTAATTAATATGGATCCTGCATTTCTTAATAGAAGTGTTAATGAGGGCTTCTCTGGTGGAGAAAAAAAACGTAATGAGATACTACAGATGGCTGTTTTAGATACAAAATTATCAATACTAGATGAGACTGATTCTGGTTTGGACATTGATGCTCTAAAGGTTGTTGCTTCAGGGATTAATAGTCTTGCTAATGACTCTAACGCAGTTGTTCTAATTACACATTACCAAAGGTTACTAGATTATATTGAACCAACTTTTATACATGTAATGCAAGATGGGAAAATTATAAAGACTGGAGATAAATCATTAGCTAAAGAATTAGAAACTAATGGATATGATTGGTTAAAATAACCTCTTAAAGTTATTAATAACTTTAAGGGATTACTTTCTATTCTAATGACTAATTAAGCAAAGCTTTGCTTTGTACTAGCAATAACTTCTTTTAATATTTCTTCCGCTTCTGGAGTAAAAGTCTTAGTATCTCGAATAATTTCTGCGTATTTTGGTTTTGAGTTTCTTAAGTTATCTCTCAAAGCATCAACAAAATTCTTTACTTTAGTTACTTCTATGTCATCTAAGAAACCATTAATACCTGTGTAAATTATGGCTACTTGTTCTTGAACTGGAATAGGAGAATTTTGAGCTTGTTTCAGAATTTCTCTTAATCTTTGTCCTCTAGCTAGTTGGTTTCGAGTTGCTTGATCTAGGTCAGAAGCAAACTGAGAGAATGCTTCTAACTCTGCAAATTGTGCTAATTCTAGTTTTAGTTTACCAGCTACTTGTTTCATTGCCTTAATCTGTGCGGCTGAACCAACACGTGATACAGAGATACCTACGTTAATAGCTGGTCTAATTCCTGAGTTAAATAAATCACCAGATAAGAAAATTTGTCCATCTGTGATTGAAATAACGTTTGTCGGAATATAAGCAGAAACATCACCAGCTTGTGTTTCAATGATCGGTAATGCTGTCATACTTCCTCCACCTAATGCATCACTTAATTTAGCAGCTCTTTCTAATAATCTAGAATGAAGGTAGAATACATCACCAGGGAAAGCTTCTCTTCCTGGTGGTCTTCTTAGTAGGAGAGACATCTCTCTGTATGCGTTTGCTTGCTTAGATAAGTCATCGTAAATAACAAGCGTAGCTTGTCCTTTGTACATGAAATATTCAGCAATAGCTGCTCCTGTATAAGGTGCTATGTATTGTAATGTGGCAGGATCATCTGCACTTGCAGAGACTATAACAGTATAATCTAATGCTCCCTTATCTTGTAGTGTTGTAACAAGGGAAGCTACAGTTGATGCTTTTTGTCCAACAGCAACATAAACACAGACTACATCATCACCTTTTTGGTTGATTATTGTATCAATGGCTACAGAACTTTTACCTGTTTGTCTATCTCCGATAATTAGTTCACGTTGTCCCCTACCGATTGGTATCATTGAGTCGATTGCTGTGATACCAGTTTGAATCGGTTCACATACAGATTTACGAGAGATAATACCAGGTGCCATTGACTCAATTAATCTTGATTCAGACCCCTTGATATCGCCCTTTCCGTCGATAGCTTGCCCTAGACCATCTACAACCCTTCCTAGATAGTCTTGTCCGACCATTATTTGAGCAATTTTTCCTGTCGCCTTAACAGAACTACCTTCTAGTATCGCCCTACCAGCTCCCATTAGTACAACACCTACGTTGTCACTCTCAAGGTTAAGTGCAATACCTACAGTTTTATCTTCGAATTCAAGTAATTCCCCAGCCATGACTTGGTCAAGTCCATAAACACGGGCAATTCCATCTCCTACTTGAAGGACAGTACCTACATTAGCTACTTGAACACCTTGATCGTACTTATCAATTTGTTCACGAATAATGCTGCTGATTTCATCAGGTCTAATGTTTACCATATCAATATTTGTCTATTTTGATAAATTATGTTTTTTGTTAAGAGGTATTGTCAGCTATTGGGGAGATGACGCTCCTAAGTGTGAAGCTAGTTTTCTTAATTGCCCCTGAATACTAGTATCTATTATTCGGGAACCAATTTGAACTGTAAATCCGCCAATTAAAGCTTTATCCACTGTAATTTCAAGTTTTACTTGTTTAACATTGGCCATTGACTTTAGTTTTTTTACTAGTGCTTCTTGCTGGTTATCCGACATATCAGAAGACGTAATGACGTGTGCAACTTCTACAGATGCTTGTTTGTAGGCCATTTCTAATCCTAAATAAGTGATCGTCTCCAAACAGTTTATTCTTCCTTTATCACATAGTACAAGTAAGAAATTAACAGTGTTACTATCAATTTTTCCTTGGAAAATTGATTTCACTATGTTTTTTTTTCCACCCAGTGGTATTAAAGGATTAGAAAGTGCCTGTATTAGATCTTTGGATTTTAATGCGGCTTGAATATATGTTAGGTCAGATATTACCTGATCTAGCGATTCTTTGTTCGATGCCATTTGAATAAAAGCATTTGCATAGGGCTGAGCAACTTTTACATTTTGTGCCATTATAATTGTCCCCCTAACTGAGCAATATTATTATCTAGAACTTTAGATTGAAGGTTAGGAGTCATATAATTTTGTAATTGAGTTGAAACTCTTTGCATAGCAAGATCTGCAATACGTTGCTGAATTTGCTTTTTTATCTGCAATTCAGCTTTTTCTATGCTGCTTTTACCGTTGTTTGTTAGTCTTTCGATATCTAGCTTTCCTTGAGCAAGTATAGTTTCCTTAACCGTACGAGCCGTTATATTTGCTTCCTTCTTGATCTTCTCTATAACACTCTGAGCTTGTGTCAGTTGTTTCTCCGAATTTAAAAGTCTAGTACTAGCTTGTTTTAGTCTTTCTTCAGCTTCTTGGATAGCTTCAGTAACTTTTTGTTGTCTAAGTTCCAGTGCAGAAGTTAGGAAATTTTGACCTAAGTAGAAAACACCACTAAGTAGAAGTGCAATGTTTATTACATTGGCTTCTAGGAAATTTGAATTAAATCCGAACCCTTTTCCAGAAGATAGTTCTGCAAGAGCACTAATCAGTAAAAAATCACTCATATTATATATACTTTACAAACAACTTAATAATTCATGATGATTGTTAATCTCCACCAACAGATTTTGAGAGCCTATGCAGTCAATTTACCACTCAACAGTTTATTCTTAATTTGTTCACTAAGAGTATTCACTTGCTCTTCAAGAGCTAGTAAAGCTTTGTCTTTCTGTGCGTTTAACTGTTCTGTAGCCTCATTTACTAGTGCTTCAGTGTCTTTTTGTGCTTGCTTTATTTCCATCGCAACTATTTCTTGGGCTTCTTTTTGAGCTGAAGTTATGATTAACTGTGATTCACGTCTTTCTTGGGATAAATCTTGTTCATATTGTTTTGTGATTCCTTCTGCTCTTGCTAATGTTTCAGAAGCTTCAGTCAAATTTTTACGAATATATTCATCTCGTTCATCTAATACTTTAGCTATAGGAGTATAAAATACAAGATTCAGTACTACCATTAGCAAAAGTATTTGTAATGCCATCAAAGGAAGTGTAGCATTGAAATCAAATAAACCACCTTCTGGCTTACTAGCAGCCTCTTGCGCTAACAAAAATATCAAATTTGTCATTATTAATTATTTTTTATAATGGGTCCTTAAAAAAATGTTGTCACTTTAATCCCCTAGTCATTCTTTTCATAACTAGGGATACTAAAAAATATTTAGCTTGTAAAAGGATTAGCGAAAAGCAACGCTAGAGATACAACTAGACCATAAATAGTAAGTGATTCCATGAATGCTAAACTTAGCAGCAATGTACCACGGATTCTACCTTCAGCTTCAGGTTGACGAGCAATACCTTCAACAGCTTGTGCAGCAGCTGTACCTTGTCCAATACCAGGACCAATTGCAGCTAAACCAACAGATAGACCAGAAGCAATAACTGAAGCAGCAGATACGATAGGATTCATAAAATTATTTTAATAGTTATCATATTTATAGAAATTAAATTATTTCAGATACTGATTTTGATATGTAATATTAATGGTGATCTTCTAATGCTTCACCAATATAAGCTGCAGAAAGAGTAGAGAAAATTAGTGCTTGTACAGAACTAGCAAATAATCCTAGAATCATTACTGGTAATGGTATTAAGATAGGTACTAATAAAGCAAACACTGAGACGACAAGTTCATCTGCAAGGACGTTACCGAAAAGACGAAAACTTAAAGATAAAGGTTTTGTAAAGTCTTCAAGAATATTAATAGGTAAAAGAATAGGACTTGGTTGAACATATCTAGCAAAGTATCCAATTCCTTTTTTATTAATTCCTGCATAAAAATATGAGAAAGAAGTTAATAATGCTAGAGCAACAGTCACATTGATGTCATTTGTGGGTGCTGCTAATTCTCCTTCTGGTAAAGAAATTAGTTTCCAAGGTATCAGTGCACCTGCCCAGTTTGCACCAAAAATAAATAAGAAAACTGTGCTGACGTATGGTACCCATGGTCTATACTCTTCTTCACCAATTTGGTTTTTAGCAATATCCTGTAAGAATTCATATGCATATTCCATAAAGTTTTGTAACCCTTGTGGAGTCTGCTTGAGATCTCTAGTTCCAGCAACTGCGAATGTTAATAGTGCCGCTATTACTAACCATGAAACAATGAAAACCTGTCCATGTAGTTTTAGTCCTGCAATTTCCCAATAAAGGTGCTTTCCAACTTCAACTTCAGCAAGTGAATAAAAGGAGTTGAAAGCGCTAAGGTTATTCTGATACATAGTTGAGTATAATTCTTTTGCAGTTTTTAAATGTTAATTTAGAAGAAAAGCATAAACTTAATTAACACACATAAATTATACCTTTGAAATCTAGGTGTGAAAAAACTATCTCTGATTTTCACACTATTCAATAAAATATTACAGTCATTACGCACTAACTCTGTACTTTTAACATGTTATTAATTGTCATTGAAATTCTTACTTTTATTAACATCTAATATGTTACACGTATTAGAGTTCATTTGTAATTGTCTTTTTTATAAATAAGAGTAATAGCTTAATAGGTATATTATTTCTTCATCATTCTTTCGACTTCATCACTAAAGTTTTCATTCCTTTTCTCTAATCCTTCGCCTAGCACAAACCTCTCAAATCTACGGATTTGTATATTTTCTCCCAGAGTTGAAATATTTTTCTTTACTAACTCTTCGATTGTCACAGAAGAATCTCTTATGAATGGTTGATCTACTAGTACCATTTCTTTTAACTTCTTTTGAATTCTTCCTTCTACTATTTTTTCTTTAATTTCATTAGGTTTATTACCTAAATCATCCTTCTCAATTTCTACTTTTTTCTCTCTTTCTGCAGTTTCAGGTGGTATGTCAGCCGTGTTGATGTATTGAACCTGAGGACATGCAGCTATCTGCATAGCAATATTTCTAGCTAGTTCCTGGAACTCAGGTCTCCTAGCTACAAAATCTGTCTCACAATTTACCTCAACTAATATTCCTAATTTTCCGCCCATATGTATATATGCTTCAACAATTCCTTCTGTAGCAATGCGTCCAGATTTTTTAGCAGCTGTAACTAAACCTCTCTTCTTTAATGCTTCTTCAGCTTTCTCAAAATCTCCATTGGCTTCTTGTAATGCTTTCTTACAATCCATCATTCCAGCAGATGTCTTGTTTCTCAGTTCTTTTACGATCTTTGCAGAAATTTCAGCAACCATATTTTTTTCTAGGATATAAATTTAATATATAATTTAAGGAGATGCTGAGTGCTTAAGCTATTTCTATCTCTTCCTTGTCTTCACTTTGAATTTTGCCATTTCGACCTTCACAAATTGAATCTGCGATTTTGCCAACTATTAATTTAATAGATCTGATAGCATCATCATTTCCTGGGATTGGGATATCAGTCACATCTGGGTTACAATTACTATCTAGAATTGATATAATTGGTATCCCTAGAGTAATACATTCTTGAATTGCTGTACTCTCTCTTTTTTGATCTACTATCAAGACAAGATCGGGTAAGCGTTTCATATCTTTTATGCCATTCAAATTTTTACGTAGTTTATCTAATTCTCTCTTTAGTATCGCTGCTTCCTTTTTTTGCAGTTGATCTAAATAACCGCTTTCTTCTTTACTCTCTAAGTCTTTTAATCGTTCTACTCTCGTTCTGATGGTGAACCAGTTTGTCAGGATCCCACCTAACCATCTTTGATTGATATAATGTGCTCCACATCTTTCTGCTTCTTGTGCTATAACTCCAGCTGCTTGTCTCTTTGTTCCCACAAATAAGAATTTTTTTCCTTCTTCAGAAGCTTTGCGGACAAAATTGCATGCTTCTGTCAATAATTCTGCAGTTTGAACTAAATCTATTATGTGTATGCCATTGCGTTCTGCGTAAATATATGGGAACATTTTTGGATTCCACCTTCTTGATTGATGCCCAAAGTGAACTCCTGCCTCTAATAATTCAGCTAATGTTACAACAGCCATGTTTTTTTTCTATTACAAAGTAAATATTAATTGGAATATAGATAATCTTTGAGTGTTGACTCATCTGAGTGAACTTTAAATATAATTTTTATATTGATATTAATAATCTTAGTACATCTGTTCATATATTTGCATTAATAGCGCAGAGATTTACATAAGATTTTATTGCATCTTATTTAATTGTTACAAAAAGATGTTAGATTCATCTCAGTAAACGGTACGATGGTATTAGCTTTTGTTGATGAATTTATTTATCTTCAAAAGCTATCATAGAAGTGATTGATTATTTCTATTTCTATTTTACTTTTAGATCGTCTTGTAAATATTCAGAGTCCTCGTTCACTCCAATATGTACTATTCGCTTGTTTGAGTTTTTGTTATCAAAATAATATCCATCTTTAGTCTTTTTTTCATCTCTACTAATTTTTGACATCTCAGTGTATGAATTAAATCCTGTCCCTGCTGGGATTAACCTTCCTATTATTACATTTTCTTTTAATCCTCTTAACCAATCTGCCTTTCCTTCTATAGCAGCTTCTGTTAAAACTCTAGTTGTTTCTTGGAAACTAGCTGCTGATATAAAGCTATCTGTATTAAGAGAAGATTTAGTAATCCCTAATAATGTTGGTGAATAAGTTGCAGGTATACCTCTGGTTAGTAACATTGCTTCATTAATGTTCTCAATTTGTTGTAATTCAACTAATTCTCCTGGTAGTAGAGTTGTATCTCCGCCATCTTCGACTCTTACTTTTGAAGTCATTTGTCTTACTATTACTTCTACATGTTTATCAGATATTTCTACATTTTGTGATTGATACACATTTTGTACTTCATTAACTAAGTATGTTTGCACTTTTTGTAGACTTAGCTTAGAAGCTTCATATATTCCTAGGACACTGATATAGAAATTAAAATATAAACTTAACATTTCGTGTGGGTTAGGTGCTCCATCAGTTATTGCTTCTGCTAGTAATATGTTCTCTCCATTTGAAACGATTACTTTTTGGGTACTATTGATAACATATTCATTTATATTTCCATCTGCTTCTAGTATTTCAACGTGATAGTTTTCTTCTGCGTCATACCAAACTTTAATCTTTCCTGGTCTTTGCGTTAGTTTACAAGCCTCTTTAGGTCTTCTTGCCTCTAGAATTTCTTCAATTCTTGGCAAACCTTGTATGATATCACCAGTTTTTGATCTCTCAAAAACCAGTATTGCTAATGTATCCCCGATTTGTATAAGGTCTCGGTTCTTTGTCTGTAGGATAGCACCAGATGATACTAGGTATGGATGTGCTGAGCGGATCTCTACTTTGTTATTTCTTAGTGCTGTAATTTGACCAGATTCTCTTGCTACGATATTTGGAGCAATCTGATCACCATATCTAACTAATTCTCCTTCAGATACCTGTGGTGTTTGACCATTTAGATCGATAATTTCTTTGTCTGTTTCTCTGAGTATAAGAATTTTTTTTCCTGATTGTCCATTATTGTTAATATTCTCAATTTTTCCTTTAGACCTGGAAATTAATGATGTTTTTGCAACAAGAGTTCCTGACGTAATTTCTTCTCCATCGCTCACGCAAAAAACTGTTTTTGTATTCTGTTTATTGTTTTCACCAAAGGTGTCGTGTTTGATTTGTAAATTTTCTAGTATAGCTATCTGCAACCTGTATTCTCCACTTTTGTTAGTCCCGAGAAACTCTACATCAGCTGAACCGTGTATTTGATCAGAACATATATCTACAGTTAGATATGTTTTAACTAAATCTATTCCCTTAATAGATTCTATTCTTTCTCCCTCTTGAAATAATAAATGTTGTACTAAATTAATGTTAATAGATTGATTTCCATTTATTGAATGTTTTGTTTCTACTTGAAACTGTTTCTTATCTACGTAATATTTATCGATGGGCCTAATTAGTATTCCTTGTGGAATTTTTTCTATTAACGATGTACTATCAGCAAGTATACCTGCCTGAATTTCTTCCCCTGCTTCAATAATCCTTGGTAGAATATTATCTTTTTCTATTGCATTAATAGTATTTTCAATAATTCTTCCTATCTTGATGATTAACTTTTCAACAATTCCATTTTCTTCTATGACCTCTAAGTATCCTGAATTCTCTGTTCTTACATCTTTAATAATTTCAGTTCCAGCTTCTACATAAGTATTGTTTCTCACCATTAGTAGAGAGATATCTTTTTTTATTTCATGTGTTTCTTCTGGAATCCATAAAATATGATGTGTATCTCCTACATCATTTAAGGTATTTTGATATCTTATTAATCCTCCAGTCTTTGTTTTATATTCAGTGTCTACCAGTTCTCCTATTATTTGTGAGCTATTTATTTTATTACCAGGAGAACATAGCATTATAAATTTATTTCCATTTGAGAAGTCTAAAAAGAAGTTTCCAGTAGTTTCATCAGTCTCATACTCATTCTTGATCACTGCATCTTTTATAAATACAGAGGATGTGACTATGTGTATTTCGTTTAGTTCATCGAATTGTTTTTTTTTATTTAATCTGACGGTACCACCATAATCACTGATAATATGAGTTGTTGCTAATATTGTATCTTCCGAGATTTCATCTCCCTCTTTTATCTCTAGTTGAGCTGATTGTGGCAAGTTATGTACTTCCCCTGAAAGTATCCAGATTAGTCCCCCTTTTCCTGTTTTTGTTGTTATGTTTCCTTGTCTATCCACTCTTTCTTCCGCAGTCAGCTCTGAAAAAAAGACTTCTCCCGAACTTTCAGTTAATAAATCTTTTGTAGCTCTTTCTGTTATCGGATTTGTTTTTGTACTAATTTCGCCTATTACTTGTCCATCCTGGAATTGTTCATTATCGTTAATAAATAATATTGTTCCTTGGGTAAACTCTATTTTCCTTTCATTACATTGATAATCGTATAGTGAGAGTTTATAACTTGCTTCTAATACGATTGCTTCCTGTCCATGTCTAGTTCTAATTAATCTTGATCTTAAATTCCTAGGAATTCTTATAATTCCATCGAAAGGAGCTTTAATTTGTTCTGCCAATTCTCCAGTGAATACTCCTCCAGTATGAAATGTTCTCATTGTTAATTGTGTACCTGGTTCTCCTATCGACTGTGCTGCAATGATACCGACAGCTTCACCCAGGTCTACTAGAGAACCATGAGCAAGGTTCCACCCGTAACAAAACTGACAGACTGATCTTGCTGAGTCACATGTAAGTGGTGACCTAACACTCACAGATTTTATTCCAGCATCCACTATAAGCTTACTAGTTTCATGATCTAAATCTTGATTTACGTGAGCTATAACGCCACCATCATGTGGATAATATAAAGTTTCAAATAATACTCTACCAACTAAGCGATTCCCTATAGGAATTAGTATTTGATTATTTGCAATCATATCTTTTATAATAATGTTTCTCTGAGTTCCACAATCAATCTCTCGAATAATTATGTCTTGAGCAACATCAACTAGTCTTCTTGTTAAGTAACCTGAATCAGCTGTTCTGAGAGCTGTGTCAACCAACCCTTTTCTTGCACCATAAGAAGAAATTATGTATTCAGTAACAGTTAATCCTTCTCTAAAATTACTTTTAATTGGTAGATCGATGATTTGTCCTTGCGGATCTGCCATAAGACCTCTCATTCCCACGAGTTGTCTTACTTGTGATATATTACCTCTAGCACCAGAGAATGCCATGATGTATATAGGATTCAATGGATCCGTCTCTCTAAAATATCTAATGACTTCGGTTTTTAACTCTTCACTGGCATTGTTCCAAGTATCTATGACCCTTTGAAATCTCTCAATAGCTGTGATTTCTCCTCTTTCGTACTGTTCTTCTGTTAATTGTATTGCCTTATTAGTCTTATCTAGTAGATTTCGTTTAGTAGGTGGAACCCTCAGGTCTTCTACACTCAACGAGATACCTGCTCTTGTTGCATAGTGGAAACCTAATTCTTTTAGTCTATCTGCCATGTAAGAAGCTCTTCCCGTTCCATAGTTACTGAAAGCCCAAGCCATCAGACGTTTTAATTCTTTTTTATCTATTACTTTATTTGTGAATCTAGGCGTAGGTGGTACAAATAAATATTTTTCTTTCATGTTATATCCTCTTGTTACGTATTTTTTTTCATTATTTTGTTATTACTAATGAGTCTAGTAGCACTTTATTTAGCAGGATTCGTCCAGGAGTTGTCAATAAGTATTGAACAACGGTTTCTCCATTTTTATTTTTTCTTATGATTCGATCATCAAAAATATGTAATTCTGTACCGTCACTTTGTTTTTCAACGTTTATCAAACTATTTTCATTATCAACAACTCCATTAAATCGAACCCAGATGTAAGAGTGCAGTGGAATCTTATTCGAGTCATAGGCTAATAGTGCATCTTCTAAGTTAGAAAAATAATAAGCTTGTTTATTTTGTTGGGTAGGATTTTCTGCAGTTAAGTAATAGCATCCAAGAACCATATCTTGACTCGGCATTATTATTGGTTCTCCAGTTGCCGGCGATAAGAAGTTATAAGGTGCTAGCATCAGAAGTCTTGCTTCGGCTTGAGCTTCTAACGATAATGGGATGTGAACAGCCATTTGATCTCCATCAAAATCTGCATTAAACGCTGGACAAACGAGTGGATGTAACTTGATAGCTCTACCTTCTACTAATATTGGTTCAAAAGCCTGTATTCCTAGTCGATGTAGAGTAGGTGCTCTATTCAATAGAACAGGGTGTCCCTGTATGACATCTTCCAGAACATTCCAAACAATTGGCTCATTTTTCTGAATCAATTTTTTTGCTGCTTTAATATTATTGACTAACCCTTGATGAATTAATCTGTGTATAACGAAAGGTTGGAAAAGTTCTAATGCCATTTCCCTGGGTAATCCACACTGATTTAATTGTAATTGAGGTCCTACAACGATTACAGAGCGTCCTGAATAATCAACACGTTTACCCAATAGATTTTGTCTAAATCGACCTTGTTTTCCTTCAATAATATCTGACAATGACTTTAAAGGTCTATTATTTGCTCCAACTACAACTTTTCCTCTTTTACCATTATCAATTAAAGCATCAACAGATTCTTGTAGCATTCGCTTTTCGTTACGAATAATAATTTCAGGTGCTAAGATTTCTTGTAGTCGTATTAAACGATTATTTCGATTAAGAACTCTTCTGTAAAGATCGTTCAGATCAGATGTTGCGAATCTTCCACCATCTAGTTGTACCATTGGTCTTAAATCCGGTGGAATAACAGGTAATATTGTTAATATCATCCAAGAAGGGTCAGATCTGGTAGCTATAAAATTATCTATTATTCTTAGTCTTTTTATTGCCTTGTCTTTTTTAGTTCCTTTTGATAGTAATACTTCTTCTCTTAGGCTCTCTGCTTCGACTTCTAAATCGATATCCTTCAGCAATTTCTGTATGGCTTCAGCTCCTATTCCAACTTCGACTCCATATATTTCTGATTGTTCTTGATATAGTTGATCTTCTATATCTATCCATTCATCTTCGCTGAGTAGTTGCTTATACTTTAAACTTGCGCAATTCCCTGGTCTTGTGACTACATATGAGTTGAAATATACTATTTGTTCGACATCCTTCAGTGGTATATCTAATAATATTGCTATGTAACTAGGTAAGCTTTTGAGGTACCATACATGTGTTACTGGTGCGGCTAATTGTATGTATCCCATTCTATGTCTTCTAACTTTTGACTCAACAACCTCTACTCCACATCTTTCACATACTATGCCTTTATATCTAACTCTTTTATATTTTCCACAGTGACATTCCCAGTCTTTGACAGGACCAAAAATCCGTTCGCAGAAGAGTCCATCCATTTCTGGTTTTAGTGTTCTATAATTAATTGTTTCCGGTTTTGTGACCTCTCCAACTATCTGTCCGTTAGGTAAAGCCCTCTCCCCCCATTTTTTTATTCTTTGGGGAGAAGCTAAGTTAATTTTTACATAGTCGAAATATTGTTCTATTTTTGGCATTTTACTCTTAGACTGTTTATTTTCTGTATTCTTTGCTACATCAGATTAAAGATGTTTCTATATCTTCTTTTGTAATAGATTCGTATGTAGGTCTTGAATGAAACTTCTTATTATTGGCGCTAGACATAAGATCAACTTCTATACCTCTTGTTTGTCCATCTGGCAGAGTTTCTATCTTATATGCACCTATGTCTAAACCTAATGACTGTAATTCACGCATTAAAACTTTGAATGATTCTGGTGTCCCTGGTCTTGGAATTGGTTTTCCCTTAACGATTGCATTTAGGGTCTCATTTCTTCCTTGCATATCATCAGATTTAACAGTTAGTAATTCTTGTAAAGTGTAAGATGCACCAAAAGCTTCTAGTGCCCATACTTCCATTTCTCCTAATCTTTGTCCACCATGTTGTGCTTTACCACCTAATGGTTGTTGAGTTACTAAAGAATATGGTCCTGTAGATCTCGCATGTATTTTATCGTCCACTAGATGAACTAGTTTTAACATATACGAGATTCCGACCATAACTGGATTATCAAATGCCTCTCCAGTTCTACCATCAAATAAACGCATTTTTCCTGGATGTTGAAGATCAAATATCCAGTCTTTTCCAGTACTATTACGAGCATTCATCAATTTATCATTGATTAATACACGAGAGGCTTCTGCTCCGTGCATCTCATCAAAAGGTACTATTTTGAATCTTTTATTTAGGTGTTCCGCTGCTAATCCTAGAAGTGATTCGAAAATTTGCCCAACATTCATTCTTGATGGAACGCCCAGTGGATTCAGTACTAGATCTACAGGAGTACCATCAGGTAGATATGGCATATCTTGTCTTGGTAAGATTCTTGAAATAATTCCTTTGTTACCGTGCCGTCCCGCCATTTTATCTCCTACTTGTATCTTCCTTGTTTGCGCCACATACACTCGAATAACAATATTGGCTCCAGTAGGTAATTCGTCACCTTTTTCTCTTGTGAATATTCTTACATCTAAAATTCTTCCTCTTCCGCCATTAGGCACTCTAAGTGACGTGTCCCTAACATCTTTAGCTTTTTCTCCAAAAATGGCTCTAAGTAATTTTCCTTCAGGAGGTTGATCTGACTCGCCTTTTGGTGTCACTTTACCGACCAGTATATCTCCGGATTCTACCCATGAACCGATAACAATTATTCCATTGTCATCTAGTTTTCGAAGGGAGTACTCCCCAACGTTTGGTAATTCTCTAGTGATTTCTTCAGAACCAAGTTTAGTTTGTCTTGCTTCTATTTCATATTTTTCTATGTGAACTGAAGTGTATACATCATTGTAAACAAGGCGCTCACTTATAAGGAATGCATCTTCATAGTTATATCCTTCCCATGGGACATAAGCAACCAATATGTTCTGACCAAGTGCTAATTCTCCTCCTTCAGTAGCGGCACCATCAGCTATTACTTGTCCCGTTACTACTTCTTCTCCAAGCCAGACTGATGGTCTCTGGTTAATACAAGTGTCTTGGTTAGATCTTTGGTATTTTTGTAAATTATATGAAATTTCTTTCTTTTGATTATTCGTTACGCAGATTTTGTCAGCAGAAATATAAGTAATAATTCCATCTTCTAAACTTACGACTACCATTCCTGAATCACGAGCTGCTTGTGCTTCTAATCCAGTTCCTATCAGTGGACTCTCTGGATAGAGCAGTGGAACAGCTTGTCTTTGCATATTTGATCCCATCAGTGCTCTATTAGCATCATCATGTTCTAAGAATGGTATTAGTGAAGTTGCTATGGATATTACTTGTATTGGCGAAACTGCTACATAGTCCACTAGATCTTTCCTTGTTGTAGTAAATTCCTGTCTGTATCTGACTGGTACAATTTCATTCTTAATCTTCTTTTCCTTATCTATCGGAGTATCTCCTGGTGCGATCCGAAACTCATCCTCTTGGTCTGCCGCTAAATATATTGGGACTGTATTAATTAAGGCTTCGCCATTCTCGACTTTGTAATATGGTGTTTCGATGAAACCGTATGAATTAATTCTCGCATGAGTGGCGAGCACACCAATCAATCCTGCATTCGGTCCCTCAGGCGTTTCTATTGGGCAGATTCTCCCATAATGACTTAAGTGAATATCACGTACTGCAAATCCAGCACGATCACGATTTAATCCCCCTGGTCCTAAAGCACTAATTCTTCTTTTATGAGTTAACTCAGCAAGAGGATTAGTTTGATCCATGAATTGCGAGAGTTGACTGGAACCAAAAAATTCTCTTATCGCTGCTACTATCGGTTTAGGATTTACCAAAGTATTAGGTGTTAGCGAATTAGCATCACAAATGGTCATTCTTTCTCTTACTATTCTTTCTAGCCTATTTAGACCAACTCTTACCTGGTTTTGCAACAGTTCTCCGACAGATCTTACTCTTCGATTTCCCAAGTGATCAATGTCGTCGACTTCACCTATATCAAATTTTAAATTAATTAGATAATCAATAGCAGCTAGTGTATCTTGCGGTGTAAGGACACGAATATTCTCCGGGATAGATAAACTAAGTTTCTTATTTAACTTGTACCTTCCTACTTTTCCTAGATCATATCTTTTAGGATCAAAGAAACGTGAGTATAGTATCTGTTGTCCACCATTTACTGTAGCTGGTTCACCAGGACGCAACTTTGCATACATTTGTACTAGAGATTCCTCTATTGTATAATTTCCCTCTATGCGGAATGTTTTTTTCAAATACTCTGGATGACGGAGTCCGTTATAGATGTCACTATCGCTGAGTCCCATAGCTTTAAGAAATACATGGGCTGCAATTTTTCGGGTTTTGTCTATTCTAACCCACACCAAATCGTTTCTATCTGTCTCAAACTTAACCCACGCTCCTCTATTAGATATCAGGCTGCTGCTATAAGTCCGTCTTCCCTGCTTATCTGTTTCTGACTTATAATAAATACCTGGACTTCTCACTATCTGATTAACAATAACTCTTTCAGCACCATTAATAATAAATGTTCCTCTATCTGTCATTAGTGGTAGATCACCTATAAAAACTTCCTGTTCTTTTATTGTTCCAGTTTCTTTATTTATAAGTCTTGCTGGTACATATACCTGTACTGAGTATGTTGCGTCTCTTCTTTTGCATTCGTTTATGCTATACTTCGGATATTTTAGTTTATACTCATCTCCAAGTAAGTGTAATTCCAAATTATCTGTATAGTCTGTGATTGGAGAAAAATTCTTAATTTCTTCAGCCAAACCTTCCTCGAGAAACCAACAAAAACTTGCTCTCTGGATTTCGACTAAATCTGGTAGGCTAAAAGTAGATATTTTACTAGCGTTAGACATTAGGTTACTATCTCCCTTACATTTTCTTAAAATTAATTGTTTTAACTAACCTATTGAAATTAGGTCATGCTCTAGTACTTTATGTTTCCATATAACTAAAAGATATTATCAAAGTCTTTGAATATTAAGTAAATATTCGTATTTTTCTTGAAAATTTTGGCTTAGAATAAAAATGTGACTTATAGATATTAGGTAAAATTGTAAAAAATATTGTTTTTTCTGGTTGACTCTAGAGAGTCTGATATCTATTCATTGTAGCGCTAATACTATTATTGTGGAATGCGAAATTGTGGGTTTTCACCCACACTTCAAAATCTCTAAAATATTTTTTGTAACTGCTTCTTTTCAAACTAAGACTGTTTTAACGATCGACTCTATTTACGGTAACTTTCGTTTTACTAATCTAACTTTTGATCATTTATTTTGTTTTCCACTCTTTAACGCTTTTGCCAGTGCCGCTTTCTTTGATGCAGCTGCGTTCTTATGCATCATCCCTTTTTGAACAGCTTTATCTAACTTACTATAAGACATTGACAATAATACATTCACTGACTCTATATTATTTTCATCTGTATTATTAATTGCAATTAAACATTTTTTATATATAGTACGTATAGTTGATTTATATGCTTTGTTTCTAAGCTGATTTCTCTTGTTTACGTCTATTCTCTTTTCAGCGGATAATGAATTTGCCATAATTCGTGTTTTAAATTTTGAATTAGTTAGATTATTTCTTTTCTCTAAAAGCTTTACTATTAACGATAAGAGATTATAACATATAACAAAAGGTCAAGGAAAAATCAAGTCCCTATTTTTTGTTAAGTACAAATTTAGAAAAAAAAGAATATATAAATACATGGCTAAGACTAAAGGAGTGCGTATCGTAATTACTCTAGAATGTAAAACTAGTGAGGGCGTATACAGATATCATACGACAAAGAATAGAAGGAATACTCCAAATAGAATAGAGTTAAAAAAGTACTGTCCTTTATCAAAAAAACACGAAATCTTCAAAGAAATAAAATAGATTTAAAATAACAAATATGGCTGTATATCGTCGCAAAATCTCTCCTTTACCAACTAGCGAAGTAATCGATTATAAAGATGTAGAGTTATTAAGTAAATTTTTAACTGAACAAGGAAAAATTTTACCCCGTAGAATGACGGGTTTGACTACAAAGCAACAAACCCGACTAACAAAAGCGGTGAAAAGAGCAAGAATGTTATCTTTACTACCATTTATTAATCGAGATGGGATTTTTTAATTTACATAGACTTATTACAGTTAAACCTGAATAAGTCTATTTCTTATTTGTTTCTTTTTTTCTCTATTAGTTCAAAAGCTAGTATCGTGTCATTTTCCTCCCAGTCGTTGAATTCTTCTATGTATATTCCACATTCTGAGTCTTGTTCTATTTCTCTTACATCTTGTTTAAGTTGTTTAAGTGAAGATAATATTCCTTCATATACTTGAGTTTCACCTCTACTAACTTTTATATGGCATCCCTTTATTATTTTTCCCTCAGTCACAAGACTTCCAGCAACATAGTTTTTACCAAGAGGAAATACTGTTTTCACAATCGCCCTTCCAATGTTCCTTTCCTCGTATTGTGGACCAATAATATCGTCGACCATTAGTTGAATGTCATCAAACAGATCATAAATAACATCATATTCCTTGACGGTAACACTTAAGTGTCTAGCAATTTTCTTTGCCCCGGGTGCTAAGGTGGTGTTGAATGCTAATATGATAGATTTGCTAGCGTCTGCAAAGTCTACATCTGTTTCTGTTATTTCTCCAGGAGATGCATATAGAATTCTGATTTTAACTTTTTCTTGATCGATCTGGTTTATGCTACTAACTATAGCTTCCACTGAACCTTGTATATCTGTTTTGATTACTAAATTAATTACAGCTTTAATATTAGAACTTGATAATGAGTATGTATCAGACGTAGAGCTTACTTTACGTTTTTTATGGATCTCGTCTTTTCTGACTTGTAATGCAGATTTTGCTATTTTCTCATCTTTGAAAGCTTCGAAATTGTCGCCTATATTTGGCAAGTCTGATAGTCCCCACACTAAGACAGGAGATGATGGTAATGATGTTGTCACTGCGATATTATCCGAGTTTATCATTCCTCTTATCTTTGCCATGTGTTGATCTGTTACAATTATATCTCCTACTTCTAACATCCCATTTTGTACTAGTAGTGTTGCAATTGCCCCTTTGCTTTTATCTAATTTTGCTTCTAAGACAGTTCCCCTTGCATTTTCTGTGTTCGAAGCACGTAGATTTAGCATCTCGCTTACCAGTACTATCATTTCTAATAGCTCATCCACATTTGTGCCTTCTTTTGCACTTATAGGAATCATTGGTGTTTCTCCTCCCCAATCATCAGATATCACGTTATATGTCGTCAATTCTTGCTTAATATTTTCGATATTCGCACCATCTTTATCTATCTTATTAATAGCTACTATAAGTGGTACATTTGCATCTTTAATGCATTTAATAGTTTCTACTGTTTGTGGTTTGACGCCATCATCAGCAGCAACAACTAGGATAGCTATGTCAGTTACTTGTACTCCTCTATATCTCATTGAAGAGAATGCTTCATGTCCTGGTGTATCTAAGAAAACAAGCTTTCTTTTTTCGTTTTGATGTTTAATTTCAACCTCATATGCTCCAATCTTTTGTGTTATTCCACCAGCTTCTTTTTGTGCTATTTGTGTTTGTCTAATCTTATCTAGTAAAGTTGTTTTTCCATGGTCTACATGGCCCATAATAGTTATGATAGGTGGTCGTTTTTCAGTTTTTTCTATATCGTCAGAATGTGAGAATTTATTGCGTATGGTTTCTACTTCTTCTTCACTTGGAGTAATCTCAATTCCTAATTTACTTCCAATACTGATAGCAGTTTCTATATCTAGAATTTGATTGATGTTGACTATAACTCCATCTAAAAATAAAGTTCTAATGATATCTGTTTCAGAAACGCATATTTTTTCCGCTAGTTCCTGAACAGAGATTGGATTTGATAGGTAGATGTCTTCGTCCTCTCCTGGTAGAAAATCATTTTCAGATTCTCTTCTTCTTGCATTTTTTCTGCTTTTCTTTGTATTATTCGTGCCTTGCTTTTTTACTGTATTTGAGTCATCGTAATTTCCTTCAATCTTCTTTTTTAGTTTTAATTTGCTCTTTACATTCTCTGTTTCTTTGTTTTTATCATCATTTTTTATAACTTTTTTATTCTTTTTATCTAATTTCGAATTAATAGGTTTGTCATTTTCATTTGTGTATCCCGATGTCTTAGTATCTCTAGATTTATTGTTATCATCTAAATCATATGCTCCGTTACCTTCTTTGATTGTTATAGGGTTAACGAGTAATATTATTTCGTTTTCATTGCCTGTTTTAGTGTGCATCTTGAGTTTTATATCATTACTGTTAGAAAGAATTTTTGACATCCATATATCCTTAGTTGTAGAAAGTACAAATTCTTTCGCTCTCCTATATTCTTTTCTTATCATTCCTTTTCCTATTTTTTGTGATTATTTTGACCGAAGAATCGATTTAATTGAATAAACACGGTATGTAGTACCTTACTTTTAAGCAATTATTATTTATAGTGATTATCTAAAAGCAAATCAGATATTAGTTTCATTTGATTCTACATCATATTCAGAGCAATTAATTTTCTTAAAGAAGTAGTACTAAATTGTTTAATAACAGTAGTATTTATGATTTGTAACTGAGTAATAACATATTTAGGCGAGTTACAAAATTTAAAGTTGATAGTAACTTATTTTTTCTTTTAGTCTAAATAATATTGTATTTACGAAGGTTACATTAGCAGTTGTTATTAAGTATATTGTTATTTGTACAATAAATGTTATTAGACAATTTTGTCACCAAAACTAAGTTTATCGTCTTACATTATTATATTAATTCATAAGTTCTCTGTTCTGGTAGTGTCGATTTTATTCCTATAACTAAAAGATATTCCTTTGATTCTAGTGTTGTGCCGAACTAGTAATTCTAAAATCTATATGTTCCTGTTGTTTTTTATGCAGATACTAAAAAAAATTAGTTATTTATATAGGATCCCATACAAAAGAGTACTAATAATAAATGAGTTCATTCACTATTAGCATCTTATACGTTGTAAATATAAGTAATATCCTGTCTAAATATACATTATATTTTTCAAGCAGTCTAAATTTTAAAAGTAATACAGTATGCAATATCCACTAAATTCATCAGCGGCATAAAATAGCAAATTGTGTAATAGAATAGTTTAGTAAATGGAAAAAAGAAAGTTCATTGAGTAAGCCAAATGATGAACCTATATTATTTGTGGATTGGAACTTTTGTCCACTTTTCTCATCTAGATTCATCTACTAGGTAATTAATTGTGTTGTGTGAAAAAGATTTAATAGGGTACATTAATTACATTGTAATTTGATAAAGTTCATATCGTATTCTTTGTTTAAAAAGATATTTATATGAAGTAATATCAGATCTTGATTTAATTTAAATGTAAATTGTTTTATTTTCTTGGAAGTTCAGAAAAGTTAATATTGACAAAATTTTATGCCTAGATTTCAAAAAAATGATAATTTCATAGATAAGACTTTTACAGTAATAGCAGACATTGTTTTAAAAGTTCTTCCAGCTAGCAAACAAGAAAAAGAAGCGTTTGCTTACTACAGAGATGGTATGTCTGCTCAGTCTGAAGGTGAGTATGCAGAAGCTTTAGAAAATTATTATGAAGCACTAAGATTGGAAGAGGACCCATATGATAGAAGTTATATTCTTTATAATATAGGTCTAATTTATGCCAGTAACGGAGAATATATTAAGGCTTTAGAATATTATCATCAAGCTTTGGATCTAAATTCTAGGTTACCTCCAGCGTTAAATAATATTGCAGTAATATATCATTATCAAGGTGTTAAAGCTTCAGAAAAACGAGATTTAGAGACTGCAAGAACTATGTTCGACAAAGCTGCTGAATATTGGAAACAGGCTATCAGATTAGCCCCTAATAACTATATAGAAGCCCAGAATTGGTTGAAGACTACTGGTAGGATGTCTTCTGATAATATGTATTGATAATGAGTAATAACTTCATGTTGCTGTACATAGAATTTTTACTTAGTTCTTAAAAAAGTTCTAAATTTATTCTTACTGACAAGATAGATATTATGGAAATGATATTTTTCATCAATCTAAGTAATGATATGTTATTAAGTGATTCAGTAATAAACTTGTTTATATTAGTAGATGAGAAAATATTTGGTGAAAGAGATGACTAAGTTTATGTAAATTAATCCATTTATTCACATTTCTTCCTTAACACACTTGTATACTGTTCAATATTAATCTTTCTTCTTAGCAAGAAGATTGTATTTTAAATTTATTACGAAACTTATTCAAATACATTCTTGACTTCGGAATATCGAACTTACTTATGGTAAACACTGCAACGAATACTGGTCTTATTACTCAAATCATTGGTCCTGTAGTGGACATTGAGTTTTCTAATGGTAAACTTCCTCAAATTTATAATGCTGTTAAAATCGGTGATGGTATATCGGCTGTAATATGTGAAGTTCAGCAACTTCTTGGTAATAACAAGGTAAGAGCTGTATCTATGACATCCACAGACGGTTTGAAGAGAGGTATGTCTGTTTCCGACTTAGGAGCTCCAATCAGCGTTCCCGTTGGTAAAGCTACTTTAGGACGTATTTTCAATGTGTTAGGTGAAGCTGTTGATGAGATGGGTGATGTATCTATGACAACTACATCTCCGATCCATAGAAAGTCACCAGCTTTCACAGATTTAGAAACAAAACCATCAATTTTTGAGACAGGTATTAAGGTTGTTGATCTTCTTGCTCCTTATAGAAGAGGGGGCAAAATTGGTTTATTTGGTGGAGCAGGTGTGGGGAAAACTGTACTGATCATGGAGCTTATCAATAATATTGCTAAGGCTCATGGTGGACTATCTGTATTTGGTGGTGTAGGCGAGAGAACTCGTGAAGGTAATGACCTTTACATGGAAATGAAAGAATCTAAGGTCATCAAAGAAGATAACCTTGGCGAATCGAAAGTAGCACTTTGCTATGGTCAAATGAACGAGCCACCTGGAGCTCGCATGAGAGTTGGATTAACTGCGTTAACAATGGCAGAATACTTTCGTGACGTAAATAAGCAAGAAGTTCTTCTATTTATTGATAATATTTTCAGATTTGTACAGGCTGGCTCTGAAGTATCTGCACTTCTAGGACGTATGCCATCGGCTGTTGGTTACCAACCAACACTTGCTACTGAAATGGGAGGATTACAAGAGAGAATTACTTCTACTACATCCGGGTCTATCACTTCTATACAAGCTGTTTATGTTCCAGCTGATGACTTAACAGATCCAGCTCCAGCAACGACTTTCTCTCACCTGGATGCCACAACTGTATTATCAAGAAATCTAGCTGCTAAAGGAATTTATCCTGCAGTAGATCCTCTAGACTCTACTTCTACAATGTTACAGATTTCTATTGTTGGAAATGAGCATTACGGAACCGCTCAAAATGTAAAGGAGACTTTACAGAGATACAAAGAATTACAAGATATTATTGCGATTCTAGGTCTTGATGAATTGTCTGAAGAAGATAGATTAGTAGTTGCCCGTGCAAGAAAAGTTGAACGTTTCTTATCTCAACCTTTCTTCGTTGCAGAGATCTTCACCGGGTCTCCAGGTAAATATGTATCTTTAGCTGAAACTATCAAAGGTTTTAATATGATTCTTAAAGGTGAGCTTGATGAACTACCAGAACAAGCATTTTATCTTGTTGGTAATATTGATGAAGCTATTGAAAAAGCAAAAAGCTTGAAAGGATAAGGTAAAAACATGGCTTTGCATATTAGTATTATAGCGCCAGATAGAACTGTTTGGGATTCTAATGCCGAAGAAGTAATCCTTCCAAGTAGTACTGGTCAATTAGGTATTTTACGAGGGCATGCACCACTATTAACAGCATTAGATATTGGTGTGATGAGAGTCCGTACTGATAAAGAATGGACACCGATTGTTCTAATGGGTGGATTCGCTGAAGTAGAAAATGATGAACTGACTATTTTAGTAAACGGAGCTGAAGAAGGATCTTCTATCAATAAAGAAGAAGCACAAAAAGATCTAGAGGATATGACTTTACGTTTTAATGAGGCAGAGACTAGTAAAGAAAGAATAGAAGCTACTCAAAATCTCCGTAAAGCTCGTGCACGTGTGCAAGCTACAAGTTAATTTAAAAGAAGTTATAGACATATATTTGTGTCTGTAACTTTTTTTTTGCTAAAACTAATATTTCTCAGTAATATTTTTCAAACGAAGAATAAAATATCAAACAATTATATGTATTATGTATGAGATGATTCAATAATGTGCCGAAAAAAAAAATTATGTTAAACGAAGATTCACAAGTTGGACAAAAGCTTATTCCCTACTTAATATCTTTCGAACAGAATGAAGCTGAAATGTCTTTGACAGAGCATTTAGAAGAAGTTCGTCAACGTGCTTTTTGGTCATTAACTCTATTAGTAACAACGATTACTTCTTGTCTACTAGCTGTAAAAAGTATTGTTAAGTTACTTCAGCAACCTGCTACAGGAATTAAGTTTTTACAATTAGCTCCTGGAGAGTATTTTTTTGCATCTCTTAAAGTCGCTGTATACACTGGGTTTTTCATCAGTAGTCCATTTATAATTTATCAGGTAATCTTATTTATTCTCCCTGGAATGACTAGAAGTGAAAGAAAAACGATATTACCTGTTGTAGTAGGTTCAGTCATTCTTTTCATTTTTGGTTTAGCATGCGGTTATTTTTTATTAGCTCCTGCTGCATTAAACTTTTTTATTAATTATGGTTCTGATGTAGTAGAACCATTTTGGTCTTTTGAGCAATACTTTGAATTTATCTTAGTGCTCTTATTCAGTACTGGATTGGCATTTCAACTTCCTGTAATACAAGTTGTTTTAGGGGTTTTGAAGATTTTTTCTAGTCGATTGATGTTTTCTGTCTGGAGATACGTCACCTTGGGATCAACTGTTATAGGTGCTATCTTAACACCTTCTGTAGATCCTATTACTCAGCTTTTTATGTCGAGCATTATAATGTTATTGTACTTTGGTGGAGCGAGTATTGTCTTCTTGATAGAAAAAAGTCAGAAAAATACTAATTATGAAGATAACTTTTAGGTTAAAATACTATTTAGAGTAGGTAATAAATCTTCGCTCTTATTTTAGAATCATTTATGTGTAATTTCTAATATTTATCAGTGACCGTCTGACGAACTGATAATAAGAAAATTGTCTAACATTTATTTCAAATAATCAGCCTGAATAAGATGAAAAATAATTATATTGTAAGTATCCAAAAAGAATTTAAATCTGCGATGCTGTTGTTAAGCATCTGTGTAGCTATTCTGTTACCTGCTGGAGCTAATGCGTTTCCAGTTTATGCACAACAGGCCTATGAGAATCCAAGAGAAGCAACAGGAAGGATTGTTTGTGCTAACTGTCATCTTGCTCAGAAACCGGTAGAAATTGAAGTTCCTCAGGGAGTCCTACCTGATACTGTTTTTGAGGCTATAGTAGAAATTCCATATGATCTTTCATTAAAGCAAGTAACTGGTGATGGTACTAAGGGACCTCTAAATGTCGGTGCTGTTGTTATTCTTCCTGAGGGATTTAGATTAGCTCCTAGAGATAGACTTAGTGATGAACTAAAGAAAGCTACTGAAGGTGTTGTTATTTCACCATATAGTGATTCTAAGCAAAACATTCTCGTTGTCGGTCCTATTTCTGGCAATGATCATCAAAAGATCATATTCCCTATTCTAGCTCCCAATCCTGCAGAAAATAGAGATGTTCATTTCATTAAATATCCTATTTTTGTTGGTGCTAACCGTGGAAGAGGACAAGTACAACCTACAGGAGAAAAGAGCAACAATACTTTGTACGCTTCTCCCGTAAGTGGTCAGGTAGTTAAGATTGATTCAACAGATAAGTTAACAACGTTAACAATTAATAGTAAGAGTGGTGACGCTATAACTGTTAAAGTACCATTGGGTCCTGCTATCATTGTTAAGGAAGGAGATACTGTTAATGCAGATCAACCATTAACAGTTGATCCTAATGTTGGTGGTTTTGGTCAAAATGAGACGGAAATAGTTTTACAGAGTCCAGCAAGAGTTAAGGGCATGATTGCTTTCTTCTTTACTGTGATTTTTGCACAGGTACTACTAGTTCTGAAGAAGAAACAGTTTGAAAAAGTTCAATTAGCTGAAATGAACTTCTAACAAAAAAACAGAGCATAGATCTATCTAAAGTAGTTCTATGCTTTGTTTTTTCGTTACTATTGACTAAAGAGACTTTATAATATTGGTAAAAGCGTCCATGTCGTTGACTGCCATTTGTGCCAGCATTTTACGATTAAGGCTTATTTGTGCCAGTTTCAGTTTTGAGATTAAGCAACTATAATTAGTATTATGTAGTCTAGCTGCAGCATTTATTCTTGTTATCCATAGTCTTCTAAAGTCTCTTTTTTTTCTTTTTCTACCTACGTAACCGTATCGTAGAGCTTTCATCACCTGCTGATTAGCCATTCTAAATAATTTTGAATGTGTTCCTCTGAAGCCCTTAGCTATTGAAAAAATCTTCTTTCTTCTCTTTCTAGCTACATTTCCTCTTTTAATTCTCACCATTCTATTTTTTCTCCTTTACAAAGTTTTATTTATTAAAATTATATTTATTAAGCATATGGAATCATGCTTTTTAATGCTAGAGCATCTCCTTTGAAGACTACCATTTTTCTAGATAGGTTTTTCTTGCGCTTTGATGTTTTTTTTTCTAGTAGGTGTCCTTTAAAAGCTTTTCTTCTCATGAACTTTCCTGTAACAGTTTTTTTGAACCTTTTCAGTGCAGACTTACGTGTTTTAATCTTAGGCATACTCTTATGTTATTTGAATTTTGACTAGTGTACTTTATCTATTTGACAGAGAACAATTTTATAAGAACAGTATAACTGATAATAAATAGATGTAAATTTAACATAAAAAGATTATTTACAATTATTATCAGTCAACTAATTCTACAAAAGTAGGTTCTGATTTCTTAATTTTCTCTTGTTTTTAGAAAGAAATTTTGTAAAGAGTTTATCAAGCTACGTGATTTTCCAAGTATTACTCTCATTAAACTAAATTCTAGTTCAGAGAAAATATTCATATTTAATGTAAATGCTATATTAGCTTCTGCAATAATTTGTGGAGCTTCATCTTCTTTAATAGGCAAAGAATCTAGTGCCGCCTTATAATTTTTTTTGAATTGTGACTCATCATCAATTTTGTCAAAGTCGTAAAAAGCAAGTCCCTTCGATCCTTCTAGCCCCATGCCTCTTTGGGCTATTTTTTTTAATATTTGTCCGCCTGAGAGATCCCCCAAGTATCTAGTATATGCATGAGCGACTAATAATTCTGGTTTTTCTTTACTAATCTGATTAATTCTATTTACGTAATTCATGGTTGCTGGTGATAGTTCTGTGTTCTCTAACCAGTTTTCACCATAATGGAACCGTAAATCTTCTCTCAAGCTTTCTGTTCTATTGAGATCGGGAAAATAGATTGGTTTAATGTAATCATGATTCTTGTTCTCTTCCATTGCTTTTTCTATGGCTTCATATACAAAGAAGAGCTTTGAGAGCATTTCTACGTAAGAACTTTTATCAATAACACCTCCTAAAAATGACTTAATAAAGTTCACGTTCTCTGCCATAGTATGTGATTTGCTAGTTCCTTCGCGCAGTTGTGTTGCTAAATTACTTGTCATGTTTTATGGTTCTTAGTTTTAATTTTGGAATCTATGTTGGTAGTTCTTTTAAAAGCTTTTTTTATTATTCAAAAAGTTACTTTTGTATTGCGTACTTTTTTTTTAGAAAAAAAAGCCTATAACATTATAGTATAATAGTTTACTAACTTCAAAAAGACCCGATTTGTATAATTAGGTACTAGTTTACATCTGATCTGTCATGCGAAGTAAGTTGAGAAAAATACAAACTTGGATTTATTACTTTATCAATCATGGACATAATTAGCTTAGGATGGTCTTCTCTTATGGTCGTTTTTACGTTTTCGTTAGCACTAGTTGTTTGGGGGAGAAACGGCTTTTAAATTTTTAGTAAGTTGTATTTTTATGTTTTTATATGAAAAAAAATATCATACAGGAGTAGGACATGGGAAACGAAATAGTCTCGGCAGCAGGTATTTGTGTAGCTATTACACTAGTTGGTTTAGCTCTTGGATTTGGTCTTTTAAAATTACAAGGGGAATAAAGCCTCTTTTCTTTTAAGTTTCTACTGTTTATCTCATTTTGAGGTGGACAGTAGCTATGTTTATAAAAAATAATATGAATTCTAGTTTAATGAAAATTGTACAAAATTTGTGGTTCTTTTGCTCAATAGGGTTGATCTTATCAATAATGGTCCACAACCCAAAGTCACAGGGAATGATTGGTCAGAATCAAGTATTTAATGGTACACGTAGCGCTGAGGAAACATTGGACAAAATTACATGGTTCTTTGTAGTATCCTTCTTTACTCTAACAGTGTATATATCAACGTTTAGTAAATTTGAATAACAGAAATTCTAATGAATGATCCTGAATACATTTGTCCTGTTCCCAAAGACCAAAGGCCTGTTAATGAGTATAAAAAATTAAAAGAATCAAAAAGTTTCCTCTGGTGTATACAGGATGAAAGAAACTACTTGAAAGCTTTATCTTCTTATTTTCTCTTTTCTTTCACTCTTTCTGCTCTTATGTTGATAATTAGCGCATTTCCTTCTTCAAACTCTTTGTATTTTACACTTTATTCTGTTCTTGCTAGTCTGGTAATAACAATATTATTTTGCTCTAGGTCTTATCTAGGGTGGCAATATATCTATTCCCGTTTAATGGAAGCCACAATCGCTTACGAAGAATCGGGATGGTATGATGGTCAAGTTTGGATAAAACCACCCGAAGTACTGCTACAAGATAGATTAATTGGTACATATGAGATTCTTCCTGGTCTTTTGCGACTACAAGCTACTCTTCTTTCCTTATTGTTTTTATTTTTAATAGCAATAACTTTACTTAGGAATACTTGAACTAAGTAAACGTATACTGTAGTATGAACTACACGCGGGGTAGAGCAGTCTGGTAGCTCGTCGGGCTCATAACCCGAAGGTCAATGGTTCAAATCCATTCTCCGCTATAATAAAAGTTCATATAATATGATATTATAATTATATAGAAAAAACAAATATATTTTATGGCTGAAACATTAAATTTACAGATACCCTCACCTACATTTGAAGGGAGTACCGGTGGGTGGTTAAGAGCTGCTGAGGTAGAGGAAAAGTACGCAATCACTTGGACTAGTCCAAAAGAACAAGTTTTTGAGATGCCAACAGGTGGTGCTGCAATTATGAGACAAGGTGAGAATCTACTGTATTTAGCAAGAAAAGAACAGTGTTTAGCTCTAAGTACTCAGTTAAAAACTTCTTTTAAAATAACAGATTTCAAGATTTATCGTATTTTTCCAAGCGGTGAAGTTCAGTATCTACATCCAAAGGATGGTGTTTTACCTGAGAAGGTTAATGCTGGAAGAGTGGGGGTAGGAACTGTTTCTCACTCTATTGGAAAGAATTTAAATCCTTCACAAATTAAATTCACAACAAAGTCTTTTAGTGATTAACTATTGCTTAAAATATACTGCTTATGGTACTCTTACTATAAGCAAGGGAAGGAGAGGTGGCAGAGCTGGTCGAATGCGTCTGATTTGAAATCAGAAGAAGCTTTACCGTTTCCGTGGGTTCGAATCCCACTCTCTCCTATTTTTTTTTACTAAACATCTTAGGGCTAATTCTATATTACATTTACAATCACACTCTAGAGGAAGAAGAGAAGCGGGTAACGCGATTCGAACGCGCGGCATCGACCTTGGCAAGGTCGCGCTCTACCACTGAGCTATACCCGCTTACTTAATCATTAGTTTATAGAAAAAAAATAGCACTGTCAACTATTTACATGTTGGTATGTGAACTAAATCCTACTCAAACTTGAAAAAGTGAATAGGATTTAGTATTTTAACTGATTGTTTAAATTACAAAGTTATTAAAGGCCGCAGTAACAATTACTAGTCCGAACCAAAGACCGCAGCTTGCATAAATTAATCCTTTTGATTTTTCCCATTCACCAGGTGAGACAAGAATAACTGGAACACCAATAATTAAAACGAAAGATAGTAGTATTAGAGCACTAACAAGTAATTGGATAATAGCAACCATGTTTATTTCCTCAAATATGAAATTTGGCTTTAAATTTGTGCTTATTTGTACGGATATCCGTCTAATTCTGACGCAGCATCCTCACAACTTGACAAGATAAGCATTTCTCTCTTACATGTTATACTACCTGCACTTCTTTTTTGCAATTACTTAATAAATTAAAAAGGAATATAGGCATAGCTACATTATTCCAGAGATATATCTAACCGTATTTTCTATTACTTTAGATACTATTCATAAGTTTGTGTATCTAAAAATAAATATTACTTAATTAATCTGATAATAAAGTTTATTATAAACTATGTCTAAGGTAGATGATCATGATTTTTTACCTTTGTTCATTTTACAACAATTGATATACAAAACTTTTCCTTACAGAGAGGTCAAAAAAATATGGAAGGAACTTTACTGTTAGCTAAATTACCTGAAGCATATGCAATCTTTAAACCGATTGTCGACGTTGCTCCAGTTATCCCAGTGTTTTTCTTGCTTTTAGCCTTTGTCTGGCAAGCTGCTGTTGGATTTAGATAATTAAAAGTTTTGCTGCATGATAGATCTATATCTTTCTTGTGCAGCAGAACATTCACATTTCTATTAATTTTTTTTGATGAATAATTCAAATATTTCTTTACTAAATCTAGTTTTCTATATTTGAGCCTTAGCTTATTAGCTAGATTGTATTATCATATATAATATTACTTATAGTATGTGTTCTGGTTTATAGCATTTTTCTAAAATTAAAAAAAATAATTATTATATGATAGAACCATTATTATTCGGTATTGTTCTAGGTTTAATTCCTGTCACTCTAGCAGGTTTATTTGTTGCTGCATATTTACAGTATAGAAGAGGAAATCAGTTCGGTCTTTAACTGTCCTCTCGGAGGAACTCTAAAAGAGCAGGATAATTTAATTATCTATTCGCACTATGGCTTGTAGTATTTAAATCATCCTGCTGCTTTCTACCAGCTTGATTTTGTTACACCAGGTAGTAAACAGGCGTGTGACATTTCTCTCAAGACATGTCTAGAAAGGCCAAAGTCTCTATAATATCCACGACTTCTTCCTGTTAACCAGCATCTATTTCTATGTCGACATGGTGCAGAATTATTAGGTAATTTTTCTAGTTTTGCATAAAGTTCTAATCTAGCTTCATAAGTGTTTGCTATCTTTAGTGATTCTTTTATTTCTTTTCTTTTTTTTCCATATTTGTTAATAAGCTTTTCGCGTTTTTTCTCACGTTCTATCATATTCTTTTTTGCCATATTTCTTATTTCTTATTTCTTATTTATTTTTATTTGAACTTTGCTCTACCTAATAAACAAAATTATTTCCAGTTATCATTTTACAACAATTAATTACAAGGATTCAAGTAGAATCATACTTGAATCCCTATAATATTATTCTTAGATATTATTAACCGAACTTGCCGGTAGTCGACGCTATTACGAAGGCTGCATACGTAAATATGTATCCTACTGTAAAGTGTATTAGTCCTACAAGTCTAGCTTGAACGATAGATAACGCTACAGGTTTGTCCTTCCATCTTACTAAATTTGCAAGTGGAGTTCTTTCATGTGCCCAAACTAAAGTTTCAATCAATTCCTGCCAGTATCCTCTCCATGAGATTAGGAACATAAATCCAGTAGCCCATACTAAATGTCCAAACAGGAACATCCAAGACCAAACTGAAAGACTGTTCATACCATATGGGTTGTAACCATTAATAAGTGGAGATGAGTTTAACCATAGGTAATCTCTTAACCATCCCATGATATATGTAGACGATTCATTGAATTGTCCAGCATTACCCTGCCAAATAGTTATATGCTTCCAATGCCAGTAGAAAGTTACCCATCCAATGGTATTTAACATCCAGAACATAGCTAGATAGAATGCATCCCAGGCTGAAATGTCACATGTGCCTCCTCTTCCAGGACCATCACAAGGGAAACTATAACCAAAATCTTTTTTATCTGGCATTAATTTAGATCCACGTGCATCAAGTGCCCCTTTTACAAGAATTAGAGTGGTAGTATGTAGTGCCAAAGCAATAGCATGGTGAACTAGGAAGTCACCAGGTCCAATTGGTAAGAATAGTGAATTTTTTCCACTATTAATAGCATCCAACCATCCAGGTAACCAAATGTTACTACTAGCACTTGAAGCGACACTACTCGTAGATGATAGTAGTACATCAAAGCCATACATGGCTTTTCCTGAAGACGCTTGAATCCACTGTGCAAAGACAGGTTCTACTAAGATTTGTTTCTCTGGAGTTCCAAATGCAACAACTACATCGTTATGAACGTAAAGCCCGAAGGTGTGGAATCCTAAGAATAGCGAAACCCAACTAAGGTGTGAAATAATTGCTTCTTTATGCTCTAAGACTCTAGCTAAAACATTATTTTTATTTTGCTCAGGATCATAATCCCTTACAAAAAAAATAGCTCCATGTGCAAAAGCTCCTACCATCAGAAATCCAGCAATATATTGGTGATGAGTATATAGTGCTGCTTGAGTTACATAATCCTTTGCAATAAATGCATATGAAGGTAGAGCATACATATGTTGCGCAACTAAGGATGTAATAACACCTAATGATGCTAATGCTAGTCCTAATTGGAAATGTAATGAGTTAGTGATCGTCTCAAAAAGACCTTTGTGTCCTGCGCCTAATCTTCCACCAGGTGGTCTATGAGCATCTAAAATTTCTTTTAAGCTATGACCGATCCCCCAGTTTGTACGATACATGTGGCCTGCAAATATAAACAAAACACCTATAGCTAAATGGTGATGAGCTATATCTGTTAACCATAATGCTTGAGTCTGTGGGTGAAAACCACCTAGGAATGTTAAGATTGCTGTTCCGGCGCCCTCTCCAGTACCAAAGATGTGGCTACCCGTATCAGGGTTAGAAGCATATACTCCCCAGTTCCCTGTGAAGAATGGAGTCAAACCATCTGGGTGTGGAGTAACTTTCGTAAAGTTTTCCCATCCCACATCTTGTCCTCTCGCTTCTGGTATAGCAATATGGACTAAGTGTCCAGACCATGCTAGCGAGCTGAAACCAAATAAACCAGATAAATGGTGGTTTAAACGTGACTCATTATTCTTAAACCAAGACAAGCCTGGACGGAATTTAGGTTGTAAATGCAACCATCCCGCGAATAAGAAAACTGCAGATATTGCAATTAAGAATAATGAAGCAGAATAAAGATCGTTATTTGTTCTCATCCCAATCGTATACCACCAGTGATATACTCCAGATGTTGCGATATTCACCGGATATGAAACACCACCTTTAGTGAATGCTTTAATAGCTGGTTGACCAAAGTGAGGGTCCCAAATTGCATGTGCAATTGGCTTTACTTTTAGCGGATTTAGGACCCATTGTTCGAAGTTTCCTTGCCAAGCGACGTGAAATAAGTTTCCAGAGGTCCATAGGAAGATAACAGCTAAGTGTCCAAAATGAGAAGCAAAAATCTTTTGGTAAAGATTTTCTTCCGTCATGCCATCATGACTCTCGAAATCGTGAGCAGTTGCAAGTCCAAACCAGATCCTTCTTGTTGCTGGATCTTGTGCAAGAGCTTGACTGAATTTAGGAAATTTTGTTGCCATACTTTTTCTTTAGATACAGTTTCCTTTTATCCTACAGAGATAATTCTAGCTAGGAAGAACGCCCAAGTTGTGCCTATACCACCTAGTAAGTAGTGTGCAAGACCTACCGCACGTCCTTGTGTAATACTTAATGCTCTCGGTTGTATAGCCGGAGCAACGTTTAGTTTGTTATGTGCCCAAACTATAGATTCAATTAACTCTTGCCAGTAACCACGACCACTGAATAAGAACATTAAACTAAATGCCCAAATAAAGTGTGCACCTAGGAAGATTATTCCATATGCGGATAACGCAGAACCATACGACTGAATCACTTGTGATGCTTCTGCCCAAAGGAAATCTCTGAGCCACCCGTTAATAGTAATAGCACTTTGAGCAAAATTACCACCGGTGATGTGAGTAACACTACCATCTGCTTGTACTGTTCCCCAGACGTCTGATTGCATTTTCCAACTGAAATGGAAAATAGTAACAGAAATACAGTTATACATCCAGAATAACCCAAGGAAAACAGAATCCCAAGCTGAACTTTGACAAGTCCCGCCTCTTCCTGGTCCATCACAAGGAAATCTAAAACCTAAGTTTGCTTTATCTGGTATCAGTCTAGAGTTACGAGAGAATAATACTCCTTTGAGAAGTATTAGCACTGTTACGTGTATCGTAAAAGCATGAATATGATGAACCATAAAGTCAGCTGTTCCTAATGCTATCGGCATCATAGCTACTTTATTTCCAACTGCTATGACATCTCCACCGAATGCATAACTAGCTGTAGCTAGCGCGTTTGGCGTCGTGTTACCAGGAGCTACTGTATGGATATTTTGGACCCATTGAGCAAAAACTGGCTTCAGTTGTATAGCTGTGTCTGAGAACATATCTTGGCTTCTTCCTAGTGCTCTCATCGTATCATTGTGGACATAGAGACCAAAACTATGGAAACCTAGGAAAATACAGATCCAGTTTAAGTGAGAGATAATGGCATCCCTATGTCTTATAACACGGTCAAGTAAGTTATTATAATTTTGTGCAGGATTATAGTCTCTAACCATGAATATACCAGCATGTGCAGCAGCCCCGCAAACACAGAATCCACCAATCCACATATGGTGTGTAAATAATGATAATTGTGTTGGGTAATCTGTTGCTATATATGGGTATGGTGGCATCGCATACATGTGGTGAGCTACAACTATACTTACTGATCCCAACATTGCTAAGTTGATAGCTAATTGTGCATGCCATGAAGTCGTTAGTATCTCATACATTCCTTTATGCCCCTCACCTGTGAATGGACCTTTGTGAGCCTCTAGTATTTCCTTCATACTATGTCCGATTCCCCAGTTTGTTCTATACATATGTCCAGCGACAATGAATAGAACTGCTAGAGCTAAGTGATGATGTGCTGTATCACTTAACCATAAACCACCTGTGATAGGGTTTAGGCCACCTTTGAAAGTTAAGAAGTCTGAATACTCACTCCAGTTTAAAGTGAAAAAAGGAACTAACCCCTTACTAAAACTGGGATACAACTGAGCCATAAGGTCTCTATTTACCAAGAATTCATGAGGTAGAGGAATTTCTTGCGGTGCAACACCTGCATCGAGTAATTTGTTTATAGGTAATGACACATGTATCTGGTGTCCTGCCCATGATAAACAACCAAGTCCTAATAGACCTGATAAATGGTGGTTTAGCATTGATTCAGCATTCTGAAACCATTCTAGTTTTGGAGCTGCTTTGTGATAGTGGAACCAACCAGCAAATATCATTAGTCCTGACATAATCAGCCCAGCTAATGCACACCAGTATAATTCGATTTCACTAGTAATTCCTTCAGCACGCCAAATCTGGAAAAAACCGGATGTTATTTGGATACCTTGAAATCCTCCACCCACGTCTCCATTTAGTACTTCTTGTCCAACAATTGGCCAAACAACTTGCGCACTTGGCTTAACTGCTGTTGGATTACTTAACCAAGCTGAATAATTAGAAAATCTAGCACCATGAAAATGCATGCCACTAATCCATAAGAAAATTATAGATAATTGACCGAAATGCGCACTAAAGATTTTTCGAGAAACATCTTCAAGTGAACTAGTATGACTGTCGAAGTCGTGAGCATCTGCATGCAAATTCCAAATCCAAGTTGTTGTTTTTGGACCTTTAGCTAAAGTTCGAGAGAAATGTCCTGGTTGTGCCCATTTTTCAAATGATGTACTAACAGGATCTCTATCTACGATTACTGAAACTCTTTTTGCCTCTTGCTCTTTGGAGCTGATCGTCATTAAGGTTCTCCCCTTGTGACATAAGAAACTAGAAACTCTTGCCGTATTTTGAATGTAACCCTAAATGCTTGACTATTTCTGTCGTACTTAAGGATGAGCAAGTTTTCGTCATATTCTAATACAACATTATAAACTTTATTGAACAAATACTATTCATTCTTTTAATAATAGTTGAAATCTTAATCTTTTTCTCAGTGAAACTTATTAATCCTCTATCTTAAAAGAATAAATATCATATGGTATTTCTTACTTATCTTATCGATATAGGCTAATTGTTTTCAATTTTAGAACGAGGTATTTGAAAATTACATATTGTAGTAGTATTTATTGAACTTGATTATTTGGAAGTGATAACATAGCATGAATCTATATAGAAAACATATGAAATTAAATTATAAACTATAGACTATGAACGAGAAAGAAATTTTTGACAAGGTACAGACAATTATCTCTGAGCAACTAGGTGTAGAGAAGAGTCAAGTTACGAAGGATGCTAATTTTGCCAATGATCTTGGTGCAGATTCACTAGATACAGTTGAATTGGTGATGGCTATTGAAGAAGCTTTTAATATTGAAATTCCGGACGAAACTGCAGAGAAAATTTCAAATCTCCAACAAGCGGTAGATTTTATTAGTCAGAAAGTGATTGCTTAATTTTATTGCACATAGGACGTATCAATCTTGGTATGTCCTACTTTCTATTCATGTTACTAAAAGTTTTATAGAAGGAAATATTTGTGAATAAAAAAGAGCTAATTGATATCGTCTCTAGTAAATCAGGTATGACTAAAATAGAAACTGAATCTCTAGTGACTATCACTCTAGAAACTATTGTAGAAGCTGTAGCTAAAGGAGACAGAGTAACATTAGTTGGATTTGGATCTTTTGAAGCAAGAGAAAGGAAATCCAGATACGGAAGAAATCCTAAAAGTGGGGAAAAACTATATATTCCTCCTGCAAGAGTACCAACTTTTTCAGTAGGAAATTTTTTTAAAAATCAGGTCAATAATTATTTTAAGAATGAAAGTAACTGATTATTTCTTCAGATCCTAAAATTGATTGATTTCTTATAACAAGCAATAAATGAGTTTTTTATATCGTAATCTCAACAATATACATAACAAAAAAATATTAACGAATAATTGTCTATTCTAGCAATTGACAATGAATTACCTTGCTACATCAGTACATGATAACACTACCTATGTTTTTTAGTTTTGTTTCTTATTGAGAGAAGATTTATTATTCATCCTATGTATAAAAAAAATGTGTCTAGTTTTTTTTATAACTATCATCTTTTTTTACTGTAAATAATCTACATACAGATCCGCTATTCTAACGAATCTGTATACAGAAAATAGAGATTATTTTGTCTCGGAGAAGTCAGCATCTATTACTGAATCTCCATCAGAACTGTTTTTCTGACTATTGTCTGAATCTTTACTATATATTTTTTTACCAATCTCCATCAATTCGTTTTGAAGCTTTTCACTTAACTCTTTCATGGAATTCGTTTCTTCTGACTGAGTAGACTCACGAAGTTGCTTTATTAAGCCTTCGATTTTGTCCTTTTCTTCTTGAGAAATTTTGTCTTCTAATTCTTTCAATTGTTTTTCTGATTGGTAACATAAAGATTCAGACTGGTTTTTTAGGTCTATTTTTTCCCTTCTATTCTTATCTTCAGTGGCATTTTGTTCTGATTCTTTCACCATTCTCTCTACTTCGTCAGAAGGTAAAGTTGATGCTCCTGTTATCGTGATTGATTGTTCTTTTCCTGTTCCTTTATCTTTAGCATTAACTGATAGTATACCATTGGCATCTATATCAAATGTGACTTCAATCTGTGGAACTCCCCTTGGCGCTGGAAGTATACCATCTAATCTAAATGTTCCAAGACTTTTATTATCTTTAGCAAATTCTCTCTCTCCTTGTAGAACATGGATTTCAACATTTGGTTGATTGTCTACAGCCGTTGAGAAAACTTCTGATTTCTTCGTAGGAATAGTCGTATTTCTTGGTATAATTCTTGTAGTGATTCCACCAAGTGTCTCAACTCCCAATGATAAAGGTGTTACATCGAGTAATAGTATGTCCTTAACTTCTCCAGCCAGAACTCCAGCTTGCACGGCAGCGCCTACAGCAACAACTTCATCTGGATTAACTGTTTGATTCGGTTTCTTACCTAAAACTTTTGTTACTACGTCTTGCACGGCAGGAATTCTAGTGGAACCTCCAACTAGCACGACCTCATCAATTTTACTTTTGTCTAACTTCGCGTCTTTCAACGCATTTTCTACTGGTATTCTAGCTCTATCAATTAAAGAAGAGCATAATTCTTCAAATTTATTTCTAGTAATTGATCTATCTAAGTGTTTAGGACCAGTATCAGTAGCAGTCAAGAACGGTAGACTTATGTCTGTTTGTGTTAAGTTTGATAACTCAACCTTTGCTTTTTCGGATGCTTCAGTTAATCTCTGTAATGCTTGACGATCACCGCTAAGATCTATGTTGTGTTCTGTCTTGAACTCTTTCATCAGCCAATTCACAATTTTATCATCAAAATCATCTCCCCCTAACTGAGTATCTCCTGATGTTGATAGAACTTCGAAGACTCCATCTCCTACTTCAAGCACAGATACATCAAATGTACCACCACCTAAATCAAAGACTAATATTGTCTCGTTGTTTTTTTTATCTAACCCATAAGCTAATGAAGCAGCTGTCGGCTCATTTATGATTCTTAGTACTTCTAACCCTGCTATCTTTCCAGCATCTTTTGTTGCCTGTCTTTGTGAATCATTGAAGTATGCCGGAACAGTTATTACTGCCTGTTTAACTTTTTCCCCAAGGTATTTACTAGCATCATCAACTAACTTTCTCAGTACTTCTGCAGAAATTTCTTCTGATGAAAAATCTTTTTTTAAGGATGGGCATTCAAGTTTTATATTTCCATTATTGTCATTTTTTACAATGTATGAAACTTTTTTTAATTCTTCTGACACTTCATCTGAGCGACGTCCTATAAATCTTTTTACTGAATAAAATGTATTATCAGGATTTATTACGGCTTGTCTCTTGGCAATTTGTCCAACTAGTCTGTCACCATTTTTCGTATATGCAACAACTGAGGGTGTAGTTCTAAAACCTTCTGCATTTTGTATTACAGAGGGTTTTCCACCTTCCATTACTGCAACAACAGAATTTGTTGTTCCTAAGTCAATTCCAATTACTTTACCCATATTTTTTTACTATTCTTTGTAAGTTATTGATAGAATAAGTCTCATGAATTATTTCATTCTGTGACTGTGATAGATATATTTATACATTAGAAATTACGTAATATATAGTAGTGAAAACCGTATGTTTATGTAGTTCTCCTCTCTCTAACAAAAATAAGAAGTGACAAAGTATAAAAAAAAATCTTAGTCAGGTAGTATTGTTATTATGTATTCCATTATAATTTCTTAGGATAATTAAAAAAATACTATTAATATATCTATTAACCGCCATTTGTATAACAAATAAAAAAAATACTATTATGACTGTAGGAATTCTTGGTACAAAAGTGGGGATGACACAAATATTTGATGAATCTGGTTTTGCGATACCTGTAACTGTTATTAAAGCAGGACCTTGCTTCATCACTCAGATTAAGAAAGATGAAAATGAAGGGTATAATGCAGTACAGATTGGATATGTAGAGTCTTCCCCCCAAAAGATGACTAAACCACGTTTAGGCCATCTAGCTAAATCTAATTTACCTCCTCTAAAACATCTAAAAGAGTATAGAGTTACTTCAACAGATTCATTAACAGTTTCTCAAAAAATTAATGTAGATTCATTCCAAGTTGGACAAGTTGTTAATGTTTCTGGTATAACAATTGGTAAAGGTTTCGCGGGTACTGTCAAGCGTTATAGTTTTACTCGGGGTCCTATGACACATGGTTCTAAAAATCATCGAGAACCTGGTTCTATCGGTCAAGGAAGTACACCAGCCAAAGTTCACAAAGGTAAAAAGATGGCTGGTAGATTGGGAGGAGGTAAAACTACTATCAAAAATCTGGAAGTAATATACATTAATTCTAGTGATAATTTACTAGTAATCAAAGGTTCTGTACCTGGAAAATCGGGTAATCTTCTTAGTATCAGTTAGTCTTTTACTTAGATAATAAAAAAAATAAGTTAGATATAAAGGAATTACAAATACGATGGCTGTCAAACAAGAAATTAAATATAAAGTTCGTAAGAATGATGGAAGTGACGGAGCAGATGGGACAATATTTCTAAATGCTGTAAAAGATGGAGCTCGATACTTAGTACATAGAGCTGTAGTTGCCCAGGCTAATCAAAAAAGGCAGGGAACTGCTTGTACGAAGACAAGAAGTGAAGTTTCAGGTGGAGGGAAAAAGCCCTGGAAACAAAAAGGAACTGGTAATGCAAGGTCAGGATCTAGTAATTCACCTTTATGGGCAGGAGGAGGAGTAGCGTTTGGTCCAAGACCAAGATCATATGCGCAAAAAATTAACGTAAAAGAAAGACGTTTAGCAGTAACTACTGCTTTACATCATAATTTTGCAAAAGTAACTGTTATAGAAAGCTTCTCTAAGGAGATAACTAGAATAAATACTAAAGCAACCTTAGCAAGTTTTAGTTCTCTTTTAGATCCATCACAGTCTAAACAAAAGATACTTATAATTACAGATCAGTACGATAAAAGATTAGCTTTATCAGTGCGTAATGTGAAGAATCTGAAGTTGATTTCTTCAAATTCTATCAATATCATTGATCTTTTAGAACCAGACCAAATATTAGTAACAGAGAACGCACTAAAACATATATGTGAGGTTTACAGTGGATAATAAGAACTATAGACAAATTATTGATCTGATTAAATATCCAATAATAACGGACAAAGCTACTAGGTTACTTGAACTTAATCAATACACATTTGCTACTGATATTAAAGCAAATAAAGGACAGATAAAAACAGCTATTGAGTATTTATTCCAAGTAAAAGTAACTGCAGTTAACACTTACCATGCTCCTGTTAAGAAGAAGAGAATTGGAAAATTTATGGGTCAGAAACCTAGGTATAAACGGGCTATAATAAGTCTTGAATCAGGTAGTTCGATTGATTTGTTCTCTGAAAATTAAAAACACAATTTCCCACAAGGAATGAACTAATTTATTAAGTTATGGCAATACGTATTTATAAGTCAATTACACCGGGCACACGTAACCGCTCAGTCTCTGATTTCACTAATTTGACTAAGAAAAAACCAGAAAAGTCTTTATTAGCTAAAAGAGTCTCGAAGGCAGGTAGAAATAACAGAGGTATTATAACGATCAGACATAGAGGAGGAGGACATAAAAAAAGATACAGAATTATCGATTTTAAAAGGAATAAGATTGAAATAGAAGCTAAAGTTGCATCTATTGAATATGATCCTAATAGAAATGCAAGAATAGCACTACTACATTATACAGATGGCGAGAAGAGATATATCTTACATCCTAAGAAACTGGTAGTTGGATCAATCGTAATCTCAGGTCCAATAGTTCCAATAGAGATAGGTAATGCTTTACCTTTATCTAGTATTCCACTTGGAACATCAATACATAATATAGAACTTATTCCTGGAAGAGGTGGTCAAATAGTAAGATCAGCTGGTGCTTCAGCTCAAGTTGTAGCTAAAGAAGGAAATTTCGTTACATTAAAGATGCCTTCTAATGAAGTTAGGATGGTCCATAGTCGTTGTTATGCAACGATCGGTGAAGTCGGTAATGCAGAACAAAAAAATTTGGTTTTAGGTAAAGCTGGAAGAAAAAGATGGTTGGGGATTCGTCCTACCGTCCGTGGTGTAGTTATGAATCCATGTGACCATCCACATGGCGGTGGTGAGGGAAGGTCTCCCATTGGAAGGCCTAAACCTGTTACACCTTGGGGACGTCCAGCCTTAGGACTAAAGACACGGAGAAATAATAAGTATAGTGACTTCTGTATTATTCGTAAGAGAAAGTAATTTTAATAAATAAGATATAAAATTAAGCAGACATGACTAGATCGTTAAAAAAAGGTCCATTTATAGCTTCGCATTTGCTAAAAAAAATAAATGCTCTGGACAAAAGTAAGAAGTCAGATGAAGTAGTTGTAAAAACTTGGTCTAGATCGTCTACAGTTCTACCAGCAATGGTCGGTCATATTATTGGTGTTTATAATGGTAAGCAGCATGTTCCTGTTTACGTTTCAGAACAGATGGTAGGAAATAAGCTAGGAGAGTTTTCACCTACAAGAAATTTTAGATCACATGTAAAAAGCGATAAAAAAACACGACGTTAAATATTTTTAATAAACATGAATTTAGCTTTAAATAGTATAAGTGCAAGAGCGAAATATATACGTATGTCTCCTACAAAGGTTAGGAGAGTTTTGAAACAGATTCAGGGTAGGTCATACAAAGAAGCTCTAATGATTCTAGAATTTATGCCATATGCTGCTTGTAAACCTGTTCTCCTAGTTGTTCAATCAGCTGGTGCAAACGCACAGAATAATAAGGGTTTAGATAAGAATGAATTAATTATTGAATCAGCATCTGCTGATGATGGTCCTGTCTTCAAGCGCTTTAGACCACGTTCTCAAGGTAGAGGCTTCAAAATCAAGAAACCTACTTGTCATATTAGAGTTTCTCTAGCCAAAGTATAAAATTTACAAGGAGTTTTAAGTGGGACAAAAAGTACATCCTTTAGGATTTAGATTAAGAATTACTCAAAGCCATAGGTCATCATGGTTTGCTAATCAAAAGACTTATCCTTCAATATTAGAGGAGGATCATAAGATTAGGACATATATTAAGCGTGAGTTTTCTACTGCAGGAATCTCAAAAATTGAAATAAGAAGAAGGTCGGAGCAAGTAGAACTCGAGATTCATACCTCGAGACCAGGAATTATTGTTGGTAGATCTGGTATTGGGATAGATAAAATTAAGGAAGATTTGCAAAAAATTCTAAAATGTAGCAATCAGATAAGAGTCAATGTAACAGAACTCAAAAATATGGATGCTGATGCTAACCTTATTGGAGAGTTTATAGCAGAGCAATTAGAAAAGAGAATTCCCTTCCGACGAGCTACTAGACAAGCTATCCAAAAGGCACAACGTGCAAATGCACAAGGGATAAAAGTTCAAGTTTCAGGTAGACTTAATGGTGCTGAGATAGCTAGGAGTGAATGGGTGCGTGAAGGAAGAGTACCATTGCAAACGCTTAGGGCTGATATCGACTATGCTACAAAAGAAGCAAATACAACCTATGGTATTCTAGGTATAAAAGTCTGGGTTTTCAATGGTGAAATAGCTCCTACAATGCGCAAATCAAAAACTGCCAAATGAGTAGGTAAAGACCAAAATTAATTTAAATATACAAATATAGTAATGCTTAGTCCTAAAAGAACAAAATTTCGGAAACCTCACAGAGGTAGATTACGTGGTGTAGCTACACGTGGTAATACTATAGTCTTTGGCGATTATGCTTTACAAGCTCTAGAGCCTATTTGGTTAACGTCACGTCAAATAGAAGCTACAAGAAGAACGATTACTCGTTATGTAAAGAGAGTAGGAAAGTTATGGATAAGAGTATTCCCTGATAAATCAATTTCAAAAAAACCTCCGGAAACAAGAATGGGAGCTGGAAAAGGTGCGCCTGACCATTGGGTAGCTGTCATTAAACCTGGCCATGTTCTCTTTGAGATGGCAGGAGTTCCACAGAATGTGGCCTATGAAGCTATGAAGAAAGCTTCTTATAAATTACCGATAAAAACTAAATTTATATCTAAAACGGAAGCATAATATATGTCATTTCAAAATTTTTCAGACTTCAGAGATTTGGATGATGCTAGGTTATCAGAAGAAATAGTAAATGCTAAAAAGTATCTCTTTGAGATGCGATTAAAAAAAGCTACTCGTCAAACTTTTAAACCTCATGTTTTTAAGCATACTAAACGTAAGATAGCCCAATTAATGACTATTGAACAACAAAGAAAAGAAAATAAAAATTAAAACCTTAGAAGAATCATATGCCTATAAAAGAAAGATTAGGAGTGGTTGTCGGTGACAAAATGGATAAGACAATAGTTGTATCAATCGAGAGTAGAGTTACGAACAAGCGATACGGGAAAATCGTAGCCAAGACGAAACGATACAAGGTTCATGATGATAGTAATGAATGTAATATCGGCGATCTTGTTCTAATCAGCGAAACTAGACCACTAAGTAAGACAAAAAGATGGGAATTAAAGGAAATAAAACAAAAGTCATTGAAATTAGATAACCAAGCACTGGGAGAATAAGTAGTATGATACAAACGCAAACATATTTGAATGTTGCTGATAACAGCGGTGCAAGAAAAATTATGTGTATACGTATTTTAGGTGGCAATCGTAAATATGCAAGTATTGGAGATATCATAATAGGTGTAGTTAAGGATGCGACTCCAAATATGCCTATAAAAAGATCCGATGTTGTAAGGGCGGTTGTTATGAGAACTAAAAATACAATACGTAGAAAAGATGGTATGTCGATCCGTTTTGATGATAATGCAGCAGTTATTATCAACAAAGAGAATAATCCTAGAGGAACAAGAGTGTTTGGTCCCATTGCTAGAGAATTGAGAGATAAAGATTTTACAAAAATCGTGTCCTTAGCACCGGAGGTACTTTAATGAAGAAGATTGTTCAAGCTCTTTCAAATCATGTAAAACAAGGAGATACAGTTAAAGTTATTTCTGGAAAAGATAAAGGTAAGATAGGTGAAGTTACAAGAATTATAAAAAGTGAAAATAAAGTAGTCGTTAAAGAAATAAATATAAGAAGAAAACATGTTAAACCTCGTAAAGAAGGAGACGTTGGGAAAATATCACAATTCGAAGCTCCAATACATAGCTCCAATGTAATGTTATACAACCAAGATAAGCAGCTAGCTAGTCGTGTAGGTTACAAAATTGATGACTCAGGAAACAAAGTACGTGTTTTCAAGAAATTATTAAGCACTAACTAAATAAATGAACCAGAATCTTAGACAAAGTTATAGAGAAAAAGTTATTCCAACATTGATGGAACAGTTCAAGTACAAAAATATACATGAAGTTCCAAAAATAACTAAGATCACAATAAATAGAGGATTGGGTGATGCTTCTAAGAATAATAAAGCACTTGAAAGTAGTATTCGTGAAATAGCAACAGTAACTGGACAACAACCCGTAGTAACAAAAGCACGCAAATCTGTTGCAGGATTCAAGATTAGAGATGGTATGCCTGTTGGTTTAGCTGTAACACTAAGAAAGAAAATGATGTACTCTTTCTTAGAAAGATTCGTCAATCTTTCGCTCCCTAGAATTAGGGATTTTAGAGGTGTTTCTATAAAACACTTTGATGGTCGTGGTAATTATAATCTTGGTGTGAAAGAACAGATTATTTTCCCTGAAATTGAGTTTGATAAGGTTGATCAAATAAGAGGTATGGATATCTCGATAACAACAACAGCAAAAACTCAACAAGAAGGGATTGCACTTCTCAAAGCTATGGGAATGCCGTTCAGTGAAAATTAAAAGAATTAATAAAATTAACTATCTGGAGTCATCGTGGTAAGTGATACAATAGCTGATATGCTTACGAGAGTAAGGAATGCAAATTTAGCTCGTCATAAAATAGTTCAAATTCCATCTACGAAGATGACGAGAAGTATAGCTTCTGTTTTGTTAGAAGAAGGTTTCATACAAGATTTTGAGGAAATTGGCGAAGGGATCAATAGACAATTACTACTATCACTAAAGTATAAAGGAAAAGAAGGGGATCCAGTCATTACTGCTCTAAAAAGGATCAGTAGACCTGGATTACGTGTTTATGCGAACAGGAAAGAGCTGCCAAGAGTTCTAGGTGGATTAGGAGTTGCTATCATTTCTACATCAAAGGGTGTTTTTACTGATAATAAGGCTCGTCATCAAGGATTAGGCGGCGAAGTTGTATGTTATATATGGTAAATCAATAAGATAATTAAAAATATGTCTCGTATAGGTAGATTACCTGTAAAGGTACCCAATAAAGTTACTGTTAGTATTGATAGAGACGTAATCTCTATCAAAGGTCCTAAAGGGGAATTATGCATGCCTCTCTCTAATCAAATAAGCATAGACCATAAAGATGATATTATTAGTTTTAAACCAATAGATACCTCTCCAAAAACTAATAAGTTACACGGAACTTACAGAGCTAGTGTAGCTAACATGATCCAAGGTGTAACTGAAGGATTTGAAAGAAAATTAGAGCTACAGGGTGTAGGTTATCGGTGCCAGGTTCAAGGTAAAGCACTTATCCTAAATGTCGGTTATAGCCATCAAGTTACGATTCCTGCTCCTGAAGGAATTAGCTTATCAGTTGAGACTAATACTAAAGTGACAGTTAATGGTATAAGCAAGCAGTTAGTAGGACAAGTTGCTGCAAACATAAGATCAGTACGTCCACCGGAACCATATAAAGGTAAAGGAATACGTTATGCAGGCGAATATGTAAGAAAGAAAGCTGGTAAAACAGGTAAAAAATAGAACCACACGGAAATAATGAGTAACAGAGAATCAATTAATAAGACAAGAAAAAGAATTCGAAGTAAGATTAAAGGAACATCTGAGTGTCCTAGACTTGCTGTCTTCAGATCAAACTCACATATATATGCTCAAATCATAGATGATGTTAGTGGAAACACTTTAGTGTCATGTTCCACGTTGGATAAAGAGATCAAAGATATGATTTCTTCTAGCAGAACTTGTGAAGCTTCGATTTTTGTAGGTGAAATTATCGCTAAAAGATCTATTCAGAATAAGATAAATAGTGTTAGTTTTGATAGGGGTGGAAGAGTCTACCATGGAAGAATCAAAGCTCTTGCTGATGCTGCAAGAAAAGAAGGACTTAAATTTTAAACAAAGTATATACACATTATGTCTAACCAAAAAAAATCTAACAAATCTAGAGAAAAAGAATCAGACTGGCAAGAGAGAGTAGTTCAAATAAGAAGGGTTACAAAAGTTGTAAAGGGAGGAAAAAAGCTAAGCTTTCGTGCGATCTTAGTTATTGGTAATGAGAAGGGAGAAGTGGGCGTTGGAGTGGGCAAAGCAAGTGATGTTATCGGGGCAGTAAAAAAGGCTGCCTCTGATGGTAAAAGAAATTTAGTGTCTGTACCACTAACAAGAGACAATTCGATTCCACATATTATACAGGGAAGATCTGGTGCTGCTAAAGTTATCATGCGTCCCTCAGCTCCAGGGTCAGGGGTTATTGCTGGAGGATCTGTGAGAACAATTCTAGAGTTAGCAGGTGTAAAGAATATCTTAGCAAAGCAACTAGGTTCAAGTAACCCTCTAAATAATGCGAGAGCAGCTACAGATGCTCTTACTCGATTACAGACTTTTACTGAAGTATCGAATAATAGAAATCTAGCGACATAATTAGTTTAATCTCCATCGGTTATCTACATAACTAGTGGAGATTAAATTAGTTTATATAATATTTATAAAAAATTATGGAAATAGTTAATCGTAATATAAAAAAGAAAGGTGTAGCACAAAGGATAGGATTGACAATTATCTTATTAATACTATCAAGGTTAGGAACATTTATTCCAATTCCAGGTGTGGATCACGATGCCTTTTATCAAAGTATAGCAACAAATCCGATTGTCAGTTTTTTAAATGTCTTTTCTGGAGGTGGTTTTGCGTCAATCGGAATCTTTGCATTAGGAATAGTACCTTATATTAATGCTTCGATCGTAATGCAATTGGCTACAACTTCCATACCAAGCTTAGAAAAACTACAAAAGGAGGAAGGCGAAGCTGGCAGGCAAAAAATTTCACAATTTACTCGTTATATAGCATTATTTTGGGCAACTATACAAGGTATAGGTGTATCGCTATGGGTTAGACCTTACGTTTTTAACTGGGACACTACTTTCGTATTTCAAATGTCTCTAGCCCTGGCAACGGGATCGATGATGATAATGTGGTTCTCTGAGCAAATAACAGAGAAAGGAGTAGGAAACGGCCCCTCATTACTGATTTTTATTAATATTATTGCTGGGCTACCTAAATTAGTACAACAAAAATCAGCTTTGATAACATCTAGTCCTACAATAATGGATCTAGCTGCACTAGCAAGTATATTTTTTTTAATAATAATAGGAATTATTTTCGTTCAAGAGGGGACTAGACGCATACCTATTGTATCAGCACGACAACTTGGAAAGGGACAGACGCAAAACAAAACAAGCTACCTTCCTCTAAGATTAAATCAAGGTGGAGTTATGCCAATAATATTCGCGTCTGCAGTATTAGTGCTACCTGCTTATCTACAACAGATCGTAAGTAACGAAACTATTAAAGATTTACTGTTACAGTTATCCCCTGCAGGTACAAACAAGTACATTTACACAGTGTTCTATTTCTCATTAATCTTATTTTTTAGTTATTTCTATTCATCATTAGTTATCAATCCCAGTGATATATCACAGAATCTGAAAAAAATGGAATCAAGTATACCAGGGGTTAGACCTGGAAAAGCTACTGTCAGTTATTTACAAAAAACTCTGAATAGATTAACATTCCTAGGAGCATTATTCTTAGCCTTTATAGCAATTATTCCGACTATTATAGAAAGTATTACTAGTATATCTACTTTTAAAGGACTAGGTGCGACCTCATTGTTAATTCTTGTAGGTGTAGCCATTGATACAGCAAAACAGATACAAACATATCTAATATCAAAGAATTACGAGAACATAATGAAGTAATATAATTTGATTCCTCATAATCAGTCGTAAGAGACGAGTGAACTTTCTATTAAATTTTCTACTCAAATATTATTTAATACTATGAGTAAGATGTCACAAGTACTAGCTAAATAGACAATTATCTCAATCGGTTAACTAGAGCCTAAAGTAGAGAATAATCAAAGTATAAAATTAATAAAATTCAATGTAATATTCATAGAGTGTTTATTTGGATAAATCGTTTTAAGTATCATCCTCTAAGAGTAAGTTTTCCCTAAAAATAAATTTCCAGAAATAAAAAAAATGAAAGTTGTGAGTTCCATAGGTACATTGAAGAACCGCAGTAAAGACTGTCAAGTAGTAAAAAGAAGAGGGAGACTTTATGTTATCTGCAAAAGTGATCCAAGACTTAAAGTCAGACAGGGAAGAGCTAAGATGAGAAGAAAATAATCAATATTTAATTAATTAATAAAAATCATTAAGAGGACAACAAGTGGCACGTATAGCAGGAGTTGATTTACCAAAAAATAAAAGAATAGAGATAGCTTTAACTTATATCTACGGTTTAGGTTTATCTAATTCACAGAAAATCCTAGAAAAAGCAAATGTACACTGTAGCATCAGGTGTAAAGATCTAAATGACGAGCAGGTGAGTACTATTAGAGGAATCATTGACCAATCTTATTTAGTAGAGGGGCCAGCTAAAAGGATCGAAACCATGAGTATTAAAAGACTTATGGAAATTAACTGTATAAGAGGACAAAGACATAGGCAAGGATTACCTTTAAGAGGACAGAGAACTAGAACAAATGCAAGAACACGTAGGGGAGGAAAGAAGACAGTTGCAGGTAAAAAGAAATAATAACTCGATACTAAATACACTTAGCAAATAAATAAAGAAGAATGGCTAGACAGATAAAAAAGAGTCTCGGTAAAAAAAATAAAAAAACAGCGGCAAACGGTATTGCACATATTCAATCGACATTCAACAATACTATAGTTACTATTAGTACTACGAATGGCGAAACAGTATCGTGGGCGTCGAGTGGAGCAATTGGATTTAAAGGAGCAAAAAAAGGAACTCCTTTTGCTGCACAAATTGCTGCAGAAAAAGCAAGCAAAGAAGCTGTCAGTCAAGGCATGAGAAAAGCTGAAGTTCTTGTAAATGGTCCTGGAGCAGGAAGGGAAACAGCAATTCGTGCTTTACAGGCAGCGGGATTAGAGATCGTTCTAATACGTGACATAACTCCGGTACCACATAATGGATGTCGCCCACCTAAAAAACGACGTATTTAAGATCTATTAAAAAAATTAATTATAGATCAATCTAAATTAATCCTATGCCTAATTTTGATATCGCATGTATAGAGTCTAGAATACAAGGTCCGAGAGATTATTATAGTAAGTTTATTATAGGACCTTTAGAAAAAGGACAAGGAACCACATTAGGAAATGCTTTACGACGGACATTACTATCTGATTTAGAAGGAGCTGCTATTGTGGCCGTTAGAATAGCAGGCGTAAGTCACGAGTTCTCAACAATCCCCGGTGTGAGAGAAGATGTTCTAGAGATTCTTCTTAACTTAAAAGAAATTGTTTTTAGAACAGAAACAAAAGAACCAATGGTTGGTCGCTTAAGTATACAAGGACCAACCATTGTCACTGCAGGTAATTTTGATTTACCTTCCGAAGTTACTGTTATGGATAGTAATCAATATATTGCAACAATCTGTGGTAATAACACCCTGGAAATGGAATTTAGGATCGAAACAAATAAGGGCTACCAACTGATAGAGAGGGGAAGCGATGAACCTTCTATTGATTTTCTACAGGTTGATGCAGTATTTATGCCTGTGAGGAAGGTTAATTATAAAGTGGAAGATTCCAGACAGAACAATGAAACTATGCAAGATGAGCTGACCTTAGAAATATGGACTAATGGTAGTATCACACCCCACGAAGCAATAAGTGAAGGATCAGAAATACTAACGAACTTATTTTCACCTTTAAGAGAAATAGATTTCAAGTCTAAAGAGGATGATGATAAATCGTCAGAAACTAAGGTAACTCAGATTTTAATTGAAGAACTACAATTATCAGTTAGAGCATACAACTGTCTTAAGAGGGCACAGATTCATTCTGTTGCTGACCTGCTAGATTATTCTCAAGAGGATCTGATAGAAATTAAAAATTTTGGTCAAAAGTCTGCGGAGGAAGTCATAGATGCATTACAAAAAAGACTAGGAATCAATCTACCTAAGGAAAGAACTATTAAAACTATTTAATGAACTAGAAAACTTGAGATTGATCTCTAGTGACATCTAAATCAAAAGACAAACAAAAAAATGAATAAAACAACCCTTTATCCCAAGATTACGCATGACTGTCAATGGTACATAATTGATGCAGATTCGAAGACACTTGGACGTCTTGCGACAGAAGCTGCAAGGATATTAGTTGGCAAGAATTCACCCGAATACAATCCTAGTAGAGATATAAAGAATGCATTAATTATTATCAATGCTGATAAAATAGAGATCAGTGGAAAAAAAAGATTTAATAAATTTTACCGTCACCATTCAGGACAAGTAGGCGGAATGAAGTTAGAAACATTCAACGAGCTACAAAATAGAATACCAGGTAGAGTTATCGAAAAAGCAATCAGAGGTATGCTACCAAAAGGACCTTTGGGTCGACAGCTATTCACTAAACTTAAAGTATATAAAGATGGTGAACATCCACATAATGCTCAACAACCTAAGATTATAAACATATAATTAAAAGAACAAAAATGGTAGATAAAACAGTCTATTTTGCCACAGGCCACAGAAAAGAGTCAACAGCTAGAGTAAGAGTCATACCTGGTTCTGGAAAAATGATTATTAATGGAATTGCTAGTGAAAAGTACTTACAATACAGTCCAAATTATATTCGTATTTCAACAGCTCCATTGAATACCCTTGGACTAGAAGGAAAATATGATATTCATGTAAATGCAGAAGGTGGTGGGTTAACGGGGCAAACTGAAGCTATCCGACTAGGATTAGCAAAATCATTATGTAAAATTAATCCAGAAAATAGAACTGCTCTAAAATTTGAAGGATATTTAACAAGAGATTCAAGAAAGATTGAGAGAAAGAAATACGGACTAAAGAAAGCAAGAAAAGCTCCTCAATTCTCAAAGAGATAATAATATATTTGTTCTTAAATAAAAAATATTTAATTATGCCGAAAAAAGATATACATCCTAAGTGGTACGATGAAACGAAAGTTTTCTGCGATGGTCAATTGATTATGACTGTTGGTTCAACAAAACCTGAACTTAATGTAGACATATGGTCAGGTAATCACCCTTTCTATACTGGATCAACGAAAATGCTGGATACAGAAGGCAGAGTAGAAAGATTCATGAGAAAGTATGGAATGTCTACTAATGAGTCGTAATAATAGTCAGGTTAAATGCAGATAGTGTTAAGTGATAAGAAACACAATCCTAGAAAATCATAAATAATACAATTCAAGGTTATGCCAACTATTCAACAGTTAATCAGATCAGAAAGAAGAAAGATAAAGAAGAAAACTAAATCTCCTGCATTAAAAAGTTGTCCGCAGAGAAAAGGAGTATGTACCAGGGTTTATACTACGACTCCAAAAAAACCAAACTCTGCACTGAGGAAAGTTGCAAGGGTACGTTTGACTTCAGGATTTGAGGTCACAGCATACATACCAGGAATTGGACATAATATCCAGGAGCACTCTGTTGTACTACTAAGGGGAGGGAGAGTAAAAGATTTGCCAGGTGTGAGATACCATATTATTAGAGGGACTCTAGATGCATCAGGGGTAAAGAATAGAAAACAGAGTCGTTCAAAATATGGGGCTAAAAAACCAAAGGGCTAAATCTAGAATTTTATAAACAATAAAAATAATCATTATGTCAAGACGGACAACTACAAAAAAAAGATTAGCAATTCCAGATCCTGTATACAATAGTCGACTAGTAAGTATGCTCACTGTAAGAATCCTAAAGGAAGGAAAAAAACATTTGGCGCAACGAATTATTTATCAGGCATTTGATATTATTAAAGAAAAAACAGGAGAAGAACCATTAACCGTACTGGAATCAGCAATACGTAAAATTACTCCATTGGTAGAAGTAAAGGCACGTAGGATCGGTGGTTCTACTTATCAAGTACCGTTAGAAGTGAGAGCATTTAGAGGCACTAATTTAGCTCTACGTTGGATTACTAAATATTCTAGAGAGAGAGCTGGAAAAAGCATGGCAATAAAATTAGCTAACGAACTAATTGATTCAGCAAACGAAACAGGAAATTCAATAAGAAAAAGAGAAGAGATACACCGCATGGCAGAGGCTAATAAAGCCTTTGCTCACTATCGATTTTAAATAGCAGGAAAACAAAAGCAACAAGAGTGTATAACATATAAGATATATAACCCACAAAATGGCAAGAGAAAAATTTAATCGTCAGAAACCACACGTAAACATTGGTACAATTGGGCATGTAGATCACGGAAAAACTACATTAACAGCTGCAATTTCTGCAGCTTTATCATCATTCACAGGAATTACTAAAAAGTTTGATGAAATTGACTCTGCTCCTGAAGAACGAGCTAGAGGTATTACTATAAATACTGCTCACGTAGAATATGAAACAGAGAAACGCCACTATGCACATGTAGATTGCCCAGGTCACGCAGATTATGTAAAGAATATGATTACAGGTGCAGCCCAGATGGATGGAGCTATACTTGTTTGTTCAGCAGCAGACGGACCTATGCCACAAACTCGTGAACATATATTATTAGCAAAACAGGTAGGTGTACCATACGTTGTTGTATTCCTGAATAAAGCTGACATGGTAGATGATGAAGAATTGTTAGAACTAGTACAACTAGAAGTACAAGAACTATTAGATAAATATGATTTCCCTGGTTCAGAAATACCTTTTATATCTGGATCGGCTTTACTAGCTCTTGAGGCAGTAGCAAATAATCCTTCTATAAAAAAGGGAGAAGATAAGTGGGTAGATACTATATTTGCACTTATGGAAAAAATAGATGAATATATTCCAGATCCTGTTAGAGAAACTGACAAGCCATTCTTAATGGCAGTTGAAGACGTATTTTCAATCACAGGACGTGGAACTGTTGCAACAGGACGTATTGAAAGAGGAAAAGTTAACGTTGGTGATACGATTGAAATTGTAGGCTTACGTGAGACACGTAATACAACAATAACTGGGTTAGAGATGTTCCAAAAAAGCCTGGATGTAGCTTTAGCTGGAGATAATGTTGGTATATTAGTAAGAGGAATTCAAAAAGACGACATTGAGAGAGGCATGGTTATGGCAGCACCTGGTGCTATTAAACCTCATACAAAGTTCGAAGGAGAAGTTTATGTGCTAACTAAAGAAGAAGGTGGTAGACATACTCCTTTCTTTACGGGATATAGACCACAGTTTTATGTTAGAACGACTGACGTAACTGGAACAATTGCACAATTTACAGCTGATGATGGAACAGCTGCAGAAATGGTGATGCCAGGAGATAGAATCAAAATGACAGCACAATTAATTCATCCTATTGCTATTGAAAAAGGAATGCGATTCGCTATAAGAGAAGGTGGTAGAACTGTAGGAGCTGGTGTAGTATCTAAAATATTAGAGTAAATATTATTGACTAATAAGACAAGATTTACTTACTAACAGAGAAAAGTTACATCATAAAATATTATATATAAGTATAAAATGCAAAAGCAGAAAATCCGTATACGGTTAAAAAGTTATGAAATCTCACTTCTTAATGAATCTTGCGAAAAAATAATAGATACGGCATCAAGAACTGAGTCATTAACAATGGGACCAGTTCCACTTCCTACAAGAAGAAAAATTTACTGCGTTCTACGATCTCCACATGTTAATAAAGACTCAAGAGAACATTTTGAAGTGAGAATACACAAACGTGTAATTGATGTTTATGATCCATCATCTAAAACAATAGACTCTTTAATGAAGTTAGATCTTCCCTCAGGAATTGACATTGACGTTAGACTCTAAAAAAGTCGTTAAGATAATAGGAATCTCCTTGTAATTAAACAATTACAAGGAGATTCCTATTATCTTAACGAGAAGAAGTAATAAAACTATAAATTATATTAATATAAAGATTCTTCTTGGTGAACAAGAAGTGTACAATCTGATGTTGGGTAAGCAACACAAGTTAATACAAAACCATCACCAATTTGACTATCGTCTAAGAAAGATTGGTCAGACTGATCTACAGTACCTGAAGTTACCTTACCAGCACAAGTAGAACAAGCTCCAGCTCTACAAGAATAAGGTAAATCAATACCTTGCTCTTCAGCTGCATCTAAAACGTACTGATCGTCTGGGCAAGTAATAGTTGTATCAACACCACCACCAGATAATTTAACTTGATAACTTGCCATATTTTTAGCCTCCTTTTTATTTGAAAAAACAATGTGTGTTTCCTTTTAAATGATCATTAATTTCAACTTAACTAGAAAATTAATGCTTCATGTGCGCAATTCGAGTGCATTTATGCTAATGACAATCTTAATACTTGAGAAGAAGAAGAGTAAGATATTATTAAATTTCCCACGTTCCTAATAATACTTATAATATAGGATCTCAATAAAATCAACTCTTAGAGAGATTAGTTAAGTAATTATTCTAAAGAAGAAAGTAAACAAGAAAACTTTTACCCAAAAGAAACAAGTTATCCATTTTCTGTGAATAAATGTAGTTTATTATTCTATAATAATTATAAGTAAGAAAGTTAATTAAATAGCATAAGAAAATAAAGGGAGTAGTCAATGGGACTACCTTGGTATAGAGTACATACGGTCGTGTTGAATGACCCAGGAAGACTAATTGCTGTGCATCTTATGCACACTGCATTAGTTGCAGGTTGGGCAGGATCTATGGCATTATATGAATTAGCTGTATTTGATCCTTCAGATCCAGTACTAAATCCTATGTGGAGACAGGGAATGTTCGTGATGCCATTCATGACAAGAATTGGTGTTACAGATTCTTGGGGTGGTTGGAGCATTACTGGTGAAAGCATCTCGAATCCAGGATTCTGGAGCTACGAAGGCGTCGCTTTATCTCATATTGGTCTTTCAGGATTACTATTCTTAGCTGCTGTATGGCACTGGGTATACTGGGATTTAGAACTGTTTAGAGATCCAAGAACGGGAAATCCTGCTTTAGATCTGCCTAAGATTTTTGGCATTCATCTACTTTTATCTGGAGTATTATGCTTTGGGTTTGGCGCATTCCACGTTACAGGAGCTTGGGGACCAGGAATATGGGTTTCAGATGCCTATGGTATTACTGGAAAAGTACAACCAGTAGCCCCTGCATGGGGACCAGAGGGATTTAATCCATTTAACCCTAGTGGAGTTGCCTCTCATCATATTGCAGCAGGTATACTTGGATTCATTGCTGGAGTTTTTCACATTGCAGTACGTCCGCCACAAAGATTATATAGATCACTACGTATGGGGAACATTGAAACAGTACTCTCTAGTAGTATTGCAGCTGTATTCTGGTCTGCTTTTATCACGACTGGAACTATGTGGTATGGTAGTGCGACAACTCCTATTGAACTTTTTGGTCCTACGAGATACCAATGGGATAGTGGATACTTCCAGCAAGAAATTGAAAGAAGAGTAGAAAATTCATTAAATGAAGGTTTATCATTAAGTGAAGCATGGTCAAGAATTCCTGATAAACTAGCATTCTATGACTATGTTGGGAACAACCCAGCTAAAGGCGGACTATTCCGTGCAGGTCCAATGAACAAAGGTGATGGAATCGCTGAAGCTTGGCTAGGTCATCCAGTATTCCAAGACAAAGAGGGGAGAGAATTAACTGTAAGACGAATGCCAGCGTTCTTTGAAACCTTCCCTGTTATATTAGTCGACAAAGACGGAATTATTCGTGCAGATATACCATTTAGAAGAGCTGAGTCTAAATACAGTATTGAACAGGTGGGAGTAACAGTAAACTTCTATGGTGGAAAGTTAAATGGACAGTCTTTCTCAGATGCCCCAACTGTAAAGAAATACGCACGTAAATCACAATTAGGTGAAGTGATGGAATTTGATAGAACAACTTTAGAATCTGATGGTGTATTTAGAAGTAGCCCACGTGGCTGGTACACATTCGGACATGCTAACTTTGCACTACTATTCTTCTTAGGTCACTTATGGCACGGTGCTAGAACTCTATTTAGAGATGTATTCAGTGGTATTGGAGCAGAAGTTACTGAACAAGTGGAATTCGGTGCTTTCCAAAAGCTTGGTGACAGAAGTACTAAAAAACAGGGTGTAGTTTAAAAAAAATTAGTCCATTAGTGGATATAAAATTTGAGAATTACCTTAACAATATAAAAACATCTATTTAAGAAGTCATGGAAACACTCGTATATACTTTCTTACTTATCGGTACGTTAGCAGTACTTTTTGCATCAGTGTTCTTTAGAGACCCACCAAGAATTGCGAAGAAATAAATAACTAGACAAGATTAGTTAATACGACTGGGAACATCAATAGGTTTTCCCAGTCGTATTTCTTTTAATCTTCGTGATCGTCGAAAGGATCTCTTAACTCTTTTGATCCGGGACCAAAAGCAGTATAAACAGAGTATCCTGTTAATCCAAGTAATAAACTAGAAATGAAAATTATAAGAACTGTTGCAGTTTCCATAGTAGAATGAACCTTAGAATCAATTTTTTTTATAATACTATTAGATAGGTATAGCCTCTATTTTATGTGAAACATCAATACACACATAAAATATGTTCCCGTGATAATGTTACATTAACTGATATGCAATAATATATATGTACAGCATTATAACTTAAATTGTAAATACATATGTTGCAAACATTAAACAAAATAAGTGAATAATTCTTACTGATCTACAACAGCTTAGTAAGAATTAAGGCACTACTGAAATAAATACCGTAACTTTTCAGTAGAACAAAGAAAATTTGCACTTAGGTTGATAGTTAGAATTTTTCTTTGTAAGAAAATACCATTACAAGGAAAATATTGAAAAAAAAACTTTGGATATAAGTGAGGAAAGATAAAATCTACGTAGAAGTAAAAAAATTAAGAACTTTACAAACAATCAAATGTAAACATTGTAGATTAATCTTCAAAGAAAATGATATATTGAAGAAAGGACGCTTTTCCCTAAAGGTTTACGGAAAAAAGAACTTATAAACAATATACACTTTTACATAAACACTATCATCATACATAGACAGTCAATAATGACAATCTGGTTTACCAAAAAATCTATAAATGATATGGATAAAGTAAAAGATACGTGTTTAGTGAAGTAAAAAAATTAGTAGATAACTATAATAGATAATTATCTACTATTGTAAAAAAAAAAAAATTCGTTACTAAGTATAACAATGGCACTAAGAACAAGATTGGGCGAACTGTTAAGACCTCTTAACTCTGAATATGGAAAAGTTGCTCCAGGATGGGGTACAACTCCGATAATGGGCTTTGTAATGTTATTGTTTTTTCTTTTTCTATTAATTATTCTACAAATTTACAATTCATCGTTAATAATTGAAAACGTTGATGTAGATTGGGCAAGTTTAGGAAGTTAGTATAATAAGAAGATACGCAGAAAGAAAAGAAAAAAAAAGTTCTAGACTATCAAATCTAAAATAGATAGTCTAGGACTTTTTTTTCTTTTCTAATTAGCTTCGACGACTTCTTCTAAAGAAAAATTATTTGTATTTACTCCACTATAACTAACTTTGTCAAACCGTACCACTACTGGGTACTTGATACCGCTAGTATCGATAGTAGCTACTGTACCTACGTCTTGATACCAATATGACTCTTTACGTAAAATTCTAACTTTCGATCCTCTTTTAACCATAGTAAAAATTGTTAATGAAAAAAACTCTTCGCAACTATGATAATAATACACAACAGCGAAGATATCTTATTTTAATGAATAAATATAAACAAAGAAAAGAAGTACTTTCTTACAAAAGAAAAAGAATACCAATGCATCTATCTATTTATCCTCAAATCCAACAAAAGATGATAAGTAAACCAATAAAAAAAATAGAAAAATGATTTAGAGTGTTAAATAATTACTCAATAAATAAAGAAGTTAGTCATGAAAATCTCCTGGAAAAATATATTGTTATGGTCATTACCGGCGTTAGTTATAATATTCTTTGTCTGGCAAGGATTTATAGGATCAAATAATGCTGAGTTTGGTAAAAATATTGCTAGTTCACGGATGACCTATGGTAGATTCTTAGAATATTTAGATATGGGATGGGTAAAGAGAGTTGATTTATACGATGATGGCCATACTGCAATAGTCGAAGCCATTGGACCTGAATTAGGAAATAGAATACAAAGAATTAGAGTAGAATTACCAGCGACTGCACCAGAATTAATTGCCAAATTAAGAAAAGCGAATGTTGATATTGATGCGCATCCAAACGTTGATACAAATTCAAGTTGGGGAATTCTAGGGAATTTAATATTCCCGATTGCTCTTATAGGAGGTCTAGCATTCCTATTCAGAAGATCAAGTAATATGCCAGGTGGACCTGGACAAGCGATGAGTTTTGGCAAGTCGAAAGCCAGATTCCAAATGGAAGCTAAAACAGGAGTAACATTTAGTGATGTTGCAGGTGTTGATGAAGCAAAGGAAGAGTTTGAAGAAGTTGTTTCTTTTTTAAAAAGACCAGAGAGATTTACAGCAGTTGGCGCAAAAATACCAAAAGGTGTGATGCTAGTTGGACCACCTGGTACAGGTAAAACACTATTAGCTAAAGCTATAGCTGGTGAAGCTGGCGTACCTTTCTTCAGTATCTCAGGATCAGAATTTGTAGAAATGTTTGTAGGAGTAGGAGCTTCAAGAGTTAGAGATTTATTCAAGAAAGCAAAAGAGAATTCTCCATGCATCATTTTCATAGATGAGATTGATGCTGTTGGACGTCAAAGAGGAACTGGGATTGGTGGTGGTAACGACGAGAGAGAGCAAACCTTGAACCAATTGCTAACAGAAATGGACGGTTTTGAAGGAAATACTGGCATTATTGTTATAGCAGCTACCAACAGAGTGGATGTTCTTGATGCAGCACTACTGCGTCCTGGTAGATTCGACAGACAAGTAACTGTCGACGTTCCAGATGTTAAAGGAAGACTAGAGATCCTCAATGTTCATGCGAGAAACAAAAAATTAGCAGAAGAAGTTTCATTAGAGGTAATCGCAAAAAGAACTCCGGGATTCTCAGGGGCAGATTTAGCTAACTTATTAAATGAGTCTGCAATACTGACAGCGAGACGTCGAAAAGATGCTACAACTATGTCAGAAGTAGATGCAGCTATTGATAGGGTTATTGCAGGAATGGAAGGTACTGCGTTAGTAGACAGTAAGACGAAGAGATTAATTGCATATCATGAGGTAGGTCATGCCATTGTAGGTACTCTACTTAAGCATCATGATCCAGTACAAAAGGTTACACTGATACCAAGAGGACAAGCGAAAGGCTTAACATGGTTTACGCCATCAGATGATCAATCATTAATTTCTAGATCTCAAATTTTAGCTAGAATCATGGGTGCACTAGGTGGAAGAGCTGCTGAGGAAGTTGTTTTCGGATATCCAGAAGTAACAACAGGAGCTGGGAATGATTTACAACAGGTAACATCAATGGCTAGACAAATGGTAACAAGATTTGGAATGTCAAATATTGGTCCACTTGCTTTGGAAGGACAAGGAGGAGATCCGTTCTTAGGTAGGTCTATGGGTGGTGGCCCTCAATATTCGGAAGATGTAGCATCTAGAATTGACATGCAAATTAGGTCAATAATACAACACTGTCATGATGAAACGGTACAAATAATCAAAGATAACAGAGTAGTAATTGATCAGCTAGTTGATATATTGATAGAAAAAGAGACTATAAGTGGTGAAGAATTTAGAAATATTGTAGCGGAATATACTCCGTTACCAGAAAAGACAATTTATAAATCTCAACTTTAACTATAAAAGTAAATAGAGAATCACTTATGTTAACATAAAAGATTCTCCATTTACTTTTAACGGGATCGACGAGGCTCGAACTCGCAACTTCCGCCGTGACAGGGCGGTGCTCTAACCAATTGAACTACAACCCCAAATATCTTAATAATGATATGATCTAACCTAAGACTTTTTTTTTCAATAAGATAAGAGAACTAGGAGAGGAAGAGATTCGAACTCTCGGTACAATTGACTCGTACATCGGATTAGCAATCCGACGCTTTCGACCGCTCAGCCACCTCTCCTTCTTACATCTTACTAATGTAAATAGTACATTAAAATTACTTAAAATAGAAGAGAAATAATATTCTTTTAACTAAAAATGGCTCAGGCGGGATTTGAACCTGCGACCTTGGGCTTATGAGTCCCCTGCTCTAACCACTGAGCTACTAAGCCTTCTATAGTTAAATACTATCACTTAACTAAATTGTAATCAATACAATTTCTTTTTTTGTACTTCATTAGATGAAAAGAAATATCATTGAATTACACACCTAGTAATACGAGTCAGGGAATATTCTTAATATGAAAGTCGAAAATAAAGCATAAAAATAGTAGAATAATAATAAATCAAGTATTTTATCCAAGTATAAGAGAATTAAATATATGCCTACTTTCTGGGAAAATGTTTTGCGGTTTCCAAGGTTTTTTATCTCCTCAGTTATTGGTCTAATACTAATCATATTTGGGCCTTCTCTAAATTTATTACGCAAACCACAAACAGCTATTTTATTCTTTGCCATTGTAGGTAGCTTAATATTATTTTTAGGAACTACATTAAAAGCTATGTTGAATTTAGAATAGTAACCACTGAAATAATTTCCTTTTAGAAATATAGAATATTATTACAAATAATACAATTATTATGCTTTCAAATAATTTAATTAAAAGAGATACGACTGGAGCATTTGCTTTGATCGATAGTTTAGTTCGTCATGAAGTAAAACACATATTTGGTTACCCAGGTGGTGCAATATTACCAATTTATGATGAATTATATGCATGGGAACAGGAAGGTTTTATTGAACATATTTTAGTAAGACATGAACAAGGAGCAGCACATGCAAGTGATGCATATTCAAGAGCTACAGGATCTGTTGGAGTCTGTTTCGCTACATCAGGACCAGGAGCAACTAACCTAGTAACGGGTATAGCAACGGCACATATGGACTCAGTTGCAATGGTTTGTATAACAGGACAAGTTGGAAGATCTTTCATAGGAACAGACGCGTTCCAGGAAGTCGATATTTTTGGAGTAACTCTTCCTATAGTTAAACATTCATATGTTGTAAGAAATACATCTGATATGGCAAAAACTATTGCAGCTGCATTTTTTATTGCTAAATATGGTAGACCTGGACCAGTTCTAGTAGATATACCAAAAGATGTGGGGTTAGAAAAATTTGAATATAATCCAGTAAACCCAGGTGATGTAAGATTGCCAGGATGCCCACCTATAGCCAAACATGACAAAAGAAGAGTAGTGCAGGCTGCAAACTTGATTCATCAATCCAGCCAACCACTTCTATATGTTGGCGGGGGAGCGATTGTTTCAGAAGCATATAAAGAAGTAACAGAACTTGTAAATTATTTAGGAATACCGATAGCAACAACATTAATGGGAAAGGGAATAATTGATGAAAATCACTCTTTAGCATTAGGAATGTTAGGAATGCATGGAACTGTTTACGCTAACTATGCTGTTAGTGAATGTGATTTATTAATAGCTTTAGGAGCACGTTTTGATGATAGAGTTACAGGTAAGTTAGATGAATTTGCATGTCATGCCCAAGTAATACATGTAGACATAGATCCAGCAGAAGTTGGAAAAAACCGTACTCCTCAGGTTGGAATTGTAGGTGACGTTAAAGCATTCATTCAAGATTTATTAGAGTTATTAAAGAAGGAAGGAGATATTGATCGTGAACAAGTGCAAGCATGGAGGAATAGACTGAATAGATGGAGAAACGAATACCCTCTTTTAGTTCCAAAAAATGCGAGTAACCTATCGCCTCAAGAAGTTATCTCACAACTTAGTGATAATGCTAACAACGCATACTTTACGACAGATGTTGGACAACATCAAATGTGGGCAGCACAGTTTGTCAAAACGAGTCAAAGAAGATGGTTAACAAGCGCAGGTCTAGGAACAATGGGATATGGACTACCTGCAGCTATTGGAGCACAGATAGCTCATCCTGATGAACAGGTAATTTGTATTTCAGGTGATGCAAGTTTTCAAATGAACATTCAAGAATTAGGTACAGTTGCCCAGTATGGCCTACCTATAAAAATTATTGTAATAAACAATAAATGGCAAGGAATGGTAAGACAATGGCAACAGGCATTTTACGGCGAAAGATACTCTCACTCAAATATGGAAAAAGGAGCACCAAATTTTGTCAAGGTTGCAGAAGCCTATGGAATACGTGGTATATCAATAAGTAATAGACAAGAATTAAATAATAGCATTAAAGAGATATTGGAATACGATGGTCCAATTCTAGTTGATATTAAGGTAGTACCAGACGAGAACTGTTACCCAATGGTTGCTCCTGGAAAAAGCAATGCACAAATGATAGGAGTTTAGTGAAAAAAAAATAAATGAAATGGGCCGAGTTGGATTTGAACCAACGTAGGCGTAGCCAGCGGATTTACAGTCCGCCCCCTTTAACCACTCGGGCACCGACCCTCATTTCTATTACCTAAAGTACCATAGAAGAATAAAAAAAACAATGTTTTATAATGAAACTAGTGATTAAAGTAAATTAGCTATCAATCACTAGTTACCTATTGCTATCGGAAGAATCTAAAAAAGAATGTTACCTAAAACTCTGTTTCAAACGAGTAGCTTTACCTGATCTTGTACGTAAATAATATAATTTTGCTCTACGTATTTTTGATGAACGCAGTACTTCTACTGTTTTCAACTTTGGCGAGTGAATAAGATATACTCTTTCTACACCAATTCCTTGCATAACTCTTCTCATAGTTATTGTCGTATTTAGTCCTGCATTACTTTTTGCAATGACAACGCCTTCTGCAAATTGAACTCTCTCTTTATTTCCTTCTATAATAGATACTCCAATTTTTATAGTATCACCAACTAAAATGCTGGGAATACTAGGATTTAAATAATTACTCTCTAACTTTGCAATACAAGAAGGATCATTAGGAACTGTTAATTTCATATTTTTTTTTATCATATGAACATATAGTAGTACATTTCTCTTAATAAAGTATATTAAAACGATCTTTCAATTATTAATAAATATGTTGTATTGTTATTAATATAGTTACAACAGGAAGAAAATAAGAATATAATATGGGTATCAAAGGTAATGGAAATATATAAAACCATGCATATATGTTTGAACGTTTTACTGAAAAAGCAATTAAAGTCATAATGCTAGCTCAAGAAGAAGCTAGACGCTTAGGTCATAATTTTGTTGGGACTGAGCAAATACTATTAGGTTTGATAGGTGAAGGAACTGGAATAGCAGCTAAAGTTCTAAAATCAATGGGAGTCAACTTAAAAGATGCTCGAGTTGAAGTGGAAAAAATTATTGGTAGAGGATCAGGATTTGTTGCCGTAGAGATACCTTTCACTCCAAGAGCAAAAAAAGTATTAGAACTTTCTTTAGAGGAAGCTAGGCAACTAGGTCATAATTATATTGGTACTGAACATCTCTTATTAGGATTGATCAGAGAAGGAGAAGGAGTAGCTGCAAGAGTACTAGAGAACTTAGCTTTAGATCTTTCAAAGGTTAGGACACAAGTAATTCGACTGTTGGGCGACACTGCAGAGGTTAGTACAGGAAGTGGTCAAAACAAAGGTAAAACACCAACTTTAGAAGAATTTGGTAGTAACTTGACACAAAAAGCTGCAGAGGGGAAACTAGATCCTGTTATCGGAAGATCAAAAGAAATTGAAAGAGTTATACAAATATTAGGACGTAGAACCAAAAATAACCCTATTTTGATCGGTGAACCAGGCGTAGGGAAAACCGCGATAGCAGAAGGATTGGCACAAAGAATTATCAATAGGGACGTTCCAGATATTTTGGAAGATAAGAGAGTTGTAACATTAGATATTGGTTTGTTAGTGGCAGGTACTAAATATAGAGGTGAATTTGAAGAAAGACTAAAAAAGATCATTGATGAAGTTAGAATTGCAAACAATGTCATTTTGATTATTGATGAAGTACATACACTTATTGGTGCAGGAGCTGCAGAAGGGGCAATAGATGCTGCTAATATTTTAAAACCAGCTCTAGCGAGAGGAGAAATGCAATGTATTGGGGCCACAACTCTAGAGGAATATAGAAAACATATTGAAAAAGACGCAGCGTTAGAAAGACGATTCCAACCAGTAATGGTTGGTGAACCTAGTGTTGAAGAAACAATAGAAATACTATATGGTCTACGTGATAGATACGAAAAGCACCATAAGTTAGTCATTTCAGATGAAGCTCTAACGGCAGCTGCAAAATTTGCTGATCAATACATAGCTGACCGCTTTTTACCCGACAAGGCTATTGACTTAATTGATGAAGCAGGTTCTAGAGTAAGGTTAATGAACTCTCAATTACCTCCTGCAGCAAGAGAATTAGATAAAGAATTAAGAGAAGTACTAAAGCAAAAAGATGAAGCTGTTAGAGGACAAGATTTTGAAACAGCTGGTCAATTAAGAGATAGAGAGATGGAAATAAAGGCTCAAATCGCTGCCATAGCCCAAAGTAAAAAAGGAGAAGAAGATACTGCTAAAGAAGTATCAATTGTAACAGAAGAAGATATCGCTCAAATTGTAGCTGCTTGGACAGGAATTCCCGTTAATAAAATGACTCGAAGTGAGTCTGAAAAGTTATTACAAATGGAGGACACATTGCACGGAAGAATTATAGGACAAGATGAAGCCGTTGTGGCAGTTTCAAAGGCAATAAGAAGAGCAAGAGTAGGACTGAAAAATCCCAACAGGCCAATTGCGAGTTTTATATTCTCTGGACCAACAGGAGTAGGAAAAACAGAGTTAACAAAAGCTCTAGCTTCATACTTCTTTGGGTCTGAAGAATCAATGGTAAGGTTGGATATGTCTGAGTATATGGAACGCCATACAGTCTCTAAGCTGATTGGCTCTCCTCCTGGATACGTAGGTTACAATGAAGGAGGTCAGTTAACGGAATCAGTAAGAAGAAGGCCTTATACAGTCGTATTGTTTGATGAAATTGAAAAAGGACATCCCGATGTTTTCAATTTACTACTGCAAATATTAGAAGATGGTAGACTAACAGACTCTAAAGGAAGAACGGTTGACTTCAAGAACACACTTCTAATCCTTACATCAAACGTTGGGTCAAAAGTGATTGAAAAAGGTGGTGGTGGACTAGGTTTTGAATTATCTGAAAACCCAGGAGATTCACAATACAATAGGATTAAGAGTCTAGTCAATGAAGAATTGAAGCAGTACTTCCGCCCTGAATTCTTAAATCGACTTGATGAAATTATTGTTTTTAGACAGTTGACGAAGGATGAAGTTGGAGAAATTGCAGAAATTATGTTAAAAGAAGTGTTCACTAGAATATCAGAGAAAGGAATACAACTAGAAGTAACAGCAAGATTTAAGTCTCATCTTATTGATGAAGGATTCAATCCTATCTACGGTGCTCGTCCTTTAAGAAGAGCTGTCATGAGATTGCTGGAAGATACACTATCAGAAGAGTTCCTTTCTGAGAAGATTAAAGAAGGTGATACTGCCGTAATTGACGTAGATGATGAAGGTAAAGTGCAAGTATTGCTCGGCGACAAATTAGAACTAGCGCAGAGTTAAGAAGTAAGTTTCATCTTAAATAAAATTAAGATGAAACTTACTTTTTTCATTGTCAAATAAAGAATAAACTGTTAGATTGTAACTATGCCGGGATAGCTCAGTTGGTAGAGCAGTGGATTGAAAATCCACGTGTCACCAGTTCAACCCTGGTTCCTGGCAATTAGTCAGTTAATAATGTTACCGAAACTAGCTGTGTTAGAGTCAAATATTAGATTGATAGTACCAACGGGACCATTTCTGTGTTTCGCAATAGTTAAATCAGTAGTATTTTCTTTTTGTAACTCGTTATAGTATTGCTCACGATATAGCATTAAAACTAGATCAGCGTCCTGCTCTATGGAATTATGTAGTACATAACCGTTTCCAACAAAATTGTTTGTTGAAGGTAACCAACAATCATACACTATTTCTTTTTTAGAAAAGGAAATCATAGTAATAGATAAGAAAGTCAGTGAAGATAGCATATCAATGTAAAAGTAGCAGTTTGAAAACTCCAAAAAGTTATGTTTGTCTATGGTAGAAATCAGATCTAGAGAAGATAGATTGTCTACCTTCTTCCAACCATTTTGTGTCAAGACCTTATGATTATAAGTTAATTTTATATAACGATGTCCAATGGCAAAAAGTCTATATATAAAATGATAACCAGTAGGAAATACAGACTTTAAACGTGACGTAGAAAAAGATAAAACGTTTTTTCTTTGTCTGATACCAATTAAAGAAAGATTCTTTTGATTAAATTGAAGGGAAGAGGAAATCCTTTTAGTTACTTGAAATGAGTAGTACAAGTTAGTTGATCGGGAAAAACAACCACTTTCACGCAAGTCAGACAGCAAAGGTCTCTTATTAGTTCTAGATTCAACGCTGCGACTCAATTGAGATAAAACGATGACCGGGACGTTAAATTCCTTAGCCAATAGTTTCAGACTACGAGTAATACGTGAAAGCTCTTGCACTCTGCTATCTTGAGATTTAGAATCAGAAATTAATTGTAAATAATCTATTATTACTAAGCCAATATAGCCGAAGCGGGATTTTAAACTACCTAGTTTTACTCGAATATCAGAAATCGTAATATCAGACTTATCATCGATATATATATTTAGATCAGATAGCGAACTGATAGCTTTACTCACTGATCTCCACTCATTCGTGTTAATTATTCCAGAACGGAGCTTGGAATTTGAAATACTAGATTCACTAGATAGAAATCGGTAAATAATTTGACTGCGTGACATTTCTAAACTGAATATTACTACAGGATAATCCTGTAAGTCTGATACATTACGAGCGATATTTAGAGCAAATGCTGTTTTCCCCATCGATGGCCTACCTGCAATAATTATGAGATCAGATTTCTGAAATCCCTGTGTTAATAGGTCAAGGTCAAAGAAGCCTGATGAGATTCCTGCTAAGTGTCCACTTTTTGATCTTTTTTCTAACTCAATAAAAGTTTCTAATAACACCTCAGAAGCAGGAAGTAATCCTAAGTTTGGTTTCTTTTGAGTTACATTTAGTAACAGTTGTTCAGCTTGATCAAAAATATTCTCTAAAGATAAAGAATTATCATATGCTAATTTCGAGACATTATTTACGGAGAGAATAAGATTCCTTCGCAGATATTTATCTAATAGTAAAATTAAATAAGTTTCTAAGTCAACAGCCGTAACAGACTTATTAATTAACTCAGTTAAAACAAAATTATAATCAGCTGTTTTGTATCCTTCAATAACATCCAAGTTACTATAAACAGTATCAAAATTGATTTCGATGTTTCTCTTATATAAATCAGAAGCTACCTCGTAAATATCCTTATACTCATTAAAATAAAACATATCTATAGATACTCGATTAAAAATAATCTCGAATTTAGGTTTATTCGTTAGTATATGGGATATTATTACCTGCTCAGCAATTTTACTATTAGGAAGAGACAATTTCATAGTGCTATGATTTTCTTATATTATAAGATTAATACTGTAAAGGAGCTAATCACAGAGAGCTAAGAAGTAAAAAAAGAAATACGTTTTAATCTAAATAATATACGAACTTCTTTTTTTAAAAGAAGAGCATGGTACTGTAAAAAAAAATCATCAGTTGACGTCACACTAATATTAAGAGTATACTAAATGAAGCGCTTTTAGTTCAGTTGGTAGAACGCAGGTCTCCAAAACCTGATGTCGAGGGTTCAAGTCCTTCAGGGCGTGATTAATATTAAAGTAAATAAAAGAGTAAACCTTCATTCAGAAGTAAAAAGCATAGTACAATAGCACAGTAAGTGTTTAGTTAAATTACTTTTGATTTATCAAAAAGTGCAAAAAAAGATAAAAAAAATATGGCCAAAAAAGTTGTAGGTATTATTAAATTAGCAATAGAAGCTGGAAAAGCAACTCCAGCTCCTCCAATTGGTCCAGCCCTTGGACAAAGAGGAGTTAATATAGTAGCTTTTTGCAAAGAGTATAATGCAAAAACTGCTGACAAACCTGGTTACATCATACCAGTAGAAATAACAGTATATGAAGATAAGAGTTATACTTTTATATTAAAAACTCCACCTGCCTCAACACTGTTAGCAAAGGCAGCAGGTATTGCGAAAGGATCAGGAGAGCCACAAACAATTAAAGTCGGTAGTATAAGTAGACAACAATTAAAAGAAATAGCAGAAACAAAAATACCAGATCTTAACACTCGTAATATTGAGGCAGCTATGAAGATAATAGAAGGAACAGCTAAAAACATGGGAATTACTATTTCGGACTAATATAAGAATTTTAATAAATACAATGGCAAAAGTATCTAACAGAGCAGAGAGAATTCGTAAAAAAATAGAACTAAGAGATTATAAGGGTAAAGAGGCCTTGCAATTACTTAAGGAAACAGCTACAGCAAAATTTGATGAGAGTGCAGAAGTACACATCAGTTTGAAACTAGATACTAAATATGCTGATCAACAACTAAGGACAACAATTATTCTCCCAAAGGGAACAGGAAAAAAAGTAAGGATAGCTGTGATAGCAGAAGGAGATAAAATTGGTGAAGCATTAAACGCGGGTGCAGATATAGCGGGAGGACAAGATTTGATTCAGGACATAATGAAAGGAATGCTAGATTTTGATCGTTTAATAGCAACCCCAGATCTAATGCCCAGTATAGCAAAACTAGGTAAGGTTTTAGGACCACGTGGTTTGATGCCATCACCTAAATCTGGTACGGTAACAACAGATATAGTTAGTGCAATTAATGAATTTAAAAAAGGCAAACTAGAATATCGTGCAGATAAAACAGGTGTGGTTCATATGCCTTTTGGAAAAACAAGTTTTAGTGCAGAAGATTTATTAACTAACCTTGAAGCTATACAGGAGTCCATTGATAAAAATAGACCATCTGGAGTAAAAGGAAAATACTGGAGAAGCTTTTACATATGTAGTACAATGGGTCCATCTATAAAGTTAGATATTAATGATTTTAAAGATAAAGTTTTTTCTTAAGAAATTCTACAATACACTCACTTGATTAATAAGTATTAATTTAACAAAGAACATATGAGCAAAGTAGAAGAAATCGTTGAGCAACTTAAATCTCTAACTCTACTAGAAGCAGCTGATTTAGTAAAGCAAATAGAAGAAACATTTGATGTGAGTGCAGCCGCTTCACTTGGAAGTGCAGGTATGGTTATGGCTCCAGGTGCCGGTGGGACAGCCGAAGCAGTGGAAGAAAAAACGGAATTTGACCTTGTACTAGAAGAAGTGCCAGCAGATAAGAAGATTGCCATATTGAAGATAGTGAGAACTATAACTGGCTTAGGATTAAAAGAAGCTAAAGATTTGGTCGAATCTACACCTAAAAATCTTAAGGAGGGCGTTCCTAAAGCAGATGCTGAAGCTGCAAAGAAAGATCTTGAAGCAGCAGGTGCTAAATGTGCTATTAAGTAATTCATAGCAATACGAAATGGCAAGAAAGATATAAATTTAATATCCTTCTTGCCATTTCGTATCGGCATCAGTTCATAAGCTTAACGACTAGAAGAAACCTAGAGTTAAAGCTTGATTAATTGGTACACAAGCACCGATACCAAGCCATATAGCAACAAAGATACTGAATACAAAGATAACCATTGCGACAGGACGTCTAAATGGATTCTGGAACTTATTGATACTTTCAATGAATGGAACAGTGATCAAACCAGCAGGAACAGCAGCCATTGATAACACACCTAAAAGCTTATTAGGAATAACTCTTAACAAATTAAAAGTCGGGAAGAAATACCACTCTGGTAGTATCTCTAGAGGTGTAGCGAATGGATCCGCTTTCTCACCCATAGGAGAAGGAGAAAGTACAGCTAGACCAATAATACATGATAGAGTGCCTAAAATCACAACAGGGAAGATATATAATAGATCATTAGGCCAAGCTGGTTCACCATAATAATTGTGTCCCATTCCTTTAGCTAACTTAGCACGTAACTTAGGATCTGTTAGATCCGGCTTTTTTAATACAGACATTTAAATAACTCCTTAACAATAAAATATTTTTTTTATAGAGGACCAGAAATCCCTTGCTTACGAATCATTAAAAAGTGAATAAGTAGAAGAACTGCTGCGACAACGGGTAAAACAAAAGTATGAGCACTATAGAACCTCGTTAAGGTCGCTTGTCCGACACTAACACTTCCTCTTAATAACTCCACTAACAAACTACCTACTACAGGAATAGCCTCTGGAACTCCTGTTACAATTTTACAAGCCCAGTATCCAACTTGATCCCAAGGTAGAGAATAACCTGTAACACCGAATGAAACTGTTGTTACGGCTAATGTTACTCCTGTAACCCAAGTTAGCTCTCTCGGCTTCTTAAACCCACCTGTAAGATAAACACGGAAAATGTGCAAGATCATCATTAACACCATCATGCTCGCAGCCCATCTATGCATGGACCTAAATAGCCATCCATAATTTACTTCCGTCATAATATATTCAACTGAAGCAAATGCTTCTGCAACTGTAGGACGATAATAGAAGGTCATAGCAAAACCAGTTGCCACTTGGATAATGAAGCAAGTGAAAGTAATACCACCAATACAATAGAATATATTCACATGTGGTGGAACGTACTTGCTCGTTACATCATCAGCAATCGCTTGAATCTCTAAACGTTCCTCAAACCAATCGTATACTTTTCCCATAAAATTAAGACTAAATTAAAAAATTGAATTAGATAAGAGATACTTTAAACTAAGTTACTACAGTCTTTGACAACAACATATGTTAATTATAGATGAAAAACATAAAACTACAACTCAGGAATGAAAGAAAAAAGTAAAGATGAAATTTTATTACACCAGAGATCTTCAACTGTAATGATAGTAGATGATGAACAAAAGTTACTGATTGCCATGAAGAAATACCTTATGGCAAAGTATTACAAAATAATTATATGTAAATCTGGAACAGAGGCCATAGAAAAATTAACAAAAGAGAAAGTTGATCTACTCATTATTGATATATTGATGAATGATATGAACGGATACGAATTTGTAGAACACATAAAAACAAATACAAATATGGGACACATTCCATTCATATTCTTAACAGCAAAAGGAATGACAGAAGACAGAATTAAAGGTTACAAAAAAGGATGCAAAGCATATTTAGGAAAACCTTTTGATCCTGAAGAGTTAGTGGCTATAGTTGACAACGTACTATCTGATAAAAAAGATATCAAAAGCATTATTAACACCAAAAATGGAATAAAGAAACTAAGAAATAATATCTACAATTTTGACAAATCAAATAAAAACACTAATTTTACAAAACAAGAAATTAATATTCTCTTGTCAGTGAGCAAGGGACTGACTAATAAAGATATTGCCCATAACCTAGATGTCAGTGTGCGTAATGTTGAAAATTATATAACAAGACTGCTGAACAAAACACAACTATCTAACAGAGTTAAACTTGCCAACTATAGACACTTATTTAACAACGGCGAATAACGGGAATCGAACCCGCGAATAGTGGAACCACAACCCACTGCCTTAACCACTTGGCTACACCCGCCTAACACTTATATAATACCATAAAGAGATAAAAACATAAAGAGATATTTGGCATCTAAAAGGATTCTATTATTGAATATATTTTTTCTGATGCCAAAATACCTAAACTAAGAGACACAAAACTTCACTACATTGGGTTTGCTTTTGTAAAAGTTAATCCATTATCTTCTGAATATCTCTCCATAAATCTCATAAACCTGTCCCAATCTTCTTTACTTTGCATTATATAAACAGCTTCAATTCCTTGAGGCTTGCCGTTTACAAACCTAGCATTTACATCTCTCGTAACAAGTTCCCCTTCTTCATCTACTAGATACATACCAGTAATAGTACCTTTACTAGTAGTTTGAGCTTCTAAAACTTTAGGATTCGCAAACCGAAAGGTGGCAGTACCAGTACTTCCATCACGCGATCTTGTTAACCGGACATCAGGAATAACATCCTCATTTACACCCTGTATGAATTGAATTACCGCCATTTTTTTTATAATTTATTCTTCTTTTGTAATATAAGGAACAATGTAAATATGATTACAGATGATAGCATTCTATCATGGTATATCTTAATCTGTTAGCTGGGGCGGCAGGATTCGAACCTACGAATAGCGGAGTCAAAGTCCGCTGCCTTACCACTTGGCGACGCCCCATTATGAAAATACGATTCTCTGCACGTATATTAAACTCTCTTTATATATGACCATTAGCTAATAAAATCCTGTGCAAGGAGGGATTCGAACCCCCGACACCGTGGTTCGTAGCCACGTGCTCTAGTCCACTGAGCTACAAGCACTTAAATACCATATGTATAACAATAACATAATTTCATAGAGATTATCAATCTCTTATGATTTTTTTTGATATTAATAAACATTAACAATTTCCATCTGTAATATTGCTGGAATACTTTTCTTATCATTTGCACTATACAACTGAACATTCTTTTTTTGCCCCAGAGACAAGATAATTAAATCAGAGATAAAAAAAGAAACATTACTCGTAGAAAAGTCAAGAGAGTTATATTTCGAAAATAATTGCAATAAAGAGATAAGATAAGAATTCTTTATTGGCAACTGGCTCTTATTAAAAATCTCCTCCTGTAATGTTTTCTGCATACGATTGATCAAACCATAAACTAACCAATCTTTATCTTCAAGATAAGAAAATACTTGTAGTATTTTTCTTATATCGTGAGACAATAAATATTTAAGAAGTAGTGTAAAAACGGAACAAGGAATTTCAATCAAAAGAAAAGAGAAAGAAGTTTGATTAATATTTTTATCTTGGGTCATCAACATATCAACCATAGCTAAGGCATCTCTAAAGCTACCTTCTGAAGAGTTTAATATATTAAAAAGTGCTTGATTTGTAATCTTTCCTTGTTCTATCCAGACCACTTTACTTATCGCTATAGCTAAATCTCTATTATTGAGCGGAAGAAAACATAATTTATGACATCGCGAAACGACAGTTTTTGGGATACGTTTAATATCTGTAGTAGCCAAAATAAAAAGTACATTTTTTGGTGGTTCTTCTAATACTTTAAGCAAAGCATTGAAAGCATTAATACTCAACATATGGACTTCATCTATTATACAAACTTTATAAAAACTATTGACTGGAGAAAGTTGTATTTTTTCAATAACATCCCTTATATTATCAATTCCTGTATTCATAGCAGCATTAATCTCATGTACATCGAAAGATTTACCTAAAGTGATATTAAGGCAACTTGAACACTGATTACAAGGTTCTTGTGTCTGGTTATATAAAACACTTGGGCAGTTTAGTGTTTTTGCCATAATTCGAGAAACTGTCGTTTTCCCGACTCCATGCTTTCCAACAAGCAGATACGCAAAACTGATGCGTTTACTCATAGAAGCACTCTTAAAATAAGAAATTATATGCTCCTGACCAATAATATTACGAAAACTACTAGGACGGTACTTTGAATGAAATGGTCTTTTAAAATAGTGAGCTATTTTTTTTTCTGTCATCATTTGAATTTCAATAGATTATAATTATTTTAATATTTTAGAATTTCAATTTTTTCTTTTAGATTTATCGTATTTACAAAACGAAAAACAACATAATACTTTTAATGAGAAAACAAAAATCATGAGCAAAATAATACTTTATCAAGAAGATGCCAGAAGAGCATTAGAGAGAGGAATGGATATTCTAGCAGAAGCAGTCTCTGTGACATTAGGACCTAAAGGAAGAAATGTTGTACTTGAGCGGAAATACGGTGCACCACAGATCGTTAATGATGGTGTGACAATTGCTAAAGAAATAGAATTGGAAGATCATATAGAGAATACTGGTGTAGCATTAATCAGACAAGCTGCTTCAAAAACAAACGATGTTGCAGGAGATGGAACTACAACTGCAACAGTTTTAGCACACGCTATGGTCAAACAAGGAATGAAGAACGTAGCAGCAGGAGCAAATCCAATAGCAATAAAAAGAGGGATAGAAAAAGGAACGCAATTCGTTGTTACTCAAATTGCAGAGTATTCAAGGCCAGTCGAAGATACAAAGTCTATAACCCAAGTAGCATCAATATCAGCAGGTAATGACCCGGAGACAGGTCAAATGATTGCTGATGCCATTGACAAAGTAGGGCGTGAGGGAGTGATATCACTAGAAGAAGGCAAATCAACCATAACTGAATTAGAAATTACTGAGGGAATGTGTTTTGAAAAGGGATTTGTCTCACCATATTTTGTAACTGATACGGATAGAATGGAGGTATTACAGGAAAACCCTTACATTCTTATTACTGACAAAAAGATTACTCTTGTACAGCAAGAACTAGTACCAGTCTTAGAACTTGTAGCAAAAACTTCGAGATCTTTAGTTATAATAGCAGAAGATTTTGAAAAGGAAGTACTAGCTACCTTAGTTGTAAATAAACTTAGAGGTATCGTGAATGTTGTAGCAGTAAGAGCACCAGGATTCGGTGATAGGAGAAAGTCTATGTTAGAAGATATTGCAATACTCACTGGAGGACAAGTCATATCAGAAGATGCAGGATTTAGTCTAGATTCATTACAACTTGATATGTTAGGACAAGCTAGGAGAATTACTGTCACAAAGGAAAATACGACCATTATTGCAGAAGGTAATGAGAAAGAAGTAAGATCAAGATGTGAACAAATTAGGAGACAAATAGAAGCTAGTGATTCTTCATATGAGAGAGAAAAATTACAGGAAAGATTAGCAAAATTAGCTGGTGGTGTCGCGATTATTAAAGTGGGAGCAGCAACTGAAACAGAGATGAAAGACAGAAAACTACGTTTAGAAGATGCAATTAATGCTACAAAGGCTGCAGTGGAGGAAGGTATAGTTCCAGGAGGTGGAGCAACGCTTACTCACTTGTCCTTAGATCTTCGAGAATGGGCAGAAGACAATTTAGAAGGAGATGAATTAGTAGGAGCACTGATTGTAGAAAGAGCAATGATAAGTCCTATTAAGAGAATAATAGAGAATACAGGAAAATCAGCAGCAATCATAATTGAAACCGTCAAAAACAGCGATTTCAGTATTGGTTATAATGCGGCATTAGGAGAATTATGTGACATGTATGAGACAGGAATTATAGATCCTGCCAAAGTGACGAGATCAGGACTACAAAATGCCAGTTCCATTGCAGGAATGATTCTCACTACAGAATGTATTGTTGTAGACAATGTAGAAAAATAACGATTACTAATTTAAAAAGTAGACAATTTAATACTAGTAATTTGATCTTTTTCATATGACAAAGAAAAAAGATTATTTTTCCTTAATAATCTTTTTGTTACTTCTGAGTTCCAATAGCTTGGCATTTTAGTTATTACTGGCCTGTACCCTATTATTCTTCCTTCTTTATCTAAACTTATATGAACCAGTAGATCTTCACTAGTTAGATGCAATACGTGACTTTTAGACAAATCCAGTAGTAGCTTTTCTTCTAATTTTTTATTCTGTCTGTTTTCAATACTAGGAGAAGTATACTTCTCTACTGAGAAATCTGAACACTGAACATAGTTACTGTGGTCTGAACAGTTTGAAAATATCAAATAACAAAATATTATTTTGGCCATTGCATCTAACAACCTATATTCACCAATCTTTTTTTTCAGAGAATACATCACTACAAATAAAGCTTGAATACACTATTTATCACTAGATTATGCAACGTAGTTATATCTCCAAGGGAATCAAAAAATGAAATGTGCCCCTGCTGTCCAGTGTAACCGCTAGCAATGAGAACATCAAAATAATTCACCAATGTCCTATTAGAATAAGAAGAATCTAACGGTAGCTTGAAGGCTAAGAAGTATAGGAAACGATTATCTATTCTGGTAATTTTGGAATCAGTGATTTTTTTGCTGACTTGAATATTTGACATTTTACGTTACTAGATATAAAAAAACATTTTAATCAAGCACTAAGATTACCTTCATGCTAGTAATCTTAATAATACTTTTTTTTAATTATTTCCAACGAAAATAAAATCTGGAAATTTTGATTGTACTTCTTTGAAAGAGTCCTGTTTACCTTGTTCTTGCCAATAGTTGATTATCTCAGTAGCTTTATTTAGAAGCTCAACTCTTTCTCTTTCTGAAATCCAAGGTTTTGCTTCAAGTTCAGCCTTTATTTGCTCCCATGCATCATTACGAGGCCAGAAGAAGTAACATGTTAAAGGACTCGTTCCATTTCCAACAATTTGATCTACAGCTAGAGCAACATTGTTGTCTAACCATAATACTTTCAATGTAAATTTAGGCAATTTTCTTCTCCAATATATATATAATTAATTAATAGCTATAGAAGCTTTCTTAAGTAAATTTTGCACTGTTAATGTAGGCTGTGCACCTTGTGCTAATCTAGCCTTAATTCGTACTACGTTAATATTAGCTTCATTCGTATGTGGATTGTAGAAACCCAATTCCTCTACAGCCCTTCCATCTCTTTTCCTAGCACTTGGCATAGCTACTATACGGTAGCTTGCTTGTCCCTTTCTACCATACTTCTTTAATCTTAACTTTAACATAGTGGTATTTTTTATCTATTTTTTTCTCTTTTTGTATAAACAGCAAATCTTTACTTGTGAATAGAAATAATAGAGATTAACCTGAAGTTAAACCTACGTTATTAGCTATTTGCATAATACATTGTAACAGTACAAAACCAAGAATGGGAGAAATATCTATACCAATTAAAGGAGGTACAATACCCCTAAATATTTTTAAATATGGATCAGTCAATCTACTCAAAGAGTAGAATGGCTGTCCATACCAATTAACATTAGGAAACCATGTTAATGAGACTCTAATTAATAATAATATTAGGTATATCTGAAGAAATCCTAGAAAAGAAGAAAATAATAGAGTCAAAGAATTAGTCATAATATGATGTACTAACTTACAAAATTAAACTGTAAGACATGCCTACACGTGCAATCATACCAATTTATACTTTAACAAAGGTAAATTTAGTGATGTTTTTTTTTTCGATAGAAAAAATGCTTTAAAACTTTTTATAACCAACCATTACACGAATAGTTATTAACAAGAACAGAAAACCAAGCAGCAAAAAAAAGAATAATTATTTTGATCTGGATAAATCATAGAGTTTATGTTCTCAATCAAAATTAATAAACTCAAGAAAACCAGAACTACTCAGAACAAAAAACAGGAACGTTTCAATATCTGAACGTTCCTGTTTTTTACGAGAATATTTTCAACAAGATAATTGAATGATTAATCGATAGGTCTTAATGATAATACAGGCTCATTTTCACGGTTAATCCCTTTTTCGAAACCAGCAGCAGCAGCTCTCGCTCTACCTGCATGCCAAAGATGTCCGATGTAGAATGCAAAACCTAAGAAGAAATGAGAACATGTCAACCAACTACGAGGAGACACGTAGTTAACAGAGTTAATCTCCGTTGCTACGCCACCAACAGAATTCAGTGATCCTAGAGGTGCATGAGTCATATACTCTGCAGCTCTTCTTTCTTGCCAAGGCTGAATATCATTCTTAATTTTATTTAAATCAAGACCATTCGGACCTCTTAATGGCTCAATCCAAGGAGCTCTTAAATCCCAAAATCTTTGAGTCTCACCACCAAGAATAATCTCTCCACTTGGTGATCTCATCAAGTATTTACCAAGACCTGTAGGACCTTGAGCAGAAGCAACACTAGCTCCTAAACGTTGATCTCTAACTAAGAAAGTAAATGCTTGAGATTGCGATGCCTCAGGTCCTGTAGGACCATAAAATTCACTAGGATATACCGTATTATTATACCATGCATACTGACTAGCAATAAAAGCCATCATACTAACAGCAACTAAACTATATGAAAGATAAGCTTCACCTGACCATACATAAGCACGTCTTGCCCAAGCAAACGGCTTAGTTAATATATGCCAGAACCCGCCCACAATACAAGTAAAGCCAATCCAAATATGTCCACCAACAACATCTTCCATGTTATTAACGCTACAAATCCAACCATCGCCACCCCAAGGTGACTTAAGAACGTAACCGAAGATTACACCTGGATTTAAAGTTGGGTTGTCAATAATTCTTACATCACCACCACCTGGTGCCCATGTATCATAAAGACCACCAACATAGAGAGCTTTAACAACTAGTAATAATGCACCAAAACCTAGTATTACTAAATGAATACCTAAGATTGTAGTAATTTTATTCTTGTCTCTCCAGTCATAACCAAAAGCTGGAAACGACTCTTCTAGAGTATCTGGGCCAATAAGTGAATGATATACACCACCAAAGCCTAATACAGCAGACGAGATTAAATGAAGTACACCAACTACGAAATACGGGTAAACATCAATTATCTCACCACCTGGACCTACTCCCCAACCAAGAGTTGCTAGGTGAGGTAGTAGAATTAAACCTTGTTCGTACAGAGGCTTTTCTGGGATGTAGTGTGCAACTTCAAATAAAGTCATGGCACCACACCAAAAAACCATCAAACCAGCATGAGCAACGTGAGCACCCAGTAACTTACCTGATACATTAATCAGTCTAGAGTTTCCTGACCACCATGCGAAACCTGTAGACTCAATATCTCTACCGGCTATACCTACATTAGAATTAAAGGGCGTTTCCACGTGGTAAAACCTCCTCAGGGAATATAAAGTTTTCATGTGGCTGATCTTGAGCAGCCATCCAAGAACGGATACCCTCATTTAGAAGGATATTCTTAGTATAGAATGTTTCGAATTCAGGATCTTCAGCGGCTCTAAGCTCTTGTGAAACGAAATCATATGCACGCAGATTTAATGCTAGACCAACAATTCCGATCGCACTTGTCCATAGTCCAGCTAATGGAACAAATAGCATAAAGAAATGAAGCCATCGCTTGTTAGAGAAAGCTACACCAAAAATCTGAGACCAAAATCTATTAGCTGTAACCATTGAATAAGTCTCTTCAGCCTGCGTAGGTGTAAAGGCTCTAAATGTATTAGCAGCATCACCATCTTCAAAAATAGTGTTCTGGACTGTTGCACCGTGGATAGCACAAAGTAGTGCTGCACCAAGAATACCAGCGACTCCCATCATATGGAATGGATTAAGTGTGAAGTTATGGAAACCTTGAATAAATAGAAGGAATCTAAAGATAGCTGCGACACCTAAACTAGGTGCGAAGAACCAACTAGCTTGACCTAGAGGGTACATTAAGAAAACTGAAACAAAAACTGCGATTGGACCAGAGAATGCAATAGCATTGTAAGGTCTAATACCAACTAATCTTGCAATTTCAAACTGTCTCAAACAGAAACCAATTAATCCAAAAGAACCGTGTAGAGCACAGAATGCCCATAATCCACCAATCTGACACCAACGAGTAAAATCTCCCTGAGCTTCAGGCCCCCAAAGTAGTAATAAAGAATGCCCCATACTATTTGCTGGAGTTGAAACAGCAGCAGTGAAGAAATTACACCCTTCAAGATAAGAACTTGCTAAACCATGTGTATACCAAGATGTAACGAATGTTGTACCAGTAAACCATCCACCTACTGATAAATATGCCGTAGGGAATAATAGAAGACCAGACCAACCAATAAATACAAATCGGTCTCTCTTTAACCAGTCATCCATTAAGTCGAACCAACCACGTCCCTCTTCTTGTCCAATTGCTATGGTCATAAATTAATTCTCCAAAGCTTTCTAAATATTAAGTGTCATTTAACCTGCGCCGACATATTTTGCAACGACAGAAATTCTACTTACCTTTACAATTTCTATATAACATTATAATAACAATTGTGAAAAAAGTAACCCTGATTCTTTTTTTCTTTTATTCACAATAATAAAATATTACATCGAACTGCTAGGAGAAACGATTCTTTGAAAGAGATAACCCATACCTCTAGCAGTAAGAATAAGATCAGGGTTAGAAGGATCAATCTCTAATTTTGCTCGTAGCCTGGATATATGAACATCGACTACCCTAGTATCAACATGTCTATCAGGTGTATATCCCCAAACTTCTTGTAAGATTTCAGCTCTAGAAAATGCTTGCCCAGATTTACTTATAAGTAATTCAAGAAGACTAAACTCCATTCCAGTCAATCTTATCCTTTCATCACCTTTATAGACCTGTCTTCTGTTAAAGTCAATCTTCAAGAAATTAAACTGTACTATTCCTGAATTACTAACGTTTAACGATGACTGTATTTTCTCTGTTCGTCTTAATACTGATCTAATTCTTGCTTCTAACTCCTTTGGAGAGAATGGTTTAATCACATAGTCATCTGCACCTAATTCTAAACCTGTTATACGATCGGCTACATCACCTAAGGCTGTCAATATTATTATAGGAACATCCGAAGTTTTTCTTATTTCTTGACAAACACCGTAACCGTCAAGTTTGGGCATCATTACATCAAGTATTACTAAATCTGGGGCTTCTCTCCTAAAAAGAGAAAGAGCTTCTTCGCCATCACATGCTGTAATAACGACATATCCTATCATAGACAACCTAGTATCGAGTATTCTGCGAATACTTGCTTCATCATCGACGACCAACACTCTTTCTTTATTATTCTTCTGTATCACTTTCTACAATTTCTAATTTTTAACTTATATATATACAAAGGTAGTACAAATGAAAAGGAACTAACTGATAAATTGATATTTAATGATATATAGAACGTATGATCTAGTATCCAAGAAATAAGAATTTCTACCCTTATTTTTTTCGTTCTTTGAGATACTGAGAGAAATAAGTAATAGCTAAATTATAAAAGAAATAAAGAAGTGAAGAGTCAGGGTTGACAAATAACTAACTCAACAGTTAATGTAATTTCAGGATAAAGGGAAAGGAACATTTGAGAAAGTGGTTCATAATAACCTTCTCCTAAAAAGAAAGTGTTTTGAAAGGAACATTAGTAAATATTGGATATCATGGAGAGTTTGATCCTGGCTCAGGATGAACGCTGGCGGTATGCTTAATACATGCAAGTCGTACGAGAGCTTTTAGCTCTAGTGGCGGACGGGTGAGTAACACGTGAGAATCTGCCCTTAGGAGGAGGATAACAGCTGGAAACGGTTGCTAATACTCCATACGCCGAGAGGTGAAAGGATTTATCTGCCTAA
>Ga0136582_1000255_pt1 | contig 15799 bp, 16 predicted proteins | sample AntDeeMetagen293_FD_104787 | JGI IMG/M metagenome (GOLD analysis project Ga0136582, IMG submission 104787) | Saline lake microbial communities from Deep lake, Antarctica - Metagenome #293 | ecosystem: Environmental > Aquatic > Non-marine Saline and Alkaline > Saline | place: Antarctica: Deep...
AGCGACAGATCTCCGTCGATCCGTCCGTAATTCTCTCGTCGAGACCGTCAGTACAACCGCTTCGACACAGAACTCAGGCCGCAGAAACAGCTAGCCGAGGATGCTTTGTGAGGTACTGAGGCTTGCCTCGATGGCTTCCATGCCGTTTTCGATGGCCTCGGCGTCGACATCGTAGATCATCACCTCATAACCAGCGGTGGCCGTCGACTGGGCGATGCCGTGGCCCATCGTTCCCGCACCGACCACCCCAACGGTCTCGATCTCTGGGAGCGTGTTCATAGCTGTCCGTCTGTCTACAGTTGCCTAAGCGTAGGGGTCGACGCCGACCCGAATGATTGAATAGTGACACACCACCCGGGCAACTCGGTGTATGCATTTGGTTTCTAACTCTCAATTATAGTAAAGTGATGCAAATATTCATTAGCGATGGAGTCGAGATTAGTATCGAATGGTGACCGGTTGTGTCCAGCAAGCAGTCTGAGTCCTCGGCGGCCGAGAACCCCTTAGAGTCGGTGCGGTTCGTCGGTCCAGCGACCGCGGCCGTCTTGGAGCGCAGCGGCTACGATGCCACAGCGATCACCGACAAGCGCGTCTCGTTTCGGATGCTGGTCGAAGCCGGGGTAAATCCGGGAGTTGCGGCCAAAATCCGTCGCGAGCATTCGTTATCGTGGTCGTTCAACTCCGGTGGCGACCTCGGCCAGCGCTCAGCACAGATCAGAGGTCTCGGCAGTGCCGAAGCCGAATGGGTTGCCGCCTCGGCGGGTGACTGGGAGGCAGACTCCGAGGAAGCGACAGTCGACCGCGAGGAGAGTGCCACTGGCGAGGCGCTTGACGACAGTGAGTCGACCGACGACCGGGGTTGGGCCGACCGCACTCCGTGGCCGACCCACGGCGAGTCGGTCGACGCCGTCACCGGGGAGCGACCGGCCGACGCCGCCACCGACGGCAGCGGCGATGCGATCAGCGCCGAGGCCGCGTGGCGCGCTCGGAGCAAACCGACGCCAGTGAGTGAGTTGGAGGCTGTCGACGCCACCGCTGTCGAGCAACTCGCGGAGGCCGGAATCAACTCGGTTCGAAGCCTTGCCACCGCCGACCCTGAGCATGTGGCCGACGTCCTAGAGCTTTCAAAAGAGGTTGTTGAGGCGTGGTATCAGGCGGCGCGAGAAGCTTACGACTTCTCGAAGTAATTTTAAAGAGTTAACAGCCGGTGGCCGACACTGCGCCGCCGTACTTGTCTTCCATCTGGCATTCGACTGTTCGACGTTCGTTATTTGATATCGGTCTCTCGAACACGACCATTTCAGCGATGTAGCCGTCGAATCTGCTTGATCCGAGACTTCCATCTTCATTTGTCTCAAATCCAACCAGTATCGGATAATCCGATATATCGTAGTCTGTCGGCTGTTCTTCCCGCAGTTCGCCATTTAAATATACTCTTATATTATCGCCGTCGTTTACATATGTTATAATACTCCACTGTCCAGTACTCTCGACGCGGTCAGGTCCATGACCTACGAACCCACCGGATCCGAGTGCACTATCACCTAATGAAATGAACCATGGGACAGCAGGGTAACCAGAAATACCATTATATCCGTATCTAAAGTAATCTTCAGCACCGGTGGATTGCAATCCGAACTGCGTGATTGTTCCATCATGGTCTATTTTGTCGACTCGAATAACAACAGACATTGAGAACGCCGAATCACCAGCAACGCCGATGTCGGTCGTATTGATATCCGTCGACAACCCGTTGTTCCCCTCAAACTCTATGGCATCAATCCCATCGACGTTAGAGCGCCATTTTGGATCGTCAACACGGGAATCGCTCGTCGCATCGATCTCGTTTCCGCTTCGGTCGCTCCACGAACTGACCGTCTCACCGTCCGTTTTATCGAGGCTGTCGGCCTCAAACCACATCACTCGACATCGTACACCTCACTCCGATCCTCGGCGAAATTATCGACGTTTTCGGGATCGAATTCCGTGACACCACACTGACCGCTTGAAGCGTATGTGGTTCCACCGAGTTTCTCAACATACCCCAGTGCGGTTGCACCGATGACGGCCGCGAGAACCACCGAAATAGCAACGATCAAAATCACCCCAATCACCGGTGTTACTGATCGGTCGTCGACCCAAAACCCACTCGGTCTCCGTTCTCCCCCTCGACTCATTACCTTCAATAATTAATACATACTTATAAATAGACTACATCTCACTGACCATTCCTCGACGACACAATCTATAATGAATGATATGTGTGTTTTTCTGGCTAACTATGATTGATCAGTTATGAAACCGGCCGACAAAAACGAATTATTCGAGATTTTTACTACAAAATAAATAAACGGTGCGAGGAGAGAAACGGCAGGTACGGGAGTCTCTAACGTATCAAATCGGATGGATTGACCACAGCGTTTTTATGCTAGATTACGGGACATACTACTGATGATCCCACACGCTGACGACGCGATAACACGCGACGAGAAGTCGCTGATTCTCGCCTACGATCACGGACTGGAACACGGTCCTGTCGACTTCGAGCCGAACCCCGACACCGCTGATCCCGACCGAGTGTTCGAACTCGGCACCCACGACGCAGTGACTGCGCTCGCCGTCCAAAAGGGGATCGCCGAGGGCTACTACCCCTCCTACGAAGACGACGTCACGTTGTTGGCCAAACTCAACGGCACCTCGAACCTCTGGATGGGCGAACCCAATTCTGCAGTGAACTGGACGGTCGAAAACGCCGCGGAGGTCGGTGCCGACGCGATCGGATTTACCATCTACGGCGGCTCGAACCACGAGATCGAGATGGTCGAAGAGTTCCGCGAGGCCCAAGAAGCCGCCCGCGAACACGATCTGGGCGTCGTCATGTGGTCCTACCCGCGTGGACAGGGACTTAAAAATGCGACCACCCCTGACACTATCGCCTACTCGACGCGCCTCGGCCTCGAACTCGGTGCGGACATTACAAAGGTCAAATACCCCGGTTCACCGGAAGCGATGAACCACGCAGTTACCATGGCCGCCGATTCCAAGGTCGTCATGAGCGGTGGCTCGAAGACCGACGATCAGGACTTCCTGTCGACGGTCCGAAACGCAATGGACGCCGGTGCCGACGGCCTCGCGGTCGGTCGGAATGTCTTCCAGCGCGACAACCCCGAACAGATCCTCGACGGCCTCGAAGCCGTAATCTTTGAGGAAGCCAGTGTAAAAGAAGCACTCGACGTGATGGGATCCGAACCAACCAATCCGGCGGCCCTCGAATAACGAGTTCACCAACTACTGACCGCGACTACGATGCGGTCCTCGACGAAATCTTCGAAACACTCGCCGAACTCGCCCCCGAAATCCGGGCCTCGCTACCCGGTCGACGGACCAAGAGTACCGAAACCAACCCCAGCGGTGAGACGCAGATGGAAGCTGACGCCTACGCCGACGAACTGCTCGAAGAGGCACTCGGCGCGATTGATGGCGTCGGATTTTACGCCAGCGAAGAGCAGGCCGAACCACTCGACCACGGCGAGGGTGTCACGGTCGCCCTCGACCCGCTCGATGGTTCGTCGAACCTCAAACCCAACAGCCCGATGGGAACGATCATCGCAGTCTACGAGGGCGAGCTTCCGGCCGGCGGTGACGAGCTGCTGGCCTCCGGATTCGTCCTCTTCGGTCCGATCATGACGATGTCAGTCGCCCGCGACGGCACCGTCACCGAAGCCATCGTCGAGGATGGCGAAATCGACGTGGTCGACGACGATGTGACGATTCCCGACGACCCGACTGTCTACAGTATGGGTGGTCGTGTGCCTGACTGGACCGAGGGCTTCGCGGCGTTCATCGACGAGGTCGAACAAGAGTACAAACTCCGGTACGGCGGCGCGATGGTCGCCGACGTGAACCAGGTGTTGACCTATGGCGGAAGCTTCTCGTATCCTGCCCTCAAGTCGGCCGAAAACGGCAAACTCCGGCTGCAGTTCGAAGGGATCCCGATGGCCTACATCGTCGAGTGTGCTGGCGGCGTCTCTTCGGATGGCAGCCAGTCGATCCTGGATGTCGAGCCGACGCGGTTCCACCAGCGTGTGCCGGTCCACCTCGGCAACGAGGAACTTATCGACCGCGTTGAGGCCCACCTCGCCGACGAGTAGCTAATCGACCGTACCGAATTCGATTCCTCACCGGGTAGTTGTCGACACGGCCCGTTTTGTAGTCGGATACCGCTATCATCGCCGCTGCTTTTCCGATATCGGAGCATCGTTCGGCTATGGGCGAGTCGAGTCACAGCGAGGTCGATCCGACGGATGCCGACGAGCGGGGGATCGGTCGCGAGATGGTCGACGACAGCACTGGCCTCGGCTCGGTGATGGCCCACGCCTACCGTGGCGAGATCGATCGGGTCGGAACCTGGCGGCAGCGCCTCGATCAGACGACGACGTGGGCGGTGACACTGATGGCGGCGATTCTGACATGGGCGTTTTCGAGCCCCGACAACCCACACTATATTCTGTTGGTCGGGATCAGCGTCGTCACTGTGTTTCTGGGGATCGAAGCCCGACGGTACCGAGATTACGACGTCTTCCGCTCACGTGTGCGACTGCTCCAGGAGAACCTGTTCGCAAACGCGCTCAACCCATCCGAAGATGTGCCGAGCCACGACTGGCGAGTACAACTGAGCGCGGATTACCGGCAGCCAACGGTAACGGTGCCGGTGACCGAAGCCCTCTCGAATCGGCTTCGGAGAGTCTATCTCTGGCTGCTGGGGGTGCTCTTGTTGGCATGGGTCTTCAGAATCACGGCGTTCACGCCGCGCCAAGACTGGGTCACAGCCGCCGACATCGGTCGGCTTTCGGGCACTGCTGTGGTTGTGGTCGTCGCTGTGTTCTATACGATCCTGCTCGGGATCATGCTCTGGCCCCGTGAACGCCACGCCAAAGGAGAGTTCGGTGCGGACAGAACTGAAAACTGGAAGGAACCCCAAAACGAGGACGGGCCCAAAGACGAGAACTCACCAGACGGGTAGTCGAAGGCGTGCCCTAGTTTTCCGAGGCAGCGGCCTCGTCTTTCCCCGAGGCAGCGGCCTCGTCCTCTTCGAAGACGAACGTCCCGTCCTGCTGGACGACCTCGCCGTCGAGTTCGATTTTCGAATCCTGGCTCATATCGACGATCATGTCGACGTGTTCGGCCGACTCGTTGCGCTCGTTGTCCTCGCCCACCGTTTCTTTGTACGCCGAGCCGACAGCGAGGTGGATCGTATCGCCCATCTTCTCGTCGAACAGCATGTTGTAGGTCACCTGATCGATCGCGCGGTTCATGCCGACGCCGAACTCGCCGATCCGCCGCGCGCCGTCGTCGGTGTCCAGGATCTCGGTCAGGAGGTCCTCACCGACGGCTGCACTGTGGTCGACGACCTCGCCGTCCTCGAAGGTGAGTCGCACATCCTTGATTTCGCGGCCCTGTCGATAGAGCGGGATATCGAAGTAGACCGATCCCTCGACGCTGTCGGCGACGGGCGCGGTGAACACCTCGCCGCCCGGCAAGTTCTTCTCGCCGTAGTCGTTCAGCGTCTCGTTGCCCGCGATCGAGAAGGTGAGATCAGTTTCGTCGCCCGCGACAATCCGGACCTCGTCGGCCCCGTCGAGGCGGTCGACCATCTCGGCCTGGAACTCCCGCTGAGCGTCCCAGTCGAGGCTCACGGCGTCCCAGACGAAGTTCTGGTAGGCCTCGGTACTCATTCCCGCGAGTTGGGCGTGGCCGCTCGTGGGGAACTGCGTGAGACACCAGCGTTTCGAGAGCCGCTCTTCTTGAACTGGTTTGACCGCCCGGCGGTAGGCGGCGTTGTTTTCGGGGGGTACGTCGCTGGTCTCGGTGACGTTCGCGCCGCCGCGGGCGATGATGAACGCGTCGGTCTCCTCGTAGAGTGCCTGCTGGTGGTCGGGCGTTTCGTACTCCGTCCCGCCGTTCCGGAGATAGGCTCGGGAGGCCCGCTGGGAGTGGGCGATCCAGATCGGGCTCGCGCCGCGCTCGCCACACAGTTCGTGGAGGGCGACCGCGAGGTCTTCGGCCTCGCTTGGTAGTTGGATAACGACACGGTCGCCCTCCTGAATGTCGACCGAGTGGTCGACAATCGTTTCGGCGTGTTCGCGGATTCGTGGGTCCATACAGCCAGTAGAGAACCGATGGATAAAATACGCGCTGTCTAGTAGCACGTAGCGCGACGGTACTATACCTCGGGTGAGCCGACACGCCACCGCAAATCGATCACGCCACGGCTTACAGAAAGCCCATTGATCATCCAGCTCAAGCGAATTCCTACATGGTGGTTGAGCCATCTCGTCTGACCAGACCGAAAAAATCGAATATAAACTGCCTAGCAGGTGATGTCTGTATCGAGTCTGCACCGAGTCGACGAACAACGACATCTGTCCGCCGATTCTGTGATACCTGGTCAAATTATGTGGTAGTCTGACAGACCGTCTGCATTGCCAGTATGAAACTGCTATACACGATCATTTCGTTCGCGATTCCGATATTTGCAGGCACTGTAGGCGGATATGCGGTTGTATATCCAACACGGTTTGTGGAAAACAATACCAATTTCCCAAATGATACTGAATGGCTTGCTCAGATTATAGGGATTTTATTACTTATTTTGTCCATCTTTTTACTCATGATTATCACACTGCTGTTTTTATAGCGCTATGCTGTTTTCCGTTTGAACAGTAGCTGCCGCTGTGATGTCGTGGCGCTGTAACGTGTCCAGGACTCTCGGCGTCAGCCCGTCGTCGGAACGCTTTTGCAGTGTCATCGGCCACAGAACAGTAATGAGTAGCTTAGAGCAGGAGTACCGCCTCGAGTACTTCGAGGAGGAAAACTTCGTCCGCCGGGAGTGTTCGTCGTGTGGGGCACACTTCTGGACGCGCGACCACGACCGCGAACTGTGTGGGGAGCCACCGTGTGAGGATTACCGATTTATTGACGATCCGAGTTTCGACGAGGAGTATTCCTTAGAGGAGATGCGCGAGGCGTTCCTCTCGTACTTCGAGGATCACGGCCACGAACGCATCGATCCATATCCCGTGGCCGCCAACCGCTGGCGGGACGACGTGCTCTTGACACAGGCTTCTATCTACGATTTCCAGCCACTCGTCACCAGCGGCCAGACGCCGCCGCCGGCCAACCCACTGACGATCAGCCAACCCTGCATCCGGATGCAGGACATCGACAACGTCGGGAAGACAGGTCGACACACGATGGCCTTCGAGATGATGGCCCACCACGCGTTCAACGCCCGCGAGGACGCCGAAGACGACTACGCTTACGAGGGTGAAGTCTACTGGAAGGACGAGACCGTCGAATACTGCGATGGCCTCTTCGAATCGCTTGGCGCTGACCTCGACGAGATCACTTATATCGAAGATCCGTGGGTCGGCGGCGGCAACGCCGGTCCCGCCATCGAGGTCATCTATAAGGGTGCGGAGCTGGCGACGCTCGTCTTCATGAGCATGGAGCAGGACCCCGACGGCGAGTACGAGATGAAGGACGGCAACCGGTACTCGAAGATGGATACCTACGTCGTCGACACCGGCTACGGGCTCGAACGCTGGACGTGGATGAGCCAAGGCACCCCGACCGTCTACGAGGCGGTCTACCCCGAGATGATCGAGTTCCTCAAAGAGCACGCCAACATCGACCACTCCGACGAGGAGGAACAACTCATCCACCGGGCCGCCAAGCTCGCGGGCCACATGGATATCGACGAGGCCGAGGATATGGAGACCGCGCGAACGGAGATCGCCGACCGTCTCGATGTGCCCGTCGACGAACTCACCGCCCTCATGGAGCCGCTGGAGGACATCTACGCCATCGCCGACCACTGCCGTGCACTCGCCTACATGTTCGGCGACGGGATCGTCCCCTCGAATGTCGGCACGGGCTACCTCGCCCGGATGGTCCTCCGACGAACGAAGCGACTCGTCGACAACGTCGGCGTCGACGCGCCGCTGGACGAACTGGTCGATATGCAGGCCAAGCGACTGGAATACGAGAACCGCGATACGATCCGCGATATCGTCCGCACCGAGGAGGCCAAATACCGCGAGACCCTCGACCGCGGCTCCAGGAAGGTCGAACAGTTGGCCGAAGAGTACGCCGGAAGCGACGAACCGATCCCGGTCGACCAGCTGATCGAACTGTACGATTCGCATGGCATCCAGCCGGATATGGTCGCCGAGATCGCCGCCGACCACGAGGCTCGCGTCGAAATCCCCGACGACTTCTACTCGCTTGTCGCCGCCCGCCACGACGACGCCGGTGGGGCCGCGGTCGAGACCGAGCGTGACAAGCGACTGGACGACCTCCCGGAGACGGACAAACTCTACTACGATAATCAGGAGCGGATGGAGTTCGAAGCGGTCGTCCTCGACGTCTTCGAGGCCGAGGAGGGGTACGACGTGGTGCTCGACCAGACGATGTTCTACCCCGAGGGTGGTGGCCAGCCCGCCGATCACGGGACCTTGACCAGCGAGGATGCCACCGCCGAGGTGACCGACGTCCAGATCGACGGCGATGTCGTCCTCCACCGGACCGACCGCAACCCCGGCAAAGGCGAGTTCGTCCGCGGCCAGATCGACGCCGAGCGCAGGCGGCGACTCATGGCCCACCACACGGCGACCCACATCATCGGCCATGCGACCCGCCAAGTCCTCGGCGACCACATCCGACAGGCCGGGGCCCAGAAGGGCGTCGACTCCTCGCGGCTCGACGTCCGGCACTACGAGCGCATCACCCGTGAGGACGTCACCGAGATCGAGCGCATCGCCAACGAACTCGTCCGGGACAACATCCCGGTCCGACAGGAGTGGCCCCACCGCAACGATGCCCAGGAGGAACACGGCTTCGACCTCTACCAAGGTGGGATTCCGCCGGGAACCAACATTCGACTGATTCATATTGGCGAGGACGTCCAGGCCTGCGGTGGCACCCACGTCAGCCGGACCGGCAACGTCGGCGCGATCAAGGTCTTAAAAACCGAGCCGGTCCAGGACGGCGTCGAGCGCATCGTCTTTGCAGCGGGCGCGGCGGCCATCGAGTCGACCCAGCGCACCGAGGACGCCCTCTACGACGCTGCCGACGTGTTGGACGTGAACCCACAGGAGGTCCCCGAGACATCCGAGCGGTTCTTCACCGAATGGAAGGAACGCGGCAAGCAGATCGACCGCCTCAAGGACGAACTCGCGGAGGCACGCGCCGCCGCAGAGGCCGACGAGATCGAGGTTGGCGACCAGTCAGCGGTTGTCCAGCGGCTCGATGCGGACGTGGGTGAACTCCGGGCCACCGCGAATGCACTCGTCGACGAGGACAAGATCGCGGTCCTCGGCAGCGGCGAGGGCGGCAGTGCAGTATTCGTCGTCGGCGTGCCGGACAACACGGGCGTCAACGCCGGGGAAGTTGTCGGCGAACTCGCAAGCAAGGTCGGTGGCGGCGGCGGCGGACCGCCGGACTTCGCCCAAGGTGGGGGCCCTGATGTCGACGCCCTCGACGACGCTCTTGACGAAGCTCCCGAAATCCTCCGCGGCGTGCTGAACGCGTAGCGACCGACCGCAGAGACGTTTTAAATCATCGTTCAGACGACCGTGAGCACGACGGCCGTGATTCGATCGACGGCCGTCTCCCAGACCGAGAACCCCGTAGCGATCTGGAGGACAGTATCGACGGCGAACAGTCCGAATATCACCGCCCCCACGAGGTGGGCTTTCCGGCGGTCGAATCGGCCGGAAAAGCGGTGGAAAAACAGCGCGTTGGCGGCGCTCACCGGAATGATGGCGAGCATCTCGCCCGCCCAGATCGCCGGATGGGCCCCGTACTGTGCGGCGAGCCCGATCGTGACGAGTTGGGTCTTGTCACCGAACTCCCCCGCAGCCATCAGCGCGAAGATCGGCAGGAAGCCGCGGAGATACGACGGTACCTCGTACCCTCTGATCGAGAGGTCGATCTCCGCCGGATCGGTGACGTCGCCGTCACCCACCGACGCCCCGCTTGATTCGGGGGCTGACCGAACGAGCTGCACTGCAAAGAGCAAAAAGAGGGTAGCGGTGATCGCATCGAGATAGACGGGATCGAGCGCGGTGTTCAGTGCCTCCCCAAGGAGGATCTCCAGGACAGTCCAGCCAGCGAAGGCAGTCCCCGCGGCCGTAACCACGATCCATGGATCGTAGCGCGTCGACAGCCCGGCGATGATGAACTGGACCTTCTCGCCGGGCAGCACCGACAGCTGGAGGACGAACGCGACGACGAGGATTTCGACCCAGCCCGTCATCGCTGCCACCGACACAGCAGACGGTCGACGAGTCCAGACATACCGATATTAGTCAAGTCAAAATTGACGTTTTGGCTTGATAAATCCGATGTTTCCCCCCAATTGTCGGTCGAGCGAGTAGGATGCAGCTGGCTGACAACATATTCGTGGCTGGTCACTCTCTCGGTACTCCCGAACACCGTTGATTTGCGCCGTTTCCACCCCTCGCGGTCTCATAAGTTACGAGTTGGATTTTCCTACCACTCATAGTGGCTTCGTGTGTACTACGAGAAAAAATTATATACGTAGTCTCCATAGTACGTCATGTATTATGACTCGGTACTACGACTACGTGCTTGGCCTGATTCCGGTCGTGCTGTTCGGACTGACTGCGATCCTCTTCCTCGCAGGCATACAGCTGACACTGGCCGTGCCGGTCGGTGCCGGGGCTGCGGTGCTCGTGATCGGACACGCGCTGTTCGTCAACGTTCCCCGTCAGGACGAGCCGATGGCAGACCAGCGGTCGACCGTCCAGCCGCCGAACGCCGACTAACGTCTCCGCCGACAGGTCGGCCCTCCACATACCTTCCTCGCCGCGGTTGGTTTTTCCCACGTGCCGCCGTTCGTTGAGCCACGATGACCGACACGCTGTTTGTAACTAGCGACGAGATCTCGGACCTCGCCGAGCCAGCCGACTACGTGGCGGCGGTCGAGGCGGGCTACCGGCAGCGCGGTGAGGGTGCGCCAGCCGAGCCGCGAACCAAACTCATCAACGAGTCGCCGCCGGGAATGCTCACGGAGTATGCGGCGATCCTCCCGGAGTCGGGCTACATGGGTGGCTACACCTATTCGGCTGGTTTCGGCGAGCGCGACGCGTGGTTCATGACGCCGCTGTTCGACGCCGACAGCGGCGCGCCGCTCGCTCTCCTTGACGGTGCGAGTATGAATCCGTTTAAAACAGGTGCGACCGGGGCGGTTGGGGTCGACCACCTCGCCCGTGCCGAGAGCGAGACAGTGGGTATCATTGGTTCAGGGGCACAAGCCCGCGGCCAGCTCCGGGCGACCGCCACCGTTCGGGACCTCTCCGAAGTCCGGGTCTACTCACTGACACGGACGAACCGCGAGACGTTCGCCGAGGAGATGACAGATCGGCTCGACTGCGAGGTGACTGCCGTCGACGCCAGTGCCGACGCCGTGGTCGACGCCGACATCGTCATTACAGCAACCAACGCCTCGGAGCCGGTGTTCGACGGCGAGCTGCTGGCTCCCGGTACTCACGTCACTGCGATGGGCCAGTACAATCCCACCAAACGCGAACTCGATACAACGACTATCGAACGGAGCACGTACGTCCCCGACCTACGCGAACGGGTCATGCAGGACGCTGGCTCGTTTATATATGCTGTCGACGAGGGAGCCGTCGACGAGTCACACGTTCACGCCGAACTCGGCGAGGTCGTCGCTGGCAACGCAGTCGGCCGCGAGACGACCGACGAGATCACCGTCTTCGACAGTGGCGGTACCGGGATCGAAACCGTCGCGGCCGCTGGAATGTTGTACGAGCGAGCGAAAGAGGAGGGGATCGGGGCGACGATCTCGTTTGCCCCGGCTAGCGAGGCCCTAACGGGCCAGTAGCAGGTGACTACTGTGGTCCTACTGCAGGCGGTACCGAAGCAACGCTGCGATTCCACCGAGGTTTTTGAGCTGCTGTCCGGGTTGGAACTCCTTCGAGAAGACGGTGATCTCGCCGCCCTTCTGTTCGACCGAGTCGATGACTTCGTTGACGTCGATCTCCCAATCGCCTTCGGCCTGGCGCTCGTCGCGGAGCCGTTCGTCCAGAACCAACAGCTCCTCAACCGCGCCGAACTCCGCGGCCTCCTGGACACCCTCGATCCCGTAGGCTGCCTTCGCGCCGTCGCCGATTCGCACCATGAGTTCGTCGATCGTCTCGGCCTCGCGGGCGATTCTGGTTTCGTCCTGGACTTCCTCGACCGCCCCTCTCTTAAGTACCTCGTGGACCCCGCGACCGCCCGCAGCGGAGGTGTCGACGACGGTAATCAGGTCCTCCAAGTCCCTGTGGTTCTCGACGATGTAGTCCTTCGCGTCCTGTTTGGTGAAGCCCGGTCCGGCGAGGATGATCGCGTCGGTGTCGAGATGGCCGAGTGCGCTTCCCAGCTCGCCGAACAGTTCCTCGCGGGGTCGGGAGTACTCGCCTTTGCCGGTCGGTTTGGTAAAGGAGGCGTACTCGTCGACGCCGTACTCCTTGACGAGGTGGATGTAGGCCTCGCCCTCCTCGACGGTGGCGATGGCGACATCGGGGTTGTCGGCGGCGGCCTCGGCCTCCTCGATCCGCTCGATCTGATCGGCCTTGAAATGCTTTTCAATAGTAAGCTCTTCGTGCTGTTCGACGTTGAGCGTGTGATGTAAGCCGAGCTGGTCCTCGCGGGAACAGCCGGTGATGACGCCGCCGACACGGAGGCGGTTGGCAAACCGGGCGAACTCGACGCTCTCGACTTCGATGGTGACCGAAATGTGTTCCCGTTCGCCGCCGGTATCCCGCATCTGGTCGTCGTTGCGCTGGATGCGCCGGGTGGTGTCGCCGGAGACGAGATCGCCGGGTTCCAGGACGTAGGAGAGATGCCAGAGGTCGTCGACGGTTTCGGGGACGAGCGTCATCCGCTCTCGACCCTCCTCGCCACGACCGCGGCTCGCAATTCGCATATCCCTTCCTTCGGCCGACCGGCTAACAACCCTTCCGTTTGGACCGCAGTTAGCCACCGCCTACTCTGACTCGTTGTCGTTGACGCCCCAGACGAACCCGGAGTCATCGTCTTCGTCGTCTCCCTCATCGAGATCCCGTGGCTCCACCGTGTCGTCGGTCTCAGCTGCTTGATCGGCGATCTCTGCCCCGTTATCCGCGGGCTCTGCCTCTTGGTTGTCGGTATTCTCCTCGTAGTCGTCGGTGTCGGCGGTTTCAGTCGGTGTCGGTTTGGAATCGGTGGTTTCGTTCGGTGTGGGCTTGGGATCTGCCGCCTCGACGATCGACCGCTCGGTCCGACTCGCGTTGACGGTTCGACCCGTCTGTACCGTCGGGTCGACCTCGGCCGACCCGCCGTCGAGTTCCGGCGTCGCTCGCCTGTCCAGGACGACCCCGGTATCGTCGGTCGCCGCGTCGGACTCGCTCGCGGCGGGGTACAGCCTGTCGAGTTCGGAGGCGGCCCCCCGGCCGGTCGACCAGGCCGCCGACACGCGGACGACGAACGCCAAGCCGACGGCGAGGAGGAACGTCACCAGCACGATCACAGCCGCGACAGGCAGCGAGAGCAGCCCGACGAGCGCCGCGACGACCAACAGCGGCAGAAGGAGGGTCGGGCCGACCGCCAGCAGTCCCATCCCGATCAGCCACCCCGTGAGGAAGTCACCACTCGAAGCCAGTCGGAAGACGCGTCGCACTCCGAGGGCTGCCCGAAGCGAGCCGGTGGCGGCAAACACCGCCCGCGCCGCGGGCCGAACGTAGAGATACACCAGCCCGTAGATCAGCAGCCCGAACCCCGAAATCAGGATGAGCAGACCGGTCAGCGCCTGGGCCGTCTCGTCGAACCCTGACGGCGAGACCACCGTTGCCACTCCGCCGCCGACGGCGAGGCCACAGAGTACCGCCCCGGGAAGGAGATACAGCGCCGAAATGAGTGCCGACTTCGAGCCTGCCCGGACGAGCGACCCCCATTCGACGAACGACGAGACGGTCGACTCGTTTCTGATCCCGCCCTCGACGACCCTCAGGAGATACCCCCGCATTATGAGACTCGGCAGCGCGACGACTGGCAGCAGCGCGAGGCCCGGGGGCCACACCGCCAGTAGCACCACCCAGACTGCTACCAGCACACCGGTGAGAAGCGTCAGCACCGAACCGACGAGGATCGTCCCGAAGGCGTCGTCGGCACGGTAGGGCACCCGGAGCGACTCGCTCAGCATTGGCTGTACTCAGTATCTCCTCGGTCTTATAACGATTGCAAGACTAACATCCCGATCTTGTGACGGAGGGTGAAGACGACACGGTTCAGCCACTGGGCGTCTGTCGGCCCCTATCGACTCCGAGCCGGTTGCTGTAATCGAAACCCATAAAATTTGACAATGACCGACATATATCTATTTGTGGATCGGAAATCTACTGTATCTAATAATGTCCTCCACAGCCAGCCGACAGCGCGATAGCCATCGGGCAGTCAAGCGGCGCGACTCCGGGGTGTGTTGTGTCAGATGACCGCCAATTCAGTAACCGCACAGGAGGCCAGAGAGGAACTCTACGACAGTATCCGTGGTGAGGGATCGTTTGAATCGAAGGCCCGACAGGCCCTCGAAGTTGGCACACGATTTCTGGACGCCGACAGCGGCTATCTCGCCCGCGTCGACACCGAGAGGGAACACTGGGAACTGTTGGTCTCTACCGAGCCAGTCGACGGTGAGCCACTTACCGACCAGGGGCTCGACTTCGAGATGACCTACTGTCGGCGCACCGTCGGCTCCGATAAGGGCCAGATTGCTCTTCACGATGCACCCAACCAGGGGTGGGCCGACGATCCAGCCTTCCAGGAACAGGGATTGCACTGCTATCACGGGACGACGCTCATCGTCGACGGCGGCCCTACGGGACGGTCTGTTTCGTGGCCGAAGATCCCCGCGAGGAGTTCAGCGACTGTGAGTGTCTGTTCGCCGAGCTGATCGCCCGGCTGCTCGAACGCGAACTCGAACGGCAGCAACACGAGACTGAGCTCACGCGACAAGCCAACCTCGCGACCGTGCTCAATCGCGTGCTTCGCCACAACCTCCGGAACAAACTCTCGGTGATTCGGGGGTACACACAGCTGTTGGCTGACGCCGTTGACGACGCGGCCGCCGCCACGCCTACTGATGACGCGGCTACTGCGCCCGCCAACCCGGCGGCCGACTCGGCTGTCGGCGAGACCGCCCTCGATACCATTGACAGCCTGATCGAACTCAGCGAGAAGGCCCGCAAACTGGACCACATCATCGGTGAGGACACCGATCCCGAAACGGCCGATCTGTCTGCGCTCGCCGAATCGGTCGCCGGGACGGTCGCCTGCCGGTATCCCGAGGCGACCATCGAGGTCGATACCGAGGCGTCGGTCACCGGGCAGGTGTTTCCGAGTATCGAGCGCGCTTTGACTGAGTTGGTCGAGAACGCCGCCAAACACGGCGGCGAAACTCCTTCGATACGGATGGGTGTCGAAGCCGTCTCGAACGACATCGAGATCGAAATTATTGACGACGGACCGGGGATTGCCACCCACGAGGTGTCGGTCCTCGAAAACGGTGCCGAATCGCCACTGATCCACGGCAGCGGACTCGGACTCTGGTTGGCCCACTGGATCGTGACGAGTCACGGCGGCTCCATCGAGGCGACGGTCTCGGAGGCCGGGACGACGATGACTGTCCGCCTCCCGGAGACACTCGACCAGCCTGCGGACGATCAAAAAACGG
>Ga0136582_1000258_pt1 | contig 15663 bp, 18 predicted proteins | sample AntDeeMetagen293_FD_104787 | JGI IMG/M metagenome (GOLD analysis project Ga0136582, IMG submission 104787) | Saline lake microbial communities from Deep lake, Antarctica - Metagenome #293 | ecosystem: Environmental > Aquatic > Non-marine Saline and Alkaline > Saline | place: Antarctica: Deep...
AACTCAGGGTCGACCAGCGACGATCAACTCAGGGTCGACCAGCGAACCAGACTGAATCCGGTGACCACGGTCGACGTACTACCCAGCGTCCATTCAACTGATCTATCAGTAATACTAAAATATCAGGAGATCGTCTGCCAGCCGTGGTACTATGCACATCGCAGTCGTGTCCCTTCATATGGGTGATGAAGACAGGCACACAGAGAGCCCACTCAATGAAGAAGATCAGGAGATCGGTGCAAAAATTGCAGACGATCCTAAAGATCTCCTTTCGATACTCCCTCACTACTACCGGGGCGAAGTGAGTCAAGCAAACAACACTCAAGATCGGATGGATCAAACAACGAATTGGGCAATTACAGTGTTGGCTGCGCTCCTTTCGGTCGTATTTGCGAGCCCAGAGATGCCCGCGTATTTACTCTTAATCGGAATTCTAGTACTCAGTATGTTTCTCTCGTTCGAAGTGCGACGGTATCGATTCTACGATGTCCACCGAGCGCGTGTGCGGTTTTTCGAAGAGAACGTCTTCGCAAACGCACTCCAGCCAATCGGTGCTGAACACTCGACGTGGCGCGAGGAACTCAGTGATGATCTTCGGCACCAGATGTTCAAAGTCGACTCAGTAGAAGCAGTATCCCGCCGTATACGGCGTATTTACGGGCTCTTGTTTTCGGTGCTCGGTGTCTCCTGGGTTGCAAAAGTGACGCTGTTCACGCCGGAGTCCCAGTGGACTGAGGCCGCAGAGTTACCGGGCATACCGGGTGAGATCGTTGCAGTTCTGCTTGGGATATTCTATCTGGGTCTCCTACTGATAGCGAAATGGCCGCTGGACCGAGAAGCGAAAGGAGAAATCCAGGGCAATAAATCGGGTGAGTGGAAAGAAGAGTAGGTGTCGGCCTTTTATAGACAACTCCGGTACGTTCACAACTTTGTATTCATCATATATGTGTGATTAGCATCCCGTGATCGCACAACCGTTTTTTGCGAGGCAAACGGTCAAGCCCGTCGACCGCCAAACGACTGCCACTCGCTCCCATGGCACCCCGACTCGAAACACCGATTCAGATCGGCGACCTCACGGTCCCAAATCGGCTCTATCGCGCGCCGCTGTTGGAATGTGCAGGCAATGGACCGGATGCCGTCGACACCCTCATCGCTGATCTCGAACCCGCGGCCGCGTCGGGGGCCGGCCTCGTCTGTCAGGGCGCGACCCTCGTCCGCGGGCCGGGCGGCTGTGCCGCGCCGAATATGACCTACGTCGACGATCCGGACTTTGTCGCAGACCTCTCGCGGCTCACCGACGCGATCCACGACCACGACGCGAAGATTGCGATTCAGCTCGAACACGGTGGCCTGCGGAGTATGGAGACGTGGCACCACGGCTACCGTCAGGCCAATCCCGATCTCCAACAGCTCGCGGTCTCGCGGCCGCCGCGCCCCCTCCGCGTCCTCGACCGGCTTGGGTTGCTCTCCTACGACCCCCACGTCCTGTCGACTGAGGAAGTCTACGAGTTGGCCGCGGATTTCGGTCGCTCTGCGGCGTGGGCCAGTGAGGCGGGCTACGACATGATCCACATCGCGGGAGCCAACATGGGGATCGTCCACCAGTTTCTGTCTCCCTTTTATAATCAACGCGAGGACGAGTTTGCCGATGGAACGCGGTTCCTCGAACTCATCGCCGCCGAGATCCGCGACCGCTGTGGCGACGTGCCGCTGCTGACCAAAGTGCCGGCGGAGTCGACCGCGCCGCCCGGCGTCGGTCCACGGCTCACCGACGCTGATGCAGTTGGGATCTGCGAACGACTCGAAGACGCCGGCTTCGACGCCCTCGTTCCGGTCACCGGCTCGGTGATCTGGGATCTGAGTATTATAAAGGGCGAGTATCCTGGCCGGGCATGGGACGACGAACAGTTCAGCGAGGCGTACGCGGCGGCGTTTGGCGGTCGACTCCGAAAACGGCTCGCGGCCGCTGCGACATGGCTCGATTCGCTGCTGTATGAGTTCGAACCGGCGTGGAACAGTGGACTATGTCGACAGGTTCGCGAGCGGGTCGACATCCCGGTACTCGCAGAAGGAGGGATTCGGACTCGTGGGCAGATCGACGAGATGCTGGGGAGCAGTTGTGATATGGTCGGGTTGGGTCGACCGTTCTACGCCGAGCCGCGGCTCCCGGCCCGGCTTTTAAATTCGGACGCCGAGACGGCGGTCGTCTGCGAGAACTGTAACAACTGCACTGTCCCACAGGTCGCGGGCAAACCGGGGATCTGTCGGACGCCAGCGGTGCTTCGGGAGGCGGGTCGACTCCGAAAGGCCGGAGCGTACGACCGGCCCGACTCCGATTCCTGACCGTGGATGTCTGACGCCCCGAGTGAGTTTTATACTCCGACTCAATGCAGATGGTATGAACCGGGCAACAACGTTCGTCACCGGAGCCATCAGTGGGCTTGCTGCGCTGGCTGGCTGGCGGTACTACCGCTCACATGCCACCGAGCGGGTCGACTACAAGACTCTGCGGCTGCACGACGATATCGAACTCAGGCAGTATCCAGCCGTCGTCGTTGCCGAAACTGTCGCCGACAGCGCCAGCGAGGCTCGCAGTCGACTCACAAGCTATCTGGCCGGCGCAAACGAGGCCAAGGCGGCGATTCCGGCAACGACGCCGATTCGAACACACACTGAACCGCTCGAACTGGCGACACCCACACAACAGGAGTCGTCGACCGACCGATCTCGTGTCGGTGTCTACCTCCCCCAGTCCTACAGTCCGAAAACCGCACCCAGCCCCGACGATAGCTCGGTGGTGCTCACCGTCGAAACACCGCGAACGGTGGCTGTTCGCCCCGTCCGATTGTATCCCCGCGTCGACCGGTTCGAGCAGGCCACCGCACGGCTCCGGTCGACCATCGTGGACTCCGAGTTGGTTGCGGTCGGTTCACCGTTCGTCCTCAGCTACGATAACGCCGTGCTCGGCTCGCTGACGGGACGGGCCGAAGTCGGCGTCGAAATCGCCTGAAGGGTCTTCGTCACGCTGTGGTCCAAACGAGTCTGTATCGAAGGGAATCACGTGTAGAGGGTGAGAAACGGAAAGCATACACATCTCAGTGCTGGAATGGGTACGTATGAGCAATTCGACCCCGAGTCGGAGACGATTGCTGCAGGTCGGAGGGAGCGCGATACTCGCCACCATTGCAGGCTGTACCGGGCAACCCTCCCAAAACGCCACCGAGTCGGACTCGCAGTCGGATTCCTCGACCGATCCACAAACGCAAGTGTATCAGGAGACGATTGATTCGGTCGTCCTCGTCCAGACTGACGAAGGAGCCGGAACGGGGTTCATATACGACAATACTCACGTCGTCACGAACGCCCACGTCGTCGGTGAGGCCGCGTCGACCGAGATTCGCTTCTCGGAGGGTCAGTGGACCACCGGCGAGGTCGTCGGCACGGATCGACACAGCGACCTCGCTGTGATCGCTGTCGAGACGGTCCCGGAGCGAGCGACCCCACTCTCGTTTATTGACGGTGAAACCGAGGTCGGCCAGAACGTCGTTGCGATTGGCAACCCATTCAGTTTCGATGGTACCGCCACCGCAGGCATCGTCAGCGGCGTCGACCGGTCGATACCCTCGCCGACCGGGTTCACGATTCCCGATGCGATCCAGACCGATGCCGCGGTCAACCCCGGCAACAGCGGCGGCCCGCTGATGTCGCTGGAGGGCCGGATCGTTGCGGTGATCAACTCCGGCGGCGGCGATAACCTCGGCTTCGGTATCTCCGCTCCGCTCGCCCGGCGCGTCATCCCGGAACTCATCGAGACGGGCTCGTACGAACACAGCTATATGGGCGTCTCGTTTGCCAACGTTACCCCCGACATCGCCGAGGCAAACGGGATGGACGAACCCCGTGGCCTGCTCGTCGACGAAGTCGTCGACGATGGCCCGGCGGCGGGTGTCCTCCAGCCGAGCGAGGAGAGCGAAACCGTCGACGGAACACAGCTCCCGGTCGGCGGCGACGTCATGCTCGCACTCGACGGCACCGAACTGCTGACCAGCGAGGATCTCGGCAACTATCTCGCCTTACAGACCCGTCCCGGCGACACGGTCGAACTGACCATTCTCCGAGACGGCAGCGAACAGAGCGTCGAGATGACACTCGGCACGCGCCCGGACGAACTCTCACGATAACAGTCAGCACCCGGTAGACGATAGGTCGGTTCGATAACTCGGTCCGATACCGTTCAGTTGTCGGGAAAATATGGGTCTGTGAGTCGGCTTCTTTTATAAGTAGCCGTGTTCGACCAGCCGGTCGACCGCCTCACGGAGTCGCTCTTCGCTGGCGGCATACGAGATCCGAGCGTAGCCGGGCGCGCCGAAGGCACTGCCCGGCACGGTCGCCACGTGGGCTTCCTGGATCGCGCCCTCACACCAGGCTTGATCGTCGTCGTCGACCGGGATCATCATATAAAAGGCCCCGTCGCCGACCGGCACGTCGACGTCGTGTTCCGCAAAGAGGTCCGAGAGCATGTCGCGGCGCTCGCGGAACGCCTCGCGCATCTCGTCGACCGAGTCGTCGGTGCGCTCGGAGAGCGCTTCGAGGCCGGCGTGCTGGACGAAATTCACGGCGCACGAAACCGAATGCGAGTGGAGTTTGCTTGCCTCGTCGATGAGATCCTGTGGGGCGTGGATGTAGCCGAGCCGCCAGCCGGTCATCGAGAACGCCTTCGAAAAGCCGTTCAGGGTGATCGTTCGGTCTTCCATCCCATCGAGTGAGCCGAGCGAGGTCGGCTCGACGCCATACGTAATGCGCTCGTAGATCTCGTCGGAAATGACGGCGAAGTCGTGTTCGACTGCGAGGTCACGAACGCCTTCGAGCGCCTCGTCGGAGTACACTGCGCCAGTCGGGTTCGACGGCGAGTTGACGATCACGAGTTCGGTCTCGTCGGAAACCGCCTCGGCGAGATCGTCGAGACCCGGTTCGAGTTGGAAGCCGTACGGCGAGAGGTCGACGCGGTTGAGCGAGCCACCGGCGAGTTTGACCATCGCCTCGTAGGACACCCACGCCGGATCGAGCAGGACGACCTCGTCGCCGTCGTCGATCAGCGTGTTGATCGCCTCGTAGAGACCCTGCTTGCCACCCGGCGTCACGATAATCTCGTCGGAGTTGGCGTCGACGCCCTGATCGGTCAGCTTCTCGGCGAGTGCCTCTCGAAGTTCGAGAATCCCGTTCGAGGAGGTGTAGCCGGTGTGGCCGGCGTCCATCGCGTCTTTGCCCGCCTCGATGATGTTCTGTGGGGTTGGGAAATCAGGCTCGCCAACCGAGAGGTCGACGATGTCGATTCCCTCGGCTTCAAGTTCGCTCGACAGGTTGCTGATCGCCAACGTCGCGCTCGGTTCGACCCGGCCGACTCGGTCCGCAAACTCCATGTTCATGCTAGTACCTCTACCATATCCACGGCGGCGTTTACCGCTTCCGCTCCTTTGTCGACGCGCTCGCGGGCCTCCGCACCGCTCATTCCGGGGCCACTGACGCCGAAGGTGACCGGCGTATCGCGGTCGCGGCTGACGTCGGTCAGTCCTTGGGCCGCGGCGTCGGCGATGACACGGTCGTGGTCGGTGTCGCCGGAGACGATGGCTCCGAGAACGGCGACGGCGTCGATGTCGTCGCGACGGGCCAGTCGGTCGGCCGCCAGCGGCGAGTCGTATGCGCCCGGTACTTCGAGAATCTCGGCTATTTCGGCGTTCCGGTCGGCGGCAGCCTCCTCGGCGGCGGCCTGCATCTTCGAGGTGACCGAATCGTTGAATTGGGCCACTACCAGTCCCAGTGCTGTCATAGCCGGAGGTTGGACGGTTCGGCAAAAGAACTACCGTTCGCGGGTCGGTAGAACCCGGTCGACCGCTCTGGCTCCATATCGTCGTACTGAAAACACAACTATATGTTCTCACCCACTAGTTCTGTACCATCTGATGGATAGCGACCGATGACAGTCGTCTTCTGGACGCTCGTGGCGTTTGCGACCGTTAGCTCGGTGCTCATGGCGTGGGCGCTGGGTGCAAACAGCAACTCACCACCGTTTGCGCCCGCGATTGGCGCGAACGCGGTGTCGACGATGCGCGCGGCGTTCCTGATTGGGATTCTCGCCGCTGCCGGCGCACTGACACAGGGTGGCGCGATCTCCGAGACCATCGGGGCGAACCTGATCGGCGGCGTGACGATCACGCCGCTGGCGGCGGCATCCGGCTTGCTGGTCGCGGCGGGGTTCATGGCGTTCGGCGTCTACAGCGGCTACCCCGTCCCGGCGGCGTTCGCGACCACCGGCGCCATAGTCGGCGTCGGCCTCTCGCTGGGCGGCGATCCGGCGTTCGACACCTACCGGCGAATCGTGACGTTCTGGCTCCTCGTCCCACCGACATCCGGCGGATTGGCGTACGTTACCGCCAAACTGCTCCGTCGTGATGACGTCCCCGAGACAGTATCGATTCCGTTTCTCGCGGCAGTGGTCGCCGGCATCCTCGCCAACGTTCGGCTCGGCGTGATTCCGCATCCCGACCGCGCCCAAGGGTCGGTCGCCGAGGCGGTCGCGCGGCTCGTTGGCGATCCGTCGGTGTTCGGTATCGAGTTCGCCGTCGTCCTCGTCACGCTGGCGTTTGCAGCCCTCGGCTTTCGGTATATCCGTCGACGGACCCAAGCGTCGGTCGACACGGGTATCCGGACGCTGTTGCTCGGACTCGGCAGTGTCGTCGCGTTTTCAAGTGGCGGCAGTCAGGTCGGCCTCGCCACCGGTCCGCTCGAAAATTTGTACGGTGCGGAACTCGGCCTCCCCAGTATCGTCCTGCTGGCCATCGGTGCGGCAGGTATCCTCGCGGGCGCGTGGATGGGCGCGCCTCGACTCCTGCAGGCGACCTCGCGGGAGTACGCCCAACTCGGACTCCGGCGGTCGATTGCCGCGCTCGTCCCCGGTTTTATTATCGCTCAGTTGGCGATCACGCTCGGGATTCCGATTTCCTTTAACAACATCATCATCTCCGGTGTAATCGGTGGCGGGCTCGCGGCGGGGTCGGCCGGCGTCTCCCGCCGGAAAATCGGCGTGACTGTCGGCTTTTGGCTCATCACGCTCGCGGGGTCGATTGGTATCGGGTTCGGGCTCTACCGACTGTTGTCGACCGTCCTCGGTATTCAGTAACTGGCTCTTACTGTTATATATCGACCGCTGGCTGGTCTCCACCAGTCGGACTACCGGACGACAGTCACTGTGACGGGGGCTTCGCCGAGAACTGCTGTGGCAACAGTCCCTAACAGCCGTCTGGCGAGTTCGCCGCGCTCGCCGCCGTGGCCGCCCATCACGATGTGGTCGACCGTGTGCTGCTCGGCGTAGTCGACGATGGCCGAGGCGGGGTCGCCCGTTTCGACAGTCGTCTCAACCGAGCGGTCGGCGGCTGCAGCCTCGGCCTTTGCAGTCTTGATGAGTTGATCGGCGCGCTCGCGGGCGTCGGCCTGTCGACTCTCGTCGGGTTCCAGTATCCCGCCCTCGCTCATTCCGGCATCAAGCGGCGTAACGATGTTCAGCACGGTTACTCGACAGTCGAAGGCCGCAAGCGCGTGCTGGAGGGCCTCGTCGGCCAGCGGCGAGCCATCCAGCGGGACGAGAACGTGTGAGGGGAGCATACGACCAGTAGAAAGGGGCCATACAAATATCATCCACTGTTCGATAGCAGACTGGTTCTCCATATGACGCCCACCCAAAGCCACAGCACTGGCGCTCGAAACAGAACGCTTTCTACCGCAACGCCGAACCATCAACTGTGACATCGAGCCCAAGTGCAGACAGTCGACAGAGTTGGCTGGTTGCGGTCGTCGGGGCGATTGCGATGATCTTCACGTTCGGCACGCCGCTGTCCTACGGCATCTTCAGCAAGCCGTTCAGCGAAGCGTTTGGTATCTCGCCGGTTGCGCTGTCGACCATCTTTTCGGTGATGCTCCTAACTTTCTTTATCGGCTCCGGAGCGGTCGGCGTGTTCGCGGTCCGGGTTCCGGCGCGAGTCGTCCTGCTGGCGGCGGCGGGCGCAACCGGCCTCGTCACGCCCTCGCTGTATTTCGTCGACTCCTATCTCGGCTTGCTCGTCGTCTTTGCGGTGCTTGGCCTCTCGCTGGGCACTGTTTTCGTCCTGCTGGCCTCGATTGTCCCGCGGTGGTTCGACAAGCGACGCGGTGCGGCGACAGGACTCATCTTCGTCGGCAACGGGCTTGGGCTGTTTATCCTCCCGCCGCTGTGGCAAACGGCGTTTTCCACAGTCGGTGTCCGACAAGGATTTGTGACGATTATGGGTGCGACGACAGTCGCGTTTCTGCTCGCCGGAGTAGTCTGTCGACGACCACCGTGGACCACCCAATCGACGGCGACGACCGGCGAACTCGTCGACTGGGTCAGCGGGCTGGCCAGAACCCGTCGGTTCCAGCAGTTGTTCATCGGGATGGGACTGGCCTTCGCGTGGTACCAACTGCTGGCGGCCTACGCGGTCGACCTGTTTGCCGCCCGTGGGTTGACCGAGACGGCGGCGTCGACTGCGTTCGGACTGATCGGTGGCGTGAGTATCATTTCCCGAATCGGCGGCGGCTATCTCGGTGATCAACTCGGCTCCAGACGGGCGTTTCTCGGCTCACTGAGCTTCGCCACAGCCGGAATTGTGCTGCTCATACTTCCGCAGGTTCCCCTCCTACTGGCCGCCATCTTCTTTATTGGCCTCGGATTGGGTGGCTGTGCGACGCTGTACATCCCTGTTCTCATGAACGTGTATCCGCCCGAGAAGGATACCGCAGTCATCGGCGTGTTCAACGTCGCAGGCGGGCTCGGCTCGCTGCTGATGCCGCCGCTGGGAACCGCGAGTATCGCCTACACGGATGGGTATACCGCAGCAATTCTGCTGACCGTCGCCGTTACGCTGGTCGCCTTCTGGCTGATTGTCGCCGGTACGAGAGCCGGGTAGGCGTCGAAAAATCCATCTGACAAGAATTACCCAAACTTTTCTACATAGAATATGATATCCGGGTATGGCAGCAAACACAGGAGTCAGCACTGATAGTCTCACAGACCAGTATTCAACGGTGGTTTGGATCGCCGCCATCGTTGTCGGGCTGATATCGTTCCCGGTTGGACTACTCGTCCCGGCGTATTTCTACATTAAGGCCGACAAAGGTCAGGGAAGAAGCCAGAGTGGGTTGGAAATCTGGACGGTCGTTCTCCTCGGTCTCTTCGGCATCGCAGCGGTCGAGCTCGGCGGCCGAAAGGGAGCAAAAATTCTCTGGGCCATTGCTGCGGCACTGTTCGTGCTGTCGCTGCTGGGTGTGGTGGCACTGCTGGTGATCTAGCGAGTCACTGTCGGTGCAGTCGTAGTGTCGGTGTCCCCAGTTGGGAATTCTTATGCACCGTCGACCGAATCCCTCAGGTATGACAGTCACGCTTCCCGGCCCAACGCTGGGCGTCGTCGGCGGCGGCCAGCTCGGGCGGATGCTCGCCGAAGCCGCCGCACCGCTCGGCGTCGAGGTAATCGTTCTCGATCCAACCCCGGAGTGTCCCGCGTCGACGGTCGCCCGCGATCAGATCGTTGGCGAGTTCGACGATCCCGACGCCGTCAGGGAACTCGCCGCCGTTAGTGACGCCCTCACGTTCGAAATCGAGCTTGCAGATCCGGATCTCCTCGACGAGGTTGCCGAGGAGTACGACATCCCAATTAATCCAGATCCGGGTACGCTCCGGACGATCCAAGACAAACTCGTCCAGAAGGAGGCGCTGGCCGACGCCGTGATTCCGGTGCCGGAGTTCATCGGCATCGGCGGCGAGAAAGACCTCAAACGCGTCGTCGACGAACTCGATGGCGTCATGCTCAAAGCCCGCCGCGGCGGCTACGACGGTCGAGGTAACACACCCGTCCAAGAGCCCGAAGATGCTGCGGCCGCCCTTGAGGAGTTGGGCGTCGACACGATGGCCGAATCGTTCGTCCCGTTCGCCCGCGAACTCTCGGTGATCGGCGTCAAGGGAGCCGACGAGGTGGCGACCTACCCCGTCACCGAGACGCTGGCTCGGAGGACGAAATCCTCCGAGCCAGCGTCTCGCCGGCCCGAACCGACGACGGAACGCTCGCCCAAGCCCGAGAAGTTGCGACCGATGTTCTCGAATTTCTCGACGGCTGGGGCGTCTACGGGATCGAACTGTTCGAGACCGAAGACGGCGAGATTCTGGTCAACGAGATCGCTCCGCGGCCCCACAACTCCGGCCATTGGACCATCGAGGGCGCACAGACCTCACAGTTCGAGAACCACGTCCGGGCGGTTCTTGGCTGGCCGCTTGGTCCGACGGAGATTCGAGAGCCGACCGTCTCGGCCAACATTCTGGGCGACGTCGACGAACCTTCGGAGGCGACGCTGTATAATGTCGACTCAGTTCTCGACGCGCCGAACGCCCACATGCACTGGTACGGCAAAAAACAGGCTCGGCCGCTCCGCAAAATGGGCCATATTACGGTTACCGATCCGGAGGTCGACGCCGACGAGGCCACTGAAGCCGATTTCGACGCGTTGGTCGACCGCACCGAATCGCTCCGTGATGGACTCACGTTTGTCGACGGCGACAGCGAATAGACCGTCGAGAACAAAACGTCGTAGGAACCGCCTACCAATTATACCATACTAATAACCAATGACTACCGCACCCGAAGTCCAAGACCTGATCGACCGACTCGAAGCCGAAGCCGCAGCCGAGCACAATCCAGCCACCACACCCGACGTAGGAATCATCATGGGCTCGGATTCGGATCTCGATGTGATGGCCGGAGCCTACGAAGCCCTCGAAGAACTCGGCTTCGCCGAACAGACCGATTTCGAGAACCCACCCGAGAGCCGGTTTACCTTCGAGAGCTACGTCGTCTCGGCCCACCGAACGCCCGAGTTAATGTACGTCTACGGCGAGACCGCCGCCGCTCGCGGAATTGATGCAATTATCGCGGGCGCGGGCGGAAAATCCGCCGACCTGCCAAACATGACCGCCTCGATTGCCTACCCGATTCCCGTCATCGGGGTCCCAGTGCAAGAGAAGTCTGTCGACTCGGTGATCGGGATGCCGACTGGCGCACCGATTACGGCGGTCGACGCCGGGAAATCGTTCAATGCGGGACTGTCGGCTGGCCAGATTCTTTCGCGAGAACACGACGAAATTGAGGAGGCGCTGGTCGACTACCACGACTCGCTACAGGGCGGCGTCGGCGAGGTCTCGAAAGCGCTGCACGATCTGGGAATCGACGGCTTCCGCGAGCGCGAGGAGTAACGTACTGGCTACCGGCGTTCAGAACGCAGTGTCGTCAAAATGCAGCGTCGTCGACCAGCAGTTCGCTTCGGATGTAGGATTCGAGTTCCTCCCGGAGTAGCCCGACCGGCTCGTCGGTCCGGGTGGTTTGCTGGAGGTTGATCCCTTCGAGCGTGGCGCTGAGGAACTCCGCCGTCCGGTGAGGGTCGACCGATCTGAACACGCCCGCATCGATCCCAGTTTGGATGATTTCGGCGAGGTAGTCGACCAGATCGGCCGACATCTCGGTAAACTCCTCACGGAACGCTGGGTTCTGGATCGCCTGCGACCGCAGTTCGAGATAGGTGCCGATCCGCTCGCCGGCGTCCGGTGTTCCCTCCGGGGCGGGGTATTCGCCGAGCGAGATGGTGATATAGGCCTTCAGATCGCCGACCGGATCACCCGCGGATTCGATCCGATAGCCACGCTCGAAGTAGTCCCGCATATATTGGACGAACGACAGCAGAATGTCGTCTTTGCCGTCGAAATGGTGGTAGAACGTCGACTTGGTGAGATCCGACTCGTCGGCGATCCGCTGGATCGAGATGCCGGGATAGCCGTGTTTCTGTAGGGCGGCAAACGTCGCCATCATAATCGCCTCGTGGGTGTCGGCCGGCTCGCCGTCGAGCGGAGCCTCGTCACTCATTGGATGCTGGTTATCGATCAGGGAAAATATAGCTTGTTACTGGCCGAAAGAATCCTCATGCGATGTGGGCAGTTTCGGTTAGACAGTCGACTGACGGGTGTCTCACGTCGTTGAACAAGGAGTGTGGTGGCAGCCGACCAGTGGGCTGCCGGGTCGACTCGCGTGAGGTCCGCGAGCACAGCTACCGATGACTATCGATTAGACCGTACCGGGGATCCAAACGCCGGTTGGAATGAGTCCAGCCACGTACAGCAGTCCGATACCGAACGACCAGAGAACGATTGCCATCGCTGGTGGATCGATGTGGGTCCGGCCGTGGGCATAGAAGATTCGCTGGGTGAGTTCACCGAGGATCGCCGCGACGAACCCGAGCCCACCGGCGATAAGCAGCCCAGCGGTGACCGAAAGCCCGGCAAGGGCTGCGTCACCGGAGGCGGTTACCGCGAGGAAGACCGTCGACCCAGCCAGCGTGATGTGGTGGGTAACCGGGAAGTTCTCGACGCCGAGATTCAAGAACAGTAGCGAGGCGGCACTGATACCGAATCCGAGGAACGGACTCCCGGTTCGGAACGCGAGATAGCCGGAGACAAGTCCCGCGACGACACCGATTGCACCGACCTCGGCCCATTTGTACTGCTGGGGAAGCCACGGCTCGGTTGCGAGCCAGTTGTGCTGTGCCGCACCGCCGTTTTCGACTGCTCCACCGTCGGTTGCGACGTCACTACCGGTGGTCGTGTCGCTGACCGTCTCTCCGCGCTCGAACGGACCCATATCCAACAGCCCGCTGCCACTTGTTTTACCGATGAGTGCGTAGCCGAACACCGCACGGTGGACGAACGCGCTGATCACGATACTTACCGGGATCGGGTCGACAGTGATCAGGAGATTTCGAGACAGTTGTTCGATGGCGATACCGAGCATGCCGAAGACACCACCGACAGCCAGCACATCGGGTTTGTTACCGAGGGCAAAACCGATGTCCTTGGCGTTGTGGTAGTCGAAGCCCGACTCCATATAGCCCTTTTTGGCTGCGTAGGCCGCGGCTGCGGCCCCACCCGCAAAGGAGATGTGAGGGCCGAGCACGTGGCCGAAGCCGATCCCGACGAGGTCGACCGAGCCCTCGGGGGCGACGCCGACGATGTTGGCAGCCGCACCGGCAACCACAAGCAGGCCAGTGAGCACGAATGCCGGCAGCGCACCGATGGCTGCACCGAACGCGCCGCCAGCGAACGCGCCGACCCAGATCGACGGTTCGCCGAGGACGCTCGCCACGTCGCCGAACGAGCCGCCGAACGCCTGTAGGGCGAGTTCGGGTGCGAGTTCAGCAGGCATCCACGATCACCGCCTTCGTTCGTCGGGTGGTCGACTGGCTGCTGTCTGTCGTTGCTGTGCTGGATTCGCCGCTACCGTCGCGGAACGCACCACACCGTGGGTCAGACCCTACCGATATCGTGGCTCCGTTGACTGGATTCCGTCTCATGTATTCTCTATCCGCGTCTCGAACGAACGTTCGTTTTATTATTAATGTGTTGGTTTTTCCTGAATGAAGGTCAGTTCGGCAAAGCGCGGTCGAAACCAGCGTGTCGACAATCGAACAGTTCGCCCAGCCGTTGGCCAATTGGTGAGTTCTGCACTGGATCAGCTGTTTGGCTGACCATACCGCCCGTGGCGGCCGGTCAAAAATCAACGCTTATGAGGGGCGGGTTCAAACCTTCGGACGTTACGGAGAACCCGGAATGTCATGGATAGCAATCGGGGCATTGGCGCTCGTCGGTATCGCCATCCCACTCGCGATGATGGCGGTGTCGGCGCTCCTGCGTCCAAGTGTCCCCGAACAAGGCAAGACTACAACCTACGAGAGCGGTGAGATCCCGACCGGCTCGGGGCGCGTCCAGCTTAATATTCAGTATTACATGGTCGCGCTGCTGTTCGTCGTCTTCGATATCGAGACGGTGATGATCTTCCCGTGGGCGGTCATGTACCGCAGCGCACTCGAAGCGGGCGTCCCGCTATCGCAGGCGCTGGCCCCAATGCTGCTGTTCGTTGGGATCCTCGTCATCGGTCTCGTATGGGCGTGGCGCATCGGTGCAGTCGAGTGGACACGGAGTCTGCGTGCCGCCTCGCGAAAGACAGAGAGACAGAACACATGAGTAGCGACAACCAACAACCATTCGTCACCGACGACAGTGCGAACGTAGCAACAGACACCCGCGAGGCACGGCTTGCGGGCCAAGACGACCGATTCAACTCCCGACTGCGGGAGGCGTTCGGCTCCTCGCCGTTCATCCTCACCAAGTTCGATAAGTTCATGAACTGGGTGCGTGGCTCCTCGATGTTCATGCTCCAGTTCGGGATCGCCTGCTGCAGCATCGAGATGATGCACACCTATGCGGTCAAACACGATCTTGACCGCTTCGGTGCTGGCGTCCCGCGTGCCTCGCCGCGACAGGCTGACGTAATCATCATCCCCGGGACAATCGTCTCGAAGTTCGCCCCGCGGATGAAACGCGTCTACGACCAGATGCCGGAACCGAAGTTCGTCGTTGGGATGGGCTCCTGTACGATCTCAGGCGGTCCGTTCCAAGAGGGGTACAACGTCGTCAAAGGCGCAGAAGAGGTCATCCCGGTCGACATCCACGTCCCGGGCTGTCCGCCACGCCCTGAAGCGTTGATCTACGGCGTCGCCAAACTGCAGGAGCGAATCGCCAACGGCGAGTCCGCGCCTGTCGTGGTCAAACCCTACGAGTTAGAGCAGTTCGGCGACCTCGAACAGGACGAAATCGTCGACCAGCTCTCGAAGGAAATCGACGTCGACGATCTCGTCATGCGGTACAACTGGGCTGATTCACCATGAGCATGGAACTTCCCGATACGTCAGGCGTTGCCGAACAGACGCCCGAGGAGATCGAAGCGCTGCTCGGCGATCTCGTGATCGGCCGCGACGATCACCTCAACGCCCCCGGCTTCGTCATCAAACCCGACACCGTCGTCGACACACTCAGTCGACTGCGCGACGACGCGGGCTTCGACCACCTCTCGTGTGTCACCGCCCAGGAGTACGAAGATCGGTTCGAATCGATCTACCACCTCACAAAGTTCGGTGACCGAACCCAAGAGGTCTCCATTGTCGTGCCTGCGGACAAGGAAAACCCCGTCAGCCAGTCGGCAAACGAGGTCTTCCGCACCGCAGACTGGCACGAACGCGAAGCCTACGACCTAGTAGGCATCGAGTACGAGGAGCATCCCGACCACCGTCGCATTCTGCTCCCTGAAACGTGGCAGGGCCACCCACTCGGCATGGACTACGATCAGGACCAGCCACAGGTCGTCCCACTGCGAGAACACGCCAACCCGCTGCTCGAAGACCAGAAGGCCGAGGCCGAAAGCGACGGCGACACCGAGACGATGTTCCTCAACATCGGCCCGCACCATCCGGCGACTCACGGTGTCCTGCACATCAAAACCGTCCTCGACGGCGAACAGGTCGTCGACCTCGAACCCGATATCGGCTACCTCCATCGCTGTGAGGAGCAGGTCTGTCAGAACAGCACCTACCGCTACCAGATCATGCCCTACCCCGACCGGTGGGACTACATCTCGGCTGGCCTGCTCAACGAGTGGGCCTACGCGCGCGCCGCGGAGGACATGGCTGATATCGAGGTGCCGGAGTACGCCCAGATCATCC
>Ga0136582_1000293_pt1 | contig 14818 bp, 17 predicted proteins | sample AntDeeMetagen293_FD_104787 | JGI IMG/M metagenome (GOLD analysis project Ga0136582, IMG submission 104787) | Saline lake microbial communities from Deep lake, Antarctica - Metagenome #293 | ecosystem: Environmental > Aquatic > Non-marine Saline and Alkaline > Saline | place: Antarctica: Deep...
GATTAATTCTTCTCTCATATTTTTCCAGAGCAACATCAAGTGCTTCATCTGCATCTATATCAAGCGATTCTGCGACCGCAAGAACTGAAAACAATACATCTCCGATCTCATCTTTTTTGACTGAAAGGTTCTCTGGTTCAACACCATAACCTGCAGATTTGGTTGCATCTTTTGCGACCTCGCCTATTTCTGATACAAGGTCAAGTATACGGAACTCCGGGGTTCCATCCATGTCGTGTTTTTCTATAAAATCTGCGACCTTTTCCTGCTGGTTCATTTACTCTTTCACCTCTAGAACATCGTTTCTTACTGCATGGAATAGATATTCTTGGGCATAACCTGCTTTCTCACCGAAGTATTCTCTTAGATTTTCCGAAAGTTGATCGTAATCATCTGTATGAAGATCCGGATAGTGAGACTCTAGGACCTTATATCCCCATGTATCGATAGGTGCTGCCTCTATGAAACCCAAGGAAAACAAAAGCACACAGTCAGCGACTTTATCTCCGACACCATAAAGACGTTTCATCTCCTCTCTAGCCTCTGAATACTCCATATTCTTGATATCTTCATGGTTGAAATCTGTTTCCTGTATTATCTTTACCGATTCAACAATGTATTTTGCTCTATAGCCCACACCGAGTTCCCTTAATTCATCTTCTGTAGCCTCTGAAAGCTCTTCCGGGGTCGGAAACCTGTATACTTCCATGTCGTTAAACTCTACTTTCGTACCGTATTTTTTTGCAATCTTGTTTTGCATTTCCTTTATCCTTGGAATTCTCATCTGCGGCGAACAAAGATAGCTGATCAGACATGGGAAAAACTCATCTTGAATAATCCTTAGACCCCAGTATTCATCTCTTGCTTTCTCCAAAGGACTATCTTCAGGAAACTCCTCAAACATTTCCTCCAGATCATGATGTAGACCAAGCATCTGTTTTACTTCATTCTCTGAGAGTTCAGTCTCGACCTCTATTGTATCTTCTTTTTGTCTCAACAAGACCGGTTTGTCTCTCTTGAAGCTGTAGAAATCCCGGCCTCCTTCTCCATATAGTTCACCATCGACCCTGTGCCAGCAAAAGGTCTGGCCACATGTAAGAGTTAATTCTAGATCAAAATGTTGTGGTTTGATAGAAAAATTGTTCATAGTTATACAATTAAAATAAAATTTCAAATAACAGACTCATCACTCTGACCTTGAATACCTGAAAAAGCCTGTTCCTTTTTCCGCATCAGGAGTCTTCTGAGTTGATTTCTTTGCATCACTTTTCTTGTAACTCCTGCCACATTGATGGCATTTAACCCTTTGTTTAGCTTTAGACCGCTGTTTGTAACCACAATCAGGGCACTGGAAGAACACCGTCATAAAGCATACCTTGTCTTCTAAAAGTCAAAAATCTTCGGTAACATCAGAAATGTAGAACAGATGTGAGGGTTGCGAAGAATCCGAGCTTCCGAAGTCAAAAACCGGTTCACAGAATTTTCCAAGTTTACTGGCCAACCACTGTTCATACTCTGAACTCTCTGGAAGTATAAAGTAATCGAAAGGATCAGCCTCAGCTGTAAGATAATCGATATGCCAATGGAGATTCTCGGTTTCAGAAAAATGACGTTCTAGTCTCTTTTCTACAGAGTTCATAGCCGAGCCAACATAAACATAAGTTCCTGGTTCAAAATCTATCTGGCCTAAAGCACCTATATCGATGTTTTTCTGCTGTTTTATCTCAATGAACAGTAGATAAACGCCTTTCATATGCAAACATGGTTCTGAAAACTTTTTCAGCAGATCGACCTAAAGAAAACCAATTCAAAACGAACCAAGGATACAGTTTTTACTACTTTCAACAGAGTTTGTACATTATCTTAAAAATTTTAGAGCTAATCTATAAATCCTCATAATTGTTTTTGAATACTAGGAGTACTGCTTTGAATATACCTAGTATTATTGGGCCAATAAAGAGTCCCGCAGCTCCAAATATGTAAACGCCGCCTATTACACCTATTATTATGACTGCAGGATGTAAATTTGATCCTCTATCAACTGCGATAGGCCTTAGGATGTTGTCTGTCAGACCCACTATAACCATACCATACAGAAACAGGAATATTGCTGCTGCAGAACGGTCTATAGCAAACAAGTATGCTGCTGCAGGCAACCATACAACCACAGTTCCAATTATAGGTATGAATCCAAGAATAACCATGATGAATGTCCAGAAAGCATAGTTAGGCACTCCAGTTATAGCTAGGCCCAAACCTGCAATAAGTCCCTGAACAACCGCTACAAGAACATGTCCTTTGATGACCGCCCATGTTGTCTTGTTAACTCTGGCATAAAGCTGGTTCTGTATATCAGAAGGTAAAGGGGTTGTGTCTCTAAGCCATTTTACAAATTTTTCTCCATCTTTTAGGAGATAATAAAGTAAAAATATTAGCAAAGTAACGCCTATTGCAATCTCTGTTAAAGTAGTGACTATCTGAGAAAATCCTCCGAGAGTAGTATTGGTGAATGTGCTTACGAAAGAATCTAGGCTTGTTTCAATATCAAAGTTCTGTCCTGTATATTCGGCAAGTCTTTGCTCGATCTGAGTTGTGTTAATAGCTTCGCTTTCTTCAAGATCTTCAGCCAGATTGCCTGCATCTTCAATTACGGCAGCCCCTATTCCAAGTATAGGTAAAACCACTACAAGTATGCCGAAAATAACCAGTAAAAATGCAGATATACGGTCGCCGACTACCCTTCTCAGTTTTTTCTGCATAGGCTGCATCATAAAACCAAGTATTATGGCGCCAAGAAAGTAACCGAGCAATGGTTCGACCATCATAAAAGTAACAGCGCTCAAAAGACCTATCAAAACCAATATTAAGCCTCTCTGCTCATTCATAGAAGAACTTTTTTTACCCAATTAAATAAACATACCGGCTCCAGAAAAGAACAGTATCGATGGTACGAGAAGAACCGCCATACAGAGTTTTCTCTCACCCGCAAGTATTGAACAATAACCTATAGACGAAGCAGTAAATAAAATTAAAAGACCTAGAAAACCTGTAAGATAGACTGTTGAAGACAATATAATTAGAAGTACACCAACCAACACCGGTTTAACACGTATTCTTTCAAGTAAACCTACAAAACCTCCTCAAACTCTTAGAGCCAGTGGAGCAGAAACCGATACCGCGAGGATAGAACCGCCCATTAAGAAGAATACTTCCGGAGCACGTATCTCAGAAAGAGACTTCAGGGCCACCGAAGCCCCTGAACGAGCTTTTCCAAGAATAAAAACCGCTAGAAACGACATCAGTATATCGGTTGTATTTACACCGCCCATACCTGCTAGAAACTCTTTTTCCGAATCATTCATTAGCGGAGAAAGAAAAGATGTGGATGCTGCAGCACCCAATCCCGTAAATACTCCGGCTATAATACCTGCTATAACACCTAATAATCCCCCTTTAGCAGCTGTTTGAGTATTTATTTCTGGTTTCTTTTGTTTAGGCAAAGAATCTCGTTCTTCCATAGTTCTGAAAACCGCTGGAACTGCAAACAACCCCGTAAAAACCGGAAGAAGAATATATTGTTGGTTTACTGGCATTTCAAAAGATAAAATTCCTAAGATTCCTGCAAGCAAAGCCACAGGACCAGCCAATAGAATGCTGTCTGCATCTACAATCATGAAAACTAGAAAGAAAAGAAGTAAATAGTCCATAAAAGGCTCAAAAAAACCGTACACAGACTCTAGACCTAGAAAAAGTATAGGAGCCAGAAGTATACATACTATTACTGAGAAAACTCCGCCTCCAACAGTATAATAGAATGCCTCGATACCTCTGCCTTCTGCTGCCATCTGAGTTCCAGGAATTGATGAAAGAGCAGCATCAGCTTCTGGAGCTGAGAGAAAAATAGCCGGTAAAAAATCATGAAAAGTATGTGAAACTGAAAGACCGGCGATAAAGCTAAGATAACTGAGAAACTCTATATCCAAATAAAAATATAGCGGCATAGAACCAAAAATAACCGTATTTGGATGTATACCAGGAATCAATCCTGTAAAAACACCTGAAAGAACTCCAAGTAGTATAATCACTATGTATTCGATCATATTTCTGATAGGGGATCACCGATTTAAAAAATAGGGATACATGATTTGGTATTATGTTTGGCGGCCAAGATATGAGCAAGATGATGAAGCAGATGGGAATTGATATGGATGAACTCGATGCAGACAAAGTAGAGGTTACCATCGGCGACAAAAAACTGGTTTTCGAAAACCCACAGATATCAAAGATTGATGCACAGGGACAGGAAATGTTCCAGCTTCAGGGCGATTATCATGAGGAAGAAAGCGGTCCTGATCCGGAAGACATTGAACTTGTAGTTGAGAAGACCGGGGCAAGCAAAGATGAAGCTCGTAAAGCATTACAGGACGCTGACGATGTTGCGGGAGCGGTAATGGATCTTCAATAATCCAATCCTTTTCTTATTATATATTCCCATATTCTAGATGGAAGATATCTCTTTAATTTAGGCAAAAGCCAGGCCTCCCATGTAACAGTATAGCGTCTTTTCGGATCAGATGTTTCTATAGCTTTAACAACCGTTTTGGCTGCTTTTTCAGCACCGACTTCAGCCCTCCCACCTTTTTCTAGAACCTTGTTATATCTGCTGGCATAAACTGAATCCGGAAGATATTTTTCCAGCTTCTCTCTGGCTCTTTTATTAAAACCTGTATTGATAGGTCCTGGTTCTACAATTACAACATCTACATCGAAAGAAGCCAGTTCATATCTCAGAGCATCGCTTAAAGCTTCAAGTGAATACTTTGTAGCACAATATGGTCCGTAGAAAGGCATTGAAACTCTTCCAGCAACCGATGAAATATTCACTATTCTTCCTTCTTTCTTTCTAAGCATCGGAGAAGAATTTCTGATCATGTTCAGCGTTCCGAAAACATTGGTCTTAAAATGAGATTCCACCGTATCTGAATCCATGTCCTCTATAGATCCAAGCTCATAGTATCCCGCACAGTTCACCAGAACATCAAATTCTTCCTGTTCAACTACTTGCTTCACACGTTCTTCATCGTAGACATCTCCGTGATATTTCGTGACTTCTTCAGAAAGTTCATCTAGAGCCTTCATCAATATCAAATGCAATAACCTCATATTCTTTGTCAATAAGGCGTTCTACAGTTGCTTTTCCGATTCCAGAAGCTGCACCAGTTACCAGAATTCGCATAAAGTCTAATTACAAGAGACCAGTTATAATCCTCTCTGTTTTCTAGTCTTCAAGGTATTCTAGGAACTTAGCATATGCCGGTCTTGTGATTGTGATTCCTACAAGAACTCCAAGAATCGTTGTAATTGCAAACCCTCTAACTGACTGGAGTGCAAAGCTAGACGGATTCATTGTAAATGCTACTGCTGATACCGATACTGCAAGCGCTCCCAATAGTAGGTGGTGTGGCTTGGTCTTTCTTGTGTAAAGATCATAGCCAATAAGACCTATTCCTGCAGCTCCGATCGCCAAATTGGATACTGATGGAGACACAATAGGCATCATAGCTCCGATAGTTGAGGCTGCAGATGTGAAAATTACGAAGAATGCTCTCTTCAATCGTTTCGACCAGTCTCTGATCTTGTCTCTACCGGATTCATCTGTAATAATGATCTGATCGTCGACCCCTGTACCCACTGCGGCTATGATTCCTGCTATAGATGCCAGATCTAAAGTGATAAATGACGAGAAGAACACTCCAAGAAGAATATAGACTTCAGAAGCTCCTGTAACAACAATTGGAAGTACAAGCCGAGGATCATCATACCTTAGATAGATAAGTCCTCCTACTGCGATCAATGAAGCGATAATTGAGATTATAGCTGCCGACATGAACTGGCCTCCAAGAGACGATGAAATTGTAGAAATGTTATCGATCTGGATTGGAGCTGGCAATCGGCCAGATTGTAAGATTGCCTGAAGTTCTTTCATGTCCTGTCGTGCTTGTGCTGAAGTTTCTCCGCCACCGTTGATAGATGGTTGTGTTATAACCTGTTGTTTGAATACTGCTCCAACGTTCAAGGAGCTCTGTATTTCCTCGTCGACATATAACATTAGCTGAGCCGGCTGTCCGGAACCTGATATTTCTCCTAGATAAGGCTGTCCTCGGGCGGTTGTAGTAGGATAGTTGTTTGAAACTCTCTGAACGTTTTGTGCAGCATCGCTTGTAATTATTACCGGGAAGCTAAACTGGAAGTTGCCTTGACCTCCTGTTACTCTTGAATCAGAGGTTAGTACCTGTTCGACTTGTTCTCCGTTGTAAGCTACAACGTGAAGGTTAGCTCCTATTTCTGTATTATTTATATAATAGAACCTTGTGTTTTCAAGAGTGAAATCGTCGCCTGGAGAGTAAGTGGTTCCATCAACAGTGACTTTTTCATTTTGGTACTGGAACTCATATGTCTCTTCAAGGCTGAAGTTAAGCCTATCTGATATTTCTATAGGCAATCTTGCCTCGAACTTACCTTCCTGAGACACTAACTGCTGGAGTTGTGTCTGGTTGGTCGAAGCAATTTCCATCTGTATCATGGTCTCGCCTGCTAGCTGAACTGTTCTAACACTAGTCTGTGTTAAACCGAATGCAGAAACTCTTCTTTCAAGAATGTTTTTGATCTGTTCCACGGTTTCATCCGTGACGTTCTCTTCCTGCACGGATAGAAGAACCCTTGTTCCTCCTTTGAGATCTAGGCCTTCATTAATATTTGTTACAAGATTGACTTCGCCATTGTCTCCCTGTTCGTAAGGAAGCGGATTAAATGGGAACAACATAAGAGTTGATCCGAGTAATGCAAGCGCTAATACCCATATTCTCCATTCTTTTGCTAGATCTTTCAGTTCCATGGTATCACCTTTCCAAAGTCCCAGTCTTCTTCAACATACTTCTTGAGTATTACTGCGTTTCCAAACCATGTTAAAGGCATGTCTGCGACCAATCCGAGCACCATTACTGCTGCAATATTTGATAGCTCCGATGATCCGACCATTAAATAAGATATAATATATAATAGTGTGAATCCTGCGATTCCACCGGAGCTCATTGTTACTCCGGTCTTTACCGAACTCCAGATTCTGTTTTTCAGACTATCCTGTTTTCTCTTCAGTACTCTTGTCGAGAGAACAATGTCTGTGTCAACAGAGTAACCAATAAGCATCAAAAGCGCTGCTAAAGATCCAAGGGTTAGTGGTATTCCGAATACCACCATTCCTGCCATTGCAAATATTATATCGCCGGCTGCAGCCAGTACAACTGCTAGTGATGGTGTTAGATCTCTAAACGCATAGAATATTACCAGACTCATGATCATAAATGCCATTACAAATGCAAGCATTGCCTGTCTGAAGAATTCCCCGGATACCGATGCGGAAATCGATCTAAGGCTTTCTACACTCACGTTATAGCCGTTTTCTGTTAGTATTCTTTCTGCTTCAGCCTGTTCAATTGTTGGCGGAGGCACACTTACTATTAGGTATGTCTCTTGTCCCTGTGTTTGTCGAACTACTTGGACGTCATTTCTTCCTTCATCTGCAAATATCTGTTGGATTTCTGATGATGTGAAACTTTCGTTTATAGAGTATTGTACTTCCGTCCCACCTGTAAAGTCGAGTCCTCGCTGTACAACTTCCCCATCCATAACGTAACTAACCCCTAGAATTGCTATAGATGCGAGTATAAGAGCTACAGGCACAATCAAGTATCTGTCATATTCCTCATATACTTTATCGAAATACTCTTCGAAGTTCACAGGAAACACTTAGTTCTTAGAATCCTTTTAAACACTCCGGATGTGGCTTTGGTAGAGAATAAAAAAGCTCTAGATCAAATCTATATCTATATGGATTTCTCGGAGCGACTGGAGAAATGGAAACAGGCCGATTTAAAACAGATTTTAATCAGTAATTGGGCCGTAGGTGGTATATCCGCGATATTTCTGTTAGCTCTTTATCTCAGAATGATGCCTGCACAAAGCATGCAGTATCTTCAGGCACTTGACCCTTACATGATTGTAAGAATGAGCCGTCACTTGGCTCTTGACGGAAACCTGCCTTTATCTGATTTTCTGCGTTATTTCCCATACGATACTCCGGTATATACTATGAATCTGGGAAATATCTTTATCCCATCTCTAATCTACTGGCTTGGACCTTTCGCAATTTTCGGAAGCTACATTGAATATGCACAGTTTTACCCAGCCTTAATTGGAGCGCTTGGAGTCGTAGTAATGTATTTCCTTGGCAAAGAAACATTTGACCGCATAACAGGTATTTCAGCCGCATTTTTCCTAGCAACAATCGCAGGAGTAATGCATCGTACTTCAGCCGGTTTCTTCGAGAAAGAACCAACCGGGACCTTGCTGATGCTTTTATCTTTGTACTTTTTCACCCGTTCCTGGAAACGAGAGGAATGGATTTCCGGATTATTCTCCGGCATAGCACTTGGGCTTTTCTCAGTAACATGGGGAGGATCACAGATGCTATGGCTTCTATACCCCGTGGTAGTCGGCATCATGCTCTGGTTGAACGAAGACATCAGAAACCTGATAGTATCCTATACACCTGTTGTATTACTTGGTGGAGGACTAGCAGCCGCCATAAACCCTGGACGTTTCTGGTTTACAGACTCTCTTTTCCTTCTAAACCTTGGAATGGTTGGTCTTCTCTGGAGCCGTTACCTGCTTGAAGAATGGAAAGTGCTCGAAGAGAACAAACTAGGTTACTACATACCTACAGTTTCGATCCTAGGATTGATTGGGCTTGTACTCTCACCGCTTTATTCTAGCTTTATCGCGAACCGTTTCATGAACTTAATCGGAAAGGCAACACAGAGCGGTGGCGGAGTAATCGCAGGAACAGTAGCAGAAAACACGCCTGCAAGTCTATCCCAGCTAGCTTCACAGCTAGGAGCTCTCAATGCCGGACGAATAGGAGCCATAGTGCCTGAAATTAACTCTCTAGGGACTTTAATGGCAGGTCTAGCCCAGATAAACGGAACCTGGCCACTGGCATTTATCGGAACTGTCTTCCTCGGAACCACTTTTATCACAATGGTTCTCAGAAAATACAATGTACTAGATGAAACCATAAAGGGAAGAACATACCACAAGATCGGAGTAATCGTCTTACTGGTATGGACTATAGTATTCTCAGTCATGTTTACCGACCCTGTTATGATAGCGGTCGGTCCTTCAGTACTTGCAATTTTAGGATCTCTGGGAATACTCCATGGCCTAGATGAGTTTAAAACCCATAAAATAGAGATGAACTGGTATTATCTGCTTCCATTAGCTTGGGGAGTTACAAATATACTCGGAGCTGTTGGAAAATCAAGACTTGTATTCTTAGCAGCATTCTCAGTAGCTCTTATGGCAGGATACGGATTCTCAATTGCTTTAAAGAAACTTAACTCGATGAGTAAAGAATCCCTCGAGTACCTTGGAGCTGCAGGGATATTACTGGTCGCAGACATCGGTCTTGTAGTCTTAATATACAGCCTTGGAGCTGATCTACTTCTGGCGGCTGCCGGAATAATAGCTCTTAACGGAATAGGTCTATACCTACTACAGGAAAGAGATGTTTCAGAAATAACAAAAGAACTAGACGATCGATACATCCGTTACAGCGTTATAGCATTAGTTGTAATTGCAACTATAGGAGTAAACCTTGCTTCTGGCTTTGTAGCAGCCAGCCAGCTCGGAGGATCTCCAAACAACCTTTGGATGGATAACCTCGAGTACATGGAGACCGAAACACCTGATGACTCAGTTATGCTTTCATGGTGGGACTATGGTTACTGGTTTGAAACTATAGGAGACCGGGCATCAATTGCAGATGGAGGTAACTTCGGGTACTACAGCTCTGAGGAAAAGATCAACTATCCTCTGGCCGAGTTCCTTACAGGCTCAGGCTTTGAGAACCATACAGAGTTTTTGACCAAACACTCAGTAGATTATATAGTACTTGATGAGACGATGATCGGGAAGTACTCTGCAGTATCACAGATAGCTCACAGAAGCAACTCTGATTTCGATAGCATGATACAGCTATCGACCTCCGGAAACATACAGGATTCTGTGATGACCCAAGGTAACAGAACTCTCATACAGTTTGGTGGCGGCAGAAGCGGCCTTACAGCATACGCGCCTATAAACCAGGATAACCAGACAGGATCAGTCTCAATCAGTTCCGCTCCAATCCTAGAAACAAGATCAGGTTCTAGAGGACAGATAGGATGTGTACTTACTGAAAACGGAGTTGAAGAATACAATGTTTCTCAAGCGCTTAATTTAGGAGGAGGCTTTGGAGATGCATGTGTAGCCATCAACCCTTATTATTCAGTTGATTCAGCCATATACTCGGCTAACACACCTCAGATAAGATCTCGTCAGGCCAAAATGGTATTGGTCCCACGTAGTATAGCAGATTCAAACCTTGTCCGGCTTTACCTAATGGACGGATATGGCATAGATCAGGTCGAAAAAGTTGAAGACGGCTCAAATGGCTTCGTCAAGATGTGGGAATACACTGGAAACTAAGCCACCAGAAACAAAAGCGGAAAGGTCTAACTGGTATACATGGAACTGCTGGCTATTTCGGTCTTGCTGGGATTTATCACCACTCTTTTAGGTGGCCCTTATGCAAGAAAGTATCTGCTTTCCTCCGGCATATACGGGATCGACCAGCAGAAAAAGTCAAGACCTAAAGTTGCGACTTCAGGAGGGATGCTCGTACTTTTCGGATTCATAGTTTCAACAACAGCCTATCTAGGTCTGGCTGAATTCTATACCGCTACCTCGGCAGATATAACTCTTGTTCTTGCAGCGCTTTCATCAATTAACATAATTGCTTTAATCGGACTGCTTGATGACATTCATGTAAACGGAGATAAAGTGCAGACATCCGATACGCCGACTGAGAAGTTATGGGATAGTTTAACACAAAAGTTTGGAAATGGTGTAGAAACTTCAGGAGATGACTTGATGGATAGAGCCGGGCTAGGCCAGATGTCGAAAATGCTTTTTGTCCTACCTGCCGCATTACCACTAATAACTGTAGGTGCAGGCTCTTGGACAATGAACTTTCCTATAATAGGCACTATTGAATGGGGTATAATCTATCCATTGTTTTTATTGCCGCTGGGGCTGTTGTTTGTCTCAAATGTGGTAAATATGCTGGCAGGCACAAATGGACTTTCAGCCGGAATGAGCTTCATCGCAGCAACAGGGCTTGGAACATTCGCAATTTTAAACGGTAAAATTGAGGCCGCTCTAATAGCTTTCGGACTTGCGGGAGCACTACTCGGATTCCTTAAGTACAACTGGTACCCTGCCTCTATTCTGCCAGGCGACTCGATGACATATCTTTGTGGTGCAGGGTTGTTCTCGGCGATGGTAATAGGTAACATGGAGAAGTTCGGCGTATTCATATTTTTGCCTTGGTTCCTTGAATTCTTCCTTAAGCTTAGAAGTGGTTTCAGAGCCCATTCCTGGGGCACACTAGAAAAAGGTAAATTAAAACCTCAGCATAGAAAAAACTACTCGCTGACACACCCTCTAATGAGAAGAGGTCTGACCGAAAAACAGATAACTCTAGTACTTATCAGTTTAGAAGTATTCATAGTGATTCTAGCACTATTTATTTTCCAATTAGGGCTGCTTTAATCTTCAGCTTGTCTTTCTTTACTGTAAGGATCTTCAACTCTATTCAGATCGGTTGGATCATAAGGGAACGATATCTCAAGTACTCTTGCAACAGTGTTTCCAACATTCTGTATCTGGTGTTTTTCTCCCGACCGAAGCACTGTAGCCTTTCCTTTCTCCAAGTCTTCGTTGTCCCCTTCTTTCCTTATAGAAACATCGCCTTCTTCCAGATAGATAATGTCTGATTGTTCCTCGTGATATGAATAAGATGTCATCTCATCTTTGTCTATAACCAGACGTCTTATTCCAAGCATACCTACTTTTTCTCCAACATCAACCTGTGTCATCAGAACCTGTTCTTCATAGCCCCAAGGTTTCTCAATGTGTCCCATTAAACCATTCTCCTCTTCTAATAATGTGTGAGAAAGCTACTTATCTATTGGGTTCTGCGATAGTAGGAAACTGATTTGTCCAATCCTTGTTCAAATGAGCATTCAGGCTCCCATCCAAGCAGTTTCTTCGCCTTTGAGCTATCGGCTTTATGTTCATGAACGTATTTGTCTCGAGGGTTCTCTATTTTTTCAGCCTCAATATCTTTTTCTAGAGCCTGATTTAGTTTCTCGACGACCTGATTGAATGTTACAGGGTCTCCTCTACCTATATTGAAGACTTCACCATTAAGTTCTTCTTTTGTTTCTGCAGCTAGTATATTGGCTCTTGCAACGTCTTTTACAAACACAAAGTCTCTTTCCTGTGTTCCATCTCCCCAGATAACAGGTTGTTCATCATCCATCATCTTCCAGAGGAACTGGGTAACAACGTTGGCATACTTGCCTTTTCCCTTTTCATGAGGTCCAAACACAGAGAAGTATCTTAGACCTGTGGTCTCGATCTTTTCAGTATAGGAATAACACCTGGCATACATCTCTCTTGACATCTTCGAAGCAGTATAGAGATTTACCGGTTCAACAGACATTTCTTCTTTATGAGGAGGTTTAACGCTTCCATACATTGAGCTTGTGGATGCATAAACAAGTTTGTCTGCTCCTGCATTAACTGCGGCTTCACATACATTTACAAAGCCTTCAACATTTACTCTAGCCCCTTCTGCAGAATTTTCTTTGTGCATAGGACTCGAAGATCTTGCAGCCTGGTGGAAAATAGTATCACAACCCTCGATTGCCTGTTCTACTGCTTCTGTATCAAGAACGCTTCCTTCAATAAATTTAATCTGATCTCTGACTTCAGAAAGATTGTCTTCCTTTCCAAGATAGAGATCATCAAGCACAACTACTTCTATTCCTTTTTCAACTAACATTTCTACAATATTTGAGCCAATAAATCCTGCTCCACCGGTTACAAGCGCTTTCTCCATAATTAATCATACCTCATATAATTTTTTATTCTAACTCAATACCTCTTCGAGATCAAGATGATCTCTCAATATTCTATCTACAACATCAGTCAGATCTAGATCAAGTGGTTCTCTGGACCATTCCAAAAACTCTGCCTCCTCATTAACTCGAGTATCTGGCTTGTCTTCAAACTGTGTAAGATATAGATGCCAGTGATGTCTATCCGAGCCTCTTCGGCATTTATCATCTAAAGTTTTTTCAAACAGTTTCTCAACATTTTCTGCATTTTCTATACCCGTTTCTTCATATAGCTCTCTTAAAACTGCTTGATCTGGATCTTCACCTTCTTCAAGATGGCCTGCTGGAATTGAGAACTTTGTAGGATATTTCCTACGTTTTAAAAACAGCAACTGATTTTCGTACGTTACAATTATACCAACGCTATGGTGTATTATCTCTCCTTTTTCTTCTGTGATCTTGAATCCTTCATTATCTATCATCCTTTGATTTCTATGGCCTTTTTCACAGATATAGAATTCTCTATCTTTTTTACTTACAGTTTCTTTTATTTTACTCTGGCATTCTATACAATTCATCGTTTTCTGGCTCGTATGTTACTGTAGGAGGTTTTTGGAGTTGTTGATCAAAGTGGTTGTAGAGCTGATTTCCTTCATAGTCCCATTTGCCTACATATTGATGATTTAGGCTTGGATCTCCTCTTGCTACAACCAAATTACTATCTGGACTTCTAGAAGTTATACCGTGGAATAGACCTGCTGGAACTACAAAACACTCATCTTCAATCTCTATACTAGTAAATGATTCTGGACTGGCGTCTACGACTTCATCTGCTACATCCATTTGGAAATTTCCATCAGCCACATAGAGTTCCGGGACATTGTGCATATGAACTAACTCAGGATACTCTCTAAGTTCGTCTGAGAACCTGTATTTTAACTCAACCGGATCGCCGTTGCTGTTTCTAAAGAAGAATCCTCCAGAGTATCTCTGATTTCTTGTCATATCCTCAGATCCGAATATTTGCGGTTCTAGGAAAACTCCTCTTACACCTGGATCGTCTTCTATGACTCTATAATCGCCTTCCTTGAGCTTACCGTTATCTTCCATAGGTACAAAACCTGTTTTTTCTCCAAGTATATCTGCTACATCCGACCACGACCCAGTAGCGGCCACCTGAGAGAATCCTCCATCATATTCCTCTTTTATCCCAGTGGATTCTGCGTCCATCGTAATACAATGTATTACTATTCGTATTTAAAGCATTTGTTATACTTGGACCGCTGATTTTTATTCCAGCATCCGAAAACAGGTTTTATGAACAAAGATTTCCTGAGATCAACCCTGGAAAAAGAATCAAGAGCTTACGGTTTTACGATAGCTTTCTGGGGTTCGGGAGCAATACTTATAGGAGAACACGGCCTTCCATCTCTCACAGAAGCTCTTTCCTATGGAGGAGGAGCAGTACTGGGATTCGGATTACTTACATTGGTTGCATATCAGAGAGCGCTTGGCAAACCAGAGTATGAAAACGATAAAGTCATGATCTTAGGAATGGTACATTATATAGCAGCTCTAGTGCCTATAGTGTTGGCAACCTATTTTGCCAAAATCGCATCTCCGTGGAGTTTTCTCCTCACAGGAGCATCTGCAACTATAGCCTATAACCTTGGTATGCTTGTCGAAGAGTCTCTATCTGAGAAAGCTGAAAGGCTTGAAAAAAGAATTCTTAGACACTAATCTTCGATCTCTTCCCA
>Ga0136582_1000416_pt1 | contig 12448 bp, 26 predicted proteins | sample AntDeeMetagen293_FD_104787 | JGI IMG/M metagenome (GOLD analysis project Ga0136582, IMG submission 104787) | Saline lake microbial communities from Deep lake, Antarctica - Metagenome #293 | ecosystem: Environmental > Aquatic > Non-marine Saline and Alkaline > Saline | place: Antarctica: Deep...
GTTAAAGGCTATTTCATTAAAAGAATATCCAGAATTTCCTGAGCTTAAATTTAACAAAGAAGGAAGATTAATGATTGAAGTTGATAAGGTTGGTGGCGGAGGCGGTGGGGGGATGACTAGTATTCAAGAAACTTACCTAAAAACTATCTCTGATAATCAATCCACCGAAGCCAAACAAGACACTCAGATAGCCAACCAAGACCCATTTGCTAAATACAAGTTCGCTGATTTAGATGATGACGCTTCTCCTAATTATTACGGAGCTACGGACGTATCAGGCAACTGGTATATTTTAAAAGAAGACACAACAGCAAAAACTTTAAGATATGCTACTGGTGATTCTGACTACACAACAAACTGGACTGGACGGGTAGCACTTTCTTACCAATATCTGTATGAAGTAACTATTTATTAACTCCTATCTTAGACCCTTTTGGAAAATGAAATTTAAGATGTTCACTATTATTATGAAAAAGAAAAAGATTTTCAATATTATTATCCGTTCTGTCCCCATTTATATGATGGACATGCTCTTTAGGATTAAGATATCTTCCTATTTTTTGTTCCATTGCATATCTATGCTCACGGATGTAATTCTTATAAGCATAAGGGTGGTTGTCGACACGCAACATAATGTAACCGCTAGGTCCAGTATAACGTCCACCTTTCCAGTTCGGGTGTTATTTCTTTACTTGAAAGATATTTAGAGTTAGTATGAGAGTAATGTAGTAAAACTCAATTGTTACGTGACATGTTTATCCTGTTGACTGCAAAGCAGTTTTATAGGGCTACGTAATAAAGAAAGCTAAATAAGCTTACGATAAATTTTATAAATAAATTATGGCAAACAGCAATCTTACAAATGCAAAAAAATTAAAAAATAATTATGGAATTTATTAATCAATGGCTAGGACTAATAATATCATCATCAACATTGGTTATGCTTGTTATTGCTGTGTATAAGTTTTCTGCCGACCCCGACGCAAAGGCAGACAAACTAATGGCTGTAAATACGGTGGCTTGCAACGAGAAGCACAAAAGACTAGATGAAATTATAGCAGAAATGAAAGATAGATTTATTAATATAGACACAAGTCTAACTCTGATAAAAGAAAACGACATAAAGCATATTGAAAACGAGATGAGAAAGATATCACAACAGCAAACAAAAATATTGACCATTTTAGAATATAAAGAAAAGGAAAAGATTTGACTTTTTTCTTTAATTGTGTATAATAAAAGTATAATGATTACTTCATTGAATAATAGAATATATGCGTCTCACTAGATTTTATAGTGGGACTTTTTGATATGTAGTTCTTTTCATATTTATAGGTTTAACTGGGGGGTGGCAAAGAAAAGTAAAAGTTTCAAGGCGTTTCCACAACTTTCGTCTTGACCCCCTTGATAAACCTATAATAAGGAGAGAAAAAATGAAAGATAAAATGCTATCTGTATTAGTATGGATTGTCGTCAAGGGTTGTTTTCTTTCTTATGATGTTTTTATGTGCATACGAGGGAAGACGTGATTTGCCGAGATGAGTGGTTTGGTAAGTACATTGTATGTAAAGAATGTTTAGAATGTCGAAAGGAGGTGATTAAAGATGAGGAGAAAGCACAATGTAGGCACTTGTCCAAAGTGCCAGAAACACGGGAAGCTAACTCGTCACGAACCAATCATTAGAGGTTCTGGTGTTAGAATCGGAAAGAATACGATTTGCCTTTCGTGCTTTAACCAAATTAATACCCCACACATTCCGTTATTTTTAAGAAAAATGGCTGACTAAGGAGGACTTGACTGTTAGGAAAGATGTTGCTATAATAAGATTATAATAAATAATCAAATTATATGCTAGTAACAGAAGGCAAGAGAAGGGTAAAGTCTATTTGGGAATGTGATGTTTGCAAAAAACACTTTGAGGTTGAAAACGTCAGAGCAAGAGACGCAGACAAGAAAAACCAAAATAAGTTTTGCTCTAAGGAGTGCAGATTAAAACATCAAAGGGAGTTTGGCTCTAAGCGAGTTATTGATTGGGTAAAAATTAATGGAAGCCCTAATTTCAAGGGTGGAATTGGGATAACTACTGATGGGTACATACAGGTAAAGATAAAGAACAGGGGTTATCTTAAAGACCAAATTAAACTTCATAGATATTTAATGGAGGTCAAACTCGGCAGAAGATTAAAACCAAGTGAGATTATTCATCATATAAATGAGGACAAATTTGATAACAATATCGACAATCTTCAATTACTATCAATATCAGAGCATAATAAAATCCATAGAAATTTTTGTGGAGAAAACAGAACTGATATGTGGAGCGAAGAGGAACTAGCAGATTCAAAAAGACTATCAGCTAAAGCATTTCTTAAAATATATCCGACTAGAACTAAAGCTGGTTTTTACCAAAAACGATATAGACTAAAGGGGGTGATTAGCGATGGCGAGAAAACAACAGTACAATAAACCATGCCCGAAGTGTGGTAGGTACATTAAACTGACTCGGCATCATTGACATTACTTTCCTGTTCGTTGGTTCGGACGAGGAAAGCAGAACAACCACATTTTATTGATATGTAGAGAATGTCACACACTTTTAGAAACAAGAATTCCATTTAAGAAAATGCCAAAGGAGTTTTATAACCGAATTGTTAACGAATTTTTGGGAGGAGGTAATTATGGAATGCAGGTGCAAAAGAAAAATGTACGTTTGGCTGTAGTTAGACCAAACGGGGAGTAGAATAAAACCTATTCACTCCCCAAAATAATTATTATAAACACAATTACTTATCTGTAAATACACACTATTCTTCCTAAAGTTCTTGACTTGGGTACTAATCATAATTATAATTTCAATAACATTTATATATGCCTGCGCAAAGTCAATTTCTGAAATACCTATCAAAGTACCTCAATCTGAAAGAAATATGCGTGGTGGTACTTCCGTCAGGTAAAAGGATTTTAAGTAACAAAGTAACTAAAATAATTCTAAGTAAACGAGTATGGAGAAAGATGAAGATCTTATCGAATGGGCAGAACAAGAAATAAAACACTATAAAGATTTTATCAAACTAATTAAAAAAAATGAAAATAGTAAACAAATGTCTAACTCTTGACGAGTTCAAGAAATATATAAAAGGAAAATCGTTTGAGCCTAACCAACCAAATAAAATTGTTTTGCATCATACCTGGAAACCAACTCAAGATACTTGGAACGGAGCGACAACTATTGAAGGGCTCAAGAAGTATTACGAGGGTAAGGGATGGAGCCGTGGTCCTCATATTTTCATAGCACCAGATGGAATTTGGTTGTTTACTGATATGAAATATCAAGGTATCCACGCTGGAGAAGGAAACTTCCGCTCTATAGGAATTGAAGTAGTCGGGAATTATGACGGAGCTGTTTGGACTGGTTCGATTAAAAGAAACACTCTCGGAGTTATTCTAGCTTTAGCGGACGAACTAGGATTGGAGATTATGAAAGACATTAGATTTCATAGATTCTATAACAAGGCTAAAAGTTGCCCGGGCTGGGCTATCACCAAAGACTGGTTAGAAGAAAAACTTAAAGATTATAGGAAGCCTGAGGACAACACTAATTCAACGATATCTGCCCCTGTAGAGGTCGTTACAGGAGACATAGGGGTCAATGTACCACCTGAGCCGTTACAGCCCGCACAGCCTCACAGAGAGCCTCACAAGAAGCCTGAGATAATTAATAAAACTAACAATATGAACAAATTCGTAAAAGACAAAAGAGTTATAATGTTTTTCTGGAATACTCTGGGAGCTTTCTTGAGTGTACTAGCGATTTACCTAGGAGAATTATCACCTGAGTACAGTATTATTCTAGTCCCAGTGATATTATCTATAACGAAATATTTGAACACCAAGAAAGGGTCCATATTAAAATCATTGCAAAACACGTCAATGCTGTAAAAAAAGAGAAAGGTAAAAATGAAGTTAATGGCTTAGAAAATATTGGAGAGGTTATGGCTAATTTAACTTTAGCTTATCGTCACTTAGAAGATGCTTCTATGAGAATTGGAAAAGTTAAGCAAGCAAGAAATGGAGGAGAAAGCATTTACGACAAAAATGTAGTTGGAAGTAAATAGATACTAGGGTGCGACTCTTAGCTAATAGGTTATTGTATACCTGCCAAGCTAACTGCGTTAAATGTCCAAGCGAATAGCGGATAGACAGCCCTCACTTTCCATCTCTTGACAGAATATGAATCGTGTGCTAGTATTAAAATATTAAAAGATAGAAAACTAAAGCTAGGAACTAAACAAAAACAAATGGAAAATATGATGAAACTAATTGAATACTTGCACAACCCAATGAGTCGCCCTTCATCAGGCATTCCAACTTGTTGGGTTTTTTAAGTATTAAATTATATGAAACATTTATACAAAGTCGGTAAAAGAAAATGTTATGGTTGTAAAAAAATACTACCGTTGAATTCTGATACTTTTATTAGAAACAAGAGTGGAAGATTAGGTTTTTCTTATATGTGTAAAGAGTGCGAAAAGAAAAGAGGTAAATTAAGAAAAGTTACTTATAAATATAGACCTAGAAAAGGGCATAAACCATTAAAATTAAGATTTGATATATTAAAAAGAGATAATTTCACCTGCCAATATTGTGGGAGAAAAGCACCAGAAGTTATTTTAGAAATTGACCATATCCACCCAATGTCGAAAGGTGGAAGTAACGAAATAGAAAATTTTAAAACAGCTTATAAAGACTGCAATATGGGGAAGAGCAACAACTTATTAGAAATAATTTGATGTTGCCTGGTCTCTTTTGGTATGTAATTTTTAACAAAACGATATGAAATTAAGCGAAAAAAGAAACGACATCTACTCTTTTCTATATGATAGAGTAGTGAACAAAAAGCTAGATAAAAAAGAATGGTACAAACTCAGAGCCGAGTTTACTAAACTTCTCAAGGGCTACTCAGATGAAACAGCTGAACCGCAAATAGTTTATAAGGAAAAGATAATTTACAAGGATAAAATAAAAAAACCAGAAGAAGATAATTACTGGGGAATATAAAAATATGGCAAAAATAGATGGAGGTTGCACCCTATGGGCAAGACAAACAATAGATAGCGAAATATTCTACTACAAGCCAGATAAGTGGTTTAAGATTTGGTTTTATTTAGTAAGTAAAGTAAACCATAAAGACAATAAATTATTTAAAAGAGGAGAGGGATTAGTGACTTATGAAGATATTGCCTATAAGACTAAAGCGACAAAAACACAAATAGAAAAATGTTTGAAATGGTTGCGGAGAGAGGGTATGCTAGACGAACGAAGAACGACTAGGGGAAACATAAAAATAGTCAGTAAATACGATACTTTCCAAGATATGAAAACATATCAGAAGAATGGAGAGACGAACGATAAGACGATTGAAAGACGAATAGAAGACGAACAGAAGGCGGTGCCGATAAACAAGAATGATAAGAATGTAAAGAATGATAAGAAAGATATAAAACTACACCAAAAAGTTGATTATTTATTAAATATTCCAAATAAAGATATTAATGAATTTATTGGAAAATTTAATGTTACTGAAGAAATAGTAAAAGAAAAAGGTGAAAAGTTTTATTATTATTGTTTATCTAAAGGAAAAGATAAAGGTAAGGATGCCTATAAAAATTTTAAAGCAGCATTGAGAAACGCATTAAGTGATTTTGGGAAAAAATTACCAGAAGATGTAGAGATGGCTAAAAGGATAAAAGCTACCCAGGAGAAAAGTAATATATCATCACCACAATCAAAAGAATTAATTAATAAAATGAAAGCATAAATTTATGAAAAAAAGCGAAATATTAAGAGAATTAAAAAAGATGCCCTGTGGTCTTAGTCGTAAACTACAAATTGGTGAAAATCAAGCTGGTTTAAATTTTTTTAGAAATGAAAATCCAAGAGCTACTATGGATGATTTAAAACTTTATAATTCTGAGTCAGATAATGAAGAATTTCAGGGATGGAAAATAACAAAATGCGATATGCTATCAGGAGATATGGAAAAACTAATAAAAAAAATACAAAAAGCTAATAAAGAGGTTAAGCAATTTTTAAGTGAGATAATATAATATGAAATTACTATTTTGCAAAAAATGCAGTGATACTTTCAATTTAAGGAAGAAACATAAGGAGTGCGAATGCGGAGCAATAGGTGGAAGATACTTAGATGATAAAAACGCAGTTTATTATGGAGATAAAGCGTCAGCATTCGCTATTGATAATTACTCTTTCCAAGCAAGGGTTATGGGGAGAGTTCTAAGGAGGGAGCATAATAATATGTATGATCAGATTCACGGGAACGGAATGATACAATGTTGGCTAATAAGGTATAGAAATTCCCCAAACCCAAAGTCAATATCAAGGATAGATAAGAAAGCTTATAACGTGTGGATAAAAGATTGCGAATAAATAGAAAAGGTTGTATAATATATCTATTAATAATTAAGGTCGAAACTTTATGGTCGAAGATGATAAGGAGGTAAAAGAGGATCAGGAACTTAAACGTCCAGTATGCTTTGGAGAATATTATTCAGGGAGTAGTTTTTGTAGAATAAAATGTGGACACGCTAACGAATGTGTAAATAAAACTAAGGAATAATTATGGCCAAGATAAAACTAAAATGTCAAAAATGTGATAAAGCGCTAAAAGGAAGGCAGCTAAAGTTTTGTAGTAGTAAAGTATGTCAAGGAAGAAAGAAAACTAACAGTAATATTAAAGGGGTTTTAAATAACTTAAAGAAAGAGAAGTTCTGTAGATTATATGTTGTAAATGATCAGTTAAGGATGAATGGAGGAATGTGTTATGCGGTAGCGAAAAACACTAGAAATTAATTTAATTTAAATAACAATATGACAAAAGAAGAACTAACAATCAAAAACGGAGAGCTTGCCGAAAAACTAAAGATGGCAGAGGATAGAGACGAGACTATAAGAAAGGAGTTTGCGATAGCTTTTAACTGGTTTGAAGAAAAACGAGACTTCGGATATTCTAGTAGCGAAAAAGAATTTAAAACACCAACTTGGTGTGAAATATTTACCAAGATAGGAAAACTTCTATCACAAAAAGACCTTTACGATTTAGAGGGGAATGTATCAGAGATAGAATTTAACATAGGGGACATAAGAAATACGATAGAGTTGTTGGAAAAAAAGGAAGTTTAATTAACTAAACTAAAATAACTATGGAGAAAGTATTTACAAAGGAGTGGGTCGAACACAAAAGTGGCAAGGAGCTTTACATAGAAGAACACGAATTAGAAAGCCAAATTTTAAAAGAAAAAACTATGCAAGACTTAGATAAAATAAAGAAACATAAGAAAGGAAAAAACAACTACGAACTATCAGCTTTAAATGGTAATAATAGATATTAATGAGTAGCCACCACGTATTCTTTAAAAGCCAATACTATAAAAAGGACAGAGACAAAGGCTGGAATAGAGTTGATTTAGATGAGGACACCCACAGAATACTCCACCACGCTGGAACTGACGCAGAGCTAGAGCATAAGGCTAGGCTGGATTATCTGCTAAAATACGGAGCTTATAAAAAATACCTTAAAAGAGAAAACCAAGTAGGACTAAAAGATATTGAGTACGAACTAAGAAAATCAAAATATAAATTAAAAAAATATGAAGATAATACTTAAAGGAACTCCACCATCGACATCACATATTTATAAATATAGAAATGCTGGAAAGTTTATAATGGGATATATGAGTAAGCAGGGAAAAGACAAAAAGGAAGAGTACAGATTAGAAATGATAAACCAATGGAAGAAACCCATACTGACCGAAGAATTTAAAATAGATGTCACATATTACTTTGGAGATAAAAGAAAAAGAGATTGGGACAATTTCAACAAACTATGGATGGACGCAGGGTCAGGAATAATTTGGGAAGATGATAAACTAATATCAGACGCTCACGTGCATAAGAGATACGATAAGGAAAACCCTAGGGTAGAAGTTGAAATAATTGAAAAGATAGAGTGTAATAATAGTAGGGCTTGATTTTTTACAATTAAATAGTATAATTATAATATAATAACTTGGCATTGAAGAAGGACGTATTCTGCCAAGTGTACGTCCTTTTTTGATAGAAAAAAATGTGTAATAAAAAATTAGAAAGAGAAAAACAAGGTTATCACGGCATTCATAAGTGGGTTAGCAGAAAATATGGTAAAGCAAGCAAATGTGAGTTTTGTGGAGTGGAGGGGTTAAAAACTTATAACTGGGCAAACTTAGACCACAAACACAGCAGAGATATAAAAGACTGGAGACAACTATGTCCTAGTTGCCACATAAAATATGATATTAAGAACAATGGTAGAAAGTTCTTCAAAAAGAATAGTAACAATAACCCCTTGACTTTTAAATAGTAGTATGCTAAGATAGGTGTAGGTAAAGAGATATGCGTGTAGATGTGCCACTGGCAATCTCCCATAAATCAATATCTAGTTTAACTAATAATAAGGTCTTGTAATTTGTCCACGCCTTTCCCCTTATTGTCGTGGGCAATTTACAAGAGAAAACACATGGAGATTCAACTAGCAGGAGAATTACAAGAGAAGTTTAAGCAAGGCTACACTTTAGCTGGAGAAAACGAAGACGGAGAACTTGAATGGTTCTCACCAACAAGAAAGTCTGCAGGAGAAGTGTTAAGTGAATGTATCCCTAACGCTTTTAATAGAAGAGCGGAGGAAGTAAAACCAGAGGACTGGGCTAAATGGTACGCTCACAAAAGCAACAAAGAAATGGCAATCGAAGGACAAGAGCGAGAGGAAGAATTAAGAGAGGAAGAAATAGAAAACGAAATAGACGATATTATTTATAATAAACAATAGTATGAAAAAGCTAATCGACATCCAAAAAAATCTAGTCGCCCCTAAATCACAATACAATTCTTTTGGAAAATATAAGTATAGAAGTTGTGAGGATATTCTAGAGGCGGTAAAGCCATTGCTAGGAACAGCCACCCTAACTATTTCAGATGAAATAATAATGCTGGGGGATAGGTTTTATGTAAAAGCCACCGTTATTCTGAAAGACGAAAAAGAAGAAGCAAGTGTATCGGCTTACGCTAGAGAATCATTAGATAAACGTGGAATGGACTCAGCACAAATTACTGGTTCGGCATCTTCTTACGCTAGAAAGTATGCTTTAAACGGAATGTTTTTAATTGATGACACGAAAGACTCAGACAAAACAGAAACAAAGGTTGATATAGAAAAAATAAAAGCAGATGTTTCTAAAATCACAGACATCAAAGAACTGAGAAAGTATTATAAAAAAAACAAAGGATCAGGAAAAGAAGTCTCAGAGTTGATAACAAAAAGGTCTGATGAAATTAAAAACGATATACCAGTAATAAAAACAAATGGAAAATAATATACAAGGAAGCGATGAGTGGCTAGAGGATAGAAAAGGAAAGCTAACCGCTTCAAATGCTCAAGCTATTTCCGCCAATGGGAAAGGACTTGAAACTTATGTCTATACACTACTATCAGAAAAGTATTCATCAAACAATGAAAAATACACCAACGAAGATATGGAAAGAGGAAACGAACTCGAAGCAATGGCTAGAAAACTTTACGAGCTAGAAAAAGATGTCGAAATAAAAGAGGTTGGATTTATTGAGATGGATGAGTTTTCAGGAGCAAGCCCAGATGGTCTAATCGGAGAAGATGGTTTAGTAGAAATAAAAAGCCCGAACGATAAAAACCATTTCTTTATTGTTTCTACCGAGAAAATAGAAACTAAATATATTTGGCAAATGCAAATGCAAATGTTAGTTACTGATAGAAAATGGTGTGACTTCGTTTCATTCAACCCTAATTTTGAAAAAGATCTAGTAATAATAAGGGTTGAAAGAGATGAGAAGAAAATAGAAAAACTTAAAATAGGTATAGAAGTAGGTAAGGAACTAATAACTAAACTAACAAAACAATATGGAAAAACAACTTGAAAAATTTAATCCAACCAAATCAGAACTATCTATTTTAGTAAAAAAATATTCTGGAATAGAAATAAAAGGGATAGAAGATGAAAAAGGATATGAAATAGCAGTGGACGCAAAAAAAGACTTAGTGAAAGCAAGAACCTCCATTACTAATTTTGGTAAAGAACAAAGAGATGAGGCTATAAAGTGGCAGAAAGAAGTTTTAAGGCAGGAGAAAGAGTTAGTCGAAATGATAAAACCGCTAGAAAATGAAATAAAAGAAAAAATACAAAATATTGATGATGAAAAAGAAGCTGAAAAAAGAAAGGTTTTGTTACCGATAAGAATTGAAAAACTTGAAGCAATAGGAATAAAATTGTTAGACGGTGAAATATTAAGAATGGATGAAACTGAATTTGCAACATATTTTAATGAAGAAAAGGAAAAGTTTTTAGCTGAGAAGGAAAGAAAGATAGAAGAAGACAAGTTAACAGTAGAAAGAGAAAATAAACGCCAAGCAGAACTAGAAGAAGCTAGAAAACTTGCAGAAGAAAATGCTAAACTAGATTTTGAAAAAAAACTCAAGGATCAAAAAGAAGAACAGGAAAGAATATCCAGAGAAAATGAACAAAGAAAAATAAGGGAAGAAGAAGCTAGAAAACTTGCAGAAATTGAAGAAAAACAGAAAATGGAAAAAGATAAAAAATACCAAGATTTTCTTAAAAAATGTGGTTATAATGACCAAGAATTTAAAATAGAAAGAATTGATAGTAAAGTTATATGCTACAAAAAAGTAGGAGAAATAATAATTTAAAATAATACAATGGAAAATGAATTTATTGACGGTCTAATGGTTAAAAAACCCAACGAAAAAGCACCAGAGTTTATAATCGCTAACATATCAATCAAGCGTGAGGAGTTAATCGAATGGTTACAAGGAAAAAATGAAGAATGGATAAATGCCGATATTAAGGTTAGCAAAGAAAAAGGAACTTATTACGCCAGTGTAAATAACTGGAAACCAAAATCAGGTGAACAAAAAGAGGAAGAGGTTAAAATTACAGATGTACCATTTTAAGTTATTGCTATGAAAAGAAAATACGAGGCTAAAATTTTAATAGAAATAGAAGCAGAAACGGTGGCAGAAGGACTTAAAAAAGTTAAGGAAGATTTAAAGATATTCAACCTTATAGATGTTAAGCCAGTTATAAGCTCAAGGACACTATCTCAAAACAATTCGCTACACTTATTCTTTACCGAGTTAGCTAATGAGTTAAACGACAAGGGATTAGATATGCGAACACTAATCAGAAAAGAAGTAGAGGTTAGCTGGACTACCTATACAGTAAAGGAATATCTATGGCGACCACTGCAAAAGGTTTTGACTGGAAAAAGTAGCACTACAAAGCTAAACAAAACCGAGGAGATATATTTAATTTATAAGAATTTAAATAGGATACTTATCGAGCGTACAAAGGGAGAAATTAATTTCCCAATGTTCCCTAGTTATGAAAATCAAATTGACAATTAAATAAAAAAATGTTAGAATGTATGTATAATTAACTTGGCAATAGAAATGGATACATTCTGCCAAGTGTGTATCCTTTTTTGTTAGAAAAATATATGCCAGTAGGAATATATGTTAGGACAGAGAAGATTAAGAAATACTTGAGAGAATTAAATAAAGGTAGGAAGCACACAAAGAAACAAAAAGAAAACCAATCTATGCTGTATAAAAAATTGGGGGTTGGTAATTGGATGAAGGGTAGAACACACTCTTTGGAAACAAGATTAAAGTTGAGTATAGCCCAAAAAGGGAAAGTTTCTGGAATGAAGGGGAAAAAACATTCTAAAAAAACTAGGATTAAAATGAGTAAATCTCACAGTGGAAGTAAATGTAATCTTTGGAAAGGAGGAATAACACCGATAAATACAAAAATAAGAAATTCTATTGAATTAAGGTTATGGAGGGATTCAGTCTTTGAGAGGGATAACTGGACTTGTCAGGAATGCGGTCAAATAGGAGGGAAAATACAAGATCACCACATAAAATCATTTTCAAGATATCCTAACTTTAGATTTGAATTAGATAATGGGATAACTCTTTGCAAGGAATGCCATAAAAAAACTGATACATACCTTAAACACTATAAGAAGAATATATAATCAAATTTTTAAATAATATGAAAGCAAAAAAAGGAAGCCAGCTACACATAGAAAGAATCAAGCAAGGTCAAAGACAGTTTTTCTGTGCAAGGAATAAGGAATGGCAAACAGAACTGTTCTCAGAGATTAGAAGAGAGTACGCTGATGGTATGCCTAAGAATAAGATTATGTATATGCGAGGGATTAGTAGAAAGTATTTAAATGAAGATATTTTAGAGCCATTTTTCAAAGGTAAATAATCCTTGACAAATGGATAGTAGTATGCTAAGATTAAATAGTAATCAGCAAATGGGTGGATAGCAATAA
>Ga0136582_1000455_pt1 | contig 11725 bp, 12 predicted proteins | sample AntDeeMetagen293_FD_104787 | JGI IMG/M metagenome (GOLD analysis project Ga0136582, IMG submission 104787) | Saline lake microbial communities from Deep lake, Antarctica - Metagenome #293 | ecosystem: Environmental > Aquatic > Non-marine Saline and Alkaline > Saline | place: Antarctica: Deep...
AAAATGAAAATAAAAAAAAATAATTTTTTTAAAAAAATTTTTAAAAGAAAAAAATAAATTATTTTTAATTTTGAATTAAAAAAACAAAAAAAAAAAAAAAAAAAAACTCAGCTGATCCAGAGCTTAAATAATATACTTGCAAGTGCTATAATTGTATGGTATAATAAAATTAGAAGTTAAACATGGAGGTGAAAATTATGGCTTTAAAGAACAGAACAAAAGTTACTACAACTATTAAGAATGAGCTGATAGATAAATTAACTCATCTTAGTGAAGAAACTAGAATACCTAAATCTAAACTACATGATGAGGCTTTAGCATTACTTCTTGAGAAACATAAAGATAAATCTTAAAACAGACAATTCGGTAAAAAGGGAGGGAAGTGTACTTAATGACATATAAAAGAAATATGGGAAAGGATTTTTTGCAAAACTTATACCAGAACTGTAACGATGGTTATTTAGAGTTAAGATTAATTAATGAATCTGGGAGTAAACAAAAATTCTTTCCTATTACTAATGATAATTTTATTGCTAATGCACTTGATTATATTAAGGATTTTGTGGGTAAATATCATATATTTTTTGGTATTCAACCTAGGAAAAAGAAAAAAGGCACTGATAGTGCCGTGGAAACTTTACTTTCGTTTTGGATTGATTTGGATGCAAAAGATCACAACAACAGCAAAGCACAGGCAAGAGAATCATTAAATAATTTTGAGCTTGAACCTTCACTCCTTGTAGATAGTGGAAACGGTTATCATGCTTACTGGGAGTTAAAAAAACCGTGGCAAATTAAAAATGAAAGTGATAGGAAAGAAATCACTAGAATATCTAAGGCAATTCATAAAATAACAGGTGGGGATTCTACTTTCAATGTGAGTAGAATTTTACGGCTTCCAGGTACTCCTAACATTAAAAATCCTTACGGCGACGGTATAACTGATGATGAAGCATTATGGAAAGAGTGTAAGATTGTTAGTAATTCATATCAGACTTATAGTATTAAGGAAATTAAGAACTCTATACCGGATAGTGTGGAAACTGAGGTAAAATCTTTTGAAGTTGATTTTGATAATCCTAATTTAGATTGTAAGATTACTTCTATCTCTGATCTGAGAAAATATGTAGATTCTAATGTGATCCAGAGAGCTAAGAACATTCCGGCTAAGTTAGAAAATGATAGATCTGCAAATGATTACTGGGTAGCGATTCAGTTATATGAGGCTGGACTTAATGACAAGGAAGTTTTTAATTCATTTGTGCTATTTAAAAATAATGATTATGATGCAGGTCATAAATTTAAAAAGCGTGGTGCTGAGTATCTAGAACAAACTCTGCCGAAGGCTAAAGGAGAATCAGCGAATTTAAAACTTCCTATGCTTATGGACAAGGTTAGAAATGCAGAAGGTATTGATGAGAAGCTAGAGATTGCTAAGGATGTTTACCCAATAATAAATTATTTAGATACTGGTAAAAAAGATGCTAAGATTAATGAGTTACAGGATGCTTTTGGTGGTAGTAGAGTAATGAAAAAATCTACTATTAAGAAAATGATAAAAAAGGAACAGACAAAGGCAGGACCGGGCCGGTTTTTCACAATCACAAATGCCGGCTCTATGAAATTTGTGCCCAAATTGCTTGGGGATTACCTGCTTGAAAAATATAATTTGTTAAATATTGAAAGCTATTTACACTATTATAAAAATGGTGTCTTTTATGATAAAGCTGAAAAAAGAGTATTACATGATAAGATAATAACTCTTTTGGGTGAAACTTGGAAAGAAAATTATAGAGATGAGGCAATAGGATATGTACAAGACAAGACTTATATTGAACCTTCACAGTTACCGGATAATGAAGGAATTATTAATATAAAAAATGGAATGTATGATATTAACAATCAGGAGTTGTTACCTCATTCACCAGAGTATAAATCATTAGCACAGCTTGATGTGAAGTTTGACCCAGATGCATATTCTGATAGACTTAATACTTTTGTGGATGAAGTTTTTACAGAGGAAACTCATGATTTACTCTGGGAACACGCTGGTTATTCATTACTCCCTAATTTAAAGTTAAAAAAATTCTTAATATTGACTGGCGAAGGTAACAACGGTAAAACTGTATGGAGTCTCATTTTGCAGGAAGTTTTAGGATCTACTAATTATTCTAATCGATCTATTCAAGATTTATCTGCTAACAAAAATGCAAGAGCCGATCTATTTGGAAAGTTAGCAAATATTTATGCTGATTTACCTTCTGGAGCTATTAAAGAAACTGGCACAATTAAAATGCTGACAGGTGGGGATGAAATAACTGGTGAAAGAAAGTATAAAGATTCGTTCAGTTTCAAAAATACAGCTAAATTAATATTTAGTGCCAACGAATTACCCCCAATTAAAGATTATAATGAAGCGTTCTTTGATAGAGTCCATATTATTAATTGTCCAAATATCTTTGAAGGCAAAAACGATGACCCATACTTAGTTTCAAAATTAACAACTGAAGAAGTTAAATCGGCTTGGCTTAACAAGGCAATTGAAGGGGCGAAAAGACTTCTTGATAATGAACATTTTTCAGTTTCTAAAATAGTTGAGGATGAAATTAAAAATTACAAGTATTCTTCAAATTCTGTTATTGAATTTTTAAATGTTGCTGTCAATAGAACAAAAGGTAGTTTTGAGGGCAAAAATGAATTATATAGTGTGTATGTAAATTGGTGTAAATCTAATGGAAGGTATCCTGTTAGTAATCGAAAATTCACTCGTAGAGCTAAGAGTAAGCCTAGTAATATGAAGTTATATCATCCTACTGTAAGAGGAACTCAGATTGAAGCTTGGAAGAATGTAAAATTAAATGATGTTGCATCTAAGAAATATACTACGAAGGAGTTTATAAAATGATCTTATTTCTACTAGACAAAAAGAGTTATGCTGTAAAGAGGGGAAATAAGAATAAGTCATTAATTGTACTTGAAACTTTGATTGAGCAGTATGAAATTAAGGACTATAAAATTAAGTATTATGAGGATGACAATATTAATGATATTAATGCAAATATTATTGTGCCTATGGGTACTGAGGTTACTAAAAAACTACTTCATTTTGATAAGGGGATTAATAAAGCTAGACTGAGATATTATCGCTCAGAGGAGCATAATGCTTATGTACTGCCTACCTTTGATCCGGGCTATATATTTACACATAATGAAGCTTTTATTGACTTACAGCAGGACTTCGAAAGGCTGAAAACAATTGGAAGGAAGTTTGAACTTGATCCAGAGTATTATATATTTGAAGATCCTAAATATTGTGTTGACTGTATTAGAACTCTAAATAATAACTATGATCTTTTAGCTTGTGATATTGAATCTAGTGGTTTATCTTGGCAGGATGATTGGATTACTGAACTTGGTATAACTTACGAGGTTAATAAATCGTTGATTATTCCTAATGATCTACTGGAAAATGAAATAGTGCAAGAGGCTTTAGCTGATCTATTTAATAATAAGGATATTGATTTTCTTTGGCAGAATGGTAAATTTGATAGTAAGTTTTTAAAATATATCTATAACTATAATGTTAGGCAGGATCAAGACACTATACTGCAACATTATACTTTAGACGAGAGGAAAGGTACTCACAGCTTTACTAGATTGACACAACTATATATTAATGCTGAAAATTATGAGGATGAGTTTAAAGAGCTTGTACCTGCTTCTGGTAGTTATGCAGATGCTCCGGCTGATGCTAGAAGGAAATATTTGTCTAAGGACACTTCTTATTTACTGATTCTGCATAAGTTATTTAATGATCTAATGGATGATGATGATAGGTATTTATATAAGAATGTACTGATTCCAGCAAGTAATATGCTGATTGATGTTGAAATGAATGGTATTAAGATTGATAGAGAGCAGATAAATGTATTAGATAAGCGAATGACTGCTGAAATTAAAGAGTTTAGATCTGAAATAGCTGATATTGTGGATGAAGCTGGTTGGAATCCAGAAGGTTATATTATTAGAACTGATGCTAAAACTAGACCGGAGGAGTTTAATCCGAACTCATACCCACAGTTATTTGATCTGATGTTTAATATATTTAAAGTAGAGAAGCATAATGGTAGGTCTAGTACTGATGAAAAGGCTCGTAATTACTGGGTGAATAAAGTGTTAGCTGAGGATAGTCTTGCTTATAAATTTGTGGAGAAGCTGAGTGAATTTAAGAAAGTGAAAAAGATGCACTCTACTTATGTGAAGGGTTTTAAAAAGCATATTAGATCTGATGGTAGGGTGTACTCCATCTTTTTACTTTATGGAACTGTTACTGGGAGATTATCCTCTAAAGATCCGAATATCCAGAATATACCTCGTGATAAAGAGATTAAGAATCTGTTTACTGTAGAAGAAGGACATACTTTAATGGAGATTGACTACTCACAGGCTGAGCTGAGGACTATTGCTTATTTATCTGGTGATGAATTTATGAAGGATATTTATAGGAGGGGTAGTGATCTTCATGATGAAGTTGCTAAAGAGTTCTTTGGCCCAGACTTTACTCCTGAACAAAGAACTTTTGTGAAGAGTATAAATTTTGGTATTCCTTATGGGATTTCAGCTTACAGCCTGGCCGAGGATTTAGATATCCTGGAAAAGGAAGCTCAAAAGTATACAGAAAAGTGGTTTCAAGAAAAACCACAGGTTAAAAAATTCATTACTAAATATAAAGCAAAACCAGCGAAAGGAGAGCCACTTGAAACTCCTTTTGGCCGTAAACGTAGATTTGGAGCAATTACTTCCAAAAATAAATGGTTTGTGCAGCGGGAAGCAATTAATTTTCCTGTCCAATCTGTGGCAAGTGATCTGACTTTACTTTCTGCAGTAAGGTTAAACCCAAAAGTAAAAGGATTAGCAAAAATTGTAAACCTTGTCCATGATAGTATTGTAATGGAAGTTCCAGAAGAAAATATAGAAAAAGTGGCCCAGATTGCTAAAAATACTATGGAGGAAACTCCCAAACTATACCTTGATAATTTGGATATTCCTTTTATAGCTGATGTGGAAGTTGGAAAAAGTTGGGGGAAAATGAAAGCATTTAATATAGAAAAATAGAAGGGGTTGATAACTATTGTTAATCTTAAGCATTGATCCGGGGGAAACTTCTGGATTTACACTACTCAATGAAACTGATACTCTAGCTTACGATAAAACTGATAAAAAATTAATAAAGGTAGTAGGAGAAAAAGAAGGTTTTGAAGGTTTTGCTAGTTTAATAGAAAAATATTCACCTAAATTAATTGTGTATGAAGAATTTAAATTGTATCCATGGAAGGCGAGGCAGAAAAGTTGGAGTACATTTCCCACAGTTCAAGTGATTGGAGTTTTGAAATATCTTGCTGAAAAAAATAATATTAAAATAATTGGGCAAGGTGCTGATATTAAAACGTATTTTGATGATAAAAAATTAAAATGGTGCGAAGTATACGAAGGATATTCATCACATGAAAGAGATGCTATTAGGCACGGATTATATTATATAGAATTTGGTGAGGAGGGCAACTAAATTGACTAATAAAATAATGTATGAAACTACTTTAGATGGTAGACCAAAAAAATTAAGACTAACATGCGCCACTAAATATATGAGTGGAGCTTTAAACATTGCTGGAGCTAGAAGGCAAAAGGACGATACTATTACATTCCCGCCTGATCCATTCAATGTTGAGCAGTTATTAAAATATATTAATGATCTGGAACTTAGTATTGACTGTAAAAAATGGTATAATGAATATTTAGAAAAAAGAACTGAACTAGCAAAAATTAAAGAACAACAAAAGGTAAATAAAATTAAGGCAAACAGTGATAAATTATATAATTACCAAAGCGTTGATGTTGAATTTTTGAAAAAAGGAAAAAGGATTATTGAAGCTAGTGAAATGGGAACAGGGAAAACTGTTATTGCTATTAGTAATGCTATTGAGCTTGAGGCAGAAAATATTTTAGTAGTTGCCCCAAAATCAGTACTTTATAACTGGAAAAAAGAAATTGAGTTGTGGGATGTCACCTGTAAAAATGAAAATATAATTATAACTGATGGGAGTAGAAAAAAGAGAACTGAATTGTTAGAACAGAAAGGAAAATATAAACTAATAAATTATGCTATGTTAAGAAATAAAAAATATCCTTACTTATTTAAACAGAACTGGGATCTAGTCATATTTGATGAAGCACATAGGCTGAAAGGAAGGAATACAGCACAGTCAGAAGGTGCTAGAAATTTAAGGGCTTCTAATATTAATATGTTGACAGGATCCCCCATTCCTAACCATCCACATGAATTATGGCACTTGTTACATATTTTATACCCGGAAAGATTCAGTAGTTACTGGCAATTCGTGGACAGGTTTTGTGTTACTGAAGAAAACTTTTTTGCACCTGTTCCAGATATAGTTGGAGTGAAAAACGAAGAATATTTAAAAGCAATTCTAACACCTATAATGATTCGAAATAAAAAAGAAGATGTATTAACAGAGCTACCACCAAAGACTTATCAAGAAATTGAAGTGGAGTTAGAAAAAGACCAACAAAGAATATATGATGAAATGGAAGAAGATATGCTGACATTTATCGATGGCGAAGCTCATAAAATCAGTAATGCTTTAGGTAAATTAATAAGGTTACAGCAAATAACATTGTCTCCAGAAATATTAGATTCTGAATATAAGAAAAAGAGTATTAAAACCAAAGTATTACTTAATCTGTTAGCAGATACTGATAAAAAAATTGTAGTTTTTAGCTGGTTTAAAACTTATGTTAATATTCTTGAAAGAGAACTAGAAAAAGCAGGTTATAATACAGTTGTGATAACTGGTGATGTGTCGACTGAAGATAGAGGACAAGCTGAAAAAGATTTCTGGGAGGATCCAGATACCAGAATATTTCTAGGAACAATAGGATCTGCTGGTGAAGGAATGAATTTACAAGTTGCTGACACGATCATATTTATGGACAAGAGTTGGACACCCGCACAAAATAGACAGGCAGAAGACAGAATCCACAGAGTAGGGCAAAAGGGGAATGCAACAATAATTTCATTAATTGCAAAAAATACAATTGATGTAGATAAAGAAATAACTCTAGCTAATAAAGAAGAAACTATTAATAAAGTAATGAGCATGGAAAACACTGCTAAAAGAATTTTAGCACGTCAATCCTAGGGCAAAAGCTGGGTGAATGTATACCCGGGCTAAAACATGTTAGAAAGTCTTTAGAAAGTACTTGCTTTTTGTCCAAAAGTAATATACAATATCTTTAGAAAGTACTTGCTTTTTGTCCAAAAGTAATATACAATAGTATTAGAAAGTAAGGAAAGGGGGCAAAAATAAAATGCAAACAGCAGACGCAATTAAAAAAGTTAACAAATTAAGGAGACTTTTAAAAGGAAAAAAAGTAGAGGAGATGTACATATTTGACTACGGTTCAATAAGCATTACAATATATGCTAAGGGGCAAAAGCTAAATATCGATTATGGGTATAATAAAGCATATAATGCATTAGATCTTAGTTTTTTTCTTAAAGAAAAAAATGGTATAATTAATAACTATTTATGTTTAGCATTATTTTTAGATGATGAAGAGTTGCAACTAGAAAAACACAAAAATAAGATAACTATTTACCACGATAAAGATAACAAACGTAATGCAGTGTATGAAATTATTCTTCAATAATTATTTATTTAACATTTAAAAAATATTTAATTAGTTACAAAAATAAAATAAGGAGGAATAAAAAATGAAATTAAGTAAAAAATTAGCACAGGATTTTAACACAGACAGGAACTCAGTAATTGAGAAGGTGGATGAAGAAACATTCTGGGTTTCTAATACTTATACAGCAGTCAAATTACACTTATATGATTTTGTGGAATTCAGAGAAAAATGGAATAATTATAAATCTACAAAAGATATTCCTAAAGAATTTAAGGTAATAAAAATAAGTAATGGTGAATTAACTAAGCATGAAGAGCCCGTAATGGAAACTGTTATATCTGGTAACTTAAGTTATAAGTTGAAAATAACAGAGGAAGTAATAGCTAAAGTTGGGAAATTAGGAGTAAGAAAATTAGTTTCACATGATATAGGTACTGTGTATATGGGACAGGAATATGAATATATAATTACAGAATTTGAAGGTTGTGACTTATATACAGCTAAACAATTAAAACCTATTCATATATTGCTAGATGGCCATTTAAAAGCAATGATAATGCCTGTAATAGACCCCGAGAATAATGCTTGATTATAATCCGCTTATTCAAGCTAAGATAATATAAGAAAGGGAGGAATGAATTATGGATATTAGAAAAGACAATTTAAAGACATTATGGTTTGAAGATAAGGCTGGTAATTGTGTGGGTGAACCAGATTTTAAAAATGAGCATACTGTTCCAAAGAAAGCAGTGTATCAAGTTACAATATTTCCTACTGAATTAACTACTACCTATTTAAAACTCACACCTGAAGAGGGGGAGGAAATTGGGAGCAGAAAAGTTTACTCTGGTACTTCTAGCTGGCCCGAAGACCTTGTATTAGCAATAGCTAATAGTGATGATTATTTTTCATTATCCGAAGCTATTATTATCGCAGGTACATCATGTGAACGTTGTATGAATGTATTAGCTTTTGAATATGGATTGGATTGGGGATATGCAGAAGGTAGTGAAGAATGGGGAAAAACAAACACATCATGTCAATTTTGTGAAGGAATTATAGTTGGAAAAGCAGAAAACACACCTTTTCTAAGTGAACGGGATGATTCAGAATAAAAAGGGAGGAATAAAAAATGATTATTCATAACTCTGGAATATCAGCATTTAAAGAATGTAGGCGTAAATGGCAGTTACGAAATAAATATCAGCCTATTAAAATTAATGATAACTTATTTCTTGGCTCGGGAGTGCATTATGCTTTAGAAAAATACTATGCTGAAAATGATAATCTGCAAGCAGCATTTATTGAATGGTTTAATAACAAGTTGGATGAGCTTGATATTTGGGATGAGCAAATGGAAATGCTGGAAGAAAAGAAAAAATTAGGGTTAGGAATGCTAAAACATTATCAAAAATTTGCTGATAATAATGATAGCGATTATTTTACAAAGGTAGTTGATACTGAAATTGACTTTGAAATTCCTGTTAAAAACTTAAAAGGGAATACTACTCATTGTAGATATGCAGGAACTGTTGATGGCTTAGTAATTGATGAGTTTGGCTTATACTGGATTTTAGAGCACAAGACAGCCAGCAGGATTGACACTTCTCATTTACCTCTAGATGAGCAGGTTGCGAGGTATATGTGGGCTATGCAGGAAAAACTGGGTATTGAAATATCTGGTGTAATCTATAATATACTGCTTAAAAAAATTCCAACTGAACCCAGGGTTTTAAAAAGTGGCCATTTAAGCAAAGCTAAAAATATTAAGACTACCTATGCTACTTATTTGAACAGTTTGATTAATTATTATGGAAGTTTTGAAGAAATACCACTCAATGATTATAGCGATATTCTAGGTTATTTACAAGGAGAAGAAAACGAGTTTTTTAAGCGGGTTAAAGTAGAAAAAACGCAACACGAGATTGACGATATTGCTAAAAGGACTTATTTAGAATATAAGGAAATGTCGAATCCCAATTTGAGAATGTTCCCAGCTCCAAGTAGAGATTGTAACTGGAAATGTGCTTTCAGGGAAGTTTGTATTTCTATGAATCAAGGGCACGATTATGATTATTTACTAGAAAAAGGGTTTAAAAAAATATAAGTGGAGGTGATAATAATGAAAGGATTAGACACTAAAGGACTTGAGGAAGTTGAAGCTATTCAAAGTAGAGTTAAAAAATTATATGGGTTTGGAAGGCTTAGTGAGAAAGAGTTTAAAAAAATAATCAATAAAGTAACTGAATTAAAAACAGCAATAGAGGAGGTGATAGAGTAAATGCCTAAAATTACAAAGCCAAACAAAGTAGGATTTATAAATATGTTAGTTTATGGTGATCCAGGTTCTGGAAAAACAGTTTTTGCAGGTTCAGCTAATAATTCAAAAGATACTGGGAGAACATTATTTCTTGACGCTGAGGGAGGTGAAACATCACTTTTTAATTTTTACCCAGATATTGATGTTGTGCCGATTCATAGTATCAAAGATTTTCAAGAGGTTTATGATTTTCTGCATATGCATTTAAAACTTAAATCAATTTATACTGGTGAGCGAGAGCATAAAAAAGTAAACCAAAAACAAGCTAAAGAAAAACTGGCTAAACTAGAAGCTAAAGTATTTGATACTAATAGAGAGGAGGCAAGATTATATAAGTCTGTGGTAATGGATACTTTCACAGAAATGCAGAAATATGTAATGGCAGATATACAAGGTATTGATGCTTCTAAATTAGATTTAATAGATAAAGAAATAGATATGCCTAAACTCCAGGATTGGGCTAAAAATTCCGAAACTATTAGGGCTATTGCTAGAGCATTTAGAAATTTAGAAATGCACGTAATTTTGACTGCACATGCACAGGAGAGCAAAGATGATAAGACAGGAGCTAATCACACTTTACCAGACTTGCCGGGTAAACTGGCCCGTCAGATAATGGGTTTTGTAGATATAGTCGGATATCTATATACAGCTGAAAATGAGGAAGAAGAAAATAACGATTTCCGAAATATACTTCTTACAAGACCAAAAGGGAAATATTCTGCTAAGGATCGTTTTAATAAACTAGGCGACCATATAGAATTACCAACAATGGAAAAGATTTTCAAATTAATAAACGCTTAATATAAAAAATAGGAGGAAAAATTTATGACAATTAGTGTTGATTTTACAGGTGTACAATCTAATGATGATGATTTTGAACCATTACCGGATGGAATTTATAAGGTAACAGTTTTTGAAGTAGCTGTGAAAGAGAATAAAGCTAAGACTGGAAACTATTTAAGTTGGCAGCTAAAAGTACAAGATTCTGGATATAACAATCGTAGATTATTTTTTAATACTAGCTTAAAATCACAGGCACTTTGGAAACTAAAGCAGGTACTAAATAGACTTGCACCGGATATGGATTGGGGAAAGGAATTTAGCGTTGAAGAAATTATAACAACTGTGGAAGGACTTCCTGCTCGCGTCGAGGTAAGTTACAATGATGAATATGAGAATAATAATGTTGATGATCTATTAGCACCTTCATCTGTTGCTGATGAATATGAGAATAATAATGATGATGAACAACTAGCTCCTCCATTTGATGAACAACCAGCCCCTCCACCTGATGATGAACTACCAATTTAACTGATAATTAAATAAAGAGGGAGTAGTCAAAAAGCTACTCCTTTCTTTATAAAATATAATTTAGGAGGTGGTAGAATTGGAACTGGAGAAAAAAATTAAACTTATGAGAAAGTTTGAAAATCAAAGTGAAGGAAAAATCACAATAATAAAATATCTCAAAATGTACAAAAATAATGGCTGGCCTCCTTTGCAAAAGTTGCTAGGAAATTTGAGATGGGATGAACTAAAAAATATAACATTTAGTAAGAATTATCCTGGAAGAATTAAATGGGATATTGAAAAAGCAAAAGCTACTTATAAAAAAGCATGTAAATACTTTGGTGAACATGAGATTAGTACAAAAGAATATCAAAGATATAGAAAAAAATTCGGTGGGAT
>Ga0136582_1000471_pt1 | contig 11503 bp, 11 predicted proteins | sample AntDeeMetagen293_FD_104787 | JGI IMG/M metagenome (GOLD analysis project Ga0136582, IMG submission 104787) | Saline lake microbial communities from Deep lake, Antarctica - Metagenome #293 | ecosystem: Environmental > Aquatic > Non-marine Saline and Alkaline > Saline | place: Antarctica: Deep...
AACTTCTACGAGCTGTACATGGTCGATAAGGGGCTCCCGCCCGCGGCGGCGCGGAACCTGCTGACGGTGATCTTCGCCGCGGGCGTCCCGGCGTTTCTCATCTCCGGCGACCTCGCCGACCGGCTCCCGCACGTCCCATACCTACTCGGGATCGTGTCTGTGTTCCTCGTCGGCGTCGTCCTCGTGGTCGTTTCCTCGGGGCTGGCCGCTGTCGTCGCCGCGAGCGTCGTCGTCGGCTTCGCCATCCACATGCTGTTTCCCGCCGGCGACACCTACCTGCTCGCGTCGCTGCCGGACGGGTCCCGAGCGTCGGCGTACGCCGTCTTCTCCGCCGGGATGATGACGACGCAGGCGGCCGGCTCGTGGGTCGTCGGCGAGGCGATAGAGGCCGGCGCCGGCTACGACGCGGTTTTTCTCTCCCTCGCCGGGGGACTCGCCCTCGTCGTCGTCGCCTACGCGGTGCTTGAGTACGCCGGGCGCGTTCCGGGCGGCGCCGCGGGCACGGAGCACGCGGCCTGACCGGCACGGGAGCACGGGTATCGCACCTATTTAGGGCGTCCCGTCCGTGGAACGAACAAATGGAGTACGTACAAGAGCGCGTGACCACGCTGCACGCGTTGACCGACCACCGGCCGGACGCCCCGACCGGCCGGGCGGCGGTCGTCGTGCCGATGACGGAACGCGAGTACGGGACGCTCGCGGCCGATCGGGTCCTGACGGCGCTGGAGTCGGTCGATCCCGCCCGCGTCGTCGTCCCCCTCCGTGCCCCCGCCGAGCGCGTCGGCCCCTTCGCCGACTGGCTCGACGGCTTCGACGTGGACGTGGAGCCCCTCTGGTGTGGCGGCCCGCGGCTCACGGAGCTGCTCGCGACTCGCGGACTCGACGGGGACCGCGGAAAGGGTCGAGACGTGTGGCTCGGGCTCGGCCGCGCCTTAGAGGAGGAGTTCGTCGTCGTCCACGACGCCGACACGAAGACGTACTCGCCCGCCTTTGTCACCCGGCTGCTGTTCCCGCTCGCGCGCGGCCACGACTTCTCGAAGGGGTACTACGCCCGCGTCGAAGACGGATCGCTGTACGGGCGGCTGTTCCGGCTGTTCTTCCGGCCGCTGGTCCGCGCGCTCGCCGACGCGACCGAGCGCCGCGAGCCCGGCATCTTGGAGTACCTCGACGCGTTCCGCTACGCGCTTGCCGGGGAGTTCGCGGCGACGACCGACCTCGTCTCCAGACTTCGCATCCAGCGCGGCTGGGGGCTGGAGGTCGGGACGCTCGGCGAGGCGTTCGCGCACGCCGGCTTCGCGGGGAGCGCGCAGGTCGATCTGGGGCGGTACGAGCACGACCACCGCTCCGTCGACGGGCCGACCGGGCTCGCCGACATGAGCCGGGCGGTCGGCGAGGCGACCCTGCGCGCGGTCGAGGGCGCCGGCGTCGAGATCGAGTACGACACGCTCGCCGACCGCTACCGCGAGGCGGCCGACGGGCTGATCCGCGGCTACGAGACGGACGCCGCGTTCAACGGCCTCGACTACGACCGCGGGGCCGAACGCGAGCAGGTGGCGACGTACGCCGACGCCCTCGGCAAGCCAGAGCCGGACACCCGCTTGCCGGCGTGGCGAGACGCGCCCGTCACGCCCGCCGAAGTCGGCGACGCGGCGCGAGCCGACCTCGCGGTGGCGCGGGATAAGGGGTCGAGGCGAACAGACCGGAACCCGGGGAAGGCCAACCGCCAGCGGCCCGCGGACCCGAGCGCCGACGCCGCGCCGGGGGAGGATTGATGACGGGCACACCCAGCGTCGCCGCCCGCGACGACCTCGCCGGCGTCGTCGACCTGTTCGAGTGGCTCACCCGCGCCGAGCTGTCGCGGGCGCTCTCGGAGCTCGCTTTTAAACAGCGCGCCGAGGTCGACGACGAGGCCATCGCCGCCGCTATCGACGTCGCGGTCGCGGAGTACGCGCTCGTTCCCGCGCCGCCCGCGGCGCTCTCGGAGGCGGGAGTGGGCGGTGACCGAGCGACGGACCCCGCCGACCCCGCCGGCGGGACCGACGGGACCGACGCCGACGCGGTCGCGCTCGCGGTCGGCCCGGCGGCGTTCCCCTCGCTGCCGGCGGACGCCGAAGACCTCCCGCACATCCTCGACGTGCCGGAGCGCGACGTGGACCGGGAGACGCTCTCGGAGGCGGTGCTGGAGCGGCTGTCCGCGGACGCGGTCGCCGCGATCGAGGCGGGCGACGCGGAGCGGCTGGAGATCCTCGCCGACGTGACCTACGACATCGAGGCGTGGGCGTCCGTCGACGCCGGGGCGATACGCGAGCGGATCGTGGCCGAACTGGACGGGTAGGCGGTTCTGCGGGCGACTCGCACACCGCCGAGTATCCCCAGCGACCGACCGAACCGGAGCCGTCTCGCTGATGATCGCCGGACCCCCCCAGAGCATATCTTTAATGGCGCGGAGAGTGTCATTGACGGTGATTATGAAGAAGCTGATCAACGATCCGGACGACGTCGTCGACGAGATGCTCGACGGGATGACCGCGGCGTACCCGGACCGGCTCCGACGGCTCCCCGACACGCAGGTCGTCGTTCGGAACGACGCACCGGTAGCGGGGAAGGTCGCGCTCGTGACGGGCGGCGGGAGCGGGCACGAGCCGACCCACGCGGGCTACATCGGCGACGGCATGCTCGACGGGGCGGCCGCGGGCGACGTGTTCTCCTCGCCGACCGCCGACGAGTTCGAGGAACTGATCGAAGCCTGCGACGCGGGCGACGGCATCCTCGCGATCATCAAGAACTACGAGGGCGACGTGATGAACTTCGAGACCGCTATCGAACTCGCCGAGATGGAGGGTGTCGAGGTCGAGAGCGTCGTGGTCGACGACGACGTGGCCGTCGAGGACTCGCTGTACACCTCCGGCCGGCGCGGCGTCTGCGGGACGATCCTCGTCCACAAGGCCGCCGGCGCGAAGGCCGCACAGGGCGCCGATCTCTCGGAGGTCAAGCGCGTCGCGGAGAAGGTAGTCGACAACGTCGGGACCATGGGCACCGCGCTCACCTCGTGTGTCACCCCCGAGAAAGGCGAGCCTACCTTCGATCTGGGCGACGACGAGATCGAACTGGGGATCGGGATCCACGGCGAGCCCGGCACCGAGCGCACGGAGATGATGAGCGCCGACGAGATCACCGACGCGCTGACCGAGGCCATCCTCGACGACCTCGATCTCGGCGCCGGACAGGAGGTGCTCACGGTCGTCAACGGGATGGGCGGGACCCCGCAGATGGAGCTGTTCGTCGTCAATCGTCGGCTCCAGGAGCTGCTGGGTGAGCGCGAGGTGGAGACCTGGGATTCGTGGGTCGGCGACTACATGACCTCGCTCGATATGGCGGGCGCGTCGATCACCGTCTGCGCCGTCGACGACGAGCTGAAGGAGCTGCTCGGCGCGCCGGCCGACACCCCCGCGCTCTCCCGGATCCAATGAGCGGGAACGAATCGGACGGAGACGGGGGCGTGTCGGACGACCACGGGGTCGCCGTCGTCGCGGCAGTCGAGGCGATCGCGGAACGCATCGAGGCGGAGCGCGACTACCTGACGGAGCTGGACTCCGCCATCGGCGACGCGGACCACGGCGGCAACATGGCGCGAGGGTGGGCCGCGGCGACCGAGGCCGCGCGCGACCTCGACGATCCGGACCCCGAGACGGTCTGTAAGACGGTCGGCAAGACGCTCATGGCCGAGGTCGGCGGGGCGTCGGGCCCCCTGTTCGGCGGGTCGCTCGTGTTCGCGAGCGCCGAGCTCGACGACGGGCTCACCGCCGAGAGCGCGGTCGCGTTCGCCGAGACCTACTTAACCAAGGTCGAGGAACGCGGCGACGCTCGGGTGGGCGATCAGACGATAGTCGACGCGCTCACGCCGACGGTCCACACGTTCAAGAAATCGATCGAGACGGACGACCTCCCGCCGCTCGAAGCGCTGGCGAAGGCGGTCGACGCGGCCGAGCGCGGCGTCGCGTTCACGGTCCCGATCCGGGCCCGGAAGGGCCGCGCCTCCTACCTCGGCTGGCGGTCGGTCGGCCACCAGGACCCCGGCGCGACGAGCGTGCTGTACATCCTCGAGGAGCTGCTCGCGACGGCCGCCGACGCCCTCGACGCTGAGATCCCCGACGTCGACGCGACCTCGCCGACGATTCCGGACGAGGCGACCGAGGACGACAGCGCGACGACGGAGGACGACTGATGGTCGGGCTCGTCGTCGTCTCCCACAGCGAGCGGGCGGCCGAGGGGATCGTCGAAGTCGCCGCCGAGATGGCCGGCACCACCCGCATCGAGCCCGTCGGCGGCGACGGACGGGGCGGGATCGGCACCGTCCCGGACGCGATCGAAGACGCGATCGACGCCGCCGACGACGGCGAGGGGGTCGTCGTCCTCGTCGATCTGGGTAGCGCCGTGATGAACGCCGACGTGGCCGTCGAGATGAGCGACGCGGAGGCCGTCATCGCCGACGCACCCGTGCTGGAAGGCGCGGTCAACGCGGCCGTCGCCGCCACCGACCCGTCCGCCACGCTCGACTCGGTCCGCGAGCAGGCCGAGGCGGCCCGTGGGATGAAGAAGCTCTGAGGCGGGAGAGCGGCGTTCGTTCACTCCCCGTCGAGGCCGAGCGCGTCTCGAACCTCGGCCCGCGTCTCGCAGGCGAGCGCCTCGTCGGCGAGAGCGCGCGCCGCGTCCGAGTCGATCTCTCGAATTCGCTGTTTCACCGCCGGTACGGTCACTGCGCTCATGCTGAGTTCGTCGAGGCCGAGCCCGACGAGCAGCTCCGTGAGCGCCGGGTCACCGGCCATCTCGCCGCACATTCCGACCCACGCGTCGGTCCCGGCCGCAGCCGACGCGGTGCGATCGATCGCACGCACCACCGCAGGATGAAGGGGGTCGTGGTACGCGGCGACGCCGTCGTTCTCGCGGTCGGCCGCCATCACGTACTGCGTGAGGTCGTTCGTCCCGATACTCAGGAAGTCGAGCCGCTCGGCGAGTCGGTCCGCGAGGAAGACCGCGGCCGGCGTCTCGACCATCGCGCCCAACTCGGGGACCGCGTGGTCGATCCCCTCGGCAGCGAGGTCGGCTGCGACCGACTCGACCGCCGAGACCGCGGCCTCGACCTCCTCGATCCGGGAGACGAGCGGGAACATCACCGCGATCCCCTCGCCGTGCTCGTGGGCCGCCGCGCGCAACAGCGCCCGGAGCTGCGTCTCGAACAGGTCGCGGTGCTCGTCAAGCGAGAGCCGGATCCCCCGCCGCCCGAGGAACGGGTTCGACTCGTCCGGCAGATCGAGGTACGGCACCTGCTTGTCGCCGCCGACATCGAGGGTCCGGACGACGACTCGCCCGTCGGGGAACGCCGACAGCGCGGCCGTCACGGCCTCGTACTGCTCCGCTTCGGTCGGAGGGGTCTCGCGGTCGTAAAAGAGGAACTCCGTCCGGAACAGCCCGATCCCGTCGGCGCCGCGCTCGGCGGCCGGAGCGATCTCCGCCTCGCTTCCGACGTTCGCCGCCACTTCAATCGGTCGGCCGTCGGCGGTCGAGACGCGCTCGGGCACCGCCGCCGCCGCATCCGCGTCGGCTCCTTCGCGGGCCGCCGCGTCGGGGTCGACGACGACTCGTCCGTCCGTTCCGTCGACGAGCAGTTCGGTGCCGTCCTCGATCTCGCGAAGCGACTCGCCGACTCCGACGACCGCCGGGATCGACAGCGACCGCGCGATGATCGCGGCGTGAGCAGTTCGGCCGCCCGCGACAGTCGCGATCCCGGCGACCCCGTCTGGATCCAGTTCCGCGGTGTCGCTCGGGGTGAGCCGCTCGGCGAGCACCACGGTCCCCGCTGGGAGGTCGCCGAGGTCGGTGGCAGCGTCGGTATTTAAAAGGATACGGAGCAGGCGGTCCCGCACGTCTCGCAGGTCGTCGGCGCGCTCGGCCATCTTCCCATCGAGCGCCTCGAACTGCTCGATCGCGGCCGCGAACCGGTCGCTTACGGCGTGTTCGGCCGGCGTCCCGCTCTCGATGGCCGCCTCGATGTCCTCGACGAGCTCCGGATCGTCGAGGAACTGCTCGTGGGCCTCGAACACCGCCGCCTCCTCCTCGCCGACGCGCTCGGCTGCTCGGTCGCGGGCACTCCGGATCGCCTCGCGGGCCGCGTCGCGAGCGTTCTCGAATCGTGCCAGCTCGGCGTCGACGTCGACGGCGGACGGATCGGGCCGGTCGGGGAGCGTCAGGCTGGCTTCGGGACGGTGCCAGTGTGCTGTGCCGACGCCCGACAAGGGCGTGCTTCCGACGCCGGTGAGCGTCCTCACGTCGGGTCACCGCCGTCGTCGGCGCTCTCGGTGTCGTCGCTCTCACTTTCTTTCCCCTCTTCGACCTCGCTCGTCAGTAGGTCACAGACCGCGTCGAGCGCGTCGGCCGCCTCCGCGCCCTCGGCGACGACGCGGACCGACTCGCCGTGGCCCACGTTCAGCCCGCTCACCGAGAGCATGCTGTCGGCGCGGACGAGCCCGTCGTCGCCGTCGTTCGCGCGACCGATCGACACGTCCGCATCGAACCGATTCGCCGTCTGCACTAGCTTCGAGGCCGGCCGCGCGTGGAGGCCCGCCTCCGGCACCACCGTTACGGTACGTTCCATGAGGTCAGATAAGCACGGCGTGGCCTTATAAGTGAGTTCGGTGGAGCAGTCAGCCTTACTCGATGACGTCCACAATCTCCCCCTCGATCATCCGCGCGAGGACGACCCGCGGCACGTCCGCGCGCTCGTGAACGACCCGAGCGATCTCTCGCGCCGCCGCCTCGTCGTCGGCGTCGTCGACCGCATTGACGAGCGGGATTGCGGTCGCGCCGCCCGGAATCCCTTTTAAACCACCCTCCTCGTGCGCGAGGACGCGACCGACCAGTTCGGGCGTGATCTCGTCGCCGACCGCCGCATCCGTAATCGCCGCGACGCGCTCGGGGCGGTGGACGGTCTCCGCCGTCAGCGGCTCTCCGACCGCGCCGGCGCTCGCCACCGGAACCACGCGGTCCGCGCTCGCCGGGATCTGCGGCTCGCGCTCGTTGGGAGCCTTGAGCAGGCGCGTCCGTGCGCCGTCGGCCTTCACGAGGACCGGCCCGTCGTGCGCGGCCCCGATCTCGTTGACAACAGCTGGGTCGTACCCCCGATACCGGTCGTCGCGCTCGCGCTCCGGGACCAGTCCGAGCGGGAACGACTCGGCGCCTCCCCTCGACTCGGCGTCTCCCGTTGGTTCGTCTCCCTCGCCCGCCGTGATCTCGTCGAGCGCGGCGACGGGAGCCTCGGTGACGCGCACCGCGGCGACCTCGCGGTCGAAGATCGGGATCCGAACCGTCGCAGTGAGTACCGCCCGGTCAAGACGGTCGGCGAGCGCGTAGAGAGTGGTCTTCTTCCCGCCGGCGCCGACGAGACAGGTCGTTCCCGCGGCCGCGTCGAGCGCGTCGACGACATCGTTCATGTCCGAACGCATGGTCGGCCGGGGGCGAAAGCCCGTCGGTCGGAGCGGGGTCAGAGCGAGGTCAGGGAGGATCCACTGGCCCCGGCGTGTGGTTTAATCCCGTTCGCCCGCGAGGTCGCTTACGATGACCGTCCCCGACCGGATGCTCCGCGTCGACCTCTCCGCGGAGCGCGTGCGCAGCGAGCCGGTCCCCGAGGAGTGGCTCGCGCGCTACGTCGGCGGGAAGGGGCTCGGGGCGCGGTACCTCTACGAGATGGAACCGGGCGTCGACCCGGCGTCGCCGGTGAACCGACTCGCGTTCCTCGTCGGCCCCCTGACCGGCTACCTCCCCGGCGAGCCGCGCTACGCGGCGGTGACCAAGTCCCCGCTCACGGGCACGTTCCTCGACTCCTACGGCGGCGGGGCGTTCGCGGCCCGGCTCGCCGGCTCGCTCGACGACCACCTCGGAGTCGTGATCGAGGGCGCAGCCGACGAGCCGGTAACCCTCTCAATAGTCAGCGGGGAGGCGACGATCGAGCCAGCGAGCGACCTCCGCGGGCTCGACGCGGCCGAGACCGACGCGCGGTTCTCGGAGGCCGCCGTCGCCTGCGTCGGTCCGGCCGGCGAGGCGGGGGTCCGGTACGCGACGATCGCCTCCGACGGCGGCGACCACCACGCGGGCCGGGGCGGCGCGGGCGCGGTGATGGGCGCGAAGAACTTGAAAGCAGTCGTCGCCCGCGATCCGCCACCGAAGATCCCACCAGCGCTCCGGGAGCTCCGCGAGCGCGCCGATGAGGCGTTCGCCGACAGCGACGCCGGCCGGTGGCTCGCCGCGGGCGACACCTTAGAGACCGTCGCGTTCGGCGACGAGACCGGGGTTCTCCCGACTCGCGGCTGGCAGGTCCGCCGCTTCGACGGTGCCGAGGGGCTCGGCGTCGACCGAGCGAGCGAGCGCGCGACCGGGCGCGAGCGCCCCGACGACCCGGTTCCGGGCGGGTTCCGGGTGTCGACGGGTGATAAAGAGCGTTCGGACGACGCCCCCGATGCCCCCGACGCCACCGATGCCCCCGACGCCACCGTCCCCCGCGGCGGGACCCCCATCGCGCTCGGCGCGGGGCTCGGGATCGACGATTTCGACGCGGTGGCGACCCTCGGCGGCGTCTGCGACCGGCTCGGGATCGACGTGATCTCCGCCGGCAACACGGTCGCGTGGGCGGTCCGCGCGAGCGACGCGGGGCTGATCGATCCCGCCGATCACGGCGTCGACCGCGGGCTCTCCTTCGGCGACGAGGCGGCCGCGAGGGCGCTGATCGAGGAGATCGCGGCTCGGTCGACCCCTCTCGGCGACGCGCTCGCGGACGGGGTGGCCGCCGCGGCGGAGCGGTTCGGCGGGACCGACCTCGTGCCGACCGTGAAGGGGATGGAACTGGCCTCCTACGACCCCCGCGGCGCGGCGACGATGGCGCTGGCGTTCGCGACGGCGACCGCGGCGGCTGCCACCGGCGCGCCCGGCCGGTCGAGACCGAAGCGGTGGTCGATCCGGGATGGACGCCTGATGAGCGGGCCGCCGTCGTCGCGAACGAGCAGGATCGGCGGGCCGCGCTGTGGTGTCTCGTCGGCGACGACTTCCTCGCTGAGAGCTTCGGGCCGGCGGCGGCCGCCGAGTGGCTCGCCGCCCTCGGCGACGAGCGCGATCCAGAAGACCTCCGACTCCTCGGCGAGCGGGTGTGGACGCTCACGCGCCTGTTCAACCTCCGAGAGGGGTTCGGCCGCGGCGACGACGGGCTCCCGGAAGCGCTGACGCGGGGGACCGACAGGGCGGGCGAAACGGATGAAGAGCCCGACGACGGTCTCGATCCCGACGCCTTCGAAGACCTTCTCGATCGGTACTACGCGCACCGCGGCTGGGACCGCGAGGGGCGACCAACGGCCCGGTTGCTCGACCGACTGGGGCTCGCGGACCTTCCCGACGCGGCGACGCCGGTCGGGTCGGCGGCGGAGGTACCGGACTCCGGCGGCGGCGTCGACTGACTTACGGCGCGGCCTGCTTCGTCGAGATCAGTTCGATCACATCGCGGTGGGAGAGCTCGTGATCGGTGCCGACCTGCCGGCCGCTCCGACAGTCGGTGCCGTGGAGGAGCCCCTCGCCGATATCCGAGTGGATGTGGAACGCGAAGTCCTCGGTCGTCGACCCACCGGGGAGGATAAAGCAGTCGCGGAAGACCCCCTTCTCGTCTTTGCTCCCGTTCGCGGAGCCGGGGAAGACGGCGATACAGTCGAGTACGTCGAAGACGGCGGCTTCGAGCGCGCCCTGCACGCCGGTCCCGTCGTACTCGGCGACGAATTCGCCGATCTGATCGAGGCCCGCCTCCTGCTCGCCGGAGACATCACCGACGATATCGAAGTCGCTCTCGCCGGGGGTGTAGTCGACGACGCCCGCCTCGTTCGCATTTTTAAGGGCTTTTTCCGCGTGAGCGCTCGCGGGGACGAACGAGAGGTGGTCGTAGTCCGGATCCGTCGTAATCGTCTCCCAGTTCGCCTGCGCTTCGGGCGTGTCCATCTTGTTGGCGGCGACGACCATCGGCTTCGTGCGCTTGCGGATCTCGCGGGCGAGTTCGGCTTTGTCCGCGTCGTCCCACGTCTCAGGGTCGAGTTCGAGCCCCTCCGCGAGGATCACCTGTTTCATCCGGTCTTTGTCGATGCCGAACGCGGACATCTGCTCGGCGAGCTCCTTCTCGATCGCGGCGTCCGCGCCGTGGTAGCGCGTCTCGAACTTTTCGAGACCCTTCTCCAACACGTCGAGGTACCACTCGTCGAGTTCCTCCTCTAAGAAATCGATGTCCTCTCGCGGGTCGTGGCCCTCGGTAGTCTCGCCCTCGATATCGGTTTTGCCCGAGAAGTCGACGACGTGGATCAACACGTCGGTCTCGTTGAGGTCGGTGAGGAACTGATTGCCGAGTCCGCGCCCCTCGTGGGCGCCCGGGACGAGGCCGGCGACGTCGACCATCTTCACCGGGACGAAGCGGGTGCCATCGCGGCAGACGCCCACGTTCGGCGTACAGCTCTCGTCGAACTCGGGAGCGGCGCAGTCGACGCGGACGTACGCCTCGCCGACGGTCGGGTCGATCGTGGTGAACGGATACGCGCCCTCGGGCACGTCGTTCATGGTCGCGGCGTTGAAAAATGTCGACTTCCCCACGGAGGGCTTGCCGACGAGGCCGATCCGATAGCTCATTACCCTCAGTGCGCGACCCGCGGTAAAAAGCGATGCGAGACGCGCCGTGCCGTGGGGAGAGGTGACGTGCGGGCGTATCAATCGGACTCGGGCGATCCGATCAGGCGTCGCCGTCGGACTGGCCGGGCTCCCCGAGCGCTTCGATCGGCAGCACGTTCTGGAGCGCGGTGAAGGCGTCCTCGGCGCTCTCGAACCGCTCCTGATCGATGTCGGCCACGAGCTCGCCGAGGTCGGCGTCGCCGTCGGCGAACAGCACGGTCGTGCCGGCACACGAGTCGACGAGGTCCTCGTGGGCGACCGGGTAGGAGTGTTCGCGGAACTCGTCTTCGACGCGCGAGAGGTGCACTTCGGATGTCATGAATAGAAATATCGGTGCGCGGAGGCTTAAACGCACGCCTCGCTCGGACTTCGGCGGATCCGACCACGAAAGAACCGGTAAAGCGCGCAAAGAGTTATGTGCCGGTGGGGATATGACACATGTAAACGTATGTCTCTATACGATCGGATCCTCGTCCCGACCGACGGCTCCGCCGAGGGGAGGCGGGCGGTCGCACACGCCCTGGACCTCGCATCGGTCCACGACGCGGACGTGCACGCGCTGTACGTGGTCGACACGGCGAGCTACGCGGGGATGCCGATGGAGACCTCGTGGGAGGGGGTCGGCGACCTTCTGCGGGACGATGCGAACAAGGCGGTCGCGGAGGTCGAATCTCTCGCGGCCGAGACCGATCTCCACGTCGAGACGGGGGTTGCGGAGGGCTCCCCGAGCAAGGAGATCATCCGGTACGCCGAGGACAACAGC
>Ga0136582_1000523_pt1 | contig 10985 bp, 10 predicted proteins | sample AntDeeMetagen293_FD_104787 | JGI IMG/M metagenome (GOLD analysis project Ga0136582, IMG submission 104787) | Saline lake microbial communities from Deep lake, Antarctica - Metagenome #293 | ecosystem: Environmental > Aquatic > Non-marine Saline and Alkaline > Saline | place: Antarctica: Deep...
AATAAAATGACCAACAAAGACAATAAAAAGAGTAAAAAACTACATATTTCGATAAAAACTAAATAAAAATCCATCTAAATAATGGATGTATGTAAATTATTGAATTTTGCAACGGTCTTAACTCTTAACAGGAAATAGTAAATTCAATGTTGATGCAGTTGCCGTGATACACGTTTATACAACTTATAAGGGTAAGGATTATGAAAACGAATTTGAAGTGAATGCATCAGGTTATAACGAAAGTCAAAATATGAGAAGTGGCAATAGTACATACTCAATTACTGCATCCAACCCTATGCAACAAAGGGCTAAACTTCTTGAAAGTTGTTTAAACAAATCGATTATTCAATTTGACAATTTTGTGAGTAATGTAATCCTAGAAAGTGAAAATTAATTAAAGTATAGATACTTATATAATTTAAAATTTTTGTTAGATCAGCCTAAAGTGAATAATTTACTTTAGGCTGTTTTGATTAAACAAGTTTATTCAATTCTAAATACTAAGAGGGTATGAATCACTAAATGAAAACCGAAAAAATCTTCGTTGCTGGAAAAATCGGATACCATAAAAAGAGCAAAAGTGAAACGATACGCGCGCGAGGGAATACACACATTAAAAAAACTAAAACTATACGAATTGGACTACCCTAAAAGAAAGTATTTTTTTATAGTAATTGTTTTTCCGACATTAAAAAGGGAATTAATAAAGAGCAAGCAACAAAAAATGACTTTTATTTAATATGTGGGCAATAATATGGGCAATGTATCTAAAACAAAAAAGCCTAACTATTTGATAGTCAGGCTTTAATATATGTACTGTTGAGGTGTCGAGCGGATTCGAACCGCTGTAGATGGTTTTGCAGACCACTGCCTAGCCACTCGGCCACGACACCATTTTTGAAGACTGCAAATTTAAGAAATTTTTTTTATCCCCAATGCTAATCTAGGAATTAGATTCAATCCCTTTTTTTAGATAAAGTAATGTTGACATCCTCCACATCGCCTCCCAATGGTGGATTTACTTTTGCAACTTTTACTTTTGCCTTTTTCACCATCTCGAGTTCAGAGAATATTCTGTCTATAATGCGCTTAGCGACATGCTCCAGAAGTTTAGAAGCTATAGCCATTTCTTCTTTTACGATTTTATTGAGATGAACATAGTCTACTGTATCAGAGAGCTCATCGGATTTTGCTGATATATCCAGATTTGCATCAACGCTTATATCCACTCTATAATCACTTCCTATTTTAGTTTCTTCTGGTAAACAGCCGTGATAGGCATAAACTCTTATGTTGTTTAAATTGATTGTGTCCAAAGGTTTTTTAAACAAATATAACCCTGCTTTCAATTTATCTAAACCATAAACGTATCTAGTTTCATAAATATTATTTAAATTTTAACACTTTAATAACAAGGCGCTCTGTAACATTTCTAACATTTACATGTCTTAATAGAAGTAACTACTCAATTATGATAGAAATTAAAGATTTGCATAAGTCCTACAAAATGGGAAAGAACTCTCTTCACGTGTTGAAGGGAATAAATTTTAACGTAGAAGAAGGAGAATTAGTTGCTATCATGGGATCTTCTGGGTCTGGCAAGTCTACTCTTCTTAACATTCTTGGAATGCTTGATGAAGCAGACCAAGGTTCATATACGTTAGACGGTGTGCCAATCAAAAACCTTAATGAGAAACTTGCCGCTCAATATAGAAATAAGTTTTTAGGATTTATCTTTCAATCTTTCAATTTGATTAATTATAAATCTGCTTTAGACAATGTAGCTCTTCCTTTGTTCTACCAAGGTATGAAAAGAGCAGAACGGATGGAAAGGTCTATGGCTTATCTTAAAAAAGTAGGTCTTGCAGATTGGGCGACTCATAAGCCTAATGAACTTTCGGGAGGGCAAAAACAAAGAGTTGCCATTGCAAGAGCATTAGCGAGTGATCCAAAAGTTCTACTTGCAGATGAGTTAACCGGAGCTTTAGATTCGAAAACATCTTATGAAATCATGGATTTAATCCAAAAAATAAATGATGAAGGTAGGACTATTTTAATAGTTACTCACGAGAAAGATATTGCTCAAATGACTAAGCGAATAGTGAACCTAAAAGATGGAGTCATTATAGATGATAGAAAAATAACCCAAGTAAGAGCAATGCAAGATGTTTAGTTTAGAACGTTGGCAAGAAGTGTTTGAAACCATTTCAAAAAATAAACTAAGAACTTTTCTTACAGGAGTTTCTGTGGCTTCTGGGATATTCATTTTAGTAGTATTATTAGGCGTAAGTGTAGGATTTCAAAATGGAGTTGAGAAACAATTTCAGAATGATGCTGAGAATATTATTAATATTTATCCAGGTTCAACCAGTATTGCTTATAAAGGATTTAATAAAGATCGGCGCATCCAACTTACAAATGAAGACTACGCTTTGGTCAATAGAGAAACCGATCAAGAAATTGAATTTGCCTCTTCTTTATATCAGATTTTTGCTGGTTTAGTATCTTACGGAAACGAATCAGGAAGTTATCGTGTAGAAGGTATTTTACCAGATTATCAATTTTTGGAGAAAGCAGATATTATAGAAGGGCGATTTATCAACATGAACGATGTAAAGGCTAAAGAAAAGTATGCGGTTATAGGAAACAGAGCCAAAAAAGACCTTTTTAAAGACAAGTCACCAATAGGCGAATACATAGAAGTATCAGGACTTAATTTTAAAGTTATTGGTGTATTCACGGATCCAGGTGGGGATAGAGAAGAAACTAGAGTCTACGTTCCTATTTCAACAGCTCAAATTGTTTTTGGAGCAGGAACAGATATCAGATCTATGGGCTATACTCTCCCTAAAGAAGAGAATTACGACTTAGCCTTAAAGCAATCTAATGCTTTTGCAGCCCAGATCGAACAAATGTTAAAATCTAAACTACAGATAGACCCTAAAGATGAAAGTGCATTATTTATAAGCAACAATATAGAAAACACTAAAGAAATATATCTGCTAATAAATGCTATGAAAATATTTTTCTGGGGTGTTGGTATTGCCACTTTACTAGCTGGGATTATTGGTGTAAGTAATATTATGCTCATTATCGTAAAAGAACGTACCAAAGAAATTGGGATTAGAAAAGCTCTTGGAGCTGAACCCCTTTCCATAGTAGGTATGATTTTGCATGAGTCTATATTTGTTACTTCCGTGTCTGGTCTATTTGGATTGATATTTGGCCTTGCCCTTTTAGAAATTGTAGGACCTTATATAGAGTTAGATTTTATTAGAAACCCAAGTGTAAACTTCAGTATTGCAGTTTCCACATTGATATTATTAATAGCAGCCGGAGCAATTGCTGGTTTCTTTCCCGCTTGGAGAGGAGCAAGAATTAAACCGATAGATGCATTAAGAGACGAATAATATGTTTAATAGAGACAAATGGAATGAAGTCATTGAGTCCTTAACGTCTAATTTATTTAGAACGATACTGACTGCCTTTGGAGTATTCTGGGGTATTTTTATTCTTGTGATTTTACTGGCTGCAGGGAATGGCCTAGAGAATGGAGTCAAACAGATATTTGATGGGATTTCTTCTAATTCCATGTTTATGTGGTCTCAGACAGTTTCTAAATCCTACAATGGCTTACCAAAAGGACGTCGATATAATTTTGAACTTAATGATGTTGCAGAAATTAAGAGAGAAGTTAATGGTCTAAAGTATGTTTCTCCAAGAAATCAGCTTGGAGGTTTTGGCGGAGATAATAATGTTGTAAGGGGCCTTAAAAGTGGTGCGTTTAACGTTTATGGGGATTATCCAGATATCCAGTTTCAAGAGCCAATGAAAATCTTAAAAGGTAGATTTCTAAACCAGAATGATATCGAAAATAAACGTAAAGTAGCAGTCATCGGGGAAGGTGTTATTAAAGGGCTTTATGATTTTGACGAAGATCCAATAGGTACTTATGTGAAAGTACAAGGAGTGAACTTCATGGTCATAGGCGTCTATAAAAAAAGAGGTTTAGGAGGAGGTAATGCCGAGGAGGACCAAAAACAAATTTATGTTCCATTCACAGCCTATTCTCAAGCCTTTAATATGGGGCAAACAGTAGGTTGGATGGCTATCACCGCAGAGGATAATAACTCGATTACCAAACTAAAGTCTCAGGTGTTTGATATCATAAAAAGAAATCATAATATCGCTCCAGAGGATGATAGAGCCATTGGAAATTTTGACCTATTCGAACAATATTCAAAAGTTTCTGGACTTTTCATTGCGTTAAATGCTGTCGCCTATTTTGTAGGGATCCTTATTTTACTTTCAGGTGTTATAGGGATTAGTAATATAATGCTTATCGTGGTGAAAGAAAGAACAAATGAAATTGGAGTTAGACGAGCCCTAGGAGCAACCCCTTGGCAAATAAGAGGACAGGTTTTATTTGAATCTGTATTCTTAACAATTATTGCAGGTATGACGGGTATAATATTCGCAACTGGAGTGTTAGCAATTGTTAATGCACTCCTTCCCAAAGGTGCAGATATTCCGTTTGCCAACCCTAGTGTAGATTTAGTTACCGTCATTATAGCATTAAGTATACTCATCGTCTCAGGTCTTTTAGCTGGGTTTATTCCTGCTCAAAATGCAATACGCGTAAAACCTGTGGATGCCTTAAGAACCGAATAAAAAACAAACTTACCTAATAGTATTTAAACATGAAAAAAGTTGTCACCATTATTGTATTGCTAGTTATTGTAGCTCTTTTTGGAGGGTCTTTATATTACCTCTACCAAAAAAATCAAGAGAGTCCGGAAGTTTTTAAAACGGAAACTCCTACGACTCAAACCATTGTTAAAAAAACAATGGCTACGGGAACTCTTGTGCCAAGGGAAGAGGTTGATATCAAACCCAATATCTCTGGGGTTGTGGACAGACTCTTTGTAAAAGCTGGAGATAACGTGGAGGTTGGAGATATGATTGCTCAACTTAAAGTGGTTCCCAATATTACAAACCTGAACTCTGCAAAAAACCAAGTTAGACAGTCTAAAATCAATCTTGAAAACGAGAAAAAAGTTTTTAACAGGCAAAAAGAATTATATGAAAAGGGCGTCATCTCAGAAAATGATTTTGATCTTGCCAAGAATTCGTACGACAATTCATTGCAAACTGTAAAAGCAGCCGAGGAGAATCTTGAAATCATAAGTACAGGAACTACTCAGGATGCTGGAAATGCGGCTACTACAGAAATAAAGGCGAGAATATCTGGAATGGTCTTGGACGTACCTGTTGAAGTGGGAAACCAAGTTATTGAAGCCAACAACTTTAATGAAGGAACCACAATCGCTACTATTGCTAAAACAGATGATATGATCTTTCAAGGAAAAGTTGACGAATCTGAAGTAGGTAAAATAAAAGAAGGACTTCCTTTAGAAATTACTGTCGGAGCTATTGAAGATGAAACCTTCAATGCTATATTAGATTACATTTCCCCTAAAGGAACCGAAGAGAATGGTGCTGTTCAGTTTGATATCGAGGGTAGTTTAAAAGAGACTAAGGGGATTTTTATAAGAGCGGGGCTTAGTGCAAATGCTTCTATTATATTAGAACGATCTACAGATGTATTGGCGATAAGTGAATCTTTGGTGCAGTTTGAAAAAGAAACAAAAGAACCCTTTGTTGAGATCGAAGTTGGGAATCAGCAGTTTGAGAAAAAAATGGTAGAACTAGGACTAAGCGATGGAATAAATGTTGAAGTTATTTCTGGTGTTGAAGAAAGTGATAAAATAAAAGTATGGAATAGAGTTGAAGAACCTGTTGCTGGAAACCCTAGAAGAAGATAATTAAAGATGATGAAAATGAAACTTACCTTATCAATATTAAGCGTTATACTTTTAGGATGTTTTTCTGGTCTTAAAGCGCAAACCGATATACCTGCAAGTTGGACTCTTGAGGCTTGTGTAAAATATGCCATGGATAATAATATATCCATTAAGCAATCGATGCTCGCTCTAGAAACTGCAGACATCAGTAAAAGTGAAGCTATAGGAAACTACCTGCCTTCACTTAACGGGAATTCTAACAATACCTGGAACTCTGGTTTAACTCAGAATATAACCACAGGAGTGCTGGAGAGCCAAGTGACACGTAACTTTTCTGTAAATGTAACCTCAGGAATAACCATATTTGACGGTTTACGAAATTTAAGAGTATTCCAGAGAGCTAAACTAGAGCAGTTAGCAAGTCAGTATTCACTTCAATTGATGAAAGATGATATTGCTTTATTTGTCGCAAATGCTTATTTACAGATCCTCGTCAATAAACAGCAACTTGAAGTTTTGATAGAGCAGAATAATGTGACTCAAGAGCAAATTGAGCAAACACGAAAAACTGTAGAGATAGGGACTGCCCCTCAGGGAGACTTGTTAGAAATTGAAGCTATAAATGCAGACGAAGAACAGCAAATCATTGTCGCTGAAAATAATTTAAGAATCTCAAAAATCAGCTTAGCGCAAACACTACTTATAAAAAATTATAAAAATTTTGATATTGCAGATGAGGAGTATAATGTCCCTATCACAGATATTATGTCTAACACACCTGAAGAGATTATTGCAAAATCAAGGGAAGAGCGTTATGAAGTTAAAGTGGCAGAGCAAAATGTAGACTTAGCTATAAAAGATGTTCAAATAGCTAGATCCCAGCTTTACCCGTCATTAAGCGGTTTTATTAACTACAACACCAGGGAAACAGATAGAGAAAGAACAGTTCAAGCTGGTATAGATCCAAACAATCCCACCAGACAAATTGGAATTGTTGAGTCTACAGGAGGAGCTGTAGTCACTCCAAATTTTCAATTCGAAACGATAGGCCCAAGAGATTTTATAAACCAATTGTGGAGAAACGACGGTTTAACTTATGGTGTACAACTCGATATTCCCATTTTCAATGGTTTTGCAACAAGAAATTCTATTAAGAGGGCGGAAGTGAATACCAAACGTGCAGAATTTCAGTTGGAGCAAGCTGAGTTGGATTTGGAATCTAATGTATATCAAGCTTATGTTGATGCTCAGGGATCTGCTAAGGCCTATGAGGCAGCCTTAAAAGCTGTCGAGTCTCAGGAATTAGCTTTTGAATATGCTCAGCAACGCTTCGAAGTGGGTATATCTAACGCGTTTGAATTAAGTCAGTCTAAATTCAGATTAACCAACGCAGAGAACAGATTAATTAATTCTAAATACGACTATATCTTCAACCTAAAAGTCTTAGAATTGTTTTTTGGAATTCGAATTGTTGAATACTAAACCTTTATCTATTGAGTTTAATTCTTTGTATTGAAACCTCTACAACCAATTGTTCTATAAGCATTGGAAGAGATGGACAGCTGTTAGCCTTAAAGGAAATAAACAGTAAAAACTTTTCACATTCTGAACAGTTACATACATTTATCAAGGAGCTACTAAACTCCGAGGATATATCTATTAAAGAACTTAGTGCAGTTTCTATAAGTAAGGGTCCTGGTTCTTATACAGGTTTAAGGATAGGTGTTTCTGCAGCGAAAGGTTTAGCCTATGCCCTAAATATTCCTTTGATTTCTGTATCGACCTTGTTGTGTTTAGCAAAGCAGGTTAAAATCACTAAAGGACTTATTATCCCAATGCTAGATGCTAGAAGAATGGAAGTCTATTCTGAAATCTTTGATGCTAGTTTTGAAAGTAAGCGAGAAATTAAGGCTGAAATATTGGAGGAAACCTCTTTTCAAATTGAATTAGAAGCTAGTGAAGTTCACTTTATAGGAACTGGAGTGGAAAAATTTCAAGAAATCTGCCATCATCCCAATGCCCTTTTTCACAAAGAAAAACTTCCATCTGCAAAGGAGCAATACCCCATAGCGAAACGGAAGTTTGATGATAATATTTTTGAGGATGTGGCTTATTTTGAGCCTTATTACCTCAAAGATTTTGTGAGTCTTTAATTTTCTATAAGTGTGTTGTAAAAGTAAATAAGTCTTTTGATTTCATTTTCTACTTCTACACTACTCCCTCTGAAGTTAAAGTCTTTAGATTTTATAAAGTCCTTCAAGTCAGATCTATACTTGGAATCAAAAGTCTCTAGTATTTTTCTTTTGTTTACTTCTAACTGTTTAAAGCTTTTATCATCTTCAGAGATGTAATATTCAACTTCATTTTCGAGCTTTGCAAGTTTAGCCTTTACATAAGAACTCACTGCTTTTTTTTCAGGTGTATAATTTTGATAATATTTTTTGTAGAGCTGAACTTGATTTTCATCTAAGGAAGTATTACCCAAGATGAATAAATATCCATTGTCTTTACCTCCTCTAAAAATTTTATCATTGAAAAACAATTTAATGCGATCTCCGTTTAAAACATATTCAAAATTGGTAGATCTTTTTAGAACGGATACTTGATTTTTATTTGTAATAAAGTTAATTTCAACTTGATCTTTGAATATATTATATCTAATCAAAGCTTCAAATTCTTGATCCTTATTAGTATCTATAACTAAACCAGATTTAAACTCGTCATCTAAATATATTGAACCATCAACATTATCTAAATCTACAACCCCTCTCTCTGTATTTATGGTGTTGTATATATCAAAACTTCTCAAGTCGTTTGATTCAAAATTACCTCCCACTTGAGCAAGAACAGAAACAGTAGAAAGACTTGAAACTAAAAAGGTAATCATAAATAATTTTTTCATAATACTTTATTTTTACTAAATATACCAAAAATTATTCCGCTTTCTTATTCATATCGTATAAATGTACATCGCGTTGAGGAAATGGGAATGAAACTCCTGCATCTTCAAGTTCTGTTTTTAGCTTTTCGATCGTATCAAAGTGCAAACCCCAGTAATCGGCTTGATTAGCCCAGAATCGCAAAGACAGATCAACAGAGTTATCTCCTAAACCTCCTACAAGAACGACGGGAGCAGGATCTTTTAAAACGCGCTCATCAGAATTGACAATATTTAATAAGACTTCTCTAGATTTTTTAATATCGCTATCGTAAGAGATTCCAACGGTCATGTTATTCCTCCGAGTAGGCTCATAAGAATAGTTGGTCACTTTATTATTACTCAATTGACCGTTAGGAATAATAACACGCTGATTGTTAGTGGTTGTTAGTATAGTATAAAAAATGCTGATATCGGTAACTGTACCTGATTCACCTTGTGCTTCTATAAAATCACCAACTCTATAAGGTTTTAAAACTATGATCAATACTCCTCCCGCAAAGTTAGAAAGCGATCCTTGTAGAGCAAGACCAATAGCCAAAGCTGCTGCTGCCAATATCGCTGCAAACGAAGTGGTTTCTACCCCAAGTTTAGTAATGATGACAATAAACAAAAGGATATTGAGAACTACGCCCAAGATACTTAAGGAAAAACCTCTTACACCTGGGTCTACCTCGCGTTTTTCCATTATTTTTCTTAAACGCCCTATAATCAATTTGATAACCCATAACCCAAGAATCAGGATGACCAAAGCGGCGATTATACTAGGCAAGTAAGACAGAATCTTGTCTAAAAAATAGTTGGCGTATTCGCCCACACTGTCAATTGAAATGTTTTCCATAGTTTATAATTCTTTGCTAATATCAAATATATTAATTAATTGTTGAACCATTTTTAACCTCTCCCGATGGATCTGGATTCACGAAGGTTAATTTTCCAGAAGAATCTTCTGTCATTAAAATCATCCCTTCGCTTAAAGTGCCTTTTAGTGTAATAGGTTTAAGGTTGACAACGACACTTACTCTACGACCAATGAGCTCTTCTGGCTTATAATGCTCTGCAATTCCAGAAACTATAGTTCGTTGATCTAAACCTGTATCTACTGTTAGCACCATCAGTTTTTTGGTCTTTGCCTTTTTCTCAGCTGTTAATATAGTTCCTACTCGCAGATCAAGTTTGGAGAAATCTTCAAAGGTGGCTACTTTTTTTTGAGGTTCTAGTTCAGACCCTTCTTTTTCGTTTGCTATTTTGGAAGCTTCAAGTTTATCCACTTGCTTTTGCATCTCCTCATCTTCAATTTTACTAAAGAGAAATTCAGCTGTATTGATGTAATGATTAGTAGGGAGTAATTCATCTAGCTTAGAAATATCATTCCAAAGTAATGGATCAGAAAAGTCTTCAAAATTGAGCATGGTTTTCAATTTTAAAGCGGTAAAAGGTAAAAAGGGCTCGCTTAAGACCGCTAAAGCACTTGCAACTTGCAAAGCCACATACATAATAGTAGATGTGCGTTCTGGGTCTGTCTTTTGGAGTTTCCAAGGCTCTTCATCGGCTAGATATTTGTTACCAAGACGAGCCAGATTCATCATAATCCCTTGGGCTTCCCTAAAGCGATACTTCTCAATAGAAGCTGCAATTTGTGAAGGAAATGTTTTAATATCCTCAAATACTTTGAGATCAGTTTCGCTAAAGTCAGAGGCTTTTGGCACTACTCCTTCATAATACTTATGCGTTAGAACCGCCACTCTATTGATAAAGTTCCCGTAAATGGCAACTAGCTCACTATTGTTTCGGGTTTGGAAATCCTTCCAGGTAAAATCATTATCCTTGGTTTCAGGAGCATTTGCTGTAAGCACATACCTCAACACGTCTTCTTTACCTGGGAAATCTTTTAAATAGTCGTGCAACCAAACTGCCCAATTTTTAGATGTGGATAGTTTACGGCCTTCTAGATTCAAAAATTCATTGGCAGGAACATTATCCGGTAAGATGTAGCTGCCTTCTGCTTTCAGCATCACAGGGAAAATAATACAATGAAACACAATATTATCCTTGCCTATAAAATGAACAAGCTTAGTGTCCTTATCCTTCCAATAAGGCTCCCAATCTTTGCCTTCCCGTTCTGCCCATTCTTTGGTAGAAGAAATATAGCCAATTGGAGCATCGAACCAAACATAAAGGACTTTACCTTCACCTCCTTTTACAGGAACTGGTATACCCCAATCTAAATCTCGAGTAACTGC
>Ga0136582_1000560_pt1 | contig 10606 bp, 9 predicted proteins | sample AntDeeMetagen293_FD_104787 | JGI IMG/M metagenome (GOLD analysis project Ga0136582, IMG submission 104787) | Saline lake microbial communities from Deep lake, Antarctica - Metagenome #293 | ecosystem: Environmental > Aquatic > Non-marine Saline and Alkaline > Saline | place: Antarctica: Deep lake...
AGAAAAAAGAGCAGCTGATAACCTAGAAGAGCTAGGAGTAGATCTGAAAGTTCCCGATGAAGAGTTCCCTCGTATCAGCTTTGAAAAAGCACGTGAAATCCTTAAAGAAGAATATGACTATGAACCAGAGGAAGACGACGATCTGGACACCAAAGGAGAAAAACTACTCGGAGAACATTTCGAGGAACAGGGACATCCTGCTTTCTTCGTAATCGGCTATCCTGGAGAGAAGTTTTACTACATGGAAGCAAGAGATGGCGACAAATACCAGTCACGAAGGTTCGATCTTATCTACAAAGGTCTTGAGCTTGCATCAGGAGGACAAAGAGAACATGATATGGACAAACTGATGGCTGCGATCGAAGAGGAAGGTATCGATCCTGAAGACATTTCGTTCTATCTAGAATCGTTTAAATTCGGTATGCCCCCACACGGCGGATACGGGCTCGGATTAGACAGATTGGTAAGACAGGTGGGTGACCTTGACAACGTAAAGGAAGGGATCTTGTTCCCACGAGATCCGGACAGGCTAACCCCTTAGCCTAACTTTTTTCTTTTCATATAAGCGTCTGACCCTCTAAATAGGTCTAATAGATTAAACAGAAATAGGCAAAATATATCAAGTAATACATTTTTCTAATATTTGGCTCTAAGAAACTGATTTGTATTACAATAACTACTTCTATAATACAATAATTGTATATATGGCACAATAGCAGTGTTTCGTATTACAATTTGGAGCTCCCAGTCTTTTTATTCTAACCTCTTTAAAATAGTGGTATGGCTGAAGCCGTTCAAGAACAAGGAAATGATGACGAAGTAATTTCAGAACCGGAAGCTGGAGAAGTTGAGCCGAAAAATCTAGATGGCTCAACGAAGATTAACAAAGTCACATTCAAAGGATTCAAATCTTTCAACAGAAAAACAGCTATACCTTTATATGAAGGATTAACCGCTGTTGTAGGAGAAAACGGCAACGGAAAATCCAACTTGCTCGATGGAATAAGCTTTGTTTTCGGAAGAAGAAGCAGCAAGATACGTGCCGAAAAGATGACCCAGCTAATATTCAACGGCGGAGAAAGCGGATCGCCAGCAGATTATGCAAAAGTCACTATCTATCTTGATAACTCAGATGGCTTATTCGATGATTTTCTTGAAGAAGACGAAGAGGTAGAAGAGATAACTGTTGGGCGGAAGATAACACAAGCTGGAAGCTCAATGTATAAGTTCCAGGGAACCAACTGCAAAAAAAGCAAGATAGACGAAATTAAGAAGAGAGCTAACGTGGATCCAGACGGCTATCACTTTGTAAGACAGGGTAAGGTAACTGAGATCGTAGAACAGAGCGATGTAGCGCGCCGTAAAGTTGTTGATGAACTTTCTGGAGTAGCCAAATTCGATGAGAAAAAAGATGAAGCAGAAGAAGAACTGGAAGAAGTTGAAGACAAACTACAGGAACAGGAAATACTACTTGATGAAAAAAGACAGCACCTGAAAAAGCTCAAAGAAGAAAAAGAGCTTGCAATCCAGTACAGAGAACTAGAAGACAGAAAAGAAAAACTTCAACAATCCATACTTGAAGTCAGAAAGAGAGCGGTCTCAAACCAGCTTGCAAATATTAATACTGACACGTCTGAAAAGCGGGAGAGAATAGACGAGCTTGAAACCAAGCTAGAACAGATCGATACACAGATCGAGGACAAACAAGACCGAATAGAGGAAATAGAAGAACAGATGGGTGGAAACAATGACATCCAGCACCTTGAAAACCGGATAGAAAAGAAAAAAGGAGAAGTAGAGAACAAAAGAGACAAGATGGAGGATCTTGAAGAGACAATCCAGGAACTCCAGAAGATGAAGTCTCGGAAAAATACAGGTTCAAGAGCTGTTGATGCTGTTCTTTCGATGAACAACGATAGAATAATCGGCGCTTTTCAGGACCTTATTTCGACTGAAAGTCGTTTTGCAGTCGCAATTGAGACTGCTGCCGGCGGCCACATGAACGATGTAGTAGTTGAAGACAAAGACACAGCTGTAAACGCAATTAATTACCTTAAAAGAGAAAGTATAGGCCGTGCAAGAATGTTGCCTCTGGACAAAATTTCTGTACGCGATAAGTCCGCAAAATCAAGGATGGCGAAAAAGAAAAAAGGTGTTATCGGTTATGCCGATGAAATAGTTAATTTTGACAACGATTATTCGAGAGCTGTTAAACACGTCTTTTCAGATACACTTGTAGCGGAAGATCTAGATTCTGTAAAAAGCATTAACGGCATCCGTGTTGTCACTTTAGATGGTGACGTTATGAGCCGTGGAGGTGCAATGTCCGGTGGAAAGAAAAAATCAAGAAGAGGTAAAAAAAGTAAGAATCTTTCACAATCGCTTGACCCGGACAAAAAGAAAAAGCAGAAAAAAGAAGTACAAAAAGAAATCAAAGACCTTCAGAAAGATATCGCTGAGCTCAAACAGATGAAGGAAAGAAAGGAAGATGAACAGGAAACCGATGATGAGCTGAGAAACGAGAAAAAACAGATTCGGAAAGACCTGAAAGATCTGAGACCGGAACGTCAGGAGCTTTATTCCGAACAGCAGAGACTTGAGACCAAGATAGATGATGTTGGAAGCAAGAAAGCTCGCCTGAAAGCCGAGTTAGACAATATTCAGGAAGATCTCTCAGAATACGACTTTGATGAAGATGAGTTACAGGGGCTTGATAGCTCTCCAGAGGATCTAAAGAGGAAAAAGAAGAAGATATTGAGAAAGCAAAACTCGATGGGTCCTGTAAACATGAGGGCTATCGACGAGTACAAGAAAAAGAAAGAAAAGTTCGATGAGTTCCAACAACAGGTCTCTCAGATAAGACAGGAAAAGCTGAAGATAGAAGACATGATAGAAAGCATAGAGGAAAAACGCAGAGAATGTTTCATGGAAACTCTAAAACAGCTTCAAAAGAGTTTCAAAGAGTTTTTCACACAACTGTTTGACGGCGGAACCGCAGAGCTTGTACTTGAAGACAATGATATCGACAAAGGCCTCAAGATCCGTGCAGCTCCTCCAAAGAAAGACCCTCACATTATCCAGGCACTTTCAGGAGGAGAAAAAACAATGACAGCAATAGCATTTGTTTTTGCAATTCTGGAGTATGAAGAAAGTCCTTTCTACATCATGGATGAGATAGATGCCGCACTAGATAAGAAGAACTCAAAAAAGCTATCAGACCTGCTAAAAGACTATGCAGATGGCAACCAGTTTATAGTGATCTCACACAACGAAATCACGGTAAGACACGCAGAAAGAGCATATGGAGTATCAATGCGCAACGGCGTCTCTCAAATGAGAAGCATAGAACTAGAGGTCTAGAACCCCAGTTGTTAAATACTGGGAAGCCTAATTTCTGGGTGTACGGGGACTATAAGAGGGAGAAGTTTTTGAGATGAGCAAATAATGGATAATTACGAAATAGATAATTTAGCCGAGATGCCTTGGGAAGAGACATTAGAGTTTCTAACCGCAGATATGGATCCGGAAAATATTGATATCTGTATTCTAACAGAGCGCTACCAAGAATATATTGAAGACCTTGAAGAGTTTGATCTAGAGGTGCCTGCAAGAGCTATACGTCTATGTGCTGCTCTTTTGAGAATAAAGACTCTAGCACTTGCCGGAGAACCAATAAACGAAGAAGAGGTGGAAGACCCTATGGAATTTGAAGGCGAAGCCATGATGGAAGAGGACTTCGTAGAAGACGACGAACCCGATCTGAAAGTAGGGCCAGATCTCGAGATTCCTGTGAAGGCCAAGCCAAGGAGACGAATAAGTCTTGATGAACTGACTGCTGCTCTTGAAGACGCTATGGAAGTTAAACAGAAGCGTGAACAAAGGCAACAACTCCGTGAGCAGATGGATGATCCGGTTGAGATAGACGAGAAAAGTCTGGAAGAAAAGGTCAACTCACTTTTTTCAAAAGTCACAGATCTAGTTAAAGGAAGCAGCGATAAAATACCGTTCAATAAATTAGTTGAACAAGGCGGCAATGAGGAGAAAATTGAGAAGTTCCTTCATGTGCTACATCTGGAAAACGAACAGAAGGTCGAATGCATACAAAAAGAATGGCTGGGCCACCTAGAGGTCAAACCCAAAAAGGAACCCGAACAGGTCGCAAACTGATTAAAAGTAAACTTATCAAGGTTTTATCATGGAAGCTAAAAAATCCAGGCTTGAGGCCGCATTGTTTCTCGCAGAGGATCCTGTTGACAACAAAGAGATCGCAGACATCCTAGATTTAGGTTCAATGGGTTATGTGGATATGCTTATCGAAGAGTATCAAGACGAGCTAGAACAAGATAACAGAGGTCTTGAGCTTGTTAAAACCCCTGACGGGTATGAACTCAAGGTAAAGAACCACCATCTTGAACATGTTTCACATCTCGCACCTCATCAGGATCTGAACGAAGGTCAGTTAAGAACGCTTTCTCTTATAGCTTACAATGCACCTGTAGAACAGACAGATATAATTGATATTAGAGGTAACAGAGCCTATCAACACGTCAAAGAGATGGTTAAAAGAGGATTTCTTTCAAAGGAAAAAGACGGCAGAACAGCTATTTTAGATATTACAGATCACTTTCTCGATTACTTTGATCTTGAAAACGTCGAAGAGCTCAAAAAGAGGTTTGAAAGCGATGAATCCGATCAAAACGATCAGCAGGAAGTTGACATGTTCCAGTAATAGAAAAGAAGAGAAATCCAGTCATTTTTGTCTCTGATCGATAGCCTCTTTTCTTAGGTGATTGTATAATATCAAGTTCTATTTCGAAGACGTCTGAAATCCTTATCTTTGTCATTTAAAACATCTTAATCTGCCTTGGTTTGAGTTCTTAATTGATCTACTATAGTTTGAGTTTTTCGAACAGCCAAGTGTTGTTTTAATAATTCAGTTTTCAATTCTGTTCTATGGAGCTTACAAGCCTTGATCTTTCGCTTTTGATGGATGAGTTTAAACAGCTGGAAGAAGGACACGTCCAGAAAGTATATCAGCGAAAACATGAACTAACAGTAGAGGTCTATGTAGGCGGAGAAGGCAAAAAACGACTTATAATTGGACCTAACCACCTTTTCTTATCTAAATACAAGCGAGATAATCCAACACGACCTCCAGGTTTTGCAATGGAGCTAAGAAAACATCTGGGAAGGATTGATGAGGTAACTCAGAGAGGTTTTGACAGAATTCTGGAGCTAAAAAGCGGTGATGTAAAACTGGTTTGTGAGGTATTCGGTAAAGGTAACTTCATACTAGTCAAGGAAGGAAAGATTATCGGAGCACTTCGCCAGGAAGACTGGGCAGATAGAACAATCGCTGTCGGCGAACAATACGTATACCCTGAACCTGCTCCAGATCCACGAGAAATGGAAAACTATATCGAATCTTTCGGAGAAGGAGAACTTGTACGCCAGATTGCATCGAAGCTAAGCCTTGGAGGTACATACGCCGAGGAGATCTGTGAAAGACTTGGAATACAGAAAGACAAAGATCTGGAAGAACTAACCGAAGACGAAATTAAAGATGTTAACAAAGAAATCGAAAGCTTTCTAGATCAGGAAATTCAGCCAAGAATATACAAGAAGGAAGAAGAACTCAAAAGAGCAGTGCCTTTCCCTCTTGAGACTTACTCAGAATATGATGAAGAAGAGTTTGAGAGTTTTTCGGAAAGCCTAGATGAGTTTTTCTACAGAAGAGAGAAAAGAAAAGAAGAACGCCAGAAAAACAAGGCATATCAGGAAAGAAAGGAAGGTCTTGAAAGACAGCTAGAACAACAAGAGCGAAAGATAGAAGGTCTGAAAAGAGCTTCAGAAGAAAACCGGGAAAAAGCCGAGTTGATTTATACCAAGTACGGAACACTTAACGATATTCAGAACCTTGTAGAAAACGCCATAGAAGAACACGGCTGGAAAAAGACGAGAGATAAACTAAAAGAAGCTGAGACCGAGGCCTCAGACATGGTTAAAGGTCTGAACGAACAGGAAGAGTTTTTCACAGTTGAAATCAATGGAATGAGCATCAAACTCGAACCGGATGAAGATCTAGAAGCAATTGCATCCGGATACTACGATAAAGCCAAAGCCTCTGAATCAAAGATTGAAAACGCCAAGAAGGCAAAAAAACACACCGAAAAAGAATTTGAACAGCTCAAAGAAGAGGAAATCGATCTTGAAGAAGTTATGGAAGACAAAAGCCAAAAGAGAGAAAAAGAATGGTTTGAGAAGTACAGATGGTTCCATTCTTCCGAAGACTTCCTTGTACTGATAGGTCGTGATGTACAGACCAACGACATGTTGGTAAACAAACACATGGAATCGAACGATCTATATTTCCATGCTGACTTCGATGGCGCTCCAAGTGTTGTAATCAAAGACGGCCAAGATGCAAGTGAAGAGACAAAACAGCAGGCTGCAAAAGCATCTATCAGCTTTGCAAAGACCTGGAAAGCCGGCATAGGATCTGATAACGTCTACTATGTCACACCGGATCAGGTATCTCAGGAGCCAGAATCAGGAGAATATCTGCCTAAAGGCGCCTTTATCATAAGAGGCGACAGAAACTATATCCGAAACGTAAAGATCGAAGTAGCAATCGGACCATACGAAATAGAAGAAGATGTATACGTCCCGATGGCAGGTCCTGTCGAAGCTATCGAACAAAACTGTCCTGGATTTATAGAAATTGAACCAGGAAGAACCAAAAAATCTGATATCGCAAAGGAGATACGCTCGTATTTCAAAGAACAAGACTTTGATCTCGACCTAGACTATATTGTGAGATCATTGCCTCCAGGAGAATCCAGAATAAAAAGTAAGAACTAAGAGAGATCAGTTTTGATCCTCTCTGGCTTTTTCTACCTCTTGTTCTAGACCTAATCCTTCTACAAAGTCCTGGTAACCTTTTCTAATTGTTACCTCGGTTACACCGATAGTATCAGCTATTCTTTTCTGTGAACGTTTCTCGTCTTCAACCAATGATGCAATATATAGTGCAGCTGCTACTACACCTTCCGGACTTCTACCCGAAATAAGATCTTTTTCACGGGCTTGTTCAATTATATTTAGGGCTCGAGCCTGGGTATGACCTGAAAAATCTAGTTTGGAACCAAATCTTGGAATAAAATCTTCTGGTCTAGCCGGGATAATCCTAAGATCGAGTTCTCTTGCGACGTATCTATAATTTTTACCCAGTTCTCTCTTATCGATATCAGAAGCTTCAGCCACCTCTCTAAGTGTTCTAGGAACCCTCTGATCTCTTGCAACTAAAAGCACAAGCGAAGCCACAATCTTTTCGATCTTTCTACCTTTTACCGTCTCTTGTCCTATAGCTTTATCGTAAAGTCTAGCAGATTCTTCGTGCACCGATTTTGGCAAGTTAAGATCGTCAACCAGTTTCTGAAGCTCAGAAAGTGCAAATCTTAGATTACGTGATCTGGATTCGGCAATCCGTCTATCCCAGCGTCTGATTCTATGGTACTGTCCTCTCTTTCTCGGAGCTACCTCCGAAAGACTTCCGCCATGACCTATCTGTGTTGAAATACCTCTATCATGTTTAGTATAGGTTAAAGGAGAGCCTGTACGCTTTCTTTTCTCACGCTCCTCGGCTGTAAAAGCTCTTGGTTCGGCAGATTCTTCTACCATATCCTCTTCAATTACAGTCCCGCATTTCTGACAAATTAATTCAGCTGTCTCAGAGTCTTGACGAATGTTTTCAGAGCTACAAACCGGACATTCCAACTGGTTTTGGCCTCCCGAATCCTCGTTTTTCTGTCTTTCAATACTTTTAGTTTCAGCCATCATTTGTTCATACACCTCATTTTATTTTCCACCCTACAAGTGGATTCTTTCAGCACCTTACACACACCAAAATAGAAATATTCCTTAACCCCACTCGCAGCCCGGAGAAAGGATAGCTGAAACCTTAAATAACTACGGGGATCCTACACAATTTTGACCTATTTGAAAACTTTCACAATCTAAAACAACTAACAATATAGAAATACTACAGTGTAGAAGTCCTGGCACTACAGTGCAGTTATAAACAGACCTGTTAGGAATGCAAGACCGGTCGCAACGAAAAACGCTAGTACCCACCCTGCAACAGTATATCCAATTTTTTTGCCATCAATATTTGACTTGCCTTCAACCAAACCCGAACCAATCACGGCAGCTATAACAGCTTCATTAAACGATATTGGTATTCCAAAGTAAATCCCAATTTGTGCAAGTATTGCTGCTGTACCGAGTGCTGCAATAGATCTTCGTGGGCCAATATTCGAATAATCAAATGATATTGCACGTATAATTCTCGGTGAGTAAAGCCATGTACCTATCAAGATTGAAAGACCTCCCATAAACAGTAGAGATATAGTTGAGTATCCAAGAGTGCCTAGAGGACCAACTGCAAGACCTACAGCTGATGCTCCAGCAGAATAAGAAACATAACAGCCTAAAGCCAAAAGTACTATCCTGATTTTTTTCTGGGAGCTCTCTTTCGATACATATTTTCTAAGTATTTTTGAGATACCATATCCCAGCGCTACAGCCAAGAAAGGAATTAAAACCCAATAGCCTATTATTCTACCAACCGATCCCCAGAGAACACTGTTGCCGAAACCTAGAGCACTGCCGATAACCGCACCTATAACAGTAAATGCAGTAGGCATAGGATAGTCTCCCATAACACTGATTATAACAAGTGCTGCAGCAATCAAAAGTATTGAACCAGCTTGGATAATTTGCATCTCGCCCTGCATTATACCAGAACCAACAGTTTCTGCAACATTACCTCCTTGAAGTAGAGCTCCTAGTAATGCAAACACACCTGCCAGAAAAGCCGATCTAAGAACATTAGCAGATCGCGCACTGTTAACAGGGCCAAAAGCTGACGCAACGGTAGAAGCTCCTATTGAAATACCCATAAAAATCGATGCAACTAGCGCCAGAATTGTTAGAATTTCACTCATTTATTATCCTGCCCAAAATTATCTTTTAAGTTCTCTCTGGCTTCTTCTTCAAGCACAGATACATCCATTTCGAATTCGCCGTCTTTTTTATGCCCCATATCAACTGAGAAATCCTCTGTATCAAGATAGTAAGGATTGAATCTCAGAGCAAACCACGAATAAACCGCTGATTCTATCTTACGTAAAAACTTTGCAATATTCGAGTAGAAAGGTTTAGCTACATCTTCAGACGCTTCAATTACCTCTTTTTCCGGAATCTCTTTTTTGGCTGCCTTCTTTCCGGCTTCAGCCACTTTTCCTGATGCTTTTTTGAGATCTTTTGCTACACCTTCACTTTCCTCTTCAAGCTTTCTTTCAGCTACTACCGCCTCTTTGACTGTCTTTTTCTTAATATCTCTTTCCGATTCTTCAATTTTGGGTCGCCAGCTATCAAATCTTTCGGCAGATTCTTTCTCTACAGATTTTTCCATAGCTTCTCCGACTTCTTCTCCAAACTCACTGATCTCTTTCCAGTTACCTTTTTTCCTTATTCCGGCATTGGTTTCTTCAACGTCGTTTTTATCTTTAGATTCTTTATCTGACATTAGGTAAGGCTCTATGTTTTCAAGGAGTCGAATCACATAAAAAGTATTAAGGTAGATCTGACTGTTCTAAGGTCTTTTTTATAGAATTAGATACTTCCTCAATTGATTTTGATGCATCAATTACCACAATTTTTTCATCCAATTTACTTTCGAGCTCTCTGTATTTCAAAACTACCTTCTGTTGGAAATCTAGCTCTTCAAACACATTTCCATCCTTACCACGGTCTTCAACTCTGGCCATTCCCTCTTCGGCCGATACATCCATTAAAAGAGTTAAATCAGGTTTTATAGCCTGTTTGTTTAATTCTTTGACCCATTTATAATCGGCTCCTAGAACCGGTTGATAAACAAGAGATGAATGATAATAACGATCACATACCACGGTTTCTCCTTTTTCTAGACGCGGTATAATATCTTCCTCTAGATGAACCATTCGGTCGGCGGCAAATCCTAAGGCAATACTCTCGGGAGAATACTCATCAGATGATATCATTTCATCTACTTTCTTGCCTATAGACTCGTTTGTTGGCTCAAAACTCCAGTGAGCACCTAGATGTTTTGTCAGCTTCTTTGATTGTGTGGTGGTCCCGGCTCCGTCAGCACCTTCAATTACAATAAAAGTTCCCGGATATTTGTTTTCCTTCACAGTTGATTTGAGCGGTTGGAACTGTTTTTAATCTGCCGCCGTGTTTTTAACTTTGAACTCCCAAATAGTAGATATGTTCAAGGAAGGTCAACTCAAAAGCCTCGGTATTGCAACATCGCTAATAATACTAAATATAGCTTTGATGTGGGTTTTTGCGTTCACTCCGCTTTCAACAATCAATAATTTGCTGTTTGGCACATTCTTTTTCCTTGGAGTCATAGTCTATGGAGCTATGCTTACAGGAGGTCTATGGTTGGCGAAAAAAGGAATAAGAGCCCAAGACAACAAATTGGCAATCGGAGGTACAGCTCTTATACAGATAGCTTATGGTCTTTTCGGAGCAGGAATACTTTCAATGGTGCTTGCACCAT
>Ga0136582_1000566_pt1 | contig 10546 bp, 9 predicted proteins | sample AntDeeMetagen293_FD_104787 | JGI IMG/M metagenome (GOLD analysis project Ga0136582, IMG submission 104787) | Saline lake microbial communities from Deep lake, Antarctica - Metagenome #293 | ecosystem: Environmental > Aquatic > Non-marine Saline and Alkaline > Saline | place: Antarctica: Deep lake...
CCGGTCGAACCCCGCCACCTACACGGGTGTGTTCGACCACATCCGCGACGCGTTCGCCCAGACGAAACTCGCCCAACAGCGCGGCTACGAGAAGGGGCGCTTCTCGTTCAACGTGAAGGGCGGCCGCTGTGAGGAGTGTGGCGGGCAAGGGACCGTCAAAATCGAGATGAACTTCCTCTCGGACGTCCACGTGCCGTGTGAGGAGTGTGACGGCGCGCGCTACAACGACGAAACCCTCGACGTAGAGTTCAAGGGCAAGACCATCGCGGACGTGCTCGACATGGACGTGGCTGAGGCCTACGACTTCTTCGAGGCCAACCCACAGCTCAAGCGACGGCTCAAACTGCTGAAGGACGTGGGACTGGACTACATGCGACTCGGCCAGCCGTCGACGACGCTCTCCGGCGGGGAAGCCCAGCGCGTGAAGCTCGCGGAGGAACTCGGCAAGAAACAGACCGGCGACACGCTCTACCTGCTGGACGAGCCGACGACTGGTCTCCACAAGGAGGACGAGCGCAAACTCATCGAGGTGCTCCAGCGACTCACTGACAACGGCAACACCGTCGTCGTCGTCGAGCACGAACTCGATCTCGTGAAGAACGCCGACAACGTCCTCGACCTCGGCCCCGAAGGCGGTGAGAAGGGCGGCCACATCGTCGCCAGCGGCACCCCTGAGGCGGTCGCGGACGTCGAGGACTCCCATACGGGGCGCTACCTGCGTGACCACCTGCCGGATATCGAGATGGAGGGGCCGCGTGCGGACCGGCGCAAGCCTGCAGAGGACGAAGCGCCCGAGGAGGCGGCTGCCCCCGCGGCCAACGACGAATGAGCCCCGACCTCTCCCGTCGGACGCTGCTCGCGGCAGCCGGGACAGCAACGCTCGGCGGTCTCGCGGGCTGTACCACCGACGAGGTCAATCGGCTCAACCCACTCTGGGACGCGCCCATCACGATGAAACTGATCGCCGCCAGCGGCGACGAGACTGACGTGACCTGCACCATCGCGGCCGATGCAGTCTCCGACCTGCCCGAACTCCAGGAGCCACTCGAGAGGCTTGCAGACGCCGAGGACGGCCAGCGCGTCGTGAAGGGCCTGACGACAGAGACTGGACAGGAGATATCCAACATGCTGACCCGTCAGTGCGGCGAGGACGTGGGTGGCCTCTACAACTACGAGGGCGCATGGTACCTGCTCGGACTCACGTTTAAAGCCCAGGAGGACCATCAAGACCACCACGACCAGCAGAGTGAAAACGGCGGTACGGCCACTGAGACAGCGACCGACACCGCGACCGACGGCAACTGATACTGGCGCTACCTTTTCGGTCGGTGAGACCCTCCTTCCGGCTATGACCACGGTGTACGCCGCCTACGAGGATGCACTGCTCGCCGTCGACGATGCCACCGGCGAGCCGAGCGCGCGGCTCTCCCTCGACGGCTACCGGCCGGAGTGCGTGCTCGCCGACGAGGGTCGGCTCTTCGTCGGCACGTTCGACTCCGGCCTGCTTCGTTCGACGGCCGGCGGCGAGAGTTGGGAACGCCTCGATGGTGTCGAGGAGGACGCCGTGATGTCCATCGCCGTCGCGCCCGACGACCCCCAGACGCTCTATGCGGGGACGGAGCCGAGTGCGGTCTACCGGAGTCAGGACGGCGGCCAGAGTTGGAAACGCCTCAAGGGGCTCACTGACGTCCCCTCAGCAGATCGCTGGTCGTTCCCGCCGCGCCCGCACACCCACCACGTTCGCTGGCTCGAACCCGCACCCGGTGACCCTGAACTACTCTACGTCGGTATCGAGGCGGGAGCGCTCGTGCGGGGGTATCTCGACGGCTCAGCCGACGGCGACGACATCGTCACTTGGGGGGACCGCGTCGAGCGCTCCCGCGTAGACACCCACACAATCACCACTCACCCTGACCGTCCCGGCCACGCCTGGGTTGCTGCGGGCGACGGCTACGCCGAGACCGACGACTGGGGCGATAGCTGGGGCCACCCGAAGGCCGGCCTGAACCACACCTACTGCTGGAGCGTCGCCGTCGATGCTGCCGACCCGGAGTGCGTGCTCATCTCCTCGGCCTCGGGCGCTGGCAGTGCCCACCGCGCGCCGGGCGAGGCGTACCTGTACCGCAAACAGGGGGACCGCTGGGAGCGCCTCGAGACCGACCTCCCGACGGGTGAGGGAGCGCTCCGCGCTGTTCTCCAGCGAGGCGAGGTAGGTGGCGTCTTCTGGGCGGGGAACAACCATGGCCTCTACCGAACCACGGATGGCGGTGACAGCTGGCAGGCACTCCAAATCGACTGGCCAGACCGTTTCACGGATCAGACCTGCCGCGGGCTCGCGGTCGTCGCCTGACCCAAAGTTCAACTACCAAAGCGGGGCCAGTCACCCCGTGCGATAGCGAGTGGGGCAGGCCGCACTGGGGCGTTGTCCGACGCACCGGCCTGCCAAGGGGAGCGCGTCGGCTGTCAGCTATCGACCACGAGACATATGTCTCCCGCCTCGGTAGGGGTGGGTATGTACGACTTCGCCGTTGTCGGCGTCGGGCCCGCGGGCGCTCGGGTCGCCCGCCGTGCTGCTGAAGCCGGCTACAACGTGGTCGCCTTCGAGCAGGGGACCGTCGGCACGCCGCTGGCCTGTTCGGGCCACGTCTCGCTCGACATCTGGGAGTTCACGCCCGAGGGCGCTCGCGAGGCGCTGCTCCAGAACGAGGTGTACGGTGCTCGCTTCCACACTGATGGCCCGGGGAGTCGCGCCTACCCCTTCTACAAGGATGAACCGGTCTCGAACGTCATCGACCGGGAGCAACTGGATCGGATTCTCGCGGATGCAGCCCGGGACGCCGGGGCCGAAGTCCACGAACACCACACCGTCACGGGCGTTGAGGAGGGGTCTGACAGCGTCGAGCTCACGGTTTCGCCGGACGACGGCGATAGCTTCTCCGTCGAAGCGAAGATGGTCGCCGGCTGTGACGGCCCCGTCTCGCGGGTCCGTCGAGCGGTCGACCTCCCCGAACCCGACGAGAAACTTCACGGCGTGCTCGGGTTCGATCCGGAGCCAGACCACCAGGATTTCGTCGACGTTCACCTGACGGTGCCGAGTTTCTTCGCGTGGCGCATCCCACGTGGCGAGGCCGGCGTCGAGTACGGACTTGCGGCACGCCCGGGCGCCGACCGTGACGTGCGCGCCCGCTTCGACGAACTCACCGAGGCCTATGACGCAGAAATCGACCGGTTCTGTTCTGGTGCTATCCCCGTGGGCCCAGCGGATTCAGTCACTTCCCACCGCGTCTTCCTCGTCGGCGATGCCGCCTCACAGACCAAGCCGTTCACCGGTGGCGGAATCCTCTACGGGATGCGCTCAGCGGATAACGCGATCCGGACGATTGAACCGGAGGACCCAGCGACGCTCTCGGCGTACGAACGGGCGTGGCGCGAGGAACTCGGCCGAGAGATCGAACTCGGCCACTGGCTCCGACGGGCCTACTCGCTCCCGAAACCGGTTCAGAAACTCGGCCTGCGTGTGACCGCTGGGGAGATCGGCGTCCACATGGATCAGCCGACCTCGCTGTTCTCTCGCGAGCACCTGCGGAGCTACCTCCCCTAACGGGGTTCGGGCGGCTCCTCGATGTTCCCGACGGTCGTGGACGAGAAGTTGAGTAGCGGCGCTCCTCACTCGCTTCGACTTCCTGCCCACGTTGGCTCCCCTTATGGAGCATTTCGAGTAGTTCACCGAGGGCCGTGAAGAGATGTGCACCCGAGATGGGTAAAAAAATCCATCCGCGTAATAAACCGTGTTTGGTGGGCCATCTCACAAGGCGGCATGTGACTGTGCGAGGGAGAACGAGTTCGGGAGCTGAGGTGCTACCGGGTCCGATCAGTAATCCGGTGCGTCGTCTTCGACTTCGCGTTTGAATGACTCGCGGCGGGATTTGGCGTCGCGGCCGGTCGCCGCTTTCAGGAAGTCGTTTTTGTTGTCGACGGCCTCACCGGCGGCCTCGAGCTGGTCTGGATCGAGCTCAGTGGGGTCGCGCTCCTCGAAGTGGACCGCGAGCTTGTCCTTCTTTCCGGAGTATTCGACGGCGCCGGCCACGATGCGCTCGAACACAGGATTGTCGGGCTCGTCGACGACGTAGAGGTCACTCCCGTTGTACGCTTCCGTATCGCTGATTTCGCCGAAGTACTCCTCAACGGTCGTCTTCATGTCCGGGATGCGCTCCTCCAGTGTCTCCCCTCGTCGCATCTTGTACTCCTTCATGCGCCTGCTTTGGCGAGGGTGCCGTTTACCTGTTGTGGGTCCGCTCGGCTACTCGCTCTTCTGCCGTTCGGTGATGTAGCCCTTACGGCACTCGGGGCAGATGTCGCCCGCCCGCATCGAGGAGTTCCCGACATCGCGGGTCAAGCCACACTCCGGGCAGTAGTACTCCAACCCGGCCTCGCGGCTCGACTGCTCTAGGTTGATGGTTGGCTCGGGGCTCGACCGGCCACTGCTTGGCTGGTCAGTCTCGTCGGCTTGGGACTGCTCGGGCTCAGTCGGCGGTGACTCGGTGCTACTGGTGCTCGCATCGGCACCGTTCTGATCGTTTTCGGGCTGGTCCGGCGTGATACCGCCACCGAACTCGACGTCGGTCGGCTCGTCATCCGGTGCCTCGGCGTCGTCCCCTTCGTCTTCGCCGGGCGCTTGCGGCCACGGCATATGCCCCTCGTCGGTGGTTTCCTCGCTATCTGCTTCCTCGGTCACCGGCTCCTCAGCCGTCGTGTCGCGCACGTCTGCGCCGTGGGAGGGCTCCGGTTCGGGTTCGGGCTCAACTGTTCCCCCACCCATGATTTCGGCATCCTCGGACTCCACCGCAGTCGGCTGCTCGCTCGAGGACTGCGTCGTGGAGGTCTGCTCCTGCGTGGGCTCTGGCTCCGGTTCGGGCTCCGGCTCAGTGGTCGTGGGCTCTGGCTCCGGTTCGGGCTCCGGCTCAGTGGTCGTGGGCTCTGGCTCTGTGGTCCTTGGTTCCGGGTCGTCGGACTCCTCACCCATGATGATGGCGTCCTCGTCTGTGGATGACCGTGGTTCGGCGCCAGATTTGTCTCGGCCGGGGACCTCCTCGGGGTGGGCCTGCTCGTCCCACTGTCCGCGCCCTTTCTCGGGCGGGCTCTCGTCGTCGAGGATAACGGCGTCCTCGTGGGCGCTGTCTGCTTCCTCTTCGTCTTCCGCAGGAGCGCGCTCAGCTGGGTGGACCGGCGTCTCGTCCGCATCCTCCGCATCTGCATCGGAATCGCTTTCCGCGCCACCCTCGTCGGCCGTCGCCCTCTCGTTCTGGTGCAGTTCCTCGTCCTTCTCGGCGGTCTCGATGATTTCGGCGACGCCGCGGTCGATATCCTCGTCTTCGTCGACAGCCGGCTCTGGCTCAGCCTCCGATTCTGCGTCGGTTTCATTAGCCGGGCCGCCAAGTTCGAGTTCGTCGGCGCTCCACTGGCCGGCGGCGTCCGCCGTCGACGACTCCCCGGACAGTGTCCCGGTCGGCTCCTCAGACCCGAAGCCGTCTGGCTCGCCCATTCCGACACCGGCTTCGGTATCGGGCGCGGGAGAGTCGCCAGTCACGGACTCCCGGAGCTGGTCGATGGATTTGATCTCCTTGTTCTCACTGACGACCTGCGTCTCACCGCAGCGTCGGCAGGTTTTGACCTCCCTGACGCTGACGACGACCTCGTTCCCTTCTTCGTTCCGTTCACGCTCGGTTTCGGGTTCCCCGAAATCGTGCCCGAGCAGACACCTGAGTCCCATTACCACAGATAGACGACCCGGAGCCTAAAAATACCCCGTTACCGCCGCCCAAGCCCGGGATGGCGCCGGGGGGTTCGAGAAACGGGTTGGCCGCCGATAGAAGTAAACCCCTCGCCGCCTCACCAACGGCCATGGCTATCCGCCCCGAGCATCGAGATCGGGACGACGTGGAGTTCGGTGTCCTCTCCGCGCTCGCAGACCGCGCCGACGAGGGAATGACCGTCCTCGAACTCCGTGCAGCTGTCGACGCCGATATCGACCGCCTCGAAGCCGCACTCAGCGACTTGAAGCAGGCCCGGCTCATCGAGGTCGAACGAAACGACGACCGAACCGTGCTCTACCCCGCTGACGAGGTTGTTCTCGGCCCCGACGACGTCACCGACGAGGAACCGAGCCTCCTCGACGTGATTCGCCGGCGCTTGGGCTTCTGAGCCGTTCCGGACCGGCGGCGTTTTTCCTGTCCGGCCAGTATCTCCAGCTATGACTCTGGTAGGCGGGAGCCACGCGGACCACGGCGCGACGTTCAGCGAGCGGGGCGGCCGTGAGGTGGTCGAGGAGTACGGCCGCGCTGATCGAGCGGTCCGGGCCGTTCGCAACGGTGTCGGCGTCATCGAGATGGGCTACGGCGTCGTCGTCATCACTGGCGACGACCGTGTCGAGTTCGTCGATAACGCAGTCACAAACAATGTTCCGAGCGAGAACGGGGCGGGCTGCTACGCACTGTTGCTCGACCCGCAGGGGGGCATCGAGACGGAGCTGTTCATCTACAACGCCGGGGAGCGCCTGCTGCTGTTCACGCCCCCCGATCGCGCCGAGGAACTGGTCGAGGACTGGTCTGGCAAAGTGTTCATTCAGGACGTCGACATCCGTGAGGCGACGACCGATTTCGGCGTCTTCGGCGTTCACGGCCCCCAAGCGACCGAGAAAGTCGCGTCTGTTCTCCACAAGGCTGGCGCTCCTGCCGGCGCGTACTCGTTCGTCCGCGGTTCGATGGGCGACGCTGGCGTCTCAGTGATCGCCGGCGACGCCCCGACTGGTGAGGAGAGCTACGAGATCGTCTGCGCTGCTGCGGACGCCGGAGAAGTGTGGATGACGCTGCTCTCCCGCGGCAACGGTGCGTTCCCGTTCGGCTATCGCACCTACGAGACGCTTACGCTGGAGGCCGGCACGCCGCTGTTCGACACCGAACTCCGCGGAGAGATTCCGAACGTCGTCGGCCTCCGTGCGGCGCTGGACTTTGAGAAAGGCTGTTACGTCGGGCAAGAGGTCGTCTCACGGGTCGAAAACGTTGGGCAGCCCAGCCGCCGCCTCGTCGGCATCCAACTGGGCGACGGCGACGTGACAGCTGACGACCCGCTTCCTGATGGCGGTGCGGCGGTGTTCGCCGGCGACGCTGCCGTGGGCGAAGTAACTCGGGCGTGCTGGAGTCCGACCCTTGAGGCCCCGATTGCGTTGGCACTGGTCGGCTGGGACACCGACGATATCTCGGCGGTCCGTGTCGATGGAACGGAACGCCCCGCCGAACGGGTCGACCTCCCCTTCGTCGAGGGGAGTGAACAGTCCGGGCGCCTGCCGCGGTACTGAATCGCTGCTGCCCACCTGTTTTCCCTGCCGACCGTCTATAGGTGTCATGCGCAGACGCGAGACGCTCCGATTTCTTGGTGGCAGCCTCGCTGCCACGTCTCTGTCAGGCGTCGTTGGCGCCCACCCAACCCCATCCGGGACGGACGACGACGCGACGCCGGCGCCCACCCGGACCGACGCTGGCTACGGGCCACTCGGGAACGTCGAGGTCGCGGGAGCGACGGAGGCAGTGACCAGCGACGATGGCACTCTCGCCTTCATTGCAGCGACTGACGGCTACGCGATTGTCGATATTTCCACGCCGTCCCAGCCGACTGTCCTGGCGGAGCGCCGTGCCCTGCTCGCCGACCGCGAGGACGGCCCGCTCTCGCAGATTCACGACGTGAAACAGAACGGTAATACGCTGCTTGTAGTCGGTCCCGCTAACGGCCCCAGCGGGGAGTCTCTCTCGGGGGCGCTCCTCGTCGACGTGAGCGACCCCGAATCCCCCACACACCGCGGCTTCTACGAAACTGACTACCCGATTCATAACGGTGACCTCGTCGACGGCCGCGCTTACCTCACCGCCAACGGTTCCGAGGACGTTCGCCTCGAAATTATCGATGTGACGGCCGAACCCACTCGGCTCGGAAGCTGGGCGCTCACCGACCACGAACCGGGCTGGGAAGCGCTTCCCCGTCTGCTCCGGGTCGTTCACGACGTGTGGGTACAGAACGGAACGGCCTACCTCGCCCACTGGGACGCCGGTGTCTGGATCCTTGACGTCCGCGACCCGGCGTCGCCGACCGTGCTCGGCCATATCGGCGACCGCAGCCCAGAGCAGGTGGTGGCCGACGCCGATGGCCGGTCCCAGAGCGAGCAGATTTCGCTTCCCGGCAACGCCCACGTCGCCGTCGTCGACGATAGCAGCGACCTCCTCGCGCTCGGGCGCGAAGCATGGGCCACGCCGGGCGCGCCGCCGGGAACGACCACGGCAGAACCCGACGGCGGTCCGGGCGGCATCGACCTCTACGACGTGTCCGACCCTGCAGCACCGGTGTTGCTCTCGACCATCGAACCGCCCGCCACCGTCGACGCCACCCTCAGCGGCTCGTGGACAACCGCTCACAACTGCGAACTCCGCGATGACGTGCTCTACAGTTCGTGGTACCGCGGCGGCGTCAAACGCCACGACGTGTCGGACCCCGCGAACCCCGTGGAACTGACCTGGTGGGCCGACCCCCCCCACGCGGAGTTCTGGACCGCACGAGTCGGCGTCCCGGGCGAGACGTTCGTGGCCTCCTCCCGAGGGACTGAGACGAGTTCGCCCGGGCTCTACGTCTTCCCCGACGAACCGGGAACGACCACGTGGGGGTTCGAAGACCGGGTGGGTGAGACGCCGACAGTAACAGAGCGCCAGCCAACCACGCCGACAGAGACCCCAACGCCGGTGCCGACGACGGAGCCTGAGCCGACGACAGCCACTGAGTCCCCCGGATTCGGCGTCCTCGCGGCGCTCGCCGCCCTCGGAACAGGCACACTGGTGTGGCGGCGAGACGATGGGGAGTAGCGAGCCTCCGGAACGACCGTGACACAGTTTCCTTCGTTCTCCACAGAACTGGTGAAACCGCAAGCTACCAGTGGCTGGCCCACCAAGACGGCGTAATGAGCGAAATGAGCCTCAAAGAGCGCGTCGAGGAGTGGATGGTGGGCCAGATGCCCATCATTCGGATGCACGGCGGTCGGAGTATGGTCCGGGAGGCCGACCCCGAGACCGGCACCGTCAGCGTCGAACTCGGCGGCTCCTGTGCCGGCTGTGGCATCAGTGACCTGACCGCCCAGAACATCAAGCGCGACCTGATTCAGGACTTCGAGGAGGTCGACGAGGTCCACGTGATCGTCCCCTCCACGGGCGAACAGGGCGAGGCCACCGTTGAGGGCGGCCGCGGCGGTGAAATCCAGTACGGCACCGAACACCCGAACCACTTCTGAGCGCCGACGATGACTGACGATTCGACGACCGTCACTGTCTCCTGCCGTGACGATTAGAGCGCGTTCACGAGGCTGGCGGCGACCTGCCGCGCACGGTCCGCGAGTTCTTCTGAGAGGAGTCCAGCCTCGACAGCCTCGTCGAGTTCGTCGTCGTCGACGCGCTTGACCCCTCCGTCGGGGTAGCGAATGACATCCACCTCAAGGTCGACGTAGCGCGCCGCGTCCGGAAATATCTCGACTGGCGTGCAGATGTTGACGTAGGTGCCTTTGTGCTTGCCGTCGGCGTCACGGTAGACCGTCGGGTACCACCAGCGCCCCTCTCGGAACTTGGTGAGGGCCGTGTCACCTGATTCCCGGGGGACGCCGAGTGCATCGTACGTGCCGCCTGGGGACATTTTCCGCTCGACGGCGACGGTGCCATCTATGTCGTACTCCACGACCTCACCCCTGCCGAGGACGATGCGCTGGCCCGCCGGCTTCCCGTGGTCGATGCGGAGTTGGTCACCTTTCCGTGGCCCGAACTGCTCCGTGACCGTGCCAAAGGGGAACTCCTCACTCCCTGAAAGGTGGTCGCCACAGAGCGCCTCAGCGAAATCCACGCCTGCGCTGGCGGCGCTGCTGCCGGCTTTCACTCGGTGATGGCCGACCATCGTCGCCCTCACGTCGCGGCGGATTTCGTCGAGGGCGAACCGGGACTCCCGACCGAACCAGACCCAGGCACCTGCGCTCGGCGTTGCGACAGTTCGGACCGGCTCGATGTCGGTTCCGAGAGCTGAATCGAGCTTCTCCGCCCGTTCGGTGACTCGTTCCAGCGCCCCACTGAGTGCATCCATGCCAGCCTCGCGCGCGTCGCGGCGCCACTCCAGCCCCCAGCCGTCCGGTGGGTCAAGCGGGAGGAGGTCAGTCATCCCGGCGAGTTCCCGGCCCGCCACGTCGTCGCGCCCTTCGACGCGAATACCGCTGCTGCCACGGGTCAGGGTTGCCAGTCCCGCACTCACGGAGAATCCGGGACCGGTGTCGAGGACTGGTCGGTTGGTGTCCCATGGAACGGCTGGGTCAGTCACCTGCACGCGGACGGCGTCGCCCTCGTCGATTTGGCCGTCGACGCGATAGAACGAGAGGAACCCCTCCACGCCACCGAGGTCGACGACAGCGCCCTCGCTCAGTGTGTCGACGACCCGACCGTCGAACACCGCATCCTCCGGCGCCGGGTCCGCCCAC
>Ga0136582_1000617_pt1 | contig 9979 bp, 8 predicted proteins | sample AntDeeMetagen293_FD_104787 | JGI IMG/M metagenome (GOLD analysis project Ga0136582, IMG submission 104787) | Saline lake microbial communities from Deep lake, Antarctica - Metagenome #293 | ecosystem: Environmental > Aquatic > Non-marine Saline and Alkaline > Saline | place: Antarctica: Deep lake...
AGAGACGGTACCGGCCGGGACCGTAGAGGCCGGCGAACCGCGCAACGGTGCTCTCGAACGGAGCAGTATGGACGAGTGCTTCAGCCTTTGCGATGACGCCTGCTTTCGGACTCTTGGGGCTGACTGGCGTCGATTCGTCGACCCAGCCGCCCTCGTGGTCACCGTACACTCCTGTACTCGACGTGAACAGAACCCGCTCGGGGGGGTGGTCGCGGTCCTGATACGCCGAGATGACGCTGCGCAGACCGTCGATGTAGAGCGCACGGGCCTGCTTGACGCTCCCCCGGCCAGCGGAAGCGGCGAAGACAAGCGCGTCCGCGTCTGGGAGCCGATCGACGGCTTCTGAGTCCGTCAGGTCGGCCACTACTGCCTCGATACCGTCTGCTCTGCGTTCGGCGGCGCTCGCTTCGGAGCGGACAACGCCGACGGCATCGTGGCCGGCGTCCTCGAGTTTGCTCGCGAGTTCCTGTCCGACGTAGCCACAGCCAAGAATGACGACACGCATCAGCGGCGGCTGCCGATGAACTGTTGAATTCGGGCAAATTCCGTGAGCGTCGTCGGCAGCCGGCCCTCGATGGCCTGCTGGACCTCTTTCCCGTCGAGGTCAGTCTTTGTCTCGCGGGCGATGGTGTCCACGTCGAGGACTGCGGTCGTCATCCCCATCAGGAGGTGGTCTCGCGCCTCCCAGGCGATATCCTCGGCCGAGGGGGCACCGTCGCTCAGTGCCAGAATCTCTGCGGCCTCCTCGAGGGTGAGTGGCGGGGTCTTGCCGTCGCCGATCGCGACGACGGATGGCCGGTCCAGACCCGTTCCCTCCACGACGGTGTCCACACCGAGATCGGCGACGACGGCAGCGAGTTCCTCGAAGTACGCCGCCAGGAGCGCGTCGGGCGTCAGGTCGCCGGGAGTCTCGACAGCGTCGTATAACATGACTGAAGCTGGGGCAGGCGCGGCAAAAACGGTTGTTACTCCGTCTCGCGGGCCACGCAGTCCTCGTCTCCGTTCACACCCGGGCAGGGCCACCCCGGTGACTGCTCGGTCCGACTGCCGTCCACGTCCCCGACGCCGGGTGGCCCCGGCGGAACGGCGGCGACGACAGTCGTTCCCGTCTCGAAGCTCACCCGTTCACTCTGCCCCAGCCGTTCTGCCTTCCCGTCACCGTCCACATCGAGGCGGACGATCGAGCCATCTCGGACGTATCGCACGACTGCGCCACCGCCGTCGGGGCTTCCACCGGGCGCACGGAGCGCGAAGCGCTGGTACTCCCCACGAACGGTGACACTCCAGGCGTTTACTGTCGCGATCCAGCTGTACGGTGGGGGCGCAAGCGGGAGGCCAGCCGGGAGACGGGACGCCCCGGTGAGTTTCTTGGCGGCTCGCGCTGTTCCGTTGGCCAACGCGGCTTCGGTCGCTTTCTGGACACGTTCGCGACCGTACTGGCGGACGGCGGATGCAGTCTGGTTCGTCGTCTGTGCCGGGACGCTGGTGTGGCGTTCAGCTGTCTGTTTTCTGAGGTGGACCCGGATACGGACGCCGGCGTCGCTGGCTGTTCCAGCGTCGACGCCGCGGCGCTCGAGGCCCTGGACGAACGGGTCGGCGTAGCTCCCGTTGCTCATGGCGAGACCACGATGGCCGACGCCACCCCAGTGACCGTGGAGGTCACGAACGACTGCCCGGCAGACTCCCACCGAGACCCCAGGTTCGCGACTGGCGACATCGCAGAGTGACTGCTCAAGACGGCTCACCGAGCGACCGACGGCCTGGGCCAATTCATCACGGTTCGCAACGAGTGCGGCTCGTCGGTTCGAGGCGGTCCCACCAGAACCGGCTTCGTCGGCTACCGCCTGGTCCGCGGCGACGAGCGTTCCAGCCGCGGTTTCGAGTGTGACCCGGTTCTCGTCGAAGATCGCTCCGGTGACCTCACTGGCCGCTTCGCCGTATGGTGCCGCGAACCAGTTCGTGGTCTCGATCGCGAGGGGGTGGACGGTCTCCTCGGCCGGGACGGTTCGAACGTGGTCGGCGTCGACAGCGGCCGTCGTCAGATAGACGGGGGAGGCATCGGGAATCACTCGGAGCGCCTCTGACTCCCCACGCTGTGTCGGACCCGCTGACGCAGTCGGCTCCCCACTGGCACCAGACCCGATGCTCGTGAGTGTTGCCAACCGACGCGCACTCATGTCTTTGATACCGTCGAGATATGCGTTGTTTCGGCTTTCTGCAGCGGTTGCACGACGATCGAGTGCAGCGATTACCCGGTCGAGGTAGGCGGCCCTGACGGAAACACGGGCGCGGTCGGCCACACCGTGGTAGCGTTCCGGCGCGTTGAGGAGGGCCGAACGACGGTCACGAAGCCGTTCAGCCAGTTTGGCGGCTGGGTTCGCTTCACCCGCGGCGACGCGCTGGCGGGAAACGGTGACCGTGATGTTCGCCACGCGTTGACGCAGCTGTCGGAGGTCACTCGACACCCACGGACCCAGCGTCCCAGGTCGCGGCGCGGTGGTTGTCGCATTCTGCGTCAGCAGTCCCTTATGACCGGTAGCCACGCGGGCGGCGATTGAGTCGAGGCCGCCGTTCACCGTGAAGAGTTTGTGGGCGACTCGGTCGGTGCCTCCGACAAGGTTCGGACCATCGAATGCGCCGCCCTGTCGGAATGTTGGAGTTGTGGGCCTGTCCGGGGCGTTGTCCGCAGGGGCGTACGCAGCGCTGACCGTCACCGCGACCAGGTGTTCGTTGCGCCACTGGACGTGGGTGGTCTTGGTCTCACTCCCACAGGTCCAGACTCGAGTCGTCGTATGATACACCGCGACCTTGCGATAGATCCGAGACGTTGCGTTCCCCGCAACCGGCTCAAACCGGTCAGTGGCCGCTTCGTCGGCCGCAGAGACGACCGTGCGATTGCTCGTGCGTTCTTCATGCAGCGTCCAGTTTTCTCCCGGCTTTTTTGCGATTGGCTCGGCCAGGAGTGTCGTTTCGACGACCTGAGTTTCGAGCCGCCCGGTCACCCGGTAGCTCCCAGCAGTCTCTGCGACAAGATCCGTCCCGATACCGAGATACGCCTCGTCGGCGACGGCCCTGGGCGATGCGGAAATCGGGGGACCGTCGGGCATCTCCGGCTCGAATCGTCCCTGGGCCTGCTCGCCATCGTCCACGGCGTTGGGGCGGAGGACTGCGTTGGCGAAATCTGCAGCATCCCCATTTCGGGGCTGGAGTACGTCTGTGACACCGACGCGGACTGTTGCCACCTCGAGTGCACGTGCGCCAGCGGGGTCGTGGCGACCGAAAACTGCTCGTTGCTGGGCGAGGAGCGCAGCGTTCGTCGAGAGCGCAACGTGGCGGTTTCCGAGCACGTTTTCGATGGGTGCGCCACCGTAGCGAGCGTACGCCCGGGCCGTCGTGACGGGATAGAGGCGGGCGGTCATCGACCGTCCGAGTCCCGGCCCTTCGAGCGCGCCGCGGTTCAGCCGCCGCTCGTAGCGCGTCGCCCGCTCGTGGAGCACGAGCACCGGCGTCGCTACTGTGAGCGTGAGGTTCAACCGCCGTTTCGCGACGGCCCGGTCTCCCCGGTGGGCTCGGACCGTGAGATTCTGGACCGTCACCATCATCGACTCGCCGCCATCGACCGGCGTTACCTGAATATCCCGTTTCGCGCTACGAAGGCTCTCTGCGTCGTCGATTGGTGGAAGCGAGACAGTGGTTTTCCCTACTTTCGTCTCTCGTCCAACGGTACCGAGTGCAGCGCGGACACCGATGGCGAGACGGACCCGGAGCGCGTCGACAAAGGGCTGTGAGTCGTTGAGCACCCGCCCAGTCGGGGTGTCAGCGGGTTCGGTAACCGGGTTGCGTGCAGCCTCGCGCGACGCATCGTGAATGGCGTCCCGCAGCACCGGACGCACGTCTTGGCTGGTAGCGTCCACCGAGTCAGCAACACGCTGGTCGACTGCTGGGGCTGCCTGTTGGGCGACACCAGTCGCGTAGACGGAGGCGCTCACGAGCAGCAGCACACCGACGAGTGCGAATGGGATTCGGCCGCGTTGGTCTGCAGCGAGACTCATGTCGACCACGTCCGGACGCCGATTGTGACCTCGCTGAGTCGGAGCGACTCGGCTGCTGCTGTGGGCGAGTCGAACTCCTCGCGGAGGTCCGAGGCAACGCGATCCGCCATCGCATCCGTGAGCTGGGTGTTCGCGGTCGCTGTATCCCCGCGTTCGACGGCGTCGCGTGTCTCGACGGTGTATCGGTCACTCGCACGCGCGTACCGGTGCTCAATGAGCCGGTCGACTGGCGAACCGCCGGCCAACGCCAACCGCCCCTTCTCAGGGGGGAACAGACCGTCGACCAATACCCCAGCAACTGCGTTACCGAGACCGTCGAACCCCTCCGTTTGTGCGACCGATTCGGGGTTCTCGACTGTGGAGACACCACTTGCGGCACGGACGGTTGCAGCGTGCACGTCAGCGGTGGCAGGTGGCGTGGGACCGACCGTCAGTTTCCGGCCGAGGTGGGCGCCGGGATACGGGCGGAATTCGACGACCACCTGCGCACGCGCTGGCAGGCGTGTGCGAACCGTCTCCCGAATAGACGCCGTGAAGCCGTTGTTCGTTTTGGTCAGCGGATCGCCGCCGACGTGGACGGTTCTGACCGCCGCGGTGGCGAGCAGCGAGGCGAGGGTGCCGTGAGCGATTCGGTCGTACTCCGATCCGGCGGCGTCCGGCTCCCGATCAAGGGGTCGGAGCGTGTAGGAGAGTTCCGCGGTTTCGGCGGCCAGCGTTTCGGCAACTGCGTCAGCGCGGTCGTCTGTCGACTCCGCAGACGGTTGTGGGATGCTCGTGACGGTGACAGCGGCCGCACTGATGAGGAGGACGCAGAGGCAGGCGTCGAGCGCCGCGCTGGTCATCGCCAGACCACCACACGAAGCTGGCCGGAGTGCACTTCTCCCGGTCGGGTTCTGACTGCGGTTCGCCGTGTAGCCGTCTCGGCCGATCCGGGGCCGGGCGGTGTCGGCCCCGCGCTCCAGCTCCGACTCTCAGTCCGGAGCGAGATGTGGAGGCGGTAGCTGTTGGGGCCAGCAACTGTCGCGTCGTCGAGTTTCTCGGGGGCTGCAACGCCAGCAGTGACAACGGTATCCTGGACACGCTCGAGGGTGGGTTCGGCGACGTTCCTGTCAGGACCGGGGATGATGCCGGCGAACACCGTGGCGTAGAGCGAGAGCGCCATTCCGACGGTGGCGACGGCGACGAGCGCTGCCGGTGGCGACAGTTGGCCGCGGCTTGACTGGCCGTCCGCTGGCTTGGGCTCAGACGCCGACGAGGGTGACGCGGTAGCCATCCCAACTCACCCCCCGTACCTGAACGACTGTCGACGGTCGCCACTCCGAATCCGCGCTCCGGGCTGTGACGACGGCCTGCTTGAATGCTTGTGGACTCTCGAACACCTCACCTGGGTGGGCTCCGTTGAGCACCGCGCGGAGCGGGCTCTCGGGACCGACTGGTGTGACGGGTCCGAAGGCGAACCTCGCCCGCGAGATTCCCGCGTCGTTGCGCATCACCAGGCCGTGGGGGTCGATTTTGAGCTCGTTTGCACCGTGCTGGTGCGTTGCTGACGCGGGTGACTCACCCGCAGCAACCTCGTCGACGGTTCCGGCGACGCCCGATGCGTCGGGGGCTGGACGGGCCGGGAGCGAGGCCGTGACGGCGAAAAACGCCGCCGCAGCCACCGCGAGCCCGGCCACGAGCGCGGGACTCTCAGCGGGTAGTTCGAACACAGCGGTGTTGGTCCCGTTCCCCTACTTTAACTCTCGGCTCAGAGCACCGTTCCCGCGACAACGACGGCCGCCACGTACGCCCCGGTAGCTGTCGGGAGCGCGATACCGACGCGATACCCGAGAAGCGAGCGGTCTACACCGTGCTCAAGCGCTGTCGAGAGTCCAGTCAACACCCCGGCCATCGCAAGTACGTAGACACCCACCGCTCGTCCGAGTGCCGCCGTTTCGAAACCCACCGTGCCCGAACTGGCGGCCGCATTGACGCCAGCAGCGGCCACCGGGTCCGAGGACACCCCACCCACCATTGCCACGGTGACCCCGCCCACGAGCGGGCCGAACAGCACGGCGGTGTTGGCCAGTGTCCCGGTGACTGCGGCAAGTTTGCGTCGCCCATCAGCTCCGGCCTGCTGGAGCGCACGCAGATGGTCGCCGGCCGTGACGAGCACGTCGCCCGCTGGAGCACCTTCGGTCGCCGCGAGAGTGAACATCGTGCCGGCGTCGCGGGCGCGGTCGCTCGGGAGGTCTGATAGCACCCCGTACTCCCCGAAAAACGCACCTTCGACCGGGATTCCGAGGGTCTGAGTTCGCTCAGCAGCCGCTCCCAGCAACTCACCTGCGGGACCGGGCAGTTCCTCACTCACTTCGGTCAGTGCTCGCTCGACGGCGGTGCCGTCTGCGACACGGCGGCCGACCAACGCGAGGGCATCGGGGAGCCCGTCCTCAGTTTCGCGAACGCGCTCACGAATCGTCGTTCGCGGTTCGAAGGCGTGATACAGTGCAACACCGCCGCCGGTTCCCAGCGCTGCAATGGGTGTCGCCCAGGGGAGTATCGCACGACAGAGGACCGCTGCTGCCACAGCTGTTCCGATACCGAGCGCGACGGCCTCCTGACGTCGGTCGGGTACGTCGGGATGATCGCGTCCGACACGGGGCGGCGGGAACGCGACCGGCCGCTTGGTGAGTAGCCACGCCCCTGCGCCGAGCAGCCCAAGCGGGAGCAACAGATCATAGAGTAGAACCAGCTGGGCCATCCCCACCTGTAGCCCGGCGATTCTGGCCGCTGGAAGCACGCCGACGAGCGCCAGCGGGAGCAACACGCCGAACGCATACAACCCTGTCACAGGGCCACGGAGGTCGTCAGCGAACGAGGCAAGCCGGTGTTCGACGCTCGAACGGACGGTTTCGAGGGCTCGTTCACAGCCCCGAATCCGTTCGTCTGGGGGTGCAGCAGTCGCGTCGACAATCCGCGCACTCGCGCGTTCGAGGGCTGGCTCCCACGCACCCCACTCCTTAGCGAAGGAGCGGAGCCCAGACTCGGGGCCGGCACGTGCCCGCCGGACGTGGCCACCGAGCGCCGCCGCGAGCCGTCCATCGCCGGACCGCGACGCGAACCGTGCCGCCCGTTCGAGGCTCGGCTCGACTCGGAGTCTGAGCGTCAGCCGACCGAAGAGCGCTGGGCTCTCCCCAAGCGCCCGCGTTCGCACGAACTGGGCGGCAGCGATAGGCAGTTGACGGGCTGCGATTGGCGGAACAACACCGATGATGACGACGATGGGGAGTACCGAGATGCGTCTGGTGAGTCCGACCAGCAACAACCCCAAGACGCCGACGACAATCCCGAGCACGTTGCTCGCAGCGACGAGACGTGTCGCCTCCGGGGCATCAAGGAACCGACACGCAATTGTGAGCTCATCATCGACGACAGGTGCCCGGGGCCACAGCTCAGCCAGCGCGCGAAGAATCTGGTGCGCACCTCTCGGCCCGTGCTGACTGCTCACCACGATGTGCCACCCTGCTCACCGTGTGTTCGTTCAGCCTGGATTGCATCGGGGGCGACGACACCATCCGCAGCCACGTCGCGGAACCAGGTGGCACGCTTATCGACGACCGCCAGCGTGTCGCCATAGCTCTCCTGTGGCGTGGAGAGCCCGTCGAGTAGCTTGCTCTCGCCGCGGTCCAGCAGTCCCGTCGCTGTGAGTTCGCCATTGTCCAGTCCAAACAACGGACGAATTTCTGTTCCGCCGGCCGTCTCTCGAACTTCCTCAACGGCGACCGCCTGCCGCCCCGACCCGGTTCTGGCGGTCGTGAGCACGAAATCAGTGGCGCCGAAGGCAGCGTTGCTCACGCCGAGTTCGGCCATCCGCCCTCGGACTGCCTCGGCGCCTTTGCCGTGGACAGTCCCCAGCACGGCATCGCTGGCGGCACCGACCCGCATCGCTTCGTAGAGCGCTGGGGCTTCCTCACCGCGGACTTCGCCGACGACGAGCGAGCCCTCTCCCAGTCTGAGTGCCGTTCTGAGTGCCTCCGCTGGGGTCGTTTCCGCGGTGCCTTCTTCACGACCGACGTGGAGGTGCTGGACGTCCCGGCCCCCGTTCTGGAGCGACTGGACTGGCAGCTCCGGCGTGTCCTCGATGACGACTGTTCGGGTAGACGATGGCAGTGCCCAGAGGAGAGCCCCGAGCAGTGTGGTCTTCCCCGCACCGCGGGCACCAGCCACTAACCCGGCCGCGCCGCGTTGGACGGCCAACGAAAGGAGGGCGGCGACACGCGCTGTGAGGGAGTTCGCGATGACGAGTCGTGGGAGCGTCCACGCCTCATCACCGTGTCTGCGGAACGCGAAGGCGGTCCCGGGTGAGAGCGGCCGGGTGACGCCGGCGACACGGAGTTGCTCACCCTCCGAGGTTTCCAAGGTCGCATCGACAGTTGGTGTCGCCCGAGAGAATGCCCGTCCGCTCCGGCGGCGAATTCGCGAGGCGAGCGTGCCGACGCCCTCCGGTGTGAGTCGAACGTTCGTCGGAACCGGCTCGCCGTCGACGGTCACTCTGAGGGGATTCTCGTCTGCTGGCGCCGTGACGAACGCGTCAGTCACTCGCTCGTCGGCGAACAGGTCGTCGAGAACGCCGTTCCCGCGTGTGTGTTTCCGAAGAACGGCGGCGACCGCTTCCACAGCGTCGCCGGAACTGGCCACCCGGCGCACGGCCCGGTCCGGAGCAAGCTCACCAGTAGCTCCCTCCTCGGCCAACGACGCTGCCGCCGCCGCCAGTAGTTGGTACTCCTCGGAACTGAACGACGCTTCCACCGGTTCGAGGTGGTACTGGGGCGTCTCCGTCTTTGTCTCCGTCCCGTCGTCGACAACGTACTGGCGAGCGGTTCCGCCGGTCGGAAGCTCGTGACTGTCGAGTAGTCGCGCGTCTGCCGGCGGTTGTGGTTCGAGGCGGCACTGTGCAATCGTCGGACCGGTGTGGACACGGAGAGCGTTCTCGTCGTTCCCCATGCGAGCAGCGCCTTCAGCAAGCCCCGTTTCGGCCGCAAGCCGGCTCACGACACCGGAGCGGCCTGTAGCCTCCCGAGCCGCAGCGAGCGGGTCAGTCCGAGCGGTGGTCGCAAGCCTGGAATCGTGATGGTCGACCAGCGCCGCGAACCGCCCGGCAGCCAGCAGCAACGCGGTCGCGTCATCAGTGTAGTAGCGTTCGACCCCGGCCGAGCGGACGCGAACCGCGTCGGCGTCTCGCTCGGCCAGCGCGCAGATCGCCGTCCGTCGGCATGCTGGTGCGGCTGTGAGGGCTCCGTCATCGGGGCAGTCGTCGGCGTCGATCCGGAGTTCGACGCGGTCGTCGACGCCCGTCCCGGCTGGCTCCACGAAGGCGGGACGGCAGTCACACGGTGGGGCTGACTCACGCCGTGGGAGTAGTGACATGGTGGTGCTGGTCACGTCCCCGTATTTGAACGCTGGGGTGGCTCAGCCACGAACCGTGACGACGCGCGACCCATTCTGGCGGCGCAGGCCAGCGCGAGCCGGTGGGTCCCGACGGTGGAAAACGTCACTGGGCCGTCGGGTGTGGCCAGCGGTACCGACGGCAGCCGCCTGCTTTGCAGGTCGCCACCAGCGACTCGGTAGTCGATTGTACACTCGCGTGAACAGCGAACTGTGAACTGGTCGACACCGGCCGCGGTGAACGACCGTGCTGGCAGTGACACAGTGACCACGCGCCGAGCGCCGGCATCGGCTGCTTCATCTGTGAGCAACCTGCTGCCGGCGCGTTCGACCTGGTCGATAGTTCGCTCCATCGCCGCTGTTGTTCGGTCAGTTCGGACGGACTCGACCGCAGGGAGCGAAGCTGCCAAGAGGGCGGCAGCGAGGACTGTTGCGAGGACGACCCGGACTACCACTGGTCGCGAAGCCGTTCAGGGAGCGTCTGGTCTTGCGTATCAGCTGAC
>Ga0136582_1000624_pt1 | contig 9936 bp, 10 predicted proteins | sample AntDeeMetagen293_FD_104787 | JGI IMG/M metagenome (GOLD analysis project Ga0136582, IMG submission 104787) | Saline lake microbial communities from Deep lake, Antarctica - Metagenome #293 | ecosystem: Environmental > Aquatic > Non-marine Saline and Alkaline > Saline | place: Antarctica: Deep lake...
GAGGCTTGCATCAACGAGTTAAAAGTTCCTGTGTCTAACCAGGCGGTTCCTTTATCCAAAATACTAACATTCAATTTTCCCTTTTTCAGATAAGCGTTATTTACATCCGTAATTTCTAGTTCTCCTCTATGACTTGGAGTTATAGATTTAGCGATATCAACCACGTCATTATCGTAAAAATAAATCCCAGGTACCGCATAATTAGATTTTGGATGTTTAGGTTTTTCTTCTATAGACTTCACTTGGCCATTAGTATCAAAATCTACAACACCATAGCGTTCTGGATCGTGCACATGGTAAGCGTAGATAATCCCTCCATCTGGATTGGTATTGTCTTGAAGCAATTGATCCAAACCCGTTCCATAAAAAATATTATCGCCTAGTATCAATGCTACCTTGTCATTTCCTATAAAGTCTTCGGCAATGATAAAAGCCTCAGCGAGACCATTTGGATCGGCTTGCACAGCATATTCAAATTTGCATCCTAAAGAAGAACCGTCTCCCAATAGCTTTCTAAAAAGCGGCAAATCATTGGGTGTCGATATAATAAGGATCTCACGTATTCCTGCAGACATGAGCGTTGATAATGGATAGTATATCATCGGTTTGTCATAAATAGGCATGAGCTGCTTACTTACAGCGAGCGTTAAGGGGTGAAGTCGAGTTCCTGATCCTCCAGCTAATACAATTCCTTTCATAAGTTAAAGATTCAAAGTTTGGTTATACTTTTCAAGATACCACTGTACCGTTTTTTTTATACCACTTTCAAAGGTTTCATCTGCTCCCCATCCTAATTCGTTTTCAATTTTACTAGCATCAATAGCATATCGAAAATCGTGTCCAGGCCGGTCGGTAACATATTCAATTAAGTCCTTATGAGGTTTATTTTGAGGTTTTAATTCATCTAAAATTTCACAAATTTTGGTCGCAATATAGATGTTTTCGCGCTCATTCTTTCCTCCAATATTATAGGTTTCACCGAGTTTTCCTTCCTTTACAGCTATGTCTATACCTTTACAGTGGTCATCAACATAAAGCCAATCTCTTATGTTTTTTCCATCTCCATAAATAGGAATGGGTTGTTTCTGAATAGCCTTTCGAATAATGGTGGGAATCAACTTTTCATCATGTTGATGGGGTCCATAATTATTGGAACAATTGGTTGTGACTACGGGAAGACCATAGGTATGAAAATAACTTCTAGCAATCATATCCGAGGAAGCCTTGGAAGCGCTATACGGGCTATTCGGCGCATAAGGGGTGTCTTCTGTAAACAAGCTTCCATCATTTTCTAAAGTTCCGTAGACTTCATCTGTCGACACATGAAGAAATCTTGCCTTTTCAAATTCTTTTCTGAAATTGAATGGAGACTCCATCCACGACAAATAAGAGTGATGAAGAAGGTTGAAGGTCCCCGTTATATTGGTTCTGATAAAAGCATCTGGATTGGAAATTGAATTATCTACATGAGATTCTGCAGCAAAGTGGATTACTTTTTCAAACTTATATTTCTTAAATAAAGTCTCTAAAAGTGAGGTATCACAGATATCCCCTTCTACGAAGGTATAATTATCATAATTGGAAACCTTTATATTATTAAGGTCTCCAGCGTATGTCAATTTATCCAAATTAACAAAATGATATTTTTGCTTGGGCACCCAAAGATTCAAAAAATTAGATCCTATAAATCCCGCTCCTCCTGTAACTAGAATTGTTGTCATAGGTTCTTATTTTAAATTTTGAACAGCACCGTTTATAATTTGATCAAGAATTTTTTCAGTGATTAAATAGGTGGGTTTTACCCCTGCTGTTCCTAACCCCCCAGAAGCTAGTGTACTACCTGTTTCTAAAGGATTATCACTGGCGTAATAAGCATAGCGTAATTTTACTTCAGGTGAAATGTTCCCTCTTAGTCTGGCTGCCGCTTGGATAGCTTTTTGGTAATGCGCACCTTCCATTTCTAGGCCAATGACATTCCAAGTAGAGTCGTGGAAAAACTCCAATAAATCTCTATTTTGAAGTGAAGTCCCTAGCACAGTCACCATGGAACCATCGAAGACTCTCAAGCCTTGGCCTTCAAAGTCCGATTTGGTCAATTCATTATAGAATGGATAGTTATCTGCCGTCCCTTCAAATAAGTGAGCATCTGGAATCATTAAATCTCCTTTTCCACCTTCCAAAATCCCTGCCTTTCCCATAATAGAAATGGAATCCACATTCATATAGACTGGTTCTTCCTCGTCCTTATAAGGCTTCAGAAGCTCGTCCATAGTTTCGTAAGCTTGCTCTCCAAAAGCGTAATCCATAACAATGATGACCGGAGCTTCTTCTCTAGCATTAAGTTTTGTGTTGCCTTTATAATGACTCAGCTTTGCAAGATCAAAAATTTGGACATCGATATTTGTTCCGCTTTCATCATTCAAAACAATCATGCCTTCTTCTTTCGCCTTTTCAGTTACTGTATGTCTTAAAGTTTTATTTTTAGCATTACTTAATTCTTCATAGACCTGAAAAGTAGATTTTTCCTTGAGTAAGTCTTTTAAGGCCAATGGAGAAAAAAGCGTATTCATCACACTATGCATGTTAGCACTAACGATGTGTAACTTCCTATGGATTAAATCGTGCTTATGTAGCGTTTTTTTGATATTATTGGCCCAGACCTCTCCATGAATATGATGTCCCAAACGCTCCCTTACAATAGGACTGAAGGTGATAACTCGCTTGTCCCCATGAATAATTTCACGAATGGCAAGCTTCCCTAAACTATAGATAAGATGTAGGAATTTGTCAGGATTGTCTTTGGTAGCAAACCTATCGTAAACCTGAGTAATTTCTGCAAAAGTTCGTCCCAAAATATTAGCCGTATGCGTAATCGCAATCTCTCTTTCATGCTGGCTCAACTCCACTTCCTTTAAAACTGCTGCACTTAGTTTTTCCCAGTCTCTAGAGGTTTGTCCTACCTCGTTAATCACCACATTTCGCATGATTTTATGAGATTCTATGAACATAAAAGTAAGGTGGGTCAAGATATCATAAATCTCAGAGCGACCCCTGGTAATCTCGATATTCATCTGTTCCTCATCTATCCTATAGCAATTCCTACGTCTCTTAGGCGGAATAATGGCTTTAAAGTGGGAGTTAGAGTAGCCTTCATCACTAGTTAAGTTAATAAAACTACACTCTTCAATTCCTTCTGGAAGTCGTTCAATGATATATTGAAGACCACTTAATTCGACTTTAGACTCAGCGATTGTCCCATAAATCTCTGGTCGCAAAGTCAACAATGCTTCTCGCAAAGTTTCTCCAGAGACTCCCATTGGCTTATAAAACCCTCTAATAAAGAGGTGTCTCATTGTAATGTACATTCGCTCTATGGCATTTGTACTTTCTTGTGCTCTGTTTCTTCCTATATTAAAAAGTTCTGACATATCAATTTATTGTTTTATAAGCTGCTTATATAATTCGTCTGCTATTTTTCTATCGTTGGATAGCCGTGGTACTTTATTTTGTCCTCCGAGCTTTCCAATGGATTTCATATAATTTTGAAACCCGTCTTTTTGAACTTTAGTAATCACTAAAGTTTTCAATATATTGCCTTTTATAAGGTCATGATAATACGCGTTTTGTTGTTGAAGCAAATCATCCATCCTTTGTCTAAAAGCTTCCATGTTTATGGGTTCCTTTTGAAATTCAATCAACCATTCGTGATGAGGTAATCCTTCTTTTGGAGTAATTTGTGGAGCGACTGTGAATTCATTAATTTGAGCTTCAAATTCTTTTGAAGCTGTAATGATAGCTTGTTCTACTTCTTGAGCAATCACATGTTCCCCAAAGGCCGAAGTGTAATGCTTTATTCTTCCGGAGACCTTTAGTCGATAAGGTTGTGTATTGGTAAACATGACTGTGTCTCCGACATTATACCTCCATAAGCCTGCATTGGTAGAGATAATCATCACATAATTTACATCGACTTGCACGTCTCCTATAGTTAGTATTTCAGGAGTCTCCTCAAAGAACTCATCGGCCTTGATGAACTCGTAAAATATACCCGAGTTTAACTGAAGAAGCATCCCATTTGCTGTTTGAGAGTCTTGAAAAGCAAAGAACCCTTCAGAGGCAGGATAAAGTTCTATACTGTTAACAGAACCCCCTATTAGATTTTCAAATTTTGAACGGTAGGGTTCATAATTTACTCCTCCATAAATAAATAGCTTAAGGTTAGGAAAAAGTTCTGAAATGGACTTTCCAGTTTTATCTTTTAGTCTTTCAAAATAAATCTGTACCCAAGATGGAATACCACTGATGATGGTCATGTCTTGGTTGTAAGTTTCCTCTACGATTTTATTTATTTTTTTATCCCAATCTTCTATACAATTGGTTTCCCAACTTGGTAATCTGTTTTTCTGAAGATAATTGGGGACAAAATGAGCGACAATCCCAGAAAGTCTTCCAAAGTAAATTCCGTTTTTTTCGTTCAATTCTGGGCTACCTTGTAAAAAGATCATTTTACCATCTACAAAACTAGAGTTACCGGTTTCTGCGATATAAGATAATATAGCATTTCTAGCAGCACTGGTATGGGTTGGGATAGAATCCTTGGTTAAAGGTATGTATTTAGCCCCGCTTGTCGTTCCAGAGGTTTTTGCAAAGTATAGAGGCTTTCCTGGCCATAAAATATCTTCTTTGCCGTCGACGACTTGGTCTATATAAGGTTTTAATCCTTCATAATCTTGAATGGGTATGCGACCAAAAAAATCTTCGAAGGTTTCGATCTCATCGAATCGGTGATCTTTTCCAAATTTAGTTTTGCGACCTTCTTTTACCAGGCTTTTGAAAACTTTACGCTGAGTCTCTTCGGGTCGAGAAGACCAACTTTTAATTTGTAATGTAATGTATTTAGCAAATAATTTTGCTGCTATAGGTTTAAAGGACATAAGTTCTTATTCAAAATTTATGTAATCGGATGGGTTGACGGGATATCCATCTACCCAAAGTTCAAAATGTAAGTGTGGACCATAAGAAAATTCTCCTGTATCCCCAACTACTGCGATCACTTCTCCTGCGGTTACCAAGTCGCCTTGACTTTTTAACAACGAGTTATTGTGTTTATATACAGATATTAATCCGTGGCTATGCTCAATGATGATCACATACCCGGTTTCAACAGACCATTCTGAAAAAATAACTGTACCATCTAAAGTCGCTTTTACAGGTTCGTCTTTTTCCGTAACAATATCTACTGCATAGTGTTTGGCTTCGGCATTATACTCTTCAGAAATTTGACCAGAAACTGGAGGAAAAAGAGTGAAATTAGCATTAAAAGTTGCTCTTTCCAAAAGACTGTATTTATCTTCCTGTTCTACTTTTTCTCGTAAAATGGAATCCTGTTGAGAGGCATATAGATTTACTGTTTCAGGATCTACAGGTTTTGCGTCGTTTATAGAATAGGCGTCATTTGTGCTTAATGAATCCAATTGCCCGGTGAGCATATTCCGTATCGATTTAAAGTAGACATCATTTTTTTCTACAACTGCCGTTAAGGAATCTACTGTAATCGTTAATCGTGTGGCTTTGTTTTTTAATTTTAATGAAGAATATCCAGGAATAAACTCTCTTATTGGTGTAAAAGCAATTAGGAGCGCTGTTCCAGAAATCAATAATAAAGTAGATATTGCTGTTAAGATGATTACGTTTAATTTAGACAATTGAAATGACAGCCTCTCTTCAAAAGTATCTTCATTCAGTATGACCAAACGATACTTATGTAGCAGCTTTTGCTTAACTTTTCTTTTATCTTTTTTAGGTGACCTCATAGTATTTTAACTCCTACAAAGATAGAATAAAGTTAATTTATGTAGGTTTTAGAATCACAAACCTTTGGTTTAGATTTTTATCACTAATTTTGTATGAAATTTTAAAGCTATGAATGCACTTAATGTAATAATGGGAATGGTTGGACCATGGCAATGGGTCATCATTGGTATTGCGATTTTACTGTTGTTTGGTGGAAAGAAAATACCAGAATTGATGAGAGGATTAGGTAGCGGAATTAAGGAATTCAAAGACGCATCTAAGGAAGACGATGATAGCGAGACCAAAAAAGAGTCTAAGTCTATTAAGTAAAAATACCTTTTTAAATATAGATTATAAACCCTGTTTACTTTGTACGCAGGGTTTTTTTATCGAGTTTTTCTAATGTAAATTCTTTTCCGTCAAACACTCCATAAGTATAGTGAGAAATCCAGTCTCCTAAATTGATGTATTTGGAAGTTTCTCCAACTTCGATTTCCATAGGTAAATGTCTGTGGCCAAATACAAAGTAATCATAATGAGAAGATAATAGTTTGCGTTTACAATACTGAGCTAACCACTCGTTCTCCTCCCCTAAAAATTTGGCGTCTTCATCTCCAGAAATAAGTTTATTTTTCACCGAAAGGTGTCTGGCCAATCGCACTCCTAAATCTGGATGTAGCCATTTGAAAAGCCATTTGGAAACAGGGTGAGTAAAGACCTTCTTCATTCGTTTATAGCCCAAATCACCAGGCCCTAAACCATCTCCGTGACCGATAAAAAAAACAGCTGAATTTATTTCAAACACTTGTGGTTCATGAAAAACAGGTATGTTAAGCTCTTTTTCAAAATAACCTTTCATCCATAGGTCGTGATTTCCTACGAAATAATAAATCTCTATTCCAGCATCACTAAGCTCAGCAAGTTTACCCAACGTTCTTACAAAGCCTTTGGGAACCACTTCTCGGTATTCGAACCAGAAATCGAAGAGATCCCCCAACAAAAAGACGGCATGAGCATCACTTTTAATGTGATCTAGCCAAGAGACAAAAACTTTTTCTCGCTTTAGACTTTCTGAATACGAGGGCGCACCGAGGTGATTATCGCTAGAAAAGTAAATCTTTTTTCCTTCGGGAAGTTTCATGCAATATAATTCTGGGTCAAATATACTTAAACCATAAAAATACTTATGCCCAAGTTTTGGGTAAAAATTAATGCCATAGTAAAACAGATTCCAGTATTTTTGATCTGTACTTAAAAAACAATACTCATGAAAGTTAAAATCAATTTTATAGCCTGCTTATTTCTTATCCTTGGTTCTTCTGCCTTTTCACAGGTAAAATCTATTTCACCAGGAGATGAATTTACAAAAATCAAAGTCTCCACTGGACTTTTTGTTGAAATCATCACTAATTCAGACGAAAGCAGAATCGATATAAAAGGCTCTGAGAGAGAGAAAGTAGATGTTGACATTAAAAATGGTGAATTGGAATTGAGCTTACCATTAGGTCAACTCTTTTCTGAAACTGAAATTTTGGTTACGGTATATACCCATAAAGTTGAAGAATTGAAGGCAAGAAGTGGTTCTGAAGTAGAATTCATGAACAAAGTCCAGCAGGAGGAACTCAGCCTTATCGCCTCTGAAGGGAGCTATATTGGTGGTGAAATTGAAGTCAAAAATTTAGCTGTTAAATCAGTAACTGGTGCTAGCGTTAGTTTGGTTGGTTTTGCTAATAACCAAAACATAGAATTAAAAACAGGAGGCTCTTACGATGGCCAGAATCTGGAAACTGAAAATACGATTATAAGTGTAAGCTACGGGGGAGAAGCTACCGTGTTTTCTACCGATAGTTGCAGCGCTAGTGTGACTGCTGGAGGTGATATTGATATTTATGGGAGTCCTTCTTCCATAAGCCAAAACGTTAAACTAGGTGGAAATATCCAAGTTATTGAGGACTAAAATTAGGCTTAGATCTACCATATGCAAGAACCCTTATTAGCTTTCAATCAAAATGGAATTTACTGCGCCAAGGCAGATGTCTATCTTGATCCTTGGAGGAAAGTAGATAAAGCTATTATTTCTCACGGCCATGCCGACCATTCTCGCTGGGGTAATAAGAAATATATTACCCATCACGATAACATCCCTATTATGAAACATCGTCTGGGAGAAATAGATGTAATGGGCAAAGCATATGGGGAAAGTTTTACCATCAACAACGTAAAATTTAGTTTACATCCCGCAGGACATGTCATTGGAAGCTCACAAATACGAGTGGAGCACCAAGGAGAAGTCTGGGTGTTTACAGGCGATTATAAAGATGAAGCCGATGGGGTTTGCACACCCTACGAACCCGTAAAATGCCACACCTTTATTACTGAATGTACTTTTGGTTTACCTGCCTTTAAGTGGAAACCTCAAGCGGAGGTAATGACAGACATCAATGAATGGTGGCAAAGCAATAAGGCTGATGGACGCACATCTGTCCTTTTTGGCTATTCTCTTGGGAAAGCACAGCGGCTTTTAAAACATCTCGATACTAACATTGGAGACATCTATACCCATGGTGCTATTGAAAATATGACGAATGTGCTAAGAACGCTTGTTGATTTTCCTGAAACTAAACTTATCACACGAGAAACCACCAAAAAAGAACTAAGTGGAAACTTGGTGCTTGCGCCACCCAGCGCTCATGGAGGGACTTGGATTCGGAAAATGGTCCCTTATGTCACTGCATCGGCTAGCGGTTGGATGACTTTTAGAGGAGCTAGAAGACGACGGGCTATTGACAAAGGTTTTGTGATGAGCGACCATTGCGATTGGGATGGCTTACTCAACAGTATTAGAGCAACTGAGTGTGAAAAGGTGATTTGTACACACGGTTATACCGATATATTTTCAAGATATTTACGAGAAATAGGCTATGATGCTAGGACACAAGATACACAGTATGATGGAGAAACCGACGATTCTGATTTGTAAGGTCTCGCTCACTATTTATATTTTAAGCCTTTAGGATTTTAATCTCCTCCTCTAGTTTTTGGATATACTTCCGCTGGGAATCCAATATAAACTCAGGAATGGTATAGATATTATTAGTCCCATTGTTGGCTCCAATTCCTACAGCTTGATCTTTACAAATGATAATTTGCTGTTGTTCTGCTTCATAAATTTCTTCTATAGGTACGCCCAAATATTTGGCTATTTTTTCCCATTCTTCATGTCTCTTAGACAATTTCCCTTTTTCTTTACGATTGTAATTAGATACATCCATACAAAGCAGTTCTGTAATTTTTTTCTGTGTTATTCCCTTTTGTTTTCTGGCTTGGAGGAGCTTTTGTTATTTCATAATTAAGATTTGTTGCGAAAAAATATAAAATTTTACAAATAGCAAATCATTATTCTGGGTTTTTATGCTCTATATTTAAATAGATATTCAAGAATTAATTTTAACTTTAACCAAGAAAAATGAGTAAATTAATTCTAAGGGCTTTTAGCTAAATAGCGGATCAAATTGCAACAGAAGATTTGTTAAGTTCTATTAATGGAGGTACAGAAAATGATTGCCACTGTCCACTAATTGATGACCAACAAGGCAGCCCCAGACCACCCTTAACGCCTGCAGGTGAAGCTATAATGAGATGGATTTATGGTTGCTAAATCTGATTGGAAAAGGGATGTGGTTTTTAATTTACATCCCTTAATTATCTAAAATGTTTAAACTTAATTATTATTACAAATCAATTCTGCAACCAATTTTTCTTTATGGATGCTTAATTGGACTTACAACTATATTAATTTTATTCATTAATTTTTTTCTTGACCTTAAAATTGATATTGAACATATCCAAATCAGCTTTGACCTAAGTCTACTAATTATAATATTATTGTATTTTAATCTTAGTAAAGATGAAATACCTAATATTATATCTGTTGATTTCAAGGAAATTCTATTAATAGCAGCTTTATCTTTATTAATTTCTATATCATTTGCTTATTATAATTACAGCTATTTTTACAGATTAAGACCGTTGCATGGTAAAAACTTTATAAATCAGCAATTAAAACAAGTCTAATTATTTGTTATTTAGATAGTTAAGTCTTATTTTTAACGTATGAAATTACAGAAACAGCCCACTTTAGCA
>Ga0136582_1000630_pt1 | contig 9901 bp, 8 predicted proteins | sample AntDeeMetagen293_FD_104787 | JGI IMG/M metagenome (GOLD analysis project Ga0136582, IMG submission 104787) | Saline lake microbial communities from Deep lake, Antarctica - Metagenome #293 | ecosystem: Environmental > Aquatic > Non-marine Saline and Alkaline > Saline | place: Antarctica: Deep lake...
AAGAGACAGAGGAGGCAAGGAATTCGGTTATACAGCTATATCATATCCTTCAAGATTTAACGGCTTTAAAAGAGAACTGTCGACCGATTTTATCATGGATAAAAAAGATCTTGATTTGGACCAGCAGCTCGAAGAAGAAAATGATAAGTACCAAAAGGCGTTTGTTCAGGGATTTAGAGATTATAATATTGATAGATTTGACCTTCAGAGACTTGAAGCAGAAGAAAGAAAACGTGGTTTACAGGATCCAAGAGATCACAACTGGCACAAACAGATCACAAACTACATGGAAGAAAACCCCTATGATGAAGTGCTTGTAATTGCCGGCCTTAGACACGTAGTAGATGGAGAAAACACGTTAAGGAGAAAACTGGAAGAAACATATACCTCTAGATACGTAGATGTCAAACCTATTGACTATGCAGGTTTCCATCTCTGAGCTTGTAAGATAAAGTTGGTCTGTCCTTAGTTCTTTGATATCTCATTATAAATAGAAAAAGAAAAAAGTTAGGAATCTCTTCCTAACATTTGCTGAATCCACATTCTGGGCACTTGTTACAGCCCTCTTGTAGGATGAGCATTCCGCCACATTCTGGACATTCTGGGTTGTCTCCGTTTGAGACAATTTCGGCTGCATCTGCCTGTCTTTCTGTCTCTGTTTTACCCTGTGTCTCTGTTTCTGTGTCGTAGCTGTCGACGGTTTGCTGTGGTCCCTGTCCGCCTTCAAGATGTCTCTTGAATGCTTCTGCGATCGCATCTGGTACAGAGTGAATCTGTGTTCCCTGGTCCCATGCAATCTGAGGGGATCTTATGTCATCGAGTTGTTTGATGACTTCATTTGCGTCTGCACCTGTCCGAAGTGAAAGACTGATGGTTCGGGCTAGTGCTTCTGTAAAGCTTTGTGTGTAACCTCCTGCTTTTCCAACCTGTGCGAAGACTTCGAACGGTCCTTTACCGTCTTCGTTGATTGTTACAAACAGGTCTCCGTAGGCTGTCTCGATTTCCTGGGTTGTTCCTTGAATTGTCTTTGGCCGTGTACGGGCTCCGTCTTTGCCCATGGATGTGTGTCCGCCGCTTTCTTCGCTGTCGGCTTCTACATTTTCCTGTGTGGCTTCATTGTCGAGTTCTTTGTCTTCAGATTCTTCAAGTTCTTCTGCTGAGACTACTGAGGCTTCGACCTGTTCTCCGTCTTGTTTGATTACAACTCCTTCTGAGTTGCTTAAGCCTGCTACGCTCATGAATTCATCTGATGTCAGGAACTCTTCGATTCCGCCTTCATTGTCAACTAGTTCTGCGATTGCATCGACAGTATCCATATCTGTCAATGTGTTTTCCTGGTTGGTCTGCATAACCTGGACGTCTCTTGTTCCATCACGGTAGACTGTCATGCCTTTGATTCCTTTATCGTAGGCTCGCATGTATGCTTCTCTTACATCGTCTTTGGTTGCTTCGTGAGGGAAGTTACATGTCTTGGAGATTCCTGAGTGGTTGTGTTTCTGGAATGCTGCCTGGATATCTACGTGTTCTTTAGCTGTTACCTGGTTGGCTGTGGCAAACATTTCCTTTACGTGTGCTGGAAGAATTTCATCCGGAATGGATTCTACTCCTTCCCATTCGTTGTTTTCCATCTTGTCTTGTGCTGCCTGTTTTACTTCCTCTACATCGACTCCGTTGGCTTCAAGTGCTTTGATGAAGTAATCGTCGAATTCAACAAGCATGTCTTCGCCCTGGATGTCTTTTGCAACGTTTTTGAAGTAAGCCAGTGAGAAAATTGGTTCACATCCTCCGGAGGTGTTTCCTATCATGGAAGTTGTTCCGGTTGGTGCGATTGTAACAGTGTTGTGGTTTCTCATTTTCAGGCCGTCTTCAAAGTTTTCTGCGTTTAGACCTCCCGTATACTGTCCGAACCATTCTTCATGTTCTGTTGGGTTTGCCCATTTGGACTTTTCCCATTCTGAGAACTCTCCTCTGACGTCTGCAAGTCGATTACTTTCTTCAATTGAGAATCGCGTGATAATTCTCTGGATCTCTTTGGCAATAGCAACTGATTCATCTGATCCGTATCTTACTCCTAGCTGGATCAGCATCTGTGCGAATCCCATGAGTCCAAGCCCTACCTTTCTTAGGCTTGTAACTGTTTCCTCGATCTCTTCGAGAGGGAAATCAGACATAGTTACAACGTTGTCAAGGAATCGTGTTCCGATCTTTGCAACTCTCTCAAATTCGTTCATATCGAGAGCTTCCTGAAGATAATGTCTCATTGCTGCATTGAGCTGGTCTTGGTCTTCGAAGTCGAACTTATCTTCGTTCCTATTTCTCCATTCAGGGAATGAAAGTGCTGTACCATCGCCTTGATCTTTTACAAGAAGACTTAGGTTGATGTGACCCAGGTTACATGCCTCATAGTTTTCTAGAGGCTGTTCTCCACATGGATTTGTTGCTTCAATTCTGTGTTCTGGATGTTTTTCTACATCGAATGAGTGCATGTCGTTTGTCTCATCGTACATGTAGAGACCTGGTTCTCCGTTTCTCCATGCTCCATCGATAAGTGTCTCCCAGATAAATCTTGCTGGAAGTGTCATTTCTTCGCCTACTTCTAGATCGATATCGTAGTCTCGGACTTCTTGTCCAAATGTTGGTGCAAAGTCTCTCCAGAAGTTGTCGTCTTTACCGGAGTCAGATCCGGATGCCTCTGGATACCATTCTTCATCGGAGTTATAGAACTGTGCTGTCATTTCCTTTACTTCGAACGGTTCGTCGGTTCTTGGATTGATCAGTGTGTATTCTTCATCGTTTTTGACAGCTTCCATGAAGTCGTCTGTAAGTCCAACCGAGATGTTGAAGTTCGCAAGGTTTCCTTCCTTTCTCTTTGAAGTTATGAACCTCAGTACGTCAGGGTGATCGATCCTCATGATACCCATCTGGGCTCCACGGCGTTTTCCTCCCTGCTTGATGGTTCCACACATGGTATCGAATACCTGCTGGAAGCTCATAGGACCGGAAGATACTCCTCCTGTAGATCCTACAACATCTCCTTTAGGTCGCATAAGGTGGAAAGGATATCCCATTCCTCCTCCTGACTGGAAGATCTTAGCTGCATCGTGTACTTTGTTGAAAATAGAGTCCATGTCGTCTTCAGGATGAACTACGAAACAAGCGGATAGCTGTTGTAGTTCTGCTCCAGCGTTCATCAGTGTTGGAGAATTAGGCATGAACTTCTGGTGTGTCATTAGCTCGAAGAACTCTTTCCAGGAGTCTTCGAAGTCTACGTCATCGTATTCTTTATCTGGTTGTGCAACGTTTTTTGCGACACGCTCGAACATCTCTTTCGGAGTTTCAGTCACGTTACCTTTTTCGTCCTTCAGTAGGTATCGTGCTGGTAGAATTCTATCGTGGGCGTTTTCCGTAAGTCTTTGTTCTACGGTATCGCCTGTTGTGCGTTTTACAGGTAGTTTGAAACTTGCTTTCTGTTTAACAGTGTTATCCATTTGTGTTGTGCACCTTTTTGTGTGAAATATAAAGTGATTCAACAGACCCTGACGTCTGTTTAATATTGAATTTTAATCTTTCTTCTGGAGGGCTTCGGCTTCTTCTTTGAAGCTTTCGACATCGTCGAACGAATCATAAACTGAGGCAAATCGCATGTAAGCGACTTCATCACGTTTTTTGAGTGCTTCAAGCACTGCACGGCCTATCTCGCTTGCCTTGACTTGTTCTTTGTCTCTAACCGATTTTTTGACCTCGTCTACAATTTCTTCAATCTGTGTTTAGGTTATTGAGGTCTTGCTTGCGGCCCTTTCTACGCCGTCATAAATTTTTTCCTCTCGGAACTCTTCGTTTTCGCCATCCCTTTTGATTACAGTTATATCGACTTTCTCAACGGTTTCATAAGTTGTGAAACGTCTGTCGCAGCCAGAACACTCTCTTCGTCTTCTGACTTTTTCTGATGCTTCTCGGGTGTCTACTACCCGTGTGTTTTGGTTGTCACAGTATGGACAGCGCATTGGATATAGTTACCTCTAGTTGATTTTCACATACTAGATGTTGTGGAGAACCTATGCCCCTCCCCCACAACATGTCGTACCTTCTGTCAATTATAGCACACATGTTCCTTATAAACCCTGCCATGTTAACGAGATATGAATATTCACTGAGACGTGACAAAAACAGATTATTTTTATACTTTGTTATTCTAATCTATAATTATGTCAGACCTTGGGTACAGCGAAGAGTATACAGAAAGCCAAACTAGACTTGAAGAAACTTTTGCGGGAAAAGAAACCGAAAGCCAAACTGTAGCAGGATCCTCAAGCCAAGATACAGGCAGTTTACTTACTGAAGAAAACGGTATTTCTGCAGCTGAAATGCTAGAACAGAGTGCGATCGAAAATAATTCAACGGAACCTATAGAAGAAAACGGCAGATATGATTTTGATGGGTCTGACTATGTGGCACTATCAACATCAGGGTTCGGATACAAACTGGTTGGAATTCCAGACCAAGATTAGAGATACTACCTCTTATCTTTTCAAAATTCCGTTCTAATATTGTTTATATAGATTATGAAAATCGTTCCTGATACCTCAATTCTGATCGACGGAAAAATGACCGAACTCGCCGAAGAAGGCGAGATAGAAGGAAAAGTTATAATACCAGAGTTTGTAGTGGATGAAATCGAAAACCAGGCAAACAAAGGCCTGGAAATTGGTTACGCAGGTATCGAAGAAATCAAAAAGCTCCGAGAACTCGGAGAACAGAAAGGATTCGAAGTCTCTTTCAAAGGTAGAAAGCCTACAGAAGAAGAGATCGGACTGGCCAAAAGCGGACGTATAGATGCATTAATCAGAGATTTAGCCGAAGAGATCGATGGCAAACTATATACTGGAGATATTGTACAGGCCAAGATTGCCGAAGCCAAAGGAATCGATTATTTCCTTCTGGAAAAAGAACGGGTTGAAACTTTCTCGCTTAAAGAATATTTCGATGATGAGACTATGAGTGTCCATCTGAAACAGGGCTCTATTCCAAAGGCCAAAAGAGGTCTTCCAGGACAGTTCGGTCTAGAAGAAATCGGAGATGAACCGATGGAAAAAGACGAGATTGAAGAGCTTATCCAGGAAACCATTGAGAAAGCAGAACTTTCCGACGATGGACTTATGGAGATGGAAAAAGAAGGTGCAACAGTTTTGCAGATCGGACGTTACAGGATCGCAATCGCACGACCACCATTTTCTGAAGCACCGGAGATCACAGCCGTCCGTCCGGTTGCTAAAGTCGGGCTTGAAGACTATGATCTTTCAGATAAATTGATGGAGAGGTTGGATGAGACAGCTGAAGGAATTATGATTGCAGGTGCACCTGGCCACGGTAAATCCACTTTCGCCCAGGCACTTGCCGGCCACTACGAAGAAAACGATGAAGTCATCAAAACAATGGAGAAGCCAAGAGATCTTGATGTCGGCCCGGACATTACCCAGTATTCTGAACTTGAAGAGTCAATGGAAAACACCGGAGACTTTCTTTTGCTTGTCAGACCTGACTATACGGTATACGATGAAGTCAGAAAGACAGATGACTTCGAAGTTTACTCTGATATGAGAATGGCAGGTGTTGGAATGTTAGGAGTAGTCCATGCCGCCAAAGCAGTTGATGCGGTACAGAGATTGATTGGAAGAGTCGAATTAGGTATGATTCCACAGGTAGTAGATACTGTTGTACATATCGAAAATGCAGCCATAGCAGATGTCTATAAACTCGAACTTACTGTAAAGGTTCCACAGGGAATGAACGAAGCCGATCTTGCAAGACCGGTTGTACAGATCAAAGATCTTGAAGACGAAAAACCAGTATATGAGATATATACATACGGAGAAGAAACTGTTGTAATACCTATAGAGGAGGAAGGAGAGCTTTCAGGAGCTCAAAGACTTGCAAAAAAACAGCTTGAACACGAACTAGCCGGAACAGCGAAAAACCCGGAAATCGAGTTTATCTCTGATGATCATATCCGGTTGATGGTAGATGAAAACCAGATACCAAATATTATAGGCCAGGGTGGAGAAAACATCGACAAGCTCGAAGAGGAAGTAGGCCTTGATATAACTGTTGAACCAAGGAAAAAGACCTTGAAAAGCGGTATCCAGTTCCAGGTAGAAGAACGTGGAAACTCACTGATCCTTGATATAGGCACTGATTTTTCCGGAGACGATGTAGATGTCTATGACAACGAGGAGTTCCTGTTCACAGCCACAGTAGGGAAGAATGGAGAGGTTGCATTAACTAAAGAATCTGATCTAGCAGGCCAGATACTTGGATCATACGAAGCCGGAAGGCTTGATATCCGGGTTTAGATATCCTATTTAGTTAATTTTATGGTAGCGCCAGGCATCGGCTATTTATCATAGAATGTACAAAGTCCAACTAGTGAAGATTCTTTCATTCAACACAGGCTATTTTCTCGGATATACAGGGACGCCGTTTGACTACTTGAAGAATCCTTTGAAGAGTTTTAAAGGATCAAAAACAGAGTACAATAACTTAGATGAGTTTCTAAGTATTTTAGAAGCTGAAGAACCTGATTTTGTTCTAACACAGGAGGTAGATGGCGGATCTATCAGGACTTCAACAGAAAGCCAACATCAGTATATTGCCTCTAGAATATCTAAAGAATATGATTCAAAATTTAATACAAAGTACAGAGGAATCTTGTTTCCACGAGCTCCGATGCTAAGATACATGGGAAACTCTGTTTTCTTCAAACAGGGAACTGCTGAAAAACATTCACTAAGTATAGGGAGGAAAAACCTGGTTCAGGAGATCAAGCTGGAGGATTTCAGTATTTTTTCACTTCACCTTTCTACGATCGGAAGATGGATAAGAAAACAACAGATCAATGAACTGGCGGCGTTAGCAAATAATAGACAGGATTATATTATAGCAGGCGACCTAAACCTTCATCAGGGTACAGCGGAAAGAAATTATCTGGAAAAGAAGTTAGAAAACCCTGTTCTCTCGCCCGGTAAGACTTTTCCTGCAGAAAATCCTACGCGTAAACTGGATCTAGTAGCTAGTTCGGAGAATATTGAAATAAACAATCTACAGGATCTTGGTACTTGTTTCTCAGATCATAGACCTATCAGTTTCGAAGCAAATCTTTGATCTATCCATTTTTTAATCACATCTACAGAAATAGATGTGTGAAACAGCTACAGGTCTCTGTACCGAAAAACTTGAAGAAAGATGCAAAACAGATACTCGAAAAATATTCTAGCGACATATCAAGCAAGGAAGCAGAGAAAAACGATGAAAAAGTAGCTGAGTTCACGGTTACTGCAGAATCTGAAGATATTGATCAACTTACAGATGAACTTAAACATATTGAAGATATGGAAAATGGAGATCTATCCATACGTGTAATCAAACAGGAGTCTCTGATCAGGAAAGGACAGGAAACGCGTGGAAGCAGCTCAATACTTTCTCAGGAAGAACTTTACAGCAAAGCCCAAGAGTCTGCAGATTTTAACAAAGCTCAATGGGGTTTAGTTGGACTTTCTTCGGTTATTGCAGCATTCGGACTAGCTTCTGATAACCTGATTGCAGTAATTGGTGCAATGATGCTTGCACCTTTACTTTCTCCATTTGTTTCAGGTGCACTCTCCCTTACAGTAGGAGATAGCAAACTAATGGTTTCATCTCTGAAAGCAGGGATGTTGAGCGTAGTTGTTGCGGTTGTACTGTCGTTTCTAGCAGTGATACCGTTCCCTGTTAGTATGAACCCGACCTTACAACTGGTTTCAACTCCCTCTGTAATAGGAATTCTTCTATCAGTATTTGTTGGAGCTGCTGCAGCTCTGACATTTGTAACCGGTCTCAGAGATGAGATAGCAGGTGTTGCTGTAGCTATTGCGCTTGTTCCTCCGATTGCAAGTATTGGTCTCGGGTTGAAGATGGCTGATATGGCTCTTGTAAAGAATGCATCTACGGTTGCCTCAATGAATATGCTGGCAGTTATAATTTCAGGATATCTGTGTTTTACAGTTTTAGGTTTAAAGCCCTCTACTTATTATAAGAAAAAACAGGCCAAGAAGATCAAATATATTGTACCGATGGCTCTTTTGGTCTTCAGTTTGCTTGCTGCTCCAGTGGCTTATTCATCGTATCAGAGCTATGAAGACTATATTTCAGAGAGCCAGCTCCAAGAGGATGCCAACAAGTTTTTCGGCGATAAACTGCTTCAAACCAATATAGACGGCTCTAAATTTGTTTTCTATGTTGTAGGCGAAGTAAATAAAACAGAATTCAGACAGAAATACTCTAATGAGCGCGAAATACGGATTATACAGCTCCAGAGAATTAGCTAGTTATTTAAAAAAGAATTTTTAAGACGGTTATGATGGCAATTAATGAAATAGTTTTAGCAGTCAACATGGCTGGCACCTTGGCTATTGGAACCATCTGTTTCTTTATCGTCTATACTACGTTCAAGAGTATTCAAGATGAGATTATACAGGAGTTTTCCAAAAGGTTTCTGATGGCTATTGCAGTATTACTGCTTTATGTGTCATACTTGGGGGCTTACAACACCTTCTTCCCTGATTCAGATGTGGCGAGTTATCCTTTATATCTGACACTGGTTTTTGTGTTTATCTACCTTATCTGGGCTGTCATGGCATTCGAGAACATTGCTGAGTCATACGGCATAACTGAAGATAAGAAACTAGAAAAAATGGAAGAAGAAGAACTTGGCCGAAACTAGTGTTCGGTTCTTTTCTCCTTTTTCTTTCTTACAACTGTATTGAGTTCGCTTAATGCCTCATCAACTACATCAAGTAGCTCCCATCCTTCTTCATCAATCTTGATCAATCCGTACTCGGAATCAAGCCTTAGATCTATATCGTATCTATGCTTTTTCCCGTCTTTATCTGCTTTCTTGACTACAAGCTTGAGTTCCTGAGGTCTTTCAAGCTTTCTGCCTAGTGAACCTTGAAGCTGAGTTCGGATCTTGTTGTGGACTGCTGCCTTTTCTTCAGAAACATCAAGGCCTGTAATAGTTACAAGCACAGTGTTTCCAGGGGCCAGTTCAGCTATAAACTCTATAAAGTCCTTAGCTGTTACGATAGACTGAGGATAGCCATCTTCCATAAAGATGATTTCATGAATGTCGTTTTCAATCATGTTCTGGACGGCTTTATCTCCTCTAAAGTGTTCATCTGATGTATAGAAGTTTCGTCTCATAAGCTCGCTGACAGGTATCTTAGACATTGTTTCTTTTTCGTTACCTCCAGCGATGTTGACTTCATTGCTACCGCTTCTACCTCCAGAAGTTCCTCCAGCATCAGGAGACTGTCTTGAAACCATTGTGTTCAAAAGATCTGTGCTGTGGATTATACCGGTTAGTTTCCCGTTTTTATCAAGTACTGGTAGCCTGGAGATGTTGCTATCAAGCATTGTGTGGCGTGCTTCTTCCAGAGAATCCTGTTCAAAAACATTGATCAGTTCCTGAGTGTGGATATCCTTTGTATTCAGACTTCCAAGTTCTTCTGTGTCTTTGAAAGCTTCTAGGAACTCTTGGTCGCCAATAACGCCTTCAAGCTTGTCTCCAGAGGTATGGACAAGTAATTTTCTACCCGAGTTTATTCTAAGATCGCAGAGTTCTACAAGACTTTCTCCTGTATCAAACTCTGGTGGCTGATGCATAACCTTGCCTAACTTTGTTCTTTCAGGATTAAACTGGATGAATCGGATAAGATCTCTGTAACCTATTACTCCTTCTAGCCCTCCGTTTGAATCAACTACAGGGATAGCTCTGAGCTCTTTTTCTTCCATCGTATCTTTGATAGATCCAAGGCTCTTGTCGTTTTCTGCAGTTACCGGGTTTTTGTTCATTATTTTTTCTGCCGAG
>Ga0136582_1000636_pt1 | contig 9825 bp, 11 predicted proteins | sample AntDeeMetagen293_FD_104787 | JGI IMG/M metagenome (GOLD analysis project Ga0136582, IMG submission 104787) | Saline lake microbial communities from Deep lake, Antarctica - Metagenome #293 | ecosystem: Environmental > Aquatic > Non-marine Saline and Alkaline > Saline | place: Antarctica: Deep lake...
AAGGATTAGAGACAACAAGAAGTGCCAGATATGTAATATTAAGCAAGGTAAGGAGAAATTAGCTGTTCACCACATTGATTATAATAAGGAAAACTGTAATCCAGAGAACTTGGTAGCACTTTGTAGAAGTTGTCATGCTAAGACAAATGGGAATAGAAAGCTGTGGACTATATATTTTAAAGATATGTTTAATGTACGGAATTACCTCTGCTACTCAGAAGATTCAGAAGATGAACAAACGTATTCGTGCCTGTGCAGGAGGAACTTCAGCAAGCAAGACTATATCAATAATGTTATACCTAATTACATTAGCTCAGGAAGACACTAAGACAACATTAACATCAGTAGTATCCGAATCATTCCCACATTTAAAAAGAGGAGTAATGAGAGACTTCCTAAGTATCCTAAAGGAACACAATATATATAAAGATAAGAGTTGGAATAGAAGTGATTACACATATACATTCGACTCAGGTAGCAAGATAGAGTTCTTCTCAGCAGACCAACCAGATAAGGTTAGAGGACCAAGAAGAGAAAGACTATTTATAAACGAGGCAAACAACATCAAATACAATGCCTTTGACCAACTAGAGGTTAGAACAAAAGAGTTTATATTCCTAGATTGGAATCCTACTAACGAATACTGGTATTACACTGAAGTACAAGGAAAGAGAGATGATGTTGATTTCATCACACTAACCTATAAAGATAACGAAGCATTAGATATAGAGATAGTTAAATCTATCGAGCAAAGAAAAGATAATAAGAGTTGGTGGCAAGTATACGGACTAGGACAACTAGGAGAAGTAGAAGGAAAGATATATAAGGACTGGGCTATCATAGACGAGATACCTCACGAAGCTAGACTAGAAAGATACGGATTAGATTTTGGTTACAGTAACGACCCCACAAGTATAGTAGCTATCTACAGATACAATGGAGGGTTTATCCTAGATGAGATAACTCACCAAAAAGAACTATCAAACAAACAAATAGCAGACATTTTTAATAATCAAGAGAAAGCACTAGTCATAGCAGATAGCGCAGAACCTAAAAGTATAGACGAGATAATGAGCTATGGAGTAAACATCCAAGGAGCATTAAAAGGACAAGGCTCAGTCAATCAAGGCATACAGTTCGTTCAAGACCAGAGGATATCAATGACTAAGAGAAGCACTAACGTCATCAAAGCTTACAGGAATTATATGTGGAAGATAGATAAGGACGGAAAGATACTAAACGACCCAGATCACTTTCTTTCTGATGCGATGGATAGCGTTAGATACGGACTGAGTGAATATAGAGAAAAGAGAAAACCTCTCATAGGAGCATTAACTTATAAAGAAGAATCATACTCATGAACATACAAGATTTCCTTACAAACTATGAAGATGGGAATGTCCAAATAGGCAGTAATGTTTCATATAAACAAAGAGACGTTATAAATAAAAACCAACAGATGAAGAATGGACAATATGAGTCCAAATACTTCGAGGACGGAGAAACAGAAAAGTATTACTACAATGTAGTCCACGGATTCTCATCAAGTCTTAAAAGAGGCTCACGATTAAAGATTAGTGAGTTTTCTTTGACTTCATTAAATGGAAAGTTCCTTAGAATGGTAGGCATATTAAAAGGAGCAGTAAAACATTTTCTTAAATACAATGGGTTTATTGAAAAGAAAGAAGAGGTATTGAATGAATTAGTTGATATGGGGCATATCCTTACAAAGGTAGTCGACGGAGATACAGAGGTAGTTGACCTTAGAAACTTTGTATTTAAACCAAACATGAGATCTGCTAAACTTGAAGGAGGAGCTGAAAAGATATTCATGACTTACGAAGAAGCCAGTGCAGAGTTCAAAAGCAACAAACACTGGAGTGAGATAGAAGAGTTTTATGACAAGATTAAAGACACGGAAAGCGATCTAACTTTTATTGAATACTGGACGGTTGATGAGTTCGAAGTTAATGGTAAAAAAGAAATAACTAAAGGTTGCAAGAAATACTTAGATAGAAGCGAGACTACAGCAGACCAATACGATAACCCAACAGAATGGGAAGCTCAACTAGAAATAGATAGCTTCGTATCACCTCATGAAATTAAAGTGTCTAATAAAAAAGACAAAAAAAGATACGGAGATTTAATGAGAGTATTCCCTTATGACGAACAAAGACTAATAGACGTACCTGGACGTTACCTAGGAATGGGAACTTATGAACTATGTAGACCAGCTCAAGAAGATTATAACGAAAAGAAAAACTACAAGAGAAAGTTTGATAGGTTAGCTCTCAGAGGTATTTTAGTCCACAAGATAGGAAACATGAGGACAGAGAGCGACGGAGAAGCCCTAACACAAGAGTTCCTTAAAAGAATGGACACTGGCGCAGCGCTTAAAATACACAGCGATGAATCACTTGAAAGACTCAATGTCGGTTCAACTACTTCAGATACTCTAGCTATGACTAATGACCTCTTTGAGTTTATGAGGTTTATGTTAGGAGTGACTCCTATTTCAATCGGTAATGACTCAACAAACAAAACAGCTTCATTCGCAGTTATCCAGAACCAAACTCAACAATCTACTTATCAGGTTATCAAAAACAAAACAGCTAGACTATTTGAAAGACTATTCCAAGACTTCCTTATAGAGGACATTATTGAAGATATACTTTCAGGAGACATCATTCCAATTTACGCTGATAAGAATGACTTAAAAGAAATGGATAGATTCCTAGCTAAAGCAGAAGTAGACGACCAGTTTAATAGAACTCGCCCTAATATCAACGAGGAGACATATAATGCCGTTGTAGAGAACAGAGCGTTAAAGAACGAGGAAATGGGAGACGCAAGGTTTATAGACATTAAAGACACAGAAATAAAGAAAGCTTTTAAGAAAATGCTTAAAGAGGTTGATTCTTTAGTAGAGTTCAACATAACCGATGAAGCCTTTGACCCATCATTAAAGATTAAGACACTCCTAGACGCTGACCAAATGCAAAACGAGAAGTTAAGAGACAGAATTTTAGATATAGTAGGAGTTAGCCCTAAAGAATTACAAGAAAGTGATGAAGAGAAACGCAAGAAACTCCAAGAGCAAGTAGGACAAGAAAGAGCGATGACAGAAGCAAGAAACATCCCAGAGACTCCAATAACCCCTAATGTCCAACAATTAACCCCTAATGTCCAACAAAATGAAACTAGTACAAGAGGATAAAAAAGTTGAGAATACAGAAGAAATTCAGGCTTCCTTAAAAGAATCAGAAGCGGAATCAATGGGGAAAGCCTTAGAGGAATTTAGACAAGCTCCTTATTATAGATATGTTTGTAAGTTCTTTGATGAATACGAAGCCCAGCTAACTAATGAGATATATGGAATGCAAACAGAAGAGATGAGAAAAGTTTTTATGCTACCGTTAAAAGAACAAAGAGCAAAGATAGCCCAGATGAGTAAACGAGATTCAATCATTACAGGAGTTCTTTCAATTATTAAACAAGTACGGAGAAAGTTGTAAGAGTTTCTCTTTTGCCTATTCTGTCAGGACAATTAAGTCTTGGTAGGCAAATATAAACTCTTACTTATGTCAGAAGAAAATTTAAACCAAGAGGAGCGAGAGGTTGAGGACATCTTTAATGATGAATCCGAAGACTCAAACGATTCCGAAGGAAAAGATTCAGAAGACGCATCAACCCTCTCAGACGATGCCCTTGTTGAATATAATGAGCGTGTCGGTAAAAGCTACAAGTCATGGGACGACATAGCTAAACGAGAGAAGGAGGCTGATAAAGCCTTTGCTAAAGGAGAGCACAAGAAAGAAGAGACGGTTGTAAAAGATAGCCCGTCTGTAAACGATGAAGTCATCGAAGAACTTCTTTTAACAAAACACCCAGAAGCCGAGTATGTTATGGACGAACTAAAAGACGTCTCTAAACAAACAGGTAAAAGTATGCTGAAACTCTTTAGAGAATCAAAATACTTTCAGGGTGAAGCAAAATCTTTAGCTGATGCCAAACAAGTTCAAGAGGAATCAAAATCTAAGATTAACAAACCAACTTCAGGAGCTGGTTCGCCCAAAAAAGATTTCTCAAATGTTAAGACAAGTGAGGACGTCGCTAATTTATCTGATAAAGAAAAGGTTGACTTCTTCAACCATCAGGTAAAGAAAGAACAAGCGGGTCAGAACTGATAGGGATAAAAAGAAATGGCTAATAATTTATCAGCATTAAGATAATTAAGTGCTGTAAAAATTCTCTCTTATTGACTTGGACACCCAGAAGTGGGCAACAGGGGGCAAGCGAAAGCAGCCTGAACGACTTAGCGAGAGAACTCCTAGCCATGGATGGAGATGCGAAAGTCTGAACATAGGTATAACAAAAGAAGCCTATGAGGAAAGTTCGAAGTATCTTTCCCACTTGTTCATTAATAACTTTATAAATTAGATTTAGTAATCGCTTTAGTTTTAGCAACTTTAATCAGTTGATGGAATCTAGCATGATTAGCTTTTGATTCGAAAAGGTATAGATTATATAGTGAATCATCCAGCTTATTAAAATTTATATGGTGTATTTCTTCATTTTTGTTTAAATATCTACCGATAAATTGCTCAACAACATATCTAGAGTGCATTATATATCCGTTGCGTTGTTTGTTGGGATGATCGCTTATCCTTATAAACTTTCTGCCACGACTTATATAAGAGCCACCTTTCCAGTTTGGGTTAGAAGTTTCAAGCTGTTTACCTTTATGTGCTTCACTTAACTTTTGTTTGTGAGACTCACTCTTAGGAATACCAGCTAAAGAAGAAGATATTTTTTTCTTAACTTCATCACTAGCTACTCTCCTAGCCATTAAAGAAGATTGTCTTTTATAACGACATTCTTTAGAACAAACTAAACCACGACCACGATTCACGTCAGCTTGTTGAGGAAAGAAAACTTTACCACAAGAAGCACAAATCTTTTTTACTTGCATATTTTTATTTATTAATTATATGCTAATTCTAACAAGTTATTAAACATAAGTAAAGAACAAGGAGTAACAAGATGTTAATCCCGAAATATGGTCTTCAATGATTCAAGATATTCTTGACAAATCATTAGTAGGAAAGAACATCACAACTTTTGAGTATCAAGCTCAATTGACCGAAGGAGATGTAATTCACGTTCCATATATCGGAAACTTAGACGCCAACACTTATGTTGACGCAGATGGAGTAACAATTCAATCCGTAACTCCAACGGACGAATATCTAACCGTAGAAACTACAAAAGAGTCTAGTTTCTATGTACAGGAAAAAGATATTATCCAAAACAAATATTCTACAGCTAGAATGTACCAAGAGAGAGCTGCTTATGCTTTGCAAAATGCAATGGATACAGCCCTATTGGCAGAAGTAGCTAACGCAGGACTAAGTCTAACAGCAGGAGACCTTACAGGTGGAAGTGGGACAGGAGCTATCACAGCAACTACCACTAATATCATTGAGATTTTCTCAGCTGCTAAACGAAAACTTATTGCTAACAACGTAAAAGTTAATGGTGATTTGTTTGCAGTAGTAACTCCAGAAGTAGCTTCTCTAATCGAACAAAATATGGCTACTGGTGGATTCAATGTTACTGATAGTGCTTTAAAAAATGGCTATGCTGGAGACTTCCTTGGTTTCAAGGTTTATGTTTCTAACAATGTTTATTCTCCATCTACAATCGACTATTGTGTATTTGGTAAGAAAGGTTGTATTGCAGCAGTCGTTCAAAGAAGTCCAAAGGTTCTTATAACTCAACCTTCTGATAAAATTGGAAAAAACTTTATCACTTGGGATTTATACGGAATTAAAACTTTCCAAATCGGTAAAGACGAAATGGTAAGTGTAAATATATCTGAATAATTATTCTTGATATAAAGTAAACAATTAAATTGTTCCTCGGGCTGGCACTTCTAACCGCTAAGCCCGAAGGTTAGAAAGCAATTATGAAAAGAAAAATATTAGCATTATATTCTCATGAGAATGCCGTTGAGAATTATAGGACTATAAGACCATTAGAAAGAGTGGAGCACAAAGTAACCTTCCAAGACTTCATAGCTAAGAAAAGAAGGACTGTTGGTGAAATAGCTGAAACGCTCTATAAGAAAGGTGATGTTTGGTTTATAAAATATCTACCAGAAAACGACTTACCTGAGGTTCTAACGTCTTGTAGGAATATTCTAAACTCGACAGGAAAGAAAGTTAGACTAATAGTAGATATAGATGACAATGTATTTGAAATACCATTCGAAAATATAGCTTCATTCTTTTGGAGCAATAAAAGAAAATCAGAAATGGCGGCAGTACTAAAACAAGCAGACATGATCATAGCCTCAACTAATCCACTAAAGAACTACTTAAAAAGATTTAATGATAATGTAGTTGTGCTGAAAAACTGTTTGGACTTGTCTCAATGGAAAGATAAAAAAAAGAAAAACAAAGTAATTAAGATAGGATGGGTTTACTCCAAGACACATATACCAGACATACAAAGATGTGCAGACGCTATCAAAGAGATTAAAGAGGAGTTTGGTGATAAGATTAGTATAGAGTTGTTAGGAGGAGATAGAGGAGTATTCGATTGTGATACAAAAGTAAATAAGCCAGTACCTTTTACAGAGTACCCCAAGAAGCTCCAATCACTTAATTGGGACATATCAATAGCTCCACTAGCAGACAATGAATTTAATAAAGGAAAGTCTAATATTAAATGGTTAGAATCAACAATGGCAGGCTCAGCATTTATTGGAAGTAATGTTTATCCTTACGAGCACAGTATAAAGAATGGAGAGACTGGGTTTATCTGCGGAAGCAAGAACCAATGGAAGAACGCTCTAAGAAAGCTAATAACAGATGAGGCATTGAGAGAAGGAATAGTTAAAAAAGCTAGAAAAGAAGTAACTCAGAATTACGATATAGACAAGGAAGTTTATAAATATAATAAGTTATTTGAATTAATATAATGGTAGAAGCTGGAATAAAGTTAAATTTAGGATGCCACAAGTGGAAGATACCAGGATGGATAAACATAGATACTGACCCTAAAGTAACCCCAGACGTTATAATGGATGTTAAGAAGCTTGATTACCCTAATGATTACGTTGAAGAGATATATGCTGGACATTTGTTAGAGCATTTAACAGTAAATAGCCAAGTATTGAAAGAATGGAAAAGGGTGTTGAAACCAGGAGGAAAGATAACAATAACAGTCCCAGATATAGCAAAGGCTATAGATTTATATAATAAAGGACAATTAAGTTATGATTTCTTGATTCAGGTAGTATTCGGAAATCAAGAAGTTACAAAGCATAATATGGTATTTTCAGAAAAGATGTTGTTAGCGATGGTAAGTAAAGAATTTCCAAATGTTAAGATAATAGATGATTTTGAATATTTAGTAGCTAAAATAAACTGGCAGACTATATGCCAAGCAACAAAATAGCGGAGCAATAGCTCTAGGAAATTACAACAAAAAAACAATTGAAGTTAAAAAAAGTAAAGATATATTTATATGAGCACAAGAGCACAACTATTCACAAGAGCATTAAGAATATTGGACACAAATTCAACTTCTTATCCACAAACAGACTTCAACTCGGATTTAAACGAGTCTTTATCTTTGAGAACAATGGAGATACTACGCCTTAAAGGTTATAAGCAAGTTACTCAAACTCATTCTTATACTGATTTAGTATCTTCTGATGGATTAGTAGCAGGGGACAATGGATTTAATGGAGAATACTCGATACCAACTGACCTTTTAGACATTGATAGAATAGAAGTTACCTTTGATGGTACTACTTGGTACGTTATAGATAAAAATGGGCTATATGATATTTCACAAAACCCCACTAGTGAGCAAAACGCTACAAGTATTAATAATAATTTCAGTAAATCAGACCCTAAGATAACTATTATTAGGGGTTCTATGTTTATTAGACCTTTAACTGATACGACAGTTTCAAACGGAATACATGTTTTTTACTCTCCTAGACAGTCTGAAATGGACGAAGATACTGATGTGCCTGACTTTGAAGGAAACTTACACCAATGTTTGATATATGATTGTGCTGAAATGGAAATGCTTTCACACCCTGATTCTTACGGAACACTAAAAGAAAGAAGAATAGCTAAAAAGAAATTTCAAGTAGATAACGAGTTCAAACAATTTTACAGAACAAGACTCAAAGGAGGCGAAGATATAAGTGTTAAAAAAGAAAGTTTTAAATAAAATATATGGCAATAGTAAACACAGACATAAAGAAATATCTTTCATAAAATTAAATAAAATGTTATAATATATAAAAAGATTTAGAGATTTTGAAAATAGTAAAGACGCTAATAATTTAAATAACTTGTTACTTGTTTGTAAAAAGTGTCATATTGAAGTTTTTACAAACAAAGGACTATAATAATGTGCCAATTACATCTAGTGAAATAAAAAAATATTTATCAGGAGGTGCTGCCAACGCAGATCCTAACGCTGCTTTAGGTGGAGTAATATCTTCAGTAGCAGTTGTGGATAATACTCTTCATAATCTTTTCGATCGAGTGACAAGCGCTGAAGCTGATACTGGAGAGACTGGATACAGAGCTATTTTTATTAAAAATACGCACGCTACAATAACTTTAGAAGCTGCGGTTGTTTATATTAGTAGCAACACGACTCCAACTGATACTGAACTTCAGATAGCAATTGCTGATGAGGCTGTTGGTGTTGATACTATTGAGGTGATAGCTGATGAAGATACTGCTCCAGTTGGGCCAGTATTCTCTACAGCTGATGGAATATCTAATGCTATAGCGATAGGAGATATTGCACCTGGAGAGATGAAAGGTATTTGGGTTAAATGGGTTATTGATGCTGGAGCAGCTGCAGTTGTTGATGATGCAACAATAGAAGTTGCTGGAGACACAAGCCCTTAATTTTTTAAAGATAGATAAATGTTAGGAAATAATTCGATAGGAGATGTACCAATAGCTGGGACAATAAATAAAGGAAGAGCTTTTACATCGAGCCTGACTATAAAGAGAAATATCAGTGAGGCAATTACATCAAGTTTGACTTTGAAAAGAAATATCAACTATGTTATTACATCGAGCCTGACTATAAAGAGAAATATCAACTATGTTATTACATCGAGCCTGACTATAAAGAGAAATATCAGTGAGGCAATTACATCAAGTTTGACAATACTAAGGAAAGTCAGGAGATGGATTAAAGCTGAAAAGCCAACATCTAATTGGTCAAAAGGAACTAAACCATCAAGTAATTGGTCAAAAGGAACTAAACCATCAAGTAATTGGACCCGAACAGAAAAACCAGATTATTAAAATTTTATTTAAAAAAATATGGATCCGCTAAAAAATTTAAAGGAAGTTATCGTCTCAGGTACATATAGTGCTGTAGACACAGCTATAACGCTTAGTAGTGGCGAGGGAGCTAAACTTCCTGATCCAGCTGTTGAGGGAGAATATAATTTGCCCTGGTATAATTCTACTGATTATGTAAGTCCGGCAGCTGATCCTAATGCTGAATTTGTTAGAGCAATATCTATTTCTGGTGATGTTCTTATAGTTCAACGTCCAGAGGTAGGAAATGATTATAATGGCGAAGATGATGAAAATATAGCTAGCACAAAAAGTGTTGCAGGTAAAGTTTATAAAATGCAAATGGCTTGGAGTATGAAGTCAATCGCTGATGTTGATATTGCCAATGCCCCAGCTACTTCAGCTATGGAAGATACTGATGAGATAGGTTTTTGGGATACTGTTTTGGAAAAACTTACTAAAATAACTTGGG
>Ga0136582_1000654_pt1 | contig 9720 bp, 8 predicted proteins | sample AntDeeMetagen293_FD_104787 | JGI IMG/M metagenome (GOLD analysis project Ga0136582, IMG submission 104787) | Saline lake microbial communities from Deep lake, Antarctica - Metagenome #293 | ecosystem: Environmental > Aquatic > Non-marine Saline and Alkaline > Saline | place: Antarctica: Deep lake...
CAGTTCCTTTTGTCAACCCTTGTTCGAGCATATCGCGACCGGTATCGGCGATTGCAGTGCGTTTCGTCTGGAGTTCGTCGGTGTCGATTGAGTCTGGAACGGGCATTGTATTGTGACTATTTGGTTAGTGTTCGGGCAGCGAAAACGTCGACAGCACCGCTTCGTTGGCGACGTGCTGTGGCTCCTTGCCCTCGAAGAGGGCCCGTAGGTCGTCGAGGATCATCTCGGAGTGTCGGCTGATCACCTCCTCGGTTGCGCCGCCAAGGTGGGGCGTCGTCACGACGTTGTCGAGATCGACCAGTGGATGGTCGTCCGGAATCGGCTCCTGGTCGTAGACGTCGAGAGCCGCCCCGCGGAGCCCACCGTCCTGGAGATGCTCAACGAGGGCCTCCTGATCGATGATCGCGCCACGCGCGTTGTTTATAAAGAACGCGCCGTCTTTCATCCGGTCGAACTCCTCGGGGCCGAGCAGCCCACGGGTGCTGTCGGTGACTGGAACGTGTACCGAGACGATGTCGCTCTCGTCGAGCAACTCGTCGAGGTCGACTTTTTCGGCGTCGTACTCTGCCATCGTTTCGGCATCGATGTAGGGATCGAAGCTCAGAAGATCGACCGCGAACCCCTGGGCGCGTGTGGCGACCTCGCGGGCGACCGCACCCATCCCGACGAGTCCGACTGTTTTGCCCGCGAGTTCGGTGCCCAAGGGGCGGCGATTCTCGCCGGAATCGGTGTCGGCGTCTACGACGACTTAGAGTCGGCGGTCGACCGAACCTCGGGTATCGGCCGCTCGTTTGAGCCCCGCCCCGAGAAAGCCCGACAGTACGACCGCTGGTACGACGTTTATAAAGAGGCCTACGAAGCGACGTTCGACGTCTGGTCACACCGGGCTGAGGCAGTCGACGACCTCGAAGCGATGCGTGCCTCGGCCGCCAGCGAGGAGCCGTCGTCGGTCACCGAGGAGGCCGACGACTGATCGGCTTAGTCACCAACGTGGGGCCTGACGCGCCGGACGATCTCGTCGACGTCGAAGCCGTCTTCCTCCTTGTCGAAGACTGTCTCGCCGTCGACGCGTACGACGAAGATCCCGTGGTCGCCCATGACGAGCGACGTCCGGTCCAGCCGGTCGGCGAACTGTCTGAGGACCGCCTCCTGGACGGTCAGCGCGCGATCCAACATCCCACAGGGAACGCAGTACTCGATTTCGACGGTCGTCATAGCCGACTAGTCGGGATGGCGGCCGAAAAGAGTGGCTACCGCGATGGTGATCTGGTTACCGTCCGATGAGTCGGCTCTGCCACGTCGGTCGCCAGTACAGTAGCGCCGCCGTGAGGACGAAGACGGCCGTCGACAGTCCATAGGAGATCTGTAGCGCCGAGGCAACGAGGATCGAACTCCCCCCGGTGACCGCCGAGGCCAGCGCGGCAACGATCGGCCACGAACAGGAGACACACGAAAACAGCCCGATGATCCCGGCGGCCGCCGAGCCAGCGGTGTCGACCACCGTCACGTAGACGAGATACGACAGCGCGCCGTAGCCGAGCAGGTAGATCGGAATCAGGTTGATCGTCACCAGCGCGCCGCTGTAGAGCGCCGCCGGGCCGAAGCCGAACGGGAGCCACGCGATCCGAAAGCCGGTCGCGGCATCGCCGATTCCGGCACCCACGACGCCACCGGCGAACAACAGCAGCCCGAAGTAGCCGGCGGCGATCAGTTTCCCTCGCCGTCGAACCGCTGGATTCGAGGGGTCGGCTCGGCTGTTCGCCACGACCCACGCCGAGACGTTGAGCCAGATGAGCCCGTAGCCGACCAGTCGGAGCGAGGAGAGTCCGGCGGGAGACAGGACGGTATAGAGCGCGAGCGCGAACAGCTGGCTATTCAAAAACAGGCCCCAGTAGAGCCGCCTCCCGGTCGGCACCGGGATTGAGAGACCGGTCCCCTGTTCGCTCATAGCGCGAGGCCTTCGACGACGATCGCCAGCAGGACGAAGCCGAGGTAGGCGTTCGAGGCGTGGAACGACCGGAGTGCGGCGGCTTTCGTCTGCTCGTAGTGGAGCTGGATGACCATCCAGAGGAAGATCCCACCGAAGACGACGCCCGTGAGGACGTAGAGCCAGCCGAGCGTTTCGGAGGCTGCCAGTGCGGCTCCCGCGATCAGGGTTGCCCCGAGATACCAGACGATGTGTCGACGGGTCGTCGTCTCTCCGCGGACGACCGGCATCATCGGGAACCCGCCGCGAGCGTAGTCGTCCTTGTAGGCCAGCGCGAGGTTGTAGAAGTGGGCCGGTGTCCACAGGAAGATCAGCGTCGCCAGCAGCAGCCCGCCGAGCCCGATCTCGCCGGTGACGGCTGCCCAGCCGATGAGGGCGGGCAGTGCGCCGGCAGCGCCGCCGAGGACGGTGTTTTGGACCGTGTTTGGTTTCAAGATCAGCGTGTAGACGACGCTGTAGAAGACGATCGCAACGAGGCCGAGGGCGGCCGCCAGCCAGTTGATCGTCGCAAAGAGGCCGACCGAGATCACCGTCAACAGCAGGCCGAAGGCGACCGCGTTGGGGACGGGTACGAGGTCGGTCGCCAGAGGTCGGTCGTTGGTCCGGGCCATCCGCCGGTCGACATCGCGTTCCAGGACATGATTGAACGTCCCCGACGCGCCGATCGATAGCGATCCGGCGACGAGCGTGGCGGCGGCCGTGTAGGGTGTCAGTCCGGGGCCGCCCGCCAGTGCCATTGCCGCGGCCGCAACGAGACACAGCAGCCACATCAGCCGCGGCTTCATCAGTCGGAAGTACGCAAACAGGGTCGCTTTCGCGCGGGCAACTGGCTCGGTCGGGACCGATGGTCGCTCCGTCGGATCGAGCGGCTCGGAGGGTTCGGGATCCGTTTCCGGCACGTCCTCAGGGTCGCCGGTTTCGGCCTCCAGCCACCACGCCAGCGCCGCGAGCAGCCCGCCGAAGATCGTCACTCCGGCGGCGAGGTGGATGATTGAGATGGTTTGGGTGCCGCCGGTCGTCGCAACGAGCGCGCCGAGACCTGCCTGGGCGGGATAGAGAACGAACGCGAGGGTGAGCGCCGCCCGGACGCGTCGGCTCGTGTCGGTTCGCCACGCCATGACCGTCGTCGCCAGGACGCCGAACCCGACCAGTACCGCAGCGATCCGGTGGCCGAAGGCGATCCACCCATCGAGACTAGCCGGAAGCGACCAGCCACTACCGCAGGCTGGCCACGCTGTGCAGGCCGCTGCGGCGTCGGTGAGTGCGGTCGCCACACCGATGATGAGCAGGAGATAGACGCCCATCGTCGTCGCCGCCAACAGGCCGGGGAACCGATCCGGTGATCGGAGACTCGAAATCACTATCTATCTCTTGGGTATCGTCGTATATAGGAGCCCCGTTTCGGCTGTCCGATCCAGTGGTACCTCTCTTCTGAGCCCGGTGGCCAGCCGTCGACAGGTCGGGCAAGTCAGTAGGTATTTAGGCGCTCCATGCTAGTTTTGAAGCAGCATGAACGCCAAGCGTTTCACACTCGCTTCGCTGCTGTCGGCGGCCGTTTTGGTCCTTCTGGCCGATCCGGTTGCCGCGCAGTCGACCTCGGCTGATCTCATCAACGAGCTCAACGACAAACTGTTGTATATCGCCCTGCCGATCACGCTGTTGGTCGAGATCATCCTCGTCTACGCTGTCCTTCGGTTCAAGGACAACGATGAGCCGAAGCCCACCAAGGAGAACCGACGGCTCGAAATCACCTGGACGGTCGCCACCGCCTTTATTCTGCTTTTCGTCGGTGTTGCCTCCTACGGCGTGATGGCCGATCCGAACGTGACGTTCGGCGCTGCCGACGAGGAGGTCGCCCCCGACGAGGGTGATGTTCTGGTCCAAGCCGAAGCCTACCAGTGGGGTTGGAACATGAGCTACCCCGAGCACGATATCAGCATGGAGAGCAGTGGTGAGGGACCGACTATCTACCTCCCTGAAGGACAGGATGTCTACATCGGCGTGGGGTCGAGAGACGTGATCCACGCCTTCCACGTCCCGGACCTCGGGCTGAAGATGGATGCGATTCCGGACCAAACCCAGTACCTCAAGACCAGCGGCCTTGAAGAAGGCACCTATCAGGGCTACTGTGCGGAGTACTGTGGACTCGCTCACTCGAATATGTACTTCACAGTTGAGGTCGTCGACCAGGCCGAGTACGACCAGTGGATCGCCGAGCAGACCGAGTCCGAACCCAGTGCCGACGCGGCTAACGAAACCGCCAACGCAACCGCCTAACGCCGACTTCGGCCTCTTTTTGTCGTTGTTTTCGTCCAGTCGACCAGCGGCTGTTGACCCACGACCCGTCGCCGCAGGACCACCGTTTTGATATACACCGGAAAACACCGTTCGAGTATGGATGATGTCACCGACCAGTACTCGCCCGCCGACGTCGAACAGGCGGTCGAGGCCTACTGGGACGACCACGACGCCTACGAGGCGACCAAGGAGGCACACGCCGACGATCCCACTTTCTTCTTCGTCGACGGGCCGCCGTACACATCGGGCCAGATGCACCTCGGAACGGCGTGGAACAAGACGCTGAAGGACGCTGTCATCCGACAAAAGCGGATGACCGGCCACCAAGTGACCGACCGCCCGGGCTACGATATGCACGGCCTGCCGATCGAGGTCAAAGTCGAGGAAGAACTCGGCTTCGACAGCAAGCAGGACATCGAGGAGTACGGCATGGAAGCCTTCATCGAGGAGTGTATGGAATTCGCCCAGACCAACCGCAAGGCGATGGACGAGGACTTCCAATCCATCGGCGCGTGGTTCGACTGGGACGACCCGTATCAGACGGTCGACCCCGAGTACATGGAGGCCGCCTGGCACGGCTTCAAACAGGTCGCCGACCGTGGCCTCGTCGAGCAGGGCAAACGCTCGATCTCGCAGTGTCCGCGGTGCGAGACCGGGATCGCCAACAACGAAGTCGAGTACGATCAGGTCGAAGACCCCTCGATCTATGTGAAATTCCCGCTCAAAGAGCGCGAGGGGAGCCTCGTCATCTGGACGACGACACCGTGGACGATCCCCGCCAACACCTTTGTCGGTGTCGGCGAGGAGCTGACCTACAACAAGGTTCGAGCCACCAAAGACGGCGACGAGGACGTGCTGTATATCGCAGCAGAATGTGTCGACGACGTGCTCGGTCGCGGCCGGTACGACGACTACGAGATCGAAGCCGAACTCGATGGCTCCGAACTCGTCGGCTGGAGCTACGACCACCCGCTCAGCGAGGAAGTCCCCGACTACCCGAGCTTCGAGGGCGCGGGCGAAATATACACTGCAGAGTTCGTCGAGGCCGACCGCACTGGCCTCGTCCACTCCGCACCCGGCCACGGTGAAGAGGACTTCCACCGCGGCCAAGAGTTGGGACTCGATATCTTCTGTCCGGTCGCGGGCGACGGCACCTTTACCGAGGCTGGCGGCAAGTACGCGGGCCAGTTCGTCCGTGATGCCAACGACGAGATCAAAGCCGATCTCGACGCCAACGGCGCACTGCTGGCCAGCGAGACCTACGAACACTCCTACGGCCACTGTTGGCGCTGTGATACCGATATCATTCAGCTGACGACCGACCAGTGGTTCATCTCGATCACCGATATCAAAGACGAACTCCTGGACAACATCGAAGACGCCGAATGGCACCCACAGTGGGCCCGCGACAACCGCTTCCGGGACTTCATCGAGAACGCCCCCGACTGGAACGTCTCCCGGCAACGCTACTAGGGGATCCCGATCCCGATCTGGATCCCTGAGGATGCCGAGAGTAGCGAGGGAACCCTCGACGAGGAAATGATCATCATCGGCACGCGCGAAGAGCTCGCCAAGCGCGCCGACCAGGAAATCGACCCCGGCGACATCGACCTCCATCGGCCGACCGTCGACGACATTACGATCACCGAAGACGGTACCACCTATCGGCGGATCCAGGACGTCTTCGACGTCTGGCTCGATTCGTCGGTGGCGACGTGGGGGACGATCGGCTACCCCGGCCAAACAGACGATTTCGACGAACTGTGGCCCGCCGACCTCATCATCGAGGCCCACGACCAGACCCGCGGCTGGTTCTGGTCCCAACTCGGCATGGGGACCGCGGCCTTCGGTGAGAGCCCGTATAAAGAGGTCCTGATGCACGGGTTCGCCAACGACAAACACGGCCGCAAGATGTCCAAGTCGGTCGGCAACATCGTCACCCCCGAGGAGGCCATCGAACGCGCTGGCCGCGACCCACTGCGGGCCTATCTGCTGAGCCACGACCAACAGGGCGTCGACCTCTCGTTCGACTGGGACGGCCTCGGCAGCATGGTCGGCCGCCTGAACATCCTGTGGAACGTGTTCCGCTTCCCGCTCACGTACATGGATCTCGACGGCTACGACCCCGCCGATCCCGATCTGAGCGAGGGCGAACTCACCGTCGTTGACAAGTGGGTGCTCTCGCGGCTCCAGGATGTCAAGCAGGAAGCCACCGAGGCGTGGGACGACTACCGAGTCGACGACGCCCTGAACGTCGTCCTGGATTTCGTCACCGAGGACGTCTCGCGCTTTTATGTCAAGGCGACCCGCGAGCGTATGTGGGACGATGGCGACTCGCCATCGAAACTCGGGGCCTACGCGACCCTCGCAACTGTCCAAAACGAAGTCATCCGCCTGCTCGCGCCGTTCACGCCGTACATGGCTGAGCAGATGTACCAGATTCTCGACGGGAGCGAAACGACGGTCCACGCCTCGGAGTGGCCCGAAGTCGACGAGGACCTTCACGACCCCGACTTGGAGGCCGATATGGCCGTCCTCCGGGATGTCGAGGAGGCTGCCGCCAACGCCCGCCAGCGCGGCGGCCGCAAACTCCGGTGGCCCGTCTCGCGGATCGTCGTCGAGACCGAAGATGACGAGGTCGCCAGCGCGGTCGACAACCTCTCCGGGCTCCTCTCCGAGCGGGTCAACGCCCGTGCAATCGAGGTTGTCGACGAATTCGGCGAGCTTGAAGCATTTGCAGAGCCACAGATGGGCGAGATCGGTCCCGCCTTCGGAGCCGACGCCCAAAAGGTGATGTCGGCCGTCGAGGGTGCCGCACGCGAGGCGGTCGAGGCTGGCATCGAGGTCGACGGCGATACCGTGGAACTCGAAGAAAGCATGGTTGAATACCGCAGTGAGCCGCCGGAGCACGTCACCGGCACCGAGTTCGACGGCGGCACGGTGTACGTCGACACCACCCTCACCGAGGAACTCGAATCCGAGGGGTACGCCCGCGACGTGATTCGGCGGGTCCAGGAGATGCGGAAGGACCTCGATCTGGATGTCGAGAGCGAAATCCAGGTCGGCCTCAGCATCGACGACGACCGAATCGAAGACTTCGTCGACGAGCACCGCGAACTGATCGCCGAGGAGGTTCGGGCCGCCGAATTCGTCGACGAGCCCGAGGCAGCGGGCGATCTGGTCGAGGACTGGGAGATTGAGGGGGTCGACGTGACCATCGGCGTTGCAGTTGTCGCCGAGCAGACCGCTTAGAACTGGATTCGGTTTTATTCTTCGTCCCACTGGGCATCCGATAGTGTCCGCTGGACGGCTTCTTCACCCACAGCCGCTGCCAACGACTCGAAGCCAGCCCGCTCGGCACGGTCGTTGGCGTTCGCCACCAGCCGCGAGACGATGAACTCCGGCGTCGATTTGCCTACCGTGCCAAAGCGCGGCTGGTAGTCGACCCGGAGTTCGAGGTCGGGCGTCAGCCCCTCGGCGAAGATGCCGTCGATCCGTGCTGTTTCAGGGAGCGGACTCAGGTCGTCGGCGAGATGGGTGACGTAGACGCCCAGCGCCGACTGGTCGACAGTCAGCGAAACGAGCCCGTTTAAGAGGTCAGCGGCCCGTCCCGGTTCGGTGATCGCTTCGAACTCGTCGACGAGCATCAGCGCTTTTCCCTCGGTTGTCAGCGGCGGGACGATGGATTTGAGTGTGGATTCCAGGACGCCAGCGTTGAACGAGGCATGACGGCGGTGGAAGACGATGGTCTCGAACTGGCCGACGGCGGCCTGGTCGGCGGGGACCGGCAGCCCCATTGCAGTCAACAGTGCGACCTGACTTAGGGTTTCGAGCAGCGTCGTTTTCCCGCCGGAGTTCGCGCCCGTGAGGACGGTCACGCGGTCGCCAGTCGGTGGCGACAGGGCCTGCGGCGTGTCAGCCAGCTCGTGGTTACCGACCCCGTAGGTGATCGGCTGGACCTCGCCGTCGAGAAAGAGGTTCCGCGCGCCGACCACGGCCAGTCCATCGTCGACCAGCGTCGGTCGCTGGAGGTCGTACTCGGCGGCGAACCGCCCGAGTGAGAGCGATAGCGCGATCTCGCTGACCGCCTCAACTGCCGCTTCCACGTCTCCCTCGGCGGTTTCGATCCGGCTTCGTAGCTCCTCGATAACCGTCGCCTCACGCTCTTCGACCTCACTTTCGAGATCTGCGACCAGCTCCCGGAGCGTTGCGCTCACGAAGTCCGCGGCGTCGACCGCCTCGTCGGGGGCGGCCGACCGGATCGTGTTGTGTGGGATGTCGGTCTCGTTGGCAACGTGGTCGACGACGCCGCTCTGGAAGGCCTGCATATCCCGAACCCCACCGTCGCGGACAGTGTCGATGATGTCGAAGGCGGCGTTGTTGAGCTCACGTGCCGCATCGCGTTGGTCGCGGAGGCGGTCGAGTTCGTCGTCGGCGTCCTCGACCACGCGCGGTCCGTCCGACGACTCGCGGATGTAGCCCAGTGCGCCCGCGGCCTCGGTGAGTGCGGCCTCGTCGACCGCGCCGAGAGCCTCGAAGGTCGATCCCCCGAGGCCGACAGCACGGAGTTCGAGAGCCGTCTCGACGGCGGCGCGGTCGGTGCCACCAGCCTCGTCGTACTCTTCGAAGGCATTGAGGACGCGCTCGCGGTCGTCGTCGGTGAGGTCGGTCCAGGCGGCTTTGGCCGCCAGGACGTCGTCGAGTCTGCTCTTGATGGCCTCGCGGTCGGTCAGCGGTGTCATGACGCGAATCCGGTCGGCGGCGTGGTTGGCGACCGCGTAGCTGCTGGCCAGCGTGAGTAGTTCGTCGTAGACACTCCTGGTGTCGCTCGTTCCGAGTACGTCGATTCCGGCCGTTCCGTTGGCCCGACGGAGGATTCTGACCGCCCGGCCGCGGGGAACGCCAGCCGCCGCCAGCGTGCGGATATCCGCGCTCTCGATGGCGTCGATGGCCGCCGACTCGCCGATCGACTCCCGGAGCAGCTCGGCGGTCTTCGGTCCCACACCCCAGTAGGCTTCCAGTCGCATACGCCAGCCTCGACAGCCGCGCGTATAGTGATTGTTGTTGATAGACCGCGTCAGCAGAAATACCGATGTTTAACATAGTCTTGGCCGTAGTGGCCCTATGGGCAATCTACGACGACGGCTGGTTTTGACGGCCATCATCGGGGTCGTTGGAGCGGCGCTCGGTATCGGTGGCGCTGGCCACGCCTATCTCCGGAAGTGGCGGCGATCGATTCTCTGGTTTCTGGTCTCGATGGGCTCGTTTCTCGCACTTGTGTCGGTCTACGTCCCCAACCTGGAGGCGGTCGACCCCTACGATATCACGACTTTTCCCCCTGAAGTAGTCACCCCGCTGGTCGTGATTCTCGGCTTTAGCGTGGTCGACGCTCTGCTGGTGGCGTTCCTCGATCAGCGCGAAGCCGAGATGGCTCC
>Ga0136582_1000676_pt1 | contig 9500 bp, 9 predicted proteins | sample AntDeeMetagen293_FD_104787 | JGI IMG/M metagenome (GOLD analysis project Ga0136582, IMG submission 104787) | Saline lake microbial communities from Deep lake, Antarctica - Metagenome #293 | ecosystem: Environmental > Aquatic > Non-marine Saline and Alkaline > Saline | place: Antarctica: Deep lake...
CATGATCGGCACCAGCGCCCAGAAGATTCCGAGTCGTCGGTAGGTGGCCATCGCCGGGTCGCCGCCAAGCGAGAGGCCGACGCCGACCATCGCGCCCGTCGTCGCGAACGCCGCGGGGATCGGATACCTCGTGTAGATCCCGATCGCCATGAACGACGCCGCCGTCAGCAGACCGGCGGTGGCCGCAAGCGGCGTGATCGTGACGCCATTGATTAGATCCCCACCGATGGTCTCGGAGATGCTGCCGCCCTGCATGAGCGCCCCTGCGGCCGCGAGCAGGCCGATGACGAACGCCGCCCGCATCGTCGAGATGGCGTTCGCGCCGATCGCGGGTGCGAACGGCGGCGAGTTACTGTTGGCTCCTAGCACCCACGCCATGAACAGGCAGGTGACGATCGCGGTCCCGACGAGGACAGCACCGGACAGTGCGACCATTTCGTCTCCCGTACCCCGTCGTTCCACGACTGAGTGGAAAAGCGTTCCCTCCGCAGTACTGTCGAACGCACGTTCGTCACGGTCGAGTCGACCGCCTCGTCAGCCGGTCTTTTCGAGCACCGCTCTGTAGTGACCCCCCTCGTCGTCTCGAGACACGCCGCAAACGTCCCACGGCGTTCCGGTCGCCCCCTCCCGAAGCCGAGCGGGCGAGCACAGCAGGAACTTGAGCGTCCGCCCGATCTCCCGGCGCGGCTCGCCGTCGTCCGTCTCGCGTTCGAACTCGAGGTGGAAACACCGGTGAGCGATGCCCTCGCGAGGGTCGGGTCGGTAGCCGAAGAAGCCCTCGTCCAGTCGCGTCGGATCGTAGTTGTCGACGACCGCGACTCCGCCGTCGTCGGTGACGCGGGTGAACTCGACGAGCAGTTCGCGGACGCCAGCCAGCGAGCGGCCGAGGCCGAGCTGCGTGCCGACGACGTGGACGGCCCCGAACGCGTCCGTCGGCACCGGCAGATCGAACATGTCGCCGACGAGAACGTCCTCGAGGCCGCGTTCGCGGGCGGCCAAGACCGCATTTGGACTCGCGTCAACGCCGACCGCGTCGACGCCCCGATCGGCCCACCACAGGAGGTGGTTCCCTGCGCCACACCCCACGTCGAGGACCGGCTCGGCGTCGGCGAGGCGCTCGAGCGCGTCGATCGTCTCCCGGTCCCACGACTCGGGACTCGAGAAGTAGAATTCGGCGACGTTACCGTCCCGTCGCTCCGTCCCATCGCGATAGGTCAACTGTCCTGGGGTGTCGCGGTGGTGAGCGAGCATCGCTCGGCCGAGCGGATCCGCCCCACTCTGCCGTCGTTCCTCGGCTGCCGACGAGCCGGTCCGGTCCTGGCTCATACCCGAATCAAGGGAGCCGAGGATAGTAAACCACCGCTGACAATTGGTCCCGTATAACGTCTCTCACGGTAGACGACCGCTAACGATTTACGGGGATCGGCCCAACCCTCGTCCATGAAGGTCGAGTTCGACGAGGACACCTGTATCGGGATGTTCCAGTGCGTTGCCGAGTGGGACGCCTTCGAGAAGGACAAATCGAGGGGGAAGGCGATCCTTACGGACAGCGAGGAGGTCGAGGACGGGACCTTCGTCCGCGAAGTCCCCGACGACGCCGAACTCGACGCGAAGTTCGCCGCCCGGTCCTGCCCCGTCGACGCGATCACGATCTACGACGACGACGGCGATCAGCTAATTCCCTGAGGCGGACTCCTGTCAGTTATCTCCAGGCGCATCCGTGACCAGCTATGCGGGTGCACCGGGACACAGTGACAGCAACCCGTATGACGCCGGCTCGAGCAGCGGACGCGAAAAAAGCCGATCGGGAACGACCGTCGCTTACGAGATCTTATCGTACTGCTCCGAGAGCTTCTCGGCGGCCTCGCCGAGCTGGTTGCGCTCGTACTCGGTCAGGTCCCACTCGACGATCTCCTCGACGCCGTCGGAGCCGAGTTTGACGGGGACGCCGAAGGCGGTGTCCTCGTGGCCGTACTCGCCCTCGAGCGCGACGCTGCCGGGGAGCACCTCGCCGGTGTCGCGCAGGATGGCCTCGACCATGTGGCCGACGCCGGTCGCCGGGCCCCACTCGGTCGCGCCCTTCTTCTCGATGACGTTCATCGCCGAGGCCTGGAGCTCCTCGAGCAGCTCCGCTTTCTCGTCCTCGTCGAACTCGAGGTCTCGGCCGTCGACGCGGACCTTCGAGAAGACGGGGACCTGCGCGTCGCCGTGCTCGCCGAGGATCGTCGCTTCGACGTTCTGGACGGGCGCGTCGAAGCGCTGAGAGATCACATACCGGAACCGAGCGGAGTCGAGCCGACCGCCGAAGCCGATCACCTTCTCGCGGGCGCGCTCGCCCGTCTCGTAGAGGTGCCGATTGAGCAAGTCGACGGGGTTGGAGGTGGTGACGGTGATGAAGTCGTCGTTGTGTTCGGCCAGCGAGGAGCCGATATCCTCCATGATGGGCGCGTTGTCGCCTGCGAGGTCGATCCGCGTCTGGCCCGGCTGTCGCGGGATGCCCGCCGTGATGACGACGACGTCCGAGCCGGCGGTGTCCTCGTAGTCGCCCTGTCGGATCGTCGTGTTCGAGTCGTAGGCCGCGCCGTGATTGGCGTCCGCGGCCTGTCCGATCGTGTCGTCTTCCTTGTCCGGAATGTCGACGAAGACGAGCTCGTCCGCAACGTCCCGAAGCGCGATGTTGTAGCCTGCGGCGGCCCCGACCGTCCCGGCCGCGCCGACCACGCTAACTTTCGTCATACCACGTATTGCTTCCCCATCCCACACGTTAAATCCGTCGGACGATGGCGTTCGAACAGTGCTGCTGCTGTAGATATCGACGGCTGTCGTCGCGCCTGATCGTCCCGCAGTTACCGACGATCGAGCCGACCAGGCCGGCGCGAACCACCGTGCTGTCCTCGAACATTTCCCGATCGCCTTCGCGTTCCCGCGAGCCACGGTCGCCTCGAGACCGAACCGATCATGCTCGTCGCTCGCGGAACGCACCCATGCGCGTCAGCGTCATCGGCGGCGGAACGATCACGGACGAACAGGCCGCTCGGGCGAAAGCGGTCGGACACGAACTCGCTGCCCGCGGCCATACGGTGGTCTGTGGCGGCCGCGGCGGCACGATGGAAGCGGTCTGTCGCGGCGCGAACGCCGCGGACGGCACGACGATCGGGATCCTTCCCGGCGAGTGCCGCGGCCACGCCAACGACTACGTCGATCACCCGATCGCCACCGGGCTCGGCCATGCCAGAAACGCCCTCGTCCCGCTGAACGGCGACGCAGTAATCGCGCTCGCTGGCGGCGTCGGCACGCTTTCGGAGATCGGTTTCGCCGGCATCTACGACCGCCCCGTTATCGGCCTCGAGACGCACGACGTCTCGGATTTCGGGATGGCTTTCGAGACGGTCGAGTCGCCGGAAGCGGCCGTCGATGCGGTCGAATCCGCCCTCGAGCGGTGACTGAACCCGTCGCGAATCGGTGACGGTCGGCTGTCGCAGCTTTTTCGACGCTTCGAAACGTCTAGACGGACATGAGCGACTTCGACAAGGAAGCCGAGCGCGAGAAACTTCGAGAGAAGTACGAGCAGGACAAAGAAGAGCGCAAGGCGACCCAGCGGATGAGCGATCTGCTGCTCAAGGGCGCGACGATGACAAACGCTCACTGTGGCACCTGCGGGGACCCGCTTTTCCAGCACGAGGGCACCACGTTCTGCCCCAGCTGTCACGGCAATCCCGACGCCGTCGAGGGGACGGGACTCGAGGCGCAACCGGCCGACGAACAGCCAACGGCGGGACAGCCCGCGACGGAACAGTCGACTGCGGAGCAGCCCACTGCAGGGCAGTCTGCGACGGACCAATCCGCTGCAGGGCAGTCTGCGACGGACCAGCCGGCCGACGACGGTCGCGACCGTCCGGCGAGGGCCGATGCGACGACCGCGGACACGGTCGACGCTGCCGACTCTGAGGCTGGCCGTGCAGCCGACGCCAACGGGGAACCGACCGCTGCCGGCCGGCGACGAACCGACGAGGGGGTCCGTCAGCCGCGATCCGAGATGTCCGATTCGAGCGGCGGGTCGAGGTCGCAGTCGACAGTAACCCCGCCGTCGGTCGAGGGCGACCTCGAGACCGCACGCGACGCGCTCGTCCGCACGCTCGAGAAGTTCGCCGCGGAGGCCGCCGCCGCCGACGACCCCCGATATGCCCGGGACTGTCTCGAGGCGGCACGCGAGGCCGGCGAGACGCTGTCGACCCTCCGTTGATGACGCTGGCCGGTACTGCTGGCTCTGCGTTGACGGCTCTCGACTGGTGGTCCCACCGACCAAATCTCACTTGTCGGTCCTCCCGGGGTGTCGTCGCGTACCGTTCCGGCGTGAGAGTCGATCCGGACACGGATCTGTACATCAATAGATATATATTTAGTAAAAAGCGTATACTCTACTGACACTCATCAACGGGCCAGATCGGCCGATTGCGCGCGCCGTGGTTCAGGTAGCTATTTCCCTCCGCCCTCCGTGCTACCGGCCCACAGACCGAAGTCACCCGTCGAACCACGAACTTGGGAGAAACTAACGATGGCACTTGGATTCGTCGTCACGCTCACGGTACTCGTCGTTTGTATCGGACTCATAGGAACCTGTGCGACCTGCCTCGATCGGACCGCTATCAGTCGGACGGCGGCTGAACTCGATCACCGATTCCTCGAGACCGCGCCGTATCTCGGCGCGGCGGCCCTGTTCTTCCTTGCAAAGCGGGCAACGACCGGCCAGAGTGAACGGATCTCGCACGCCCTCGACTGGGACATCACCACGGAGATATACGCCGTCGAAGGGGAGTTCGTGGCCGTTCTTCAGGATATCGTCCCCGAGGCCACGCTGGAGTTCTTCTCGGCGATGTACATGTTCGGGTTCCCGTTCCTGCTGGTAACCGCACCGATCCTCTACTTCCTGTTGCCGTCCCAGCGCCATCTCAAGGAACTCCTCATCGCGTACCTGTTGAATTACTTTATCGGGACGATCTTCTACACGCTGTTTATCGCGTACGGGCCGCGAAACCACCTGTCGTCCGTCTCCGGGCTGATGTACGACTTCTATCCGCAGGCTCAGACGATGACGTCGGCAGTGTCGTCGAACACGAACGTCTTCCCGTCACTGCACACGTCGCTGGCAGTTGTCGTCTTGGTGTTCGCCTGGCGGTCGCGCAACGAATACCCGCGGTGGGTTCCGATCGCGTCGTTCGTGACCGCGTGCGTCGTCTTCTCGACGATGTACCTCGGGATCCACTGGCTGATCGATGTCCTCGCGGGCATCGTCCTCGGCGTCGGAGCCGTCTGGATTGCCGACTGGATCGTCACCCGCGTGGAGGGGAGACCGGGCCCCGCTCCCATCGGCGACGAGAGCGAGGACGGGATCACCTCCGAAGCAAGCGACTGAGCCGCGGGCCGAGTCGGAGTTAGCCGGTGTAGTCGCTGCCGATAACCTCCCGAATCCGCTCGGCGGTCACCCGTCCGACGCCGTCGGCCGCCTGCAACTCGTCTTCGGTCGCGATCATCACGCCTTCGACCGTACCGAACTCCTCGAGCAGCGAGCGCGCGGTGACGGGACCGATCTCGGCGATCGAGGCAACGACGTACTCCTGTTGCTCGCTCAGGGTCTTGGTCCCTTTCTCGCCGTGGACCGACACCTCCCGGTCGGCGGTCGACTGTTCTCGGCCGGCGATCACTGCCAGCAGTTAGGTCGTGTCGTCTTCGCTTTCGGTCCGCAACACGCTCGCACCGAAGTCGACGGCGAGACTCGAGAGCGCCCCCCTGATCGCGTTCGGGTGGACGTCCCGTTGTTCGTACAGCCCCTCGCCCTCGACGACGACGATCGGCCGCGAGTAGTGGCGAGCCATTGCGCCGACCTGCTCGAAGACTGACCGGTCACCCCCGACCAGCGAGTCGACGAAGTCGGCGACGGACTTTCGCTCGACGACGACGCGATCCGACAGGACATAGTCGCCGACGGAAAGCGTCTCGAGGCTAATCTCGTACTCCTCGCGCCGCGAGAGGTCGCGCGCGATGTTCGCGTCCATCTCGCGCTGGTCGGCGACGACGGCAACTGTCTCGCCCTCGGCGTGCGGTTCGTGGGTTTCGACCTCGCCGTCGGAGTCGTCTCCGTCATCGCTACTCGCTTCCGAGTTCTCGGGCCCGAATTCCTGCAATCCGGGCTGCCCCGCAACCCCCTCGCTTCCGCTGGAAGACCCACCGACTGCGTCGGGGTCAGCGACGCTGTCGTTCACTTCCGCTTCGCTCTCGTCGGTGGCCTCGAAATCGGCCAGCGATTGCTGGGAGTCGTCGAGTTCGTCCGCGAGGTCGTCGGCCATCCCCTTGAGGTCGCGGAGTTCCGACTCCATCTCCTTCTCGCGGCGCCGGGAGATCCAGAAGTAGGCCTCGTCGCGGGTGTCCTCGGCCATGAGGACGACGACCCGCCCCTCGGACTGGCGACCGGTCCGCCCCTTCCGCTGAATCGACCGGATCGCGGTTGGGACGGGTTCGTAGAAGAGTACGAGGTCGACCTCCGGGACGTCCAGTCCCTCCTCGGCGACCGAGGTGGAAACGAGCACCTCGAACTCGCCCGCCCGGAACTCGTCCAGTACTTCCTGTTGTTGGTTCTGGGTCATCCCGTCGGAGCCCTCGCGGTCGCCCTGTCCGACGAACCGCTTCGCGTCGAAGCTCTCGCACAGGAACTCGGTGAGCGCCTCCGCCGTGTCGCGGGACTCGGTGAAGACGATCACGCGCTCGCCGCCCTCGAGCCCCAGCGTCTCGGCGAGCAGCATGCGAGTCTTGCTATACTTGGGGTGGATCTCGTCGAAACTCTCGGCCTTCCGCATGGCCTCGCGGACTCGCGGGTCCGAGACCATTCGCTGGCTCGCCTTCGACGCGCCCGACGACCGAGCCTGATTGCGCTGGCGATCGAAATACCGACAAAGGGCCTCGACGCTCTGTGTCTCCACGAGGGTGACTGCCTGCCGGAGTTTCATCACTTCCGCATGAACCGACATCCCCTCGAACCCCTCCGACTGGTCGTTGTTGATCAGTTCCTGTAACTCCGCTCGCATCCGATTCAGGTCCTTCTGTGACTGGTCGGGCTGGGTCGAACTCGCGACGCCCAGTTCCTTGAGCTTCTCGAGGCGTTCCTTGATGACCTCGTTCAGGGCGTCCCGGATCTCGAGGACCTCCTCGGGGAGGTCGATGCGTTCCCACTCGACGTCGGTGTCGTGGGTGAACTCCTCGACGTCGGCGTCCTCCTCGGTCATCACCTCGACTTCGTCCAGCCCGAGGTTCTCACAGACCTCGAGGATGGCCTCCTCGTCGCCGCCGGGCGAGGCCGACATCCCGGTAACGAGTGGTTGCTTCGCGTCGGGGTGGTAGCGCTCGGCGATGTAGTTGTACGCGTAGTCGCCGGTTGCGCGGTGGCACTCGTCGAAGGTGATGTGGGTCACGTCCGCGAGCGAAATTCGACTCCCGACGAGGTCGTTCTCGATCACCTGCGGGGTCGCCATGACGACCGTCGCTTCCTCCCACATCGCCGCGCGGTCGTCCGGACTCACGTCGCCCGTGAAGACGACGATTTCCTCAGCCGGTATCTGGAGCGCTTCTCGGTAAAAATCCGCGTGCTGCTGGACGAGTGGTTTCGTCGGCGCGAGCATCAGCGATTTGCCGCCGACCTCCTCGAGTCGCCGCGCCGTCACGAGCAGGCTGACCGTCGTCTTCCCGAGTCCCGTCGGGAGACAGACGAGCGTGTGGTAGTTTGCGGCCGTGCCCGCGAGTTTCAGCTGATAGAGTCGGCGCTCGAGGAACTCGGGCTCGAGCAGCGGGTGCTCGATAGACGCGATCTCCTCGTCCGTCGTTGCCATTACCGGCCGTTCATCGCCGCCGCGAATAAGGGTTCCCGTACCGGGGTGAAAGTGGTCCCGCGAGTGCGACGGCAGTGTCACCGGGCCGCGGCGGGTCGGCGGTATAAACCTGCAGGTGGCATAGAGCGCGTATGGTGACCCGATCGATATCCCAGCGCCTTCCGGACGGGAAGTCGATACTGACCGCCGTCGCCTTCGTCCTGCTGATCAATCTCGTCGGCGGGCTGCCGGGCGTGTTCTCCTCGCCCGATACGGCCTGGTTTCGAAGCCTCGAGAAACCCTGGTTCTACCCGCCTGGAATCGCGTTTCCGGTCGTCTGGACGCTGCTGTTTACCCTGCTCGGCGTCGGCCTGTGGCTGGTCTGGCGCAGCGACACCGCCGGTCGGCGACTCGCACTCGGGCTGTTCGCCGTGCAAATGCTGTTCAACGTGGTCTGGACGCCCGCGTTTTTCACGCTCGAGGCACCGCTGGTCGCGCTGGGAATCATCGTCGCGCTCTGGGTGCTCGTCGCCGGGACGATCCTCGCGTTTCGGCGGGTCGACCGCCGCGCTGCGGCCCTGCTCGTGCCGTATCTCGCGTGGGTGACGTTCGCGGCCGTGCTCAATTTCGAACTCTGGCGGTTGAACGCTTGAGGGCGTGAGAACACTGAGACTCCGGCCTCGAGTCACAGGAGGCCGACGTGAGCGATCACTGCTCTGACAGCTCGGGCAGCCACTGGGTCAACACCACCGCGACGGCGACGAACCCGGCAAGTATCAGGTATGCCTCGTCGAAGAATCCCCGGTCGGCGAGCGCGCCGAACAGGACCGGACTGACCGCGCCGATGGTCATGTAGACGGTCCGTAGGAAGCCCAGTCCCGTCCCCTTCATGTCCGCCGGGAACGCCGAGGTCATGTACGGCAGGGTGATCGTCCCGTATCCGAGGATGCTCGAGAGGAAGACCGTGCCGACGACGATCGGCCAGAACCCCTCGAGGACGGGCAGTGCGACCAGCGAGACCACGACGACGCCCAGTACGGGCGGGAGCGATTTCCGGATCCCGAACCGGTCATACAGCTGGCCCGTCAGCGGCTGGACGAGGATCCCCATCGCGAAGAACGCGCCGAAGAGCCCGGTGGCGACGCCCTGGGAAAAGCCCTTGATCTGTATCAGATAGGTTGGATAGAAGCCCGTAAACGCCTGCCAGACGCAGTAGGTCAGGATCTGGATCGCGGTCACGGTAACGATCTCGGGTCGGCGCAGCTCCGAGAGGACGTACCGGACCGTCTCGAGGGAGACGCTGTCGACGGCGCTGGTCGCGCCGGAGGTGCGTGCGGGAACGACGAACCAGAGGCCGACCGCCACGAGTGCGAAGGCGGGGACGGCGAGGCCGAAGCCGTACTGCCAGGCGAACGCCGAGGCGATCCCGCCGGCCGCGAGCGGCAAGAGCGTGTTTCCGACCTGTCCCGCCGCCATCGTCACGCCGATCGCAGTGCCGTCGTTGTCGGGGTAGACGTCCGAGAGCGTCGTGAAACGGGCGACGCCGTACAGCGCCGTTCCGAAGCCAAACGCCCCGGTCGCGAGGTATACCACCGGCGCGGAGCCGGCGACGGCGACGAGCCCGAGCGTCACCGCCGAGAGCAG
>Ga0136582_1000693_pt1 | contig 9331 bp, 8 predicted proteins | sample AntDeeMetagen293_FD_104787 | JGI IMG/M metagenome (GOLD analysis project Ga0136582, IMG submission 104787) | Saline lake microbial communities from Deep lake, Antarctica - Metagenome #293 | ecosystem: Environmental > Aquatic > Non-marine Saline and Alkaline > Saline | place: Antarctica: Deep lake...
AACTCGACGCGGAGACGCGCCGGGAGATCGAACGCGAGATCGAGATCGGCGAGTTCGACGGCTACCGCGCGCACGGCGACGCCTGGGCCGACGACTAACGAGTCCGGAATTCACGCCCCACCCGCCGCGTTCTCGCGGGTGATAGCCGCGGGCGTGGCTTTAACTCGCCCGACGGCGGACCCGAGCCCATGATCGAAGTGGAGGGGCTGCGGAAGACGTACGGGGAGTTCGCCGCCGTCGTCGACAGCACCTTCTCCGTCGAAGCGGGCGAGGTGTTCGGCATCGTCGGCCCGAACGGCGCCGGAAAGACGACGACGCTGAAGGTGCTCGCCGGGCTCGTCGACCCCACCGACGGCGAGGTCGAGGTCGCCGGCTTCGCCTCGGACGACCCGGAAATGCGCCGACAGTTGGGGTTTCTCCCCGAGGAGTCGCCCCTCTACGAGGAGATGACGCCGCTGTCGTACCTGCGCTTCTTCGCCGACCTGTACGACGTGCCGCGAGAGGCCGCGAACGAACGGATCGAGGCCGCGCTCGACCGACTCGAACTGGACCACCGCGAGCGCCGCCTCGGCGACATGTCGAAGGGGATGAAACGCAAGGTCGCCATCGCCCGGTCGCTGGTCAACGACCCCGACGTGCTCGTGTACGACGAGCCGGCCTCGGGGCTCGATCCGGTGACGACGAACTCCGTGCTTGAGTTCACCCGCGAGCTGCGTTCGACCGGAAAGACCGTCGTGTTCTCCGCGCACAACCTCTATCACGTCGAATCCGTCTGCGATCGCGTCGCGGTGATGGACGAGGGCCGGATCGTCGCCCGCGGCAGCGTCGACGGGATCCGCGAGCGACACGGCGAGACGACCTACCGCGTGTTCACCGACGTGTCTCCGGCCCGAACCGACGCGCTGGCAGATATCTTCGACGACATCGACGCCGCGATCGAGGAAGTCGGCGACCGGTTCCGCACGACTGTCCCGACGATGGACGCGGTCGCGGCGGTTCGCGAAGCCGCCGCCGCGGCGGGCGGCGAGGTCGTCGACATCCGCACGCGAGAGCCGAGCTTGGAGGACGTGTTCCTCGACATCGTCGGGCGGCCGATGCCGGGGCGGTACACCGGGGGCGGTGGGGACGCAGCGTCGACTGCGGAGACAGAGACGGATCGGTTGACGGAATCGGAGGAGGCCGAGTGACCGACCGAAGCGACCGAGTTCGGCACCGTATTCGGGGCGCACAGCGTCGCCTTCGCCGGATCCTCCGCGTCGCTCGCTGGGAGACGGTTCGGGCGAGCGGCGGCGTCGACCGGCGGACCCTGCTCGCGGCGCTCGCGCTCCTACTCGTCGCCGGCGGCGTCCTCGGCGGCGGGCTCGCGGCCGGCGTCGTCGGGCTCGACGTCGACCGCGACGTGTACCGGGTCGCCGTCGACGGCGACTCCCCGTACGCGGATGCGGTCGAGGCCGAGCCGTCACTCACAGCGGTCCCTCTCGGGAGCGCCGCGCTCGGCGACACGGCCGACCTTGTCGTGTTTGACGGCAGGCAGAGTGGGTCGATCGAGACCGTTGCCGTTCGCGCCAGCGACACGCGGAAGGGCGAGGCCGCGGCCGCCGAGTTCCGGGAGGCAGTCAAGGCGCACAACGAGCGACTGATGGCGGCCGAGGAGAATCGGACCGCCGCGTTCCCGATCACCGTCACGCTCCAGTACATCGGCCGGACCAGCGGGCTCGACGACGGCTCGACGCTCGGCGGGGACGGCTCCGAGAGTGACGGCGGCTCCGGACGCGCCAGTGGCGACGATTCGGGCGACGCGAGCGGAGGTACCGACGGCGGGCTCACCGGCGGCGACACCGCGAGCGAGGGCAGCGGGGGCGACGATGGAGATAACGGCGGATTCGCCGTCCCCTCGGTTGGCGGCGCGGCGTTCGGCGCCGACACGGTCGGGTCGCCGGGGTCGATCTCGCCGCCCTTCCCGTTCGTCTCGCTCCTCCTCGCGTTCGTCTTTCTCGTGCCGATGAACTTCCTCATCCAGGCGTACGGCTCGTCGGTCCTCGACGAGCGGACGAACCGGCGCGGGGAGCCCCTGCTCGTCACGCCGCTCTCGCCGGTCGACATCGTCGCGGGGAAGACGCTGCCGTACGTCGCGCTCGCGGCGGTCGTCACGACGCTCATCGCGGTCGCCGTCGGCGGCGGGGCGCTCTCGGTGATCGCTGTGCTTCCGGTGGCGTTGACCTTCCTCGCGGCCACGTTTGTCGGCGCGATGTTCGCGCGATCGTTCAAGGAGCTCACCTTCGTCACGGTCGGTGTGAGCGTTCTCCTCACGACGTACGCGTTCGTGCCAGCGATCTTCACGAACGTCACGCCCGTGGCGCTCGTCTCGCCGCTCACGCTGGTCGTCTTCGATCTGCAGGGTGAGGCGGTCTCGGTCGGCGAGGTCCTCTTCTCGACCGGCCCGATGACGATCGGCGCCGCGCTCCTGTTCGGGCTCGGGCTCGGGGTCTACCGCGAGGAGGACATGTTCACCCAGAAGCCGGTGGGGCGGAAGTTCCTCGACGCGCTGGCGGTGCGGCTATCGGCGGTTGGGGGGCCGAACTGGGGCGGCAGGTCGCTGCGAGCCCGGCTTCGCGCGCTCGCGCCGGTCGCGTTCCTCACGGCCTGTACGATCCCCTTCGTGTTCGTCGCGGAGCTGCTGGCCGTCGCGCTGCTCTTCGCGCTGCCGGTGACCGTGTCGATCCCGGTGCTCTTGGTGACGATCGCGTTCATCGAGGAGCTCGCGAAGAGCATCCACCTCTACGCCGGCTTCGAGCGCGGCGCCTTCGCCCGGACCGATCGGGTCGCCGTCGCGGTCGGGACCGCCTCCGCGGTCGGTTTCTTCCTCGCGGAGAAGGCCACCGCGGTCGTACAGGCGGTCGGGCTCACGGAGCTGTACGTCGGCCGCGCCGCGTTCGGGAGCGTGGCGGGGCTGGAGGGGCTCCCGCCGATCGCGGTTGCGGGGTTGTTTGTCGCGCCGCTCCTGCTTCACGGGTTCGCGACGACCGTCGCCGCGGTCGGGGCGAGCCGGAGCCGGACGTACTACGTCCTGACGCTGGCGCTGGCGACACTGATCCACGCCGCGTACAACTTCGGGGTGGTGCGCGTCTATGCGTAACCGCGACAGCCGGCTGACGATCGCCGGGCGAGAACTCTCGGGGTTGCGCGCGGAGAAGACGATCCTGCTCGCGATCGCGATCCAGCTGTTCATCGCCGCGTTCTCGTCGTTCCTCGTCGTCGGGCTCGTCTCGATGTACGACCCCGGGTCGCTCGGCGGCGCGGAGGTCGAGGTGGCCGGCGCCGGCGACGCCGTAAGCGACCTCGAACGCGCCGCAAACGAGGTCGGCGGGGCCTCGGTCACGCGCTACGAGGACGCCGGCGCGGCGCGGCTCTCCTTCGACCGCAACGCCGCCGACGCGGTGGTGGTCGCGAACCGGAACGACGACGGGGGGATCTCAGCGACTGTCACCGCCCCGGATGCGACAGTGGAAACCACCGTGATCGTCGTCCAGCTCCGCGATCTGCTCCGGACCTACGAGCGACAGGAGCGCGCGGACCGGGCCGCGTCCCTGAGCGAGTCGCCGCTTCCGCTGCCCGAGCGCACGGGGACTAGTCCGTACTTCACGTTCACCTACACCGTGTTGATCCCCGTACTCGTCTTCCTCCCCGTCTTCATCTCGGGATCGCTCGTGGTCGACTCGATCACCGAGGAGATCGACGAGGGGACCTTCGAGCTGCTTCGGGTCGCGCCCGTCACCCTCGGCGAGATCGTCGACGGGAAGGCGCTGGCGGCGGTCGCGATCGCCCCCGGACAGGCGCTCCTGTGGCTCCTCCTCCTCCGCGTCAACGGGACGCCGGTCGCCAACGTCCCCTCGATCCTGGTGCTGATGACCGCGCTCACCACCCTGGTCGTCGCGCTGGCGATCGCCATCTCCGCGCTCGCACCCGACCGGCGCGCGGCGCAGTTCCTCTACTCGATCGGCGTGCTGGTCCTCTTCGGCGGCGCCACGGCGATGGCCGGCGGCCCCGCGAACGCGGTCGCGCGGCTCGCGATCGACAGCGGCGACGCGACGACGACCGCGCTGGTCGTCGCCTACGTCGGTATCGCCGCGGTCGCGTACGTCGGGGTTCGAACCCTCGTTGCGGAGAACGGATTCGAGAAGTGAGCGACGATCGCTTATAAATGAAAAAGCGGTCGGCGCGCGCCTCCGAGCGCCCGAAGGGCGCGAACCGCGAGGGACCGAAGGTCCCTCTGGCAGCCGGCGCGTAGCGCCGGTGACGAGGCTTTGGGGGTGTTCGCTGTCGCCGATCCCGTTTAAAACAGCGCCTCGCTCTCGTCGAGCAGGTGCGCCGGGCCGCCGACCTCCCAGACGTCGGTGTCGATGCCGATCTCGGCGATCCGGCTCTCGACCTCCTCGGCGTGGTCGACGAGCGTGTTGACGTACACCGAGGCGCCGGTGTCCGTTGAGAAGTAGACCGGGACGTCCTCTTCCTGGAGTTCGCGGACCGCGTTGAACACGGCGATCGTCTCGGGCTGCCAGTACACCCACCCCGCGGGGCCGGTCATCGTGGTGGCCGTCAGCGACAGCGAGTCGTGCTCGGCAGTCCCGAAGATTCGGTCGAAGTCGCCCTCGCGGAGCGCGTCGGTCATCTCGACGAGCTGGTCTTGCACGTGGGCGGTCCGCGCCTGCATCATGTGGCTCGCGGCGGCCTCGCGGTGCGCCTCTTCCGTCTCCTTATACGCTGGGACGTGCGCGGCGACGATCCGGAGGTCCTCCTCGGGGTCGAAGCCGTCGTCGCCCACGCCCACGTCGAGTCGGTGCGAACGACAGTCCTCGTCGTTGAGTCCGGCGTCGAGCCGGGAGTACGCGCCTGTCACCGAACGGGCGGCAGAGGAGGAGCCGCGACGGGCGACCGTGGATATCTCCGGGAGCGACATGTCGAGCCCCGCGGCCTCCACCAAGGCGAGCGCGGCGGCCGCGAAGCCCGACGAGGAGGAGCCGAAGCCGATGTTCGACGGGAAGGAGTTCTCGCTTTCCAGCCGGACCGCGGCGTCGACACCGGCCAGTTCGCGGACGTGGTCGACGACCATGTCGATGCGTTCCGCGGCGCGTCCGTCGACCTCCTCGTCGCCGATGACGTAGGTGTCCTCGCTCGTGTCGGGCTGCCACTCGACGGTGGTCGTCGTCGCGGTCGGGGCGGTACAGAGGCTGATACTGTCGTGGTACGGCAGTCGGAGCTGCTCGTCGCGCATCCCGTGGTACTTGACGAGCCCCTGGATCGGGTGGGCTCGCGCGGTGGCCTTCTCGGTCATACCTCGGGAAGCGTCCGGCGGGGGATTAGTCGTTGCGATGGACGGGAGGGAGCGGAGCGGCAGAGACCGGCGGTCGGGGCGAGTCGATGCGCGAGACCCGACCCCGAACTCGCGGTTGACCCGGCGATTTGGCGTTCAGCTCCCGTATCCCTCGGCGTCGATCGGACCGCTGAACACGCGATACAGGTACGTGAAGTACCCGAGTACCAGGAGCAGCACGGGGAGTCCGAGGACCGTCACGAGGTTCAGCGCCAGCGGCGAAACGACCGCCGCTCTGAGTGTCAGCCCGGTGGGCGGGTAGACCGTCGGGTACAGCAGGAGAGCGATGAGCGCCGTTAACAGTGCCGGAAGCGCCAGCGCGCTCGCCAGCCACGCGCGGTACGCGCCGCGTCTGGCGAGCGCGATCCCGCCAGCCCCCGCGATCGCCGACGAGCCCACCACCGCGACCGCAGGCAGCGAACGGACGGTGTCGGCGGCGCCGCCCGCGTCGGTCAGGACCACGGTCGTCAGCAGGGCGACGACGCCGCCGAGGTAGGCGAGCGTGGCGCCGATTCCGTACGGTCGCAGGTCCGACGCCAGTGCCGGGTCCCCCTTGGCGGCGAGGAACGCGGCCCCCGTGACAACCGAGACCGCGACCAAGCCGACGCCGGTGAGCACCGCCGGAAGCGACAGCGTCGCCGCGTCGAACACCCAGCGACCGGCGAGCGTCCCGAACAGCAGCGGCGCGGAGAAACTGCCGCCGATGAACGAGTAGTCGCAGTACCGTTTCCACTGTTCGTCGCTGCGCTGTTCGCGCAGTTCCGGGCCGAGCCCGCGGAACAGCAGCGCGAGCACGAACCCGATCGCGAGCAGGTAGTGGTCCGCCAGCAGTCGCGAGTACACCCGCGGGAATGCCGCCAGCAGCATCGTTCCGAAGGCGACCAGCCACACCTCGTTGGCGTCCCACACCGGGCCGAACGCCGACAGGAGCGTCTCCCGCTCGTGCTCGGTGTTCCGAGTCGCGTACAGCAGGCCGATTCCGAAGTCGAACCCGTCGAGGACGAGGTACATCCCCAACGCGAACATGACGACGCCGAACCAGACCTCCGGTAGCGACGCGACGAGATACGCGTCGACGGGGATCACCGACTCAGTCATCGTCGCTCACCCCTGGCAGCGGACCGTACCAGCGATCGCCGGTCGACGGCTCCCGGCCGAGCGTCCGGAGCTCCTCCCTGATCAGCCACTTCAGGACGTAGAGGGCCGTCGCCACCAGCCCGACGTAGACGACGACGAACCCGATCAGCGTCAGCGTCGCCTCGGCGCCGGTCAGCGTGGAGGAGACCGCCTCGGAGGTCTTGAGTTCGTCCTGGATCACCCACGGTTGGCGGCCGATCTCGGTGACGTACCACCCCGTCAGCAGGGCGGCGTAGCCGAGCGGTGACGCCGCTATCATCGCCCTCAGATACCGATCGCTGTCAGACAGCCGGCCGCGGAACGCGAGGTAGCCGCCCCACAGCGCCAGCCCGATGAACAGGAAGCCGAGCCCGACCATCACGCGGAACGACCAGAACACAAGCGCCACGGGCGGGTTCTCCTCGTACTCGTTCAAGCCGATCACCTCGGCGTCGAAGTCGCCTCCGCTGGCGAGGAACGACCCGAAATTGGGGAGGCTCACGGTAAAGAGGTTCTCGGCGCGGGGATCGGTGATCGCGTCCGGACTCGTCGGAATCGCGAACAGGTGTAAGTCGGCTTGTCCCGTCTCGTAGTGGCCCTCCATGGCCGCGAACTTCTGCGGCTGGGTGTCCTCGACGTGCCGGGCGTACGCGTCGCCGTGGACCGCCTGCAGCGGTGCGGAGACGAGCAGGATAACCACCGCCAGCCTCAGGGCGGTGTTCCACGCCTCCGCGTCGCGCCGCTTCCAGACGATGTACGCGGAGACGCCGGCGACTAGGAGGGCGACCGAGATGACGGACGCGTTGATCATGTGGACGTACATCCAGGTCATCCGCGGGGTGAAAAACGCGGCAATTGGGTCGGTGAGCCTCGCGACCTCCATCCCGTTGCGGGAGATCATCTCGTACCCCCGCGGCGTCTGCATCCAGGCGTTGACGACGAGGATCCAGAACCCCGACAGCCACGCCCCGAAGCCGACGAGCGCGGACGACAGCACGTAGGTCCGGTCTCCCACGCGTTCACGCCCGTACAGCAACACGCCCAGAAGCGCCGCTTCGAGGAAGAACGCCATCTTCGCTTCGAAGGCCAGCGGGCCGCCGATCAGCTCGCCGGCCACCTCCGAGAACTGCGGGAAGTTCGTCCCGAACTGGAAGCTCATCGGAATTCCGGTGACCGTTCCCATGACGAAGCCGGCGGCGAACACCTTCACCCAGAACGAGCGCAGACGCGCGAACCGCTCCTCGTCGGTTCGCACGTCCTTGTACGTGAAGTAGACCATAAACGGTGCGAGGCCGATCGAGAGCGACGCGAAGATGATGTGGACGGAAATCGTCCACCCGAACTGTGCACGGCTCGCGAGTTCTGGGGAGAGGGCTACCGCCCACCCCGGGTCTACAGCACCGAACAGCGCGGTCGGATTCATACGTCCCGTAGTTGTCCGAGCCGACGGAAGAGGCCCACCGCTGTTCCCTTTTTCGAGTACCGTACTACGGCAACTTATGCTCGTGACGCCGTAGTTTGTGTAGCGTTCGCCCAACACCGCGCGACCCGTGACGCGGCTTCGCGGCGGTGCGACGACGCGTCCTCCCGACCGCTCTCTATCCTCCCGTTCCGTCCCCGCGACGGCGACGCGATCGAGGGGAACCCTTTTTGACGGGTCGGCCGGTACTCCGCGCTATGACCGAGTACACCGTCGAGTTCGTCGGCACCGGCGAGACGATCGAGGTGGCCGACACGAAGACGATCCTCAGCTCCTGTATCGAGGAGGGGATCGCTCAGGAGTACTCCTGCCGCGTCGGGATGTGTCTCGCCTGCTCCGCGGAGATCGTCGAGGGAGACGTGACCCAGCCGGCGGCCCGCGGGCTCACCGACGAGGAGGCCGAGGAGTACGCGCTCACCTGCATGGCGCGGCCGCAGTCCGATCTGAAGCTCGACCGCGGGAAGTACCCGCCGAGCATCGAGGACGACGCGGCGACGGACGTGAGCGATGTCGACGGGGCGGCGGCAGACGACGACTGATTCGTATCGTGCGGGCGTAGTGTTCAGATAAGTTGATTCCACGCGAAGGCGAAGGATCTAAGCCACTCGTCAGCAGTTTCTGCTTCGGCGTTGCTGAAACAGTTTGAGAAACTGGTAGTTCGACATTTCATCTCACGAAAGACACGTTCAACGCTGTTCCGATTTCCATGTCGTTCGTATCTAAAATCGAGGTCGTGTTTGCGACAGGCTCGCTGAAGTGACGCCGATCCATCGACGAGAACAGTTGCGTCAGCTAGATCATGTTTGTCACGAAGCTCAGCAAAAAATCGATCTGCGAGGGCGTTGTTTGTCGTTGGTTCAAGCCGTGTGTGATGTAGATCGTTCGTTTCCGGATCGACAGCAGCGTACAGCCAATATTGTTCATCGTCAAGTCGAATCACAGTCTCATCAACCGCAACGTGATTCGGACTCTGCCCTGATTCCGGCTGTAGATCCGCCTTGTGAACCCAGTTATGAACAGTAGATCGAACTCGATTAACTCCAAATACCTCAAGAAACGAAACAGTATTCGAGAGCGACAATCCAGCTAAATGAAGCTGAATACTGAGCTTCATCAACAGCTTCGGTGTTGCTTCTCGCTCCACAAACTCTAAGTTGATCTCGTCTAAACAGCCGCTGAGGCGGTCGTTTTCGGGCATAGATCACTTTGAAAACGTACCGCCTCACTTTCAATCCTTATCTGAACACTGCCACGCGGCGTCACGGAAATCGGATCTGCGCCACGAGACGCCGTCCTGCAGCGAGCGCACCACTCTGGTACCCTGTCGACCCCAAACGGCTAATACATTCGATACAAACAGTACA
>Ga0136582_1000725_pt1 | contig 9092 bp, 2 predicted proteins | sample AntDeeMetagen293_FD_104787 | JGI IMG/M metagenome (GOLD analysis project Ga0136582, IMG submission 104787) | Saline lake microbial communities from Deep lake, Antarctica - Metagenome #293 | ecosystem: Environmental > Aquatic > Non-marine Saline and Alkaline > Saline | place: Antarctica: Deep lake...
AATACACTAGAATGGACCCCCAAATGGCTGAAATTGCTGAAAATGAAACAACTGATGCTGGAACCCCCAACGCACAGATACACGGCGACGAAGAGACTACACCTGAACCTGAACAACCACAAGATGAAGAAATAACATTTCACAACTGTCCATCAGCCTCGAGCTGCACACTTGAAGACGTAGCAGCATGGCTCCACACCTTCAACAATCACAATGCTAGATCTCGCGCAGGTTTCCATTTCATCAAGAAAGTCATTACTCAACGCGACAGAAAAGAGGTACACTCAACCAATCCTGGGTTCATGAACATGCCTCAAATCAGCAAAAGCAACGATGAGCATACGGCGTTCGAAAAAATCCTCAAGCAAGCACGTTCAAACGAGGACGAAAATGCATTACACTCGACAATTTCACTACCACGTGAACTCAAGACGGTTGAAATGCAAAAGCTACTCCTCTCTATCACACAAAAAGATAAGATCCGAGTAAACAACCTCGAAACGCTCAAGAACTACCAATACTTCCTTAGAACAACCCTCCACGAATTAGGGTTCGAAGGAATTGCGGATATCATCACAACAACAGGCGATTTCAGCGTCACCAAAGACGCCTACCAAGAAACTTACAAAACCTACCTACTACCTGATGACCAAGGCGAGCCGCACGAACACAAAGCGCGAGCAAACCAAGTGAGAAAACAAGAGAACAGACTTCTGTTCCACACACTCCGCACAAAATTTCAGTGGCATTCGACTCTGAAACAAAAATTTGACGCACTCATTACTTTGAGAGAAGAGGAATTGCCAGCAACAATGCTGGGACTGGTAGCACTCGACTTCGTCAGAACTACGTTCAACAACATCACCCTCGACGCCATCATCCAAGCAACGATGAAGATCATGGTCCACTGCACAACGATCGGCAAGCACTCGACATTCGAGTCATGGCATCTCTCCTATGAGAAAGAGATCTTCGAGTACAGAAACACCTTTGGCACGCCAAAATGGGAAGTGATCAGGCTTTGCAATGCCTACATGAGCATGAAAGGCCTCGGCCGTTACAACAAAATCTTAGATCTCCACCGCATGACACAGCCCTCCACCATGGCTGAAATCCTAGACAATGCAGAATCAATCAGGACCTCGCTGGAACAATCAGCAGTCAAATGGGACCTGACAGTTGTGACTGAGTCGCAAACAAGACACTTCAAGAAAAAAGAAGACAGGCCACAAAGACCCAGTTCCTACAACCTCGTAACAGAAATGCTGGGAATTGAACTCCCCTCAGGCACATCAACAGAAAAACCGCTAACTTACGCTACCACAACTACCTGCGGCTACTGTGGCCACAACCACATGCGATCTGAATGTAAACTAATCCAATCAGACAAGATTCTGAAAGAAAACGCGGGAACAATAATCCCACACATCGTCAAACTCGCTGAGTCACTTGACAAATCGCTCTTTGAGATTCGAAAAAAGAATACCGACTTCAACTCCAAGGAAATGAAGCATCTGGGTGTAGAACTACAACGCTTCCAAAACCGCGACATCAACAGCCTTCATGTAGCTGGACGAAAAATCAAAGACATGTACGAAAAGAAATTCACTGGCAAACCAACCTACGAACGCCAGGACTCCAAGAAAATACCTGATCGCACTCATCGCCCACAAAGCAATGACAAAAATGCACGGCCCCAAGAACGCTCAAAACAGCCAAGCTGCGACCGTGAAAGACCCACGTCTAACCCTCCAAAATCGACTCACGTCACAAAAAAGCCAAACACAAAAATCAAGCAGCCTAAGCAGCTGACATTCAGTGTAGATGAAAAAATTGACACAAACTTCCTACACGAAGACGAAAGCGATGAGGACGACGCTGGAGCATATGCTTTTCACATCAACATTAAAGAACCCCAAGAAGTCCCAGACAACTGGGAATCCCTTGCCGAACCTGACGAGAACTGCTATGATAGCGCAAAAACAACGAAGGATGACTTCCGACAAAATTCGTCCCTGGAGAAATTGTCCGAAAGCTTCCTACTCATCACGGCCAAATGTGACTTCTGTGGGCAATACCACACTTCAGCCAAATGCTGGATGGAAATCGAGCAAAACAAACTCGACAAAGACCTCAGCACTAGCATAATTGATAAGCTCACATACAACAAAAGATCGGCATCTCTGTATGAGAACCCATCAGGCTCAGGAGTCGGGGGAGTATACGACCTCGACCCAAGCTCACATGAATACCTCAAACTCATCTCCGCACGCACGATCAAGGAAGAATACATCCTAACAAATCCAGTCTCTGAAAACTGCCTATACACTGCAGTACTCCAAGCCTTATGGCTTTCAGAAGACGACCACCACAAGTCAGTAAGCAAAATTTACAATATGATGCTCGAACCAAAACATTTCCAGCAAAAAATAATGGTCTTGCGCGCCGACAATGGAAAAAACCTAATGCAGCTGCGACACAACAGGAGCAACGAACTCATCAACCTCCTGTCACAGAATGTAGACGACCACGCCTTCGCTCACTACTGCACCTGGGTTCGGGCAAACCCCAACCCAAGTTGCATGCTCGAAGTAGCCTCACTGACAGACCTCCTAGACATGCCTATTGAGATACTGCGTGAGACAAACGAGGGGGACCTCGCAAGCTACCTGTCACTCATGCCAAATGGAACCATGGAACCTCCATTCCGTAAACCTGCAAGACATGGCATCCGACTCCTCCTCAAAGACGAACACTATAACGTTGTACTGTCACAGGACTCTGCCCTGGCACCTGAAGCAAACCAAATGAAGGATTGCCCCCTCCTATCAACATCAATGCACTGGGTCGCTACACGAGCTGTGACTAAACCCACACCAACTAGCCTACTGCCAACTGCTCTGCAAATTGGACACAACGCTGACATTGAGGTCATGACACAAAAGTGCCTCGAAACAGAAGGAACACCAATCAAAGCAAGGGCACCAACCAAAACACAAGGCCAACCAAAAGATCTAATCCACAAGGATAGACCCTCAGGACCAGTCACGCATTGGCACAAAGGAATCTACGGATGCCTTAACCATCAACACTTCCTTCAAAACAACGAACAACTATTCGACCCAAACAAAGCAAGTGAAAAACGAAACCTTTTTACACAGCCAGACCAAGATGACATCAACAAAGTCCCAGAACTTGTCGAATACAGCTCATCACAAGACGAGGCTGACAAAGAACTTTCAGAAAACGAAGCTGGCGCAGACCCAGACGTAATCAAAGTCGACTTAGACATTGACATCTACACCAAAACCAAACAGGCAGCTGGAGCACCAAAATGTGCACTCCCAACATGTACAACTGTAACGACCTTTTCTGACAAGAACACACCCACGTACCACGAGTTCTGCAAGCTAAAGCACGCAATACTAGGAGGCAAATACAAGAATCCAAAATCCCTTTACGACTGGGATGGCATCAAATGTACCCCCAAACAAAACCAGGAGGGAGCCAAAACAAACTCGAAAATTAAAACCTTCGACTACATGTATGGTGCAACCACAATGCAGGAGCCCCCAGCACTGATGTACCTACCTGCTACACCACAAACATGCGCACTACCCCAATGTCAAGACAAAATCAAGAAGCTTGAAGACCCGGAAAGATTGTCAAACGTAAACAACGAAATCTACAACAACTTCTGCAGCATGACACACGCTATAATGGGAGGAGCATATGAGACCTTCCAACCATCTGGCACCATTGTGTGCTACACCTGGAATGGGAAGAAGTGTCTCCCCATACCTACTCTACAAATTCCAGGACAAAGATCCACATCTGACCTACTTGCCTCTAACGAACTTCTACGTCTACAGCTTGACAAAAGAAATCGGGAAAACAACAAAATTCACCAAGCATACACAGACCTCAGATGCCAAGCCCTCAGGCAAGAAAACCTAGCCTGCGAGTCTGACAGCAAAATACTGACAGCACACCTTAACAACGCCGACTACGTCGACCACTGGACAGTGCAGCTATCTGATGCAACGCCCCTCCAAGCAGCTATGATAGCCACCCGTCTCCACGCACTAATGGCAAATACAAACAAGAAAGCCCTCGATCCACTCGTTGAACGCGTCTCGAACCTCAATATCCGCATCCCAAAGCACAACATTGACTCCTCAAAAGATAACGATGCCACCTGCCGTGACCACATAGCAGGAATCACAATCAGCACAATGCACAAGCAAGGACACGCAACCCTAGTCATCAACGGTGACACACACAGTACACCCCTCGGACTAGCGATCATGCATGATCTGATCTCAAAGCACAGCAGCATTCAGGACTCTGTCAACATCGAATCACAAGCAACCCAAAACACCGCCTTCAGAATTTCCGACGGAATCTCAGTGAATCCCAATGACGTGATTCATACCGCTTATAACTTCCTCGAGAGCGAAAGCACGACAATCCTCGGCATTTGCCAACACAATGGAAAAAAGGAATACATCCTCCGAAAAAGCAAAATGATCCAGGCGGGCACACCAACGCCACACAGCTCCAACGTAACGAAAAGAAAGCAAAAGCCAAGCCCACCACAAAAACCAGGCCTGAATAACCTAGCTTCCAACGGATCAGCCTTCTCACCTATGACCAAGAAAAACTCACCTGATGCGAAGAAACATCACAACTGATGGCAAGGCCTCGCCGACACAGGCGAGGCAAAGCTCAGCCTGCCCTGCTATTCACATCCACTATCTGCTATTGCTAAATGCAAACCATACATCATGCATGGATTGAACCTACAAGAAGCAACACAGACAATGGCAGCATACAATATCAACCTCCAGAAAAATCAGATCCTTCTGATGAAGGATAGCGGCAGCAACACACACTTAATCATACAACGAGACATAAAATACATCGGCATACCCGACCTAGTCAAAGAAAGACCTGGCCGACTCAATGGCATTGGCCAATCACCAACGCTAGGCATGTCACCACTCGTCCTCTCGATTCAATCAAGAGACAACAAACGACATATCCACATTGGCAAGCCAGCGATAATCATTAGCAACGACACAGGCCCTGGCTGCTCTCTCATCTCAGAAACAATACTCGAGCGAGAGGGTTACACATGGCAATCCAGCAGCGACACATGCACACTAACAACCCCTGACGGATACCTCATCGACCTAACCCGAAATGAAATGACGTCATTCTGGTTCTTAATTGCAATAACAGACTGCAAACTGGCTGAGCAAGTAAAAGAAAAAATACAGCAAACAGCCTCCAAGAAGAAGACCTTCATCACAACAAAACTACAGTCCGAATCAAGAGAACATGCATTAATGCGCATCCCAAAAATGCCCCTCAAGTGTCTACCTCAAAGCATACAACAACTCGTCGAAAGAACACACAGAGCTGCAGGCCACGTCAACCTCACAAGACTGAAAGAAATCGCAGACAAGAATCTAGCCACAGGCCTAGAATTTCTTCGAACAATACCAGATCCGACAGATGCACTAATAACGTGCGATGCCTGCGCGCTCGGAAAACAAAGAAACCCTGCGCCAAAACTCACAACAGAAAAAATCAAGCACCCTATATGGGGTGCTATGCACATAGACTCCACTGGTCTAATGAAACATGCATCAATCGAGGGACACAGATACGGTCTAATAGCCGTACACGCAGCAAGCACAGACGATAAAGGATCCATAATAGATGACGGTGGGATTGGATACAGCATACTAGTAGGACTACAGCACAAAAGCGACACACCACTTGCACTGAACAAAATCTTCACAATCATAGGACCCCCTAAAAGACTTCACAGCGACAACGCATCTGAATTCATCTCAAGTACAGCTAACAGTCTTTACGCCAAATACGGCATATCACACACTACAATCCCGCCATACACGCCCTACGCTAATGGAAAAGCAGAAAGAGCATGGGGAACAATTAAAGGCATTGCACGAACAATCATGCTTGAAGCGGGAACACCTCCATCAGCATGGTACCTAGCACTCGCTTACGCCAACCTCATAAAAAACAAAACCAGTCTGACGCCAAAAGCAGACATGACACAGTACGAAGCCTACCACGGCACCAAGCCTAACTTTGCTGATATGTTCCCCTTCGGATGCTTATGCTACGTACTACTCACCCATGAGCAACAACTAGCTCAAGGCATCGACCACTCATTTGGACCAAGAGCCCTCACAGGCATCTATATGGGACAACACGTCATACATGGCATGACAAAGCACATTATACTCACAAGCAATGCCGCAGGTCACATCCACATTGCTACAACCTTCAACAACTTGAAAGTCAGCCCAGACATCTATCCAGGCCGACCCACAACAACAATACCAATCATAGAAGCACAAAACACTCTACACATCACTGTGAGTGAAGAGATGCTCTACGACACAGAACTCACGCCACAAATCTTCCTCGCACACATGAAGATAGCAAGAATGAAGCAAAAACAGCTGCAAGCAATGCCAGCTACAAGAGCCAAGACCAATTCGCTACCCCAATCGATCAAGAAAATCGACAAAATGATCTCTACTAAGGTTACCAAACCCCCGAAGGACCTACCAAAAGGATGGTACGAAGTAGACAGAATCGTGGCTCACAGAGGACCTCCATCGAAACGAGAATACCTAATTCGATGGAAAGACTACACACCTGATGACGACTCATGGTCACCATCAAAAGACGTACGAAGAAACCTGATTGACGCCTACAACACAGAGCTCGCCAATAGCAAATCTGTAGGCAAATCAGGACAAACCATCAGACTGATTCCACAAGACCTTCTGAATGGAGACTACCGTAACATCGACCCATTTGAGGAAAGTTCCAAGCCCCTGAAAGATAAACCAATCACAGACCCACTTGACTTCAAGATCTCAATTCAGCCTGAGGATTGGAAAGAAACGTTACCACACAAAGGTGCCACTTACACGTACCTTACACCCCAATACACATACATAGTCCCCAACACCAAAGACAAATTTGTTGGCAGACACATCCGCACATTCATCAATGGCATACATGAGATAGCAAGACTAATCTCAAGCAACGGCAACGAATGGCAAGCCCACTATGCTGACGGTGAAATGACAGACATTGACGCAGAACAGCTTGACACACACCTCATACATTACGACAACTCAACTCTCCATGAAAATATCAACGATATAATCAAGCACTCAACCACAGCTGCACAAACATTCGCGATTGAGGACAATGACGAACCCAAGGTATGAAGAAAATCATGCTACACAAAGAAAGCACAGCCATCCTCGAATCTATACAGAAAGAAGTACAGGCCTTCACTGATATGGACGTCTTTGACGAAATCTCTTACAACGAACTTCCAAAAGGACAGCAGACACTACCATCCCATATCATAGTCAAACGCAAATACACAATAGACCCAAAGACTGGACTCAACACATTCAATCGATGGAAAGCCAGATTGGTCTTTAACGGAAAGAACCAGAAAGACCACGGCAGCACCTACTCACCTACACCCTACTTCGCTACCATAAGGACGATCCTAGCAACATGTTGCACAAAGGACTGGGTACTCTTACACCTCGACCTTGGCAATGCCTTCTGTGGCACCAAACTCATCGGACGAAACGTATACGTAAAACCACCACCTGACTGCGCCCCACCAAACAAATTGTGGCGCATCAAGAAAAGTGTCTATGGATTGAAAGACAGCAACCGAGAATTCTATAACGCCTTCAAACAGCTGGTCCTTGAATTCAGATACTCCGAATCACAACTAAGATTCAAGAAGAGCCAAAGCGAACCTTGCATGTACATACTACATGACAATCAAGACAAGCCGCTCGCCATCATGATTGGATACGTCGACGACCTGATCGTAGCCGACAAATCAGATAATCAAACGATCACGAAAGAATTGATAAAACACCTTCAGACCGGATGGTCTGTCACACTCGAAGGACAACTGGAAAGATTCCTAGGTGTACACTTCAAACGTGGCAAGGATGGAAGCTGGTCATACGACTGTTCGGCCTACATAACCAAATCTGCCGAAAAATTCAACCAACATCCCATCCCAAAGGACCCCACCACTCCCTTCCCTTGCAAATTCTCCATCGAGACAGCAGACTGGGATAACTACAAAGAAAATACCAAGACTACCAAGCACTACCAAAGCTGCCTAGGCGTCCTGATATACGCAGTTACCTGCGGAAGACCTGACATCGCATACCACGTATCAGCAATGTCCCAATTCTTGACTACACCTACGCCCAAACTCATCGACGCAGCCTACCGAGTCATGGGATACCTCCTCAAAACCAAAGAGCAAACGATCACTTATCGACTGCCATCCAACCCTGCACTACACTACAGAATCTACGCCGCATGCGATGCAGGATGGGCAGGATGCACTCTCACACGACGAAGCCAACAAGGCTACGTCCTTTGGTACAACGGCGGACCAATCTCTTGGCGATCCAATCGACAAGAAACAGTTGCACTTTCAACCGCCGAAGCCGAACTAATCAGCCTCGTGACATGCGGAAAAGAAGTACGACACAAAGCCAAGATCCTTGGCGACCTCGGCTACCCCCAAAGAAGGAATACTATCATGGAAGATAACCGAGCTGCCATAGCACTAACTGAGCAGAACATGTCGCACAACGGTACACGTACCAAGCACATGGACCTCAAATACAAATGGATTGAAGAACAAGTTGAGGCTGGCACTCTGGTACCACAGTACACCCCAACCAACCTCAACCCTGCAGACATCTTCACCAAGAACTTACCCCGAGAAACCTTCAACAGACTTCTCAAGTTCATCCTTGAGCCAGCTATCAATCCAACTCCTCCGGAATCGGATTGAGGGGGAGTGTTGGAATAGAATACTATACCACCTAAGCTCAAGGACCTCCAAGCGTGACCAACAAGCACCATCACGAACTCTCCAGAATCAATTCGACCAAGACTATAGAATAGACCCAAGGCGGGTTTAGACCAATGTCTAAGCACGAATGGATTTATTGGAAACCCTATTTATAAGATCTTCA
>Ga0136582_1000740_pt1 | contig 8956 bp, 10 predicted proteins | sample AntDeeMetagen293_FD_104787 | JGI IMG/M metagenome (GOLD analysis project Ga0136582, IMG submission 104787) | Saline lake microbial communities from Deep lake, Antarctica - Metagenome #293 | ecosystem: Environmental > Aquatic > Non-marine Saline and Alkaline > Saline | place: Antarctica: Deep lake...
CTTACTACACTCGGATTCACCGTCTCGATTCTCTCACAGGATGGAAGTGAGAAACCCGACGGACGGGCTACCCATTCAGACTTAGAGGAAACCTTCGCTATTGAGGTCGAGACGACAACCCCGGAGAACCCAGCGAAGGTGCTCACCAATCTCCGAAAAGCTCAGCAAGCAGGAGATATCCCGCTATTCGTTGTTCGTCCGGGTAAATCTGAGCTGGATTGGGCCAAGCGTGTCGAGGGAATCCTTTCGCCACCTGTTCGAGAGCTTCAGAACGGTGAGATCCGATTCTACACTAACGACTCGCCAATCACGTTCAATGGAGGTGCAACCGAAGAAGGTGGAGTCACGGCTATTCGCCCCGTTACAGGGAGTGACGACAACCGTCGCAGCATCTGGGTACACGAAGATGATTCTATTGTTCTCTACGATGGAACTGGGGCAGAGCACGTCCGATTGGGATCGCTTTCAGCAGTGACGAAAGACCGCGTTCCAGCAATCTACAGCTATGATCACGCTGCGAACGAGTATCTCGTTTACGAGCCCGGTGAAACCCATACTTACGATTCGAAAACAGCGTTCGATAAAGAGTGGGTGCCGATCAAAATCCCGTTTGTCCCAGAAGATTGCCTCCCAGAGCCAGCCTTTGGGAGCGGCTCTTATTGCATCGTCATCCTCTCCGTCGACGGTGAACCAGTGGTCTATACTGGTGGAATTACGAGCCCACTCCATACGCTCTTAGAGACCTCCTTCACCACTGTTCAATCTGAGCCGACGAGTGATGGGGCTCGCTCCTTAGATAGTGAACAGGATTCTGGGTCGACAACCTCCGAGGAAAATTCCCATGATGAGCCGCAAGCAACTCCCTCTCAAGAATCGAGTTGGAAGGACGATCCAGATGCTGCAATCGGACAGTTTGCATCGCAGTGGATCGTCGAAGATGAGGACGGGGTGGCAACTTCAGTCGAGGTCTATGAGGTGTATCAGACGTGGGCTGAAAAGCACGATTTAGAGTCGGACTCAAAGAGCTGGTTTAGTCGGCGTCTCAACAATCAAATCTCGTTTGAACGAATGACTGAACGACAGGATGGTGCTCCTGTACGATGCTACAAGGGCATTAGACTCAGACAAAGCGAGGTTGGAGATGAATAACAGATTTAGACGCTTCAGCCACTCTGGGGTAGGTGAACAGCATTTCGAGTCTCTCCAATACTGTTCGACTACTATTGTCCGACGAAATTCGCAAAAACGCAAGACGGAGTGCTGTTACAGCAAATTCAAGCATGGCGTAACACAGCGATGTCCTAACGAATCTGCCGTACATGCTGTTCGGGCTAATCTCACGGGATCTCCTGGGGAAGTTGGGAATCCGTTACGGCAAAAACCAACTAGTATAGAACGGGGGGTCCCCGTTGGGACCAAGGGATTGGATCGGAACACAGAGCGGCGTGAATTTTGTCGACGCTCGATGGCGATGAGAGCGATGAATGGAAATGGAGATAGAAGATGAGTGACAGAGCACTGGCTGATCAGATAATCATTCCGGAGGCCCTGTGCGAGCGTGAACAGTGGGTCTGCTGGAAGAAAACTCAGCGAGATGGCAAGGCAACGAAGATACCGGTGACTCCTGGAGGTGGTGGATTTGCATCGTCGACTGACCCCGAAACATGGACTGATTTCGAGATCGCCCTTGAGTACGTCCAAAAAGGGAAGGCCGATGGCGTTGGTTTCGTCTTTACTGAAGCCGATCCCATCGTCGGCGTCGACCTCGATGACTGTCGTGATCCCCAAACAGGCCATGTCGACTCTGAGGCCCAGGACATCATCGACCGACTTGACTCCTATACAGAAATCTCACCGTCTGGAGCAGGCTATCACGTGCTTATTGAGGGGGAGCTCCCCGAGGGCAGAAATCGCCGGGGACACATCGAACTGTACGACACCGCTCGGTTCTTCACCGTCACCGGGGACCACGTCCAAGAGACGCCGACCCACATAGCGCGACGACAAGACGCACTCGTGGCGATCCACCGCGAATACGTCCAAGGCCCCCGAAGTGATGAGAAATCCGACTCACCGAATCATGGGGGATCTGAGGACCACTCAGAATCCATTGGCAGTACTGACCCCAAGGTCGACAACGCGAACGCTGATCTCGACGATGAGAAACTCTTGGAGAAAGCTCGGCGTGCTTCAAACGGACCGAAGTTCGAGCGACTCTGGGGTGGAACACTGGTGGGTATGAGAGCAATTCAGAGGCTGACATGGCCCTGTGTTGTCTACTGGCCTTCTGGAGTAGTGGCGACCAGAGACAAATGGATCGCTTGTTCCGTCAGTCAGGACTCGTCCGTGAGAAATGGGACGAGGTCCACTTTGCCGATGGATCGACTTACGGCGAGAAGACCATCGAGCGAGCGATTTCGAACACCACGGAGTTCTACGATCCAGATCGTGGGGACCGATCCAAGCAGTCTCAAATCACGAGTGAACCATCGGGTGAGGCTCAAGGAGATAATTCAACACGTAGTCTGGCGTATCTCACCGAGAAAAACCGACTTTTGACTGATCGTCTCGACGAACTCGAAGCCACGCTCGAACAGAAAAACGAGCGCGTCGACGCACTTGAAACTGACATTCAACGACTCAAAGACGAACTGACCAGTCGTGGTCAGGAGACAGAACAAGCGCTCCAGGAGAACACAGAGAAATCGAGCACATATTCTATGTGGAAACGGACTAAGCAGCGGTTCACACGAGAGTAGGTCGGGCCGACTACTACTCTGTCCCTCAATTCGGTTGAGAGCCAATACCAAATATTCCATGCTAGTACGAAATTATTAGTGTACTGGTGACGAAGATTCTACTCATGAGTGAGAAAGAACCGAGGTGGCCTCCTGGAGCGGATGCAGCAGAACGCGTCCGGCACGTTGTACTGACACAGACTGAGCCACAGAATGCAGGATGGATCGCCACCGAGGCAGACGTCTCACGGGATACTGCTGTAAAGTATCTCAATCGGATGGCCGACCAGGGCGATCTCGAAGTCACCGAAACAGCCGAAGGGACGTGCTACAAGCCAGACAGCATCACCCAACTCCTTCGAGAGGTACGCCAGCTGGCCGAAGAACACACACTCGACGAACTCACCCGGGAGCTCAACGCGATCGGGGACGAAATCGATGGGTGGAAAGAGAGATTCGGGGTCGACTCACTCGCCGAGCTGCGCAAAAGTATCGGTAGTGAAGATCTTAATAGTAAGGATCGTCGTGAGCGTCTTGAGGTGATCGAAGAGTGGGAATACAACGTCGAGATACGCGAATCAATTCAGCTTGCAATCAGTCTCAAAAGTTCTCTGTCGACACTCGGTACTGACTCGCTGTCTGGTGGCTCGTCAACGACACTTCCGCAGGAAGGCTAACCGTTAGATGGTGATTTTTCTCGCAGGTGGCCAGGGATTCACCCGGCGTGAGGGTCTTCGTCGACTCAAAGAACGAATGGAGAACGTTCCTGGATTTGATAGCGTTCGATATGAACCGTCTCGAATCCGTCCTCGGAAGGTTGTTGCTGATGTCGACATCGAGATCTTCCTTAGTGATTCATTTCCACGGACAGACGCAACACTCGAGGTCCTCTGGCGGCCACGTGAGAGCACTGACGTCCAGCGTGTTCATTGGGCAGATGATCGTGTCAGTCTTGGCTGGCACAAAGACGATGATCATCCGGATCTTGGAACAACGCACTTCCAACTGGAAACGACTGACGACTCAATTCATGATCCAGGAGATATCGAGGTCGAAGCACCGCTGAGTTTCTTCGAAATCTGTCTCGACCGACTCCCCGAAGAACTCAACAAAACAGTCGACTACTGAGTCCGGTCGGGTATACGGAGTTTTCTGTGACTGGGCTTGTATACGACTCAGCATTTTATCGCCCCCTGAGGGGTGAGGGCGCACAAAAAACGCCTTCTAGACTACAAACTATGTCGACTGAATACAATCCACAGCAGTACCAACTGAATCCGAACCAGACAGAGTATACGAGCGATCCACCATGGGCCGATCTCGAACTGACTGTGCCCAATGATCGGAGCCCAATCTCGATTATTTCCTTCGTTGAGTGTGTCCTCGTCGAACTCACCCACGAACCGGTGGCTGCCGAGTACGTCTCACTGCAGATCTGGGGCGAGAAGCGAACGCAGTTCTTTGCTGTCGACGACACGGGAGAGCGGTTCCAGAAGCGATATTCTGACGACCGGTTGGGCAGCCACAATACGCTGCTCAGTAGGCGGCGTGTTCGCAACGCGCTGATCAATCGATTATCGCGTGAAACGGTGGGAACGAGGCGAGGGCGTGAGGAGTCCGTTGAGGAGCCAGATACCTTCTGTGTCAGGCCACTCCGCGAATTGCAGCTCTAATACGGAGCCGCTTAACCAACAGTTGTTGGTCTTTCCAGGACGCAATGCGACAGGCATTGGCAGCTTGATCAACACCCAATCGGAGAGACCCTGATGAAGAGTCGACTATTGCATTACGAGTGGAAAGACCAATGCTAGTTAGGCTGTCGTTTGTTGGTTAAGATTCTACGTCGACTACTTTCTTACCGATTCACCTATTGAATCTCTTCGCTATTGTCGATCTACATTTGTCTTCTAGCATCGACGTTCAGCAAAAGAGCCAACAACGTCTATTCGTGTTCACACCTAGAATAGACAATGGGTTGTTCGGGTCAAATCGATAGGCAAGAAGTTTTCAGGGTCTTCGATACGTTGAGTGATCCTACAGAGCCTCTCACTACTGTAGAGGTTGCCAACGCTGTAGGATGTAGTCCATCCGTAGCGCAGGCGACATTGAATGCATTGGGCAGTCACGGACAGTTGAAATCCAAACCGATAGGCGACGACACACGGGTTTGGTGGCGACCATCGACAGTGGACGATTCCGGTCTGATTCATCGATATACGGATTCCGATGGCGCTGGTCGACTTGTTCGTGGCCCAGGCGAGGACATGCTAATCGAGCAGGTTCTGGAGGCCAGTCCTGTGAGTATCGTTGTTGTCGACCCCTCTGGGAAGATCGAATTTGCGAATGAGCGTGCTGAGGAGATGCTAGGTCTCGAACGCAGTGAGATCACGAGCCGAACCTACAGCCAACCCGAGTGGAACATCTATTATGACGATGGAACGCCAGTCCCTGTTGATGAACACCCAGTCACACGTATATTAAAAACGAAACAGGCTGTGTATGGATTCGAACACTGGATCGAGCTCCCAGATGGGACCGAACGATGGCTGTCGAGTAACTCAGCACCTGTGCTCAATGCGACTGGGGATGTCGACTATATCGTTGTCGGCATTGAAGATGCGACAGCGCTCAAAGATCGCGAAGACAAGTTGACGAGCGAAGAGACACGACTGATCGAACTTTCTTCAGAACAGCTGTTCGAGCCGTTCGTGGCCGCTACTGATGCGGATTTCCAGATCGACATCGATGAGGTTGTGAGACTTCCCGATGGGACCGCACTCGAGTACCTCACCGCAACTGGCATTTCAACGAAAACACTACGCGAAGTATTCGCGCAGGATTCTACCGTCCTGGATACGAACCTACTCCAGTCGACTGATGAGATCTGTCGACTAGCAGTCCATGTAGAAGGGTTGACTGTCCCGTTGGTCTTTGACCAACTCGGAGGGCAGGTAATCTCTCTCATTAAAACACAATCAGATGGCTCAGCGGTGCTTGCCGGAAAAATACCGGGAGATCTCGATCTGCGAACTGCACTCGGAGAGATTCGGCGTGTGCATTCGGATCTTGAACTACTGTCTCACGAACTCGACTACTCGCCACGGCTCTTGTACAATATCACCGAGGATGTTCTGACCAAAAAACAGCTCGTAGCCGTACAGATAGCCTACTATGGCGGCTACTTTGAGACCCCTCGGACAAGTACCGGCGGCGAGCTAGCAGATCGCTTGGGAATCACACGGCAAACATACAACCGCCACCTTCGTAAAGCGGAATATGCGGTCTTCAAACAGTTATTCGAAGCATCCGGAAAAGGCAGACACTGACTAGTCAGCTTCGCTCTTTATATCCTCAGCGCTCTTGCTTTTGAACGTGGATTGAGTTCCACTCAGTCTGCTGTGTGGGGGAATGCAGCAGTAGTACTGAAACCGGGCCGACTGATAATACAGCGACAAGCCATTCTGGGGGGAATGGCCGTCTTGCTGTGTTAGTGTCCGTTTTTGGAGTCCACTGGCAGAGACCCCGAAGACAGGTTGTGTTTTATCTGGCTGTTAGGTCAGTTGGGCTTGCTGATGTGATCTCGTATTGGGGGATGTTACGAGAGCCATCATATCATAACACAGGGGGACTACGTCTGATGGGACAATTTTCGGAATCTCCATATCAGTGCAGGTGTCGGATGGGCAAAAGCACTGACCCTAATCCCTTTGATTGACAAATTAAAATACTCTTAAAAACGAAAGAGTCGATCGCAGAGTTCCGTGAGACCTACGACGTCGAAAGTCCCGAGGATCTCGTGATCGAGCTTGAACCCGGCGATGAGGGATGGAGTGACGTCGGACAGTGGCAGTCGACACGTCGAAACCTTGCGATTGCGAAGGCTGCTATCCAGGTTGACGAAGCACACCGACTGGCCGAGGCCGAAGTGTGACAAGCGCTTGGAACCGAGTCGACACTGGTGGTCCGATCCGGACCTACTGGCGTGTTCGGACGGTCGTTGTCTAACTACAGATAGTATATTTCCAGTGCAGTGGATATATGTTCTAGTGGGCCGAAGACAAGAGTATGCCCGACAGCCCTGATCGAGATACTGACGGCGTTCAGAACTCGATGACGCGTGGAGAACGGATTCGTGCGGCCGCACGAACGATCCGGACGCCCCGTAGTGCCTCCTGGATAGCCGACGAGACAGACGCCTCGGTGAAAACCGCACAAAAATATCTTGAGCAGCTCGTTGAGGACAACGTTCTGTTGAAGACTCAGCAAGGCGATCAAACGCTGTATTGTGTCGACCAACTGATGGCGACCTATCGTGAAGTCGCGAGACTTCAGCGCGAACACGACCGTACAGAACTCACCTCCGCTCTTGAGTCGATGAGTAGCCAAATCACCGACTGGAAAGCATCGTATGAGGTTGAGACGCCGGGAGAACTCCGAGCAAGCATCGCCGACTGTGAGGATCCAACCGAGATCGAGGAGCGACGTGAGGCTGCTAACGAATGGGAGCATCTCGAAGATCGCATTCTCATTGTTCGAGCAGCACTCAACGAGTACGATTGGGCTACCAAGCGTGATTCTATCTCAGCCTAACGACTGATGGGTCTTTCAGGAACAATCGATACCTCTGTCTACGAAGGGCTGAAGGATGTTCTGCAGCGATATCCCTTCATCACGACCGTTTCGTACAAGCCAGATAGCATCGTCAAACGGTTCCTTCAGGCAGAGATTGATCCAGGCCGTGTCGTGCCGTCGACTGGACCGGCTTCACCAACACTCGATGTTGAATGGCGGTTCGTCGAGGATGAACCGTATTATCGCATTCATTACGCTGATTCGAACACGGGATTCAATTGTGGGTGGCATCGTGACGATGATCATCCCGATCTTGGTCCAGTACACTTCCAATATGACCATCCAGGAGTGGACGAAAGTCAGCACAAGAGTGCTCAATTCGATAAAGCGATTCCAACAGAGATCCTCTGGACTGCTCTCGATAGATTATTCGAGGATCGCATTCCAGACCTCACGGACACTGGGTAGCTCTCCGGTCAGCTCGGTCGCTCAGAAGTACATATTTTGGTGATGTGCTGATCGGTTCAGTGGGAATACGGAGTCTTCCCGGTCTGTGCTTGTGTACGACTCCGCATTTTATCGCCCCCTGAGGGGTGAGGGCGCACAAAAAACGCCTTCTAGACAACAAACTATGTCGACTGAATACAATCCACAGCAGTATCAACTGAATCAGAAACAGACAGAGTATACGAGCGATCCACCGTGGGCCGATCTCGAACTGACCGTGCCCAACGATCGGAGCCCGATCTCCATTGTTTCCTTCGTCGAGTGTGTCCTCGTCGAGCTCACCCACGAGCCCGTGGCTGCCGAATACGTCTCATCAGAGATCTGGGGTGAGAAGCGGACCCGATTTTTCGCCGTCGACGACTCGGGCGAGCGGTTCCAAAAACGATATTCTGACGACCGATTGGGCAGCCACAATACACTGCTCAGCCGTCGACGTGTTCGCAACGCGCTGATCAACCGACTATCGCGCGAAACAGTCAGTAAGAAGCGAGGCCTCCAGGGACCGGTTGAGGAGCCAGATATCTTCCGTATGAGACCGCTGCGGGAGTTGAAGCCCTAATGTTCCGAGACTACGACCACGTTGAGGGCGGCACGCTCGTCTACGACGTTCGAACCGAACCCCGTGCTCATCTTCACCGCGAGGTCACGATTGGCCGCCAGCTGCTCGGCTTTGCGAACGTCACCGACCGGGATACAATCCGCTCGGAACTCACCCGCCGTGGTCATGGTGTTGGTGCGATCCACCAACTCCCTGTCTTCGAGGGTGGTCTGTGATGGGACCATTCGATCTCACTGACCCGCGAGCCTGTGGCCATCCGAACGGTCACTGTCCTGCGTGCGGCCAGCCGACGCCGTCATTGCGTGCCGAGTACTGCTCGATTGCCTGCCGATATGAGGCCCAGGAAGCCCAGAGGTGGGCGGAATATGAGCCCCCAAGCCGGGAAAAGTCATCACGGCGGCCGACGGACGCAGAACTCGCCGAGCGAGAACCCGAGCGGCCAGATCATTCAGAAAGGGGATATCGTCGACGGGAGCCTCACGACTAGCGAATAGACCCGTCGACAGAAGCCTCGGTCGCTGTGGTGATATTCCTGTGAGTGTGCTTCTGCAAGACTTAGTGGCTGAGAATAGCATTTTCA
>Ga0136582_1000745_pt1 | contig 8922 bp, 6 predicted proteins | sample AntDeeMetagen293_FD_104787 | JGI IMG/M metagenome (GOLD analysis project Ga0136582, IMG submission 104787) | Saline lake microbial communities from Deep lake, Antarctica - Metagenome #293 | ecosystem: Environmental > Aquatic > Non-marine Saline and Alkaline > Saline | place: Antarctica: Deep lake...
ACATCTTCGTCCGGAGTGTCGGCTTCGCTTTCCGACATTATCGCACCGGTTTCTCTGCGTTACCGCGGACGAGTTCGATCATCGAGACACCGTTGACCTTCTCGACCTTGTAGTTGACACCCGAAAGGTCGCCCATCGCACGACCCTTCGCGCCACCGATTCCGGCAATCGTGACCTCGTCGTGTTCGTCGATGAACGAGATCGCACCGTCACCGGGACAGAAGGCGGTGACCTGCTTGCCGTTCTTGATGAGCTGGACCCGAACACATTTTCGGATCGCGGAGTTCGGCTGCTTTGCTTCGATACCGACCTTTTCGAGGACGATGCCGCGTCCCTGCGGTGCGCCTTCGAGTGGGTCTGACTTCTTTTTGAGCCCGCGCTCTCGTCGAGCGTACTCGGAGTCCGACCAGCGTCGCTTCTGCCGGTCTTTCTTGAGCTTCCGGGCGGCATATTTGCCGTTGGCCATGTAGCCTCTCGTTTCGGATGCGGATACTTAAGCATCCCTCTTTGGACTCAGCGAAACCCACGCAAATCGCTTCTTAGGGGTCGCTAATCGAATCTGAGACTGTTTCCCAGTGTGAGATAAAACGGAGTGAAACCGACTCGGAGCGCACAAAACGGACGGAAAGCCGCTTACAGCTAGTCGACAGTCTCAAAGAACAGAACGTCGACTGTCTGTGTCAGTTGACTGTTGTGAGAAGCTACGTCAACTGAATGTCGTCGATATCGTGTTGTCGACGGGCCAGTCGACGCGCCGTCTCGATATGTTGGCCGTTCGAGCCGATAGCGACCCCACGGTCGGCGTCGACCACCTCGACGTAGGCGACCCGGTCGCCCTGTTCGGAGATCGTCACCCCGCGAACGACTGCGGGGGCGAGTGCGTTTTCGACGAACGCTGCGGGTGTCTCGGCGTCCTCAACGAGGTCGACTGTCCGGCCGATTTTCTCCTCGACACGACGGACGATCCGCCCGTCGGGACCGATAGCGTCGGCCATCTCACCGGCCGGGATCAGAAACACCACACGGTCGCTCTCGACGTGACAGTCGTTGGGGCTGACGTCGGTCTCCTCGTCGAACAGCCCCATATACCGTCGTGCCTCGTCGGAGAGCGTGACTTTCATGGTCAGTCGTCGGCCGGGTTGGCGTCAATCGATCCCATGCGGAGTTTGACGTCGCCGGTGCCCAGTGCAATCGGTTTGCCAGCGATGACGTTCTCGATGATGCCGTTGAGATCGTCGCTCTGGCCGTGAACCGCGGCGTCCAGCAGGTGGTTGACCGTCACCTCGAAGGCCGCACGCGCCAGCACCGAGTCCTTCGAGCCCGAAATTCCGTGTCGACCAATCGACTCAATCGTCCCTTCGTTGGTCATGATGTCGGCGACCAGCATCAGGTGCCGAATGTTCACGTCGTCGAGACCCTGCTCGCGGAGCGTGTCAATCGTCTCGTTGATGATCGCCTCGCGGGCGGCCTCGACGCCGAGTTCCGCACGGATCTCGTGGATGTTGTTACACGTAGAGCGGCTGGCGTCGACGCCCTCGATGTGGAGCACGTCGCCGAACGCCGATCCCTCGGTGTAGAGGACGAACTCCTCGCCGTCCTCTAACTCCTCTTTCCGGATCACGACGCGGCTGATCTCTTCGATCCCCTTGAAGACGATCTCTCGGAGCTGTTCGACGAGCTGGAGCAGTTCTCGGTAGCTCGGTTCGTTGGGACCGAACTCGATTGCCATCCCGCTCTGCCGGGTCGAAACACCGAGTTTGTCCTCGATGGTTTCGGAAATCTCAGTGGCGACGGTGTTTGCGGAGTCGACCGTTGGCCACCGTTCGAGCAGCGTCTCCTCGTTGAGGTCGATCCGGACGAGCATGTCCGCGACGTTGGTCGAGACATCGCCGAGCGACAGGATGTCGGTTGCTTCGAGTGCCCAGACGACCTCGTGGGCCTTCTCTCGTTTTTCGGCGTACTCGTCTTCGAGATACACCGTCATCATCGGCGTATCCGGCGTCTTCCGGGCGTCCACAAGCTCGATGAGTCGTGGCAGCCCTTGGGTCACGTCAATCTCTGCGACCCCCGCATAGTGGAACGTGTTCATCGTCATCTGCGTTCCGGGCTCACCAATCGACTGGGCCGAGACAGTACCCACAGGTTCGAGTGGGTCGACGCGCGTGTCGGTGTACTGTGATTCGACCCCACGGGCGATGTCGGTCGCCTGCTCGGTCGTCACGCCCTCGTGGTCTTCGATGGTGTCGTAGACCCGATCCTTGAGTCGGCGTGGCAGCACCGTGTCTTCGACGATTGCTTCGATATCGTCGGTAATGTGGCTGTAGGCAGCCATCGGATCGTACTTTGCTTCAGTCATCGGATTCCACCTCCTCGAACCGCGGCTCACTACGCTCTGAGAGGTTCGTCGGCGGCTCGCGCCGACCGAGGAACGCCTCCTTTTCGCTCTCGCTGCCGAACTCCGCGTCGACAACGCGATCCGTAATTCCCTCGACGTCGATATCGAAGTCCTCGTCGGAAGAGACACGCACCGGCGAGGTACCGTCCTCACCGAACTCGAACTGGATAACCGTTCCAGAGGTGTCCCGCACGGTACCGTCGTACTGGGCTTCGAGTTCAGACAGCGCGTTGATCAGTCGGCGCTGCAGGTACCCGGATTTCGACGTCCGGACTGCCGTATCGACGAGCCCCTCGCGGCCACCCATCGCGTGGAAGAAGAACTCACGCGGGGTGAGACCGCTTCGGTAGGAGTTCTCGACGAAGCCGTGGGCCTCCGCGGACAGATCGTTCGGCTCGTAGTGGGCGAGGGTTCGATCCTCGTAACCCCGATTGATTCGTTCGCCACGGACTGCCTGCTGGCCGACACAGCCGGCCATCTGGGTGAGGTTGAGCATCGAACCCCGAGCCCCGGAACGGGCCATGATGACTGCCGGGTTGTCATCGGCGAAGTGGTCGTCGGCGATCTCACCGGCGGAGTCCCGAGCTTTGCCGAGCGTCTGCATGATCTTCATTTCGAGCGTCTCGTCGACCGTTCGGCCGGGGAGCGATTCGAGTTCGCCGGCCTCGTAGGTGTCGATCAGCTCTTCGATTCGGTCGTAGGCGCTGTCGATTGCCTCGTCGACCTGCTCGTCCGCAACGGGTGGAATCGACTCGTCGTCGATCCCGATCGAGAACCCGAAGTGCATGATCGCCCGCATCGCCAGCGCGGCGACCTCATTAATGAACACTCGCGCGCGTGTCTCCGAGTACTGTTTGACGATAGTGTCGACGATCTCGCCGCCGAAGGCGCCGACAGCGTCCTCGTCGATCGTCCCTTCGAGCAGCACGCCGTCCTCGATGATCACGTCGCCGCCGGTCGACGAGGTGAACTCGAGATTCAGGCCGTCCGGAAGGAGCAGCGAGAAGACGGTCCGACCGGTCCAGTAGGGACCGGTCTCGTCCTCGCCGTCGGGGTCGGGTAACTCGTCGACGCGGGTCGCTCGGAGCAGGTCGAGTGCCTGTGTCTCGGTGAAGTGGGGATTGTCGTTGGTCAGCAGGTAGGTCCCCGAAATGTGGTCCTGAATCGCCCCGATGATGTTCTCGCCGAAGCGCGGCGAGAGGATCTGCTCTTGGACGCGCATGAGCACACGGGCCTCGGCACGGGACTCCTCGGTCTGGAGGGCGTGGAGGTTCATCTCGTCGCCGTCGAAGTCAGCGTTGTACGGCGGACAGACAACCGTGTTGAGCCGGAAGGTCTTGTACGGCATCACGACGACCTCGTGGGCCATAATACTCATTCGGTGCAGCGACGGCTGGCGGTTGAAGATCACGATGTCGCCGTCGACGAGGTGGCGGTTGACCTCCCAGCCTTCCTCGATTTTTGTCGATAGTTCTTCGCAGTTCTTCGGCGTGACCTTCAGCCGTCGACCGTCGGGCCGTTTGACGTAGTTGGCACCGGGATGTTTCTCGGGGCCGTTGGCGACGTACTGGCGGGCCTCTTCGGTGTTGCGGTCGGTGACGTTGATCGTGATCGTCATCTCGCTGGCCACGCGGTCCGGAATCCCGACCTCGTTGAGGCTCAGCGTCGGGTCGGGGCTAATGACGGTACGCGCCGAGAAGTTGACGCGTTTCCCCGACAGCGAGCCGCGGAACCGCCCCTCTTTGCCTTTTAAGCGCTGGCTGAGGGTTTTGAGGGGTCGACCCGAGCGGTGTCGGGCCGGTGGAGTTCCGGAAATCTCGTTGTCCACGAAGGTCGTCACGTGGTACTGCAGCAGCTCCCAGAGGTCCTCGATAATCAGCTGTGGGGCTCCTGCCTCGCGGTTCTCCATGAACCGCTGGTTGATGCGGATGATGTCGACCAGCTTGTGCGTGAGGTCGTCCTCGGAGCGCTGGCCGTTGTCGAGGGTGATCGATGGGCGGGCTGTGACCGGCGGCACCGGCAGCACGGTCATGATCATCCACTCCGGCCGGGAGTTCTCCGAGTCGATGCCCAGTACTTCGATATCCGAATCCGGGATGTCCTCGAACCAGTCGCGAATATCCGAGGGCATCAGTTTGTTCATATCTTCTTCCGTCAAGTCGACGTCGAGTGCCTTTTCGAGGGCCCGTCGGTCCTCGTCGAGCGGGCGGAACTCGCCGCCGAGGATCTGGTTGATCCGTTCCAGCGAGATGCCGGTCTGGTCGGCCAACTCCGAGGGACTGATCCCCTCGTCGTCTTCGTCATCCTCGTCGGGCTGCATTGCCTCGGCGATGACTTCGGAGTACTCCGAGGCCAGCACGTCTTCGACCTCGTAGTAGGTCGTCGGCTTCTCGTGTTTGATGTCGGCCTGTGGGTTGCCACAGTGTGGACAGGTGTTGGATTTCCGTGCCTCTCGAACGGCGTTTTTGAGCACCGTGTCGGGGTCTTTGCCGAGTTCCTCCGCGCGAACGAGGTTCTCGCGGAACTGCTCTTTTTTGTCTTCGGTCAGCGTCAGTCCGCCGCACTCCCGACAGGTCGCCCGCAGGAGTCGACGCATCAGCGTCGTGAAGCCGACGTGGATGACCGGCGCGGCGAGTTCGATGTGGCCGAAGTGGCCGGGACACGAACCCGAGTGCTGGCCGCAGGTTCGGCATTCGAGACCGGGGTCGATGACGCCGAGTCGGGGGTCCATCAGCCCCATGTCGATGGGGTAGCCGTCGTCGTCGTAGGTGTCGGCCGTAATCACTTTCGTGGCCGACATGTCGCGGTACGTCTCGGGATCCATCAGACCGAACCGGATCCCACCGAGCTGTTTTGGTGTTTGCATTGACATTGTGTGTGAGCCCTTAGACTGCGTCCTCAAGTTCGAGTGTTGGTCGAATGCCGAGCGCCATCAGTTCGTCCAGGAGGAGTTTGAACGCGTAACTGACTTCGAGTTCGTGGATGTTGTCCTCGCTGCCGGTCACCTGATCGTAGACACGGCGCTGTTCGCGGTCCTGGACCGCGATCATGCCTGTATCGGCCGAGACGTACACCGTCTCTTTGTCCGAGGAATCCAGCAGGCGTTCGTTGAGCACCATCGCCGCACCGTGACCGATGATGGTATCCCGCTCCATCTCACCGACACGGAGCCCACCCTCACGGGCACGCCCCTCGGTCGGCTGGCGGGTCAGCACCTGCACAGGCCCGCGGGAGCGGGCGTGCAGCTTGTTCGAGACCATGTGGTAGAGTTTGTGGTAGAAAATCGTGCCGACGAAAATCTCGGCGTCGATTTTCTCACCCGTCACACCCGAATACATGACCTCCTTGCCGGAGGATTTGAAGCCGTGGTCTTCGAGTGCGCCACGGAGTTCCTCTTCGTCTTCGCCCTGGAACGGCGTCCCGTCGACGCGCCGTCCTTCGAGCGCACCAACCTTCCCGCCGAGCATTTCCAGCACGTGGCCCACAGTCATCCGCGATGGGAGTGCGTGTGGGTTCAGCACGAGGTCGGGAACGAGTCCTTCCTCGGTAAACGGCATATCTTCCTGTGGTGCCAAGTGGCCCACAACACCCTTCTGGCCGTGCCGGGAGGCGAACTTGTCACCAAGCTCTGGGATTCGCTCGTCTCGAACTTTGACCTTCGAGAGCTTCGAGCCGTCTTCGCCCTCCATCAGCGTGACCGTGTCGACGACGCCGTCCTCGCCCGAACGCATCGTCACCGAAGTCTCACGCCGCTTCTGCGGGCTAAGACCGCCCATATCGTCGGGTTCTTCGAGGAACCGCGGTGGGCTGGTCTTGCCGAGCAGGACCGAATTCTCGTCGACAACCGTCTCGGGGTTGACGAGCCCGTCGTCGTCGAGATGCGTGTAGGCGTCTTCCCCGCGTGCGCCGCGGACATCCTGACTTGGAATCTCGAAGTGGTCTTCCTGACCGCCGGGGTAGCGTCGTTCCTCGCCCTCGTAGGTGCGGAAGAAGTGCGACCGCATGAGCGCGCGGTCGACCGAGCCTTGGTTCATCACGAGTGCGTCCTCGATATTGAACCCTTCGTAGCTCATGACGGCGACCGTGAAGTTCTGGGCGGCGGGTCGCTCGTCGTAGTTGATCTGATCGGTGGTCTGGGTTTTGACCATCGAGAGCTGCGGGTAGTGCAGGAGGTGCTGACGCGTGTCGGGTCGGATCCGGTAGTTGGCGGATGGCAGCCCCAGCGACTGTTTCATCATCCCTGCGCCCATCGTAATCCGGGGACTGGCGTTGTGTTCCGGATACGGAATCATCCCTGCACCGATCCCGAAGATCAGCGACGGATCGATTTCGAGGTGGGTGTGCTTGTCGGTGAGGTCATCTTCGTCGACACCGATCAGGATGTCTTCTTCCTCTTCGGCGTCGATGAACTCGACGTAGCCGCGGTCGACGAGGTCCTCGAATTCGAGGTCGCCCTCGTCGACGGCCTCGATTTCCTCGTCACCGAGGAGCGGTTCGCCGTTTTCGACGACGATCAGTGGGCGGCGGGCCCGGCCAGCATCGGCGTTGATGATGACCTCTTGGGTCCGACCACGGACCGAGACGTTGACCATGTCCGAGACGTCGCCGCGGCGGCGGGCTTCTCGGATCTGTTCGGCGAGCTGTTCGGGGTCCGGGTGGGTTCCAACCAGACTACCGTTGACGTATACTTTCGCTTCTCGTGCCTGAGCCATTGTTAGTCGTCCGCCGGGGTGGTTCGTTCAATACTGTCAATGCCGGGGATCCCCTCGACTCCCATCGACGACAGCTCTCGTTTCAGTCCCTGTTCGTCCTCGATATCCTGGCTCAGCTCCATTGCCTGAGCGAAGTTCTTCACCAAACCACAGTTTGGCCCCTCCGGCGTCTCGGAGGGACAGATGCGACCCCACTGGGTCGCGTGCAGATCCCGTGCCTCGAAGTGCGGCTGCGAGCGACTCAGCGGCGAGCGAAGTCGGCGCAGGTGGGACAGAACCCCCATGTAGTCAGTTCGGTCGACCAGCTGGCTCACGCCGGAGCGGCCACCGACCCAATTACCAGTGGCAATCGGGTGTTCGAGTCGCTCGGTGAGCACGTCGGAACGGACGACGGTGCCGACCGAGAGATCACGGTTTCGCATGTTGGCGCGTTCGAGCTGATATTTCACGTCCCGGGAGAGCTTGTTGAGGGCTGTCCGGAACAGGTCGGTCATCAGATCGCCCGAGACCTTCAGCCGCTTGTTGGCGTAGTGGTCCTTGTCGTCGGCCTCGCGTCGGTCGAGAGCGAGCTCAAAGCAGGCTTCGGCCATTCGGCAGAGGTAGTAGGCCTTGTTGATGCGGATCTCCTCGTCTTCGGCACCCTCCTCGTGGAGGTGTGGCAGGAGATATCGATCAATGACGTAGTTGGCGCGTTTGAGCTGGTAGTTTTTGCCTTGCCCGGAGGCAACACGTTTTCCGAGGGTTTCGATTGCTTCCTCGGTGGTCTGGACTTCGGCTTCCTCCAGATTCTCCAGCATGAATTTGACGATCTCGGGGTCTTCCGACACACGGTGGACGATCTCCTGGTCGGATTCGAGCCCGAGTGCCCGGACGAGTGTGACGAAGTCGACGCTGCCCGAAACGGATGGGAAGCTGACTTCGAGCAGGCCTTCGCGGTTGCGCTCACAGAGAACGAGTGCGCGGTAGCCACGACGCTGGCTAAACGTTTTGGCGACCTGAATATCGTCGCCGTATTTCGTATCGTGTTCGGCCAGAATCTTGTTCGGGGCGAGGTCCTCGCTGGTCATCAGCACGCGCTCGGAGCCGTTGACGATGAAGTAGCCACCGGGGTCGACGGGGTCTTCACCGATCTCGATCAGTTCCTGATCCGAGAAGCCCTGAATGTTACAGTTCTGGGAGCCGACCATGATCGGCATGCGGCCGACCTTGGTTTCGGTGGAGTCGACGACCGTTTCGGGTTCGTCTTCGCCACCGCGGATGATCGACATCTCCATGAAAACGGGGGCTGCGTAGGTGATATTCCGGAGTCGCGCTTCCTGTGGGTACAGGAGTTCTTCGGAGCCGTCGGCCTCTCGCACACGCGGCGTGAGGATGCGGATGTCACCGAGTTCGACGTAGACGGGCTCTTGGCCCTCCTTGTCGCCGATGTCGGTGTCGATGGTCTCTTTTTCGTCGACGACCTGCTGCATGCCCTTGTCGAGAAAGGCGTTGAACGAGCGGAAGTGGTGTTCTGCGAGTCGGTCTTCCTCGAAATACTCCCGGGAGATCGTGCGTCGGTCTTGCCGGTTCATTCGATCACCAGTCGGTATGAGATTGCGGTTTCGGTTGTACGTGAGTCGCGGACGATTTTGAGGACGTCGCCCGGTGTGGCGTCGTCGGGAAGTGCTGGATCATTGGTTTTAATTTTCGGTAAGTCGGTACGGCTGAGATCATACTCCTCGAGAACCGATTCGATTTCGGGCTCATCGAGGATGATATGGTCTGGGACAAGTTCGTGTTGGCTGACATCTACCATGGGTGAGTTATCTGTTGGTG
>Ga0136582_1000753_pt1 | contig 8858 bp, 7 predicted proteins | sample AntDeeMetagen293_FD_104787 | JGI IMG/M metagenome (GOLD analysis project Ga0136582, IMG submission 104787) | Saline lake microbial communities from Deep lake, Antarctica - Metagenome #293 | ecosystem: Environmental > Aquatic > Non-marine Saline and Alkaline > Saline | place: Antarctica: Deep lake...
CGACTGCTCGCTGAGGACATCGACGTCAAGACTGATCCAGCGAGTGAAATCGGCGGTCATCGCGAATCCATCGCGGGCATGCGTAATAGCGTCCTCGAACAGCCGCTCCCACGGGAGATTGCCATGTTTCTCGTGAGCGAGTCGCCAGCCGTCGACGGCTCCGGGCACGGTCAGTGCTGAGGCACTCCCGCGCTCAGGTATCTCATCGTAGCCTCGCCTCTCGTAGTAGCTCCGGGTCGCCTGTTGCCCGGCAGGACCGCTGGCGTTGATCCCCTCGACATCAGCGTCAGCGTCGTTACCGGCAATAAGCCAGAAGCCGTCGCCGCCCAGTCCGGCCATGTGTGGGTAGACCACACAGAGTGTGGCATTGGCCGCGATGGCCGCGTCGACTGCCGAGCCGCCGTCCCGGAGGATATCGGTACCGGTACTGCTCGCAAGGTAGTGGGGACTCGTCACGAGTCCGTGCTGTGCTCTCGTCGGTGGCCGTCCGGTTCGTGTTTGATCGTACATGTTGTGTGTTCCGTTCGTAACTATCTCATTCACCGGTCAGAGACTGGATATACGTTTGCGAGTAAGTGTAGCTACAACAACATTGTAAAACTACTGTTCGAAAAATTCTGCGTGGGGCGGAACAGACACGGCTGTGCTGCTGTGTCTGCGTTCTGCGGGCAGTTTATCCGATCTTCAGTTTGGGGTTCAGCTACGTCCACGGCGCGGAGGTACTGACACTGTTAGGCGGTGGCCTGTGGCGTGTCCATGTAGCGAAGAATCGGGGGGATCATCGTTCCAATCACGAGGACAGCGAACCCTACGATCCACAGCGAACCACTGCCGGTCGAGCCGACGCTTATCAGTGGCAGTGACAGCGCCATCAGGAGGAACGCAGCCGTTTCGAGTTGGATTGCGTCCATTTAGGCCACCCCCAGGAAGCCGACAGCGTTGACTCCGACGATGATGACCCCGATGACGGCAGCCACGACGGCCACCCACGGAATCGTCTTCCGAAGCACATCACCCTCTTGGCCGACGATACCGACCGCAGAGGTGCCGAGGATGACGTTCCCCGGCGACATCGCGTTGCCGATTGCCCCACCAGCAGTCTGGCCGCCGAGGATCCAGTTCTCACTGAGTCCGCCCAGCGAGAGCGCGGTCTCCTGCTGGAGTCCACTGAATAGGATGTTCGAGGCGGTGTTGCTCGATGTCATGAAAGCACCCAGTGCGCCGATCAACGGTGAGAGGAAGCCGTAACTGGCTGGCGTTGCGACCTCCGCAATGCCCTGCGCGAGGACCAGCGTCTGTCCACTGTGATCCATGACCTTTGCCATCACGAGGAACGAAATCACCGCGACCGAGGCAGGAATGGCGGTCAGTAGCACCGACCGCGTCAGGCTGTCCGACTCGGTGTCAGTGCCCGCCTCGAAGTATCCTTTCTGTTTGTACACGATCGAGGCGACAAGCGTACTCACCAACAAGAGCGTTCCTGGATGAGTCAGTGGTGTGAACGGGGAGTAGGGTGCTGCTGCCGCATTGGAAACGCCGAATCCGGTTTCGACTGCGGGGAACGCGAGCCCCGCTTGGACGGTGGTGAGCGCCGCAGCAAGTGGATCGATCACGGCTGTCAAGAACGCGACCGCCGCAAGCACGCCGAACGGAAGCAGCGCGAGTTTCAGACTCATTAGGTCTTCGGATGGAGCGTCGACTCCAGTGCCGGTAACAACGCCGCCATCAGTGGCGACTGCCCCAGTGCTACCGGTGGATGTACCGCCGATATCGTCGCGCATCGCCGGTCGGACATCTATCTGTGTCGTCGTTGTCGCATACGGTTTCCACTTGGCCAACAGTGGTAGTGCAAGCAGACCAAGGGTGGCTGCCATGAAGTTCGCAAACGCCGGTTCCCAGACGTAAATGCCGAGCAGCTGGCCGCCGCCGTGGATCGCCGAGACGATGGCGATCATCGGTAGTGCGTATTTGACCGCCTTCTTGCGGCCGAAGATCCACGCCACTGTCAGGCCACCAGCAAGATTGACGACCCAGAGGAGTATCCCTGCTGCAGCGGCGGTCAGGAGGACTGCTTGGAGTTCGACAGTCGAATCAAGCGCCAACCACGCGACACCGAGTGTGCCGAACGTATTCGCCCACGCGTGGCCGATCAGTGGAATCGCAACCGAGTACACCGGTTTGACACCTAATGCAAGAAGAATCGGTGCGACGACGACAATCGGCGTCCCAAAGCCGGATATCGACTGCATGAAGGAGACGAACACCCAGCCGAAGCCCAGAACCAGAAACAGTTCGTTACTAGTGACTGATTTGACCTCCTCACGGAGCGCATCGAACCCGTTTGCCCGGTCGATGACGTGGTAGAAAATCAGCGCCGGTATAATAACGTATAAAACGAATACCGCGTCCCAGACACCCTTCGCGCTTGCAACAGCGAGGTCGCGGACCGGCGTCTGGTACGCCGTGAGCCCAATGAGAACTGCGGCAAACATCCCGATAGACGCAGCCTCGTGGGCCTGCCAGCGAAAGACGACGAGCGTCACCAACAGCAGTGCCAGTGGTACGATTCCGAGCCCCCAGAACAGTATATCAACAGGTGGAGTCATCGTCCACCTCTCTGTTGGTATCTCTACTGAAATGGGAGACTGTTTTAGTTTCTTTACTACTTTTAGGTCGAACCGCTTGACGTATGTTTGTCTCTACAGTCATGAGACATACACTTGTAACCCGAATACCGTATATAAATGTTTCCCACCAAGAAGGCGAATTAATTAGATGCATATATACAATTAATACACTACACACTTACATTACAGTGCGTTTTACTGAATGTACAGTCAATTTATTTCAGTCGACAACAAATCAGTCTAACTCAACAGTAATCCCATTGGATCAGGGTACACTGATCTTCGATCAAAGCATAATGAGTTACTGCGAGGGTCCGAACTGTGGCGTGATTGCACAGCATCTCTCTAAAATCGTTGTCCCACTGAGTGATTGACTATGTGAATAGTTTTTCGACCGCAAAATTAGCTCTCTGAACTCATTTGCTGGTGATATCGCTGTCGGCGCTGTTTTCACCGAACTATACTCGAGTCGGTTCAGTGATCGGTGCGTCCGTTATGCCTCGGCTGCCTGTTTCGAACCCCGTCGACGCAGAACGAGAGCAAACAGACAGCCCAGAGCGGGGAACGCCGCCAGCGCGTGGAAGGTGCCGTCGACGGAGGTCACCGACAGCAGATAGCCCGCGATGGCTGCCCCCGTCGCACCCACACCGAACGACGTGAGGTAGGTGTAGCCGTAGGAGAGCCCTCGTCCGTCCGGAGGGCTGTGATCAGCAATGGTCGCTTGGTACAACGGTTGCAGGGCGAACAACAGGAATCCCAACAGCGCACTCACAATGAGCAGTGTCGTCACACCGCCTCTCGCTGCTGGCACGAAGGCGATGGTGACGGCTACGAGACTCCCGAAGACGACAGCTAATCCAGTCGTAGATGAGATTTTATCCGAAACCTTGCCGCCGACGTACTGGCCAGCGATCCCGATCGTCAGCAGGCCGACGTACAGATACGACGAGAGCGTGAACTCCTCGGCCATCGGACTACCGGGCTCGAATAGTTGAACGAAGTCGGTGACTGGCGGGAGGAACTGATCGAACACTTCGGGGAACGTCAACATCCCCCGGTAGAACAGCCCGTTCATCATCACGATAACCATCGCCAAGGCGAACCCCGCGGTGAACAGCGCGCGGCTACTCCCGACGAACTCCGAAACCGACATCGATTTCGACTGCTCGGTCCCGCCGTCGACACTAACGGCTGCGGTCTCGTCGAACTCGGTGGTCATGGCGTAGCCGATGGCGATCACCGCTGGGATCACCAACAGTCTGGTAACGATCCGCCAGTCGAAGGTGATCAACAACAGTGCCGTGATCAGTGGGCCGAAGGCGATACCGATGTTCCCCGCCATGCCGTGGTAGGCAAAAGCAGAGCCCCGGTTTTCGACACTGGTCGAGATGAGTGCGAGTCCGGAGGGGTGATATACGCTCGCAGCAATCCCCCACGCGGCCAGCGCAATGGCGATGGTAACGATCCCGTTGGCGAAGCTTAGGAGGGCAAAAGAGAGTCCCATCCCACCGAGACAGGTCAAAATGAGTGTTCGCGATCCGAATCGGTCGGCAAGGATGCCGCCGGGAAGCGCACCGATGCCGAACAGCGCGTAGCCAATCGACACCACGCCACCCAGAATCGCCGTCGACACCGGAAACTCCATGAGCCAAATGACGACCAAAATCGGAATCGAGAGCTCGTAGGTATGGACGATTGCATGGGATATTCCGGTGAATAAGACTACCGAGCGGGAGTTATCGTTCATTTTGTTGGATACATTTGGGAACCAACTCGTAGTATTTAAAATTTTTGGGCCACCGTCCGCCCAGAGCTACTCGATCCATGAATGTTTCTCAGTTGCAAAGGATCTGGTGTCGTCCCACCCCGAGCGAAATCGGGTTTCGATCCGCTCTCGAAGGCGAACGGTTGCCTCGGTAATCCGCTGTCGCTGTTGATCCGACAGCTCTGCAGGAAGCAGTACCGCGAGACAGCCATAGCAGTCGCCCGTCTCGTCGACTATCGGGGCAGCGACACAGCGGTGTGAGATCTCCGCGGAGAGAGGGCCGACGATGTACCCCTGCTCGACGAGGGAGTCGCCCATCGCCTCCGTATCATCGGAGACCGACTCACTGCGATCGGAGGTGTCGTTCTGCGCCGAGATCACCTGGCCCGGAAGCGACGTCGAACTCGGAATCGCTGTGCCGACGTCGACTGCAGTGTCCGGAATATCGTGGGCGTCGACAACAATACAGTCGGAGCCGGCGGTTTCGACCAACAGAACGCCCGTCTCGAACTGGCTGGCAAACGCTGTGAGGAAGTCGTGAGCAAACGTGTAGAGCCGAGAGTTAGATCGGGTCCGAAACCCAACGCGCAGTAGTTTCGGCGAGAGCTGGTAGCCGTCATCGGCTTTCCGAACGTAGTTGAGTTCCCGGAGTGTACTCAGATGGTTGTGGATGATGCCCTTGCTCGTCTCCATGTCAGCTGCGAGATCGGAGATACGAACCCCGTCCGTTCGACTCAGTTGTTCTATTATTTCAAACGTCTTGATACTCGTTTTCACGGGCCGGTTCGCTTCGTAGGTCATGGTATCTTTTCGCACAGTGAATGGTATAATGATTGTGGGTCGCTCCCGACAGCCACGCGTTCTATATAGTAGAACGATAGTACCACGACCACGAGCCCTGTGAGCTACACTACGCGGCTATTCCACGGTTCGTCCAGAAAAACCTGAGCTGATGGTTATTTCTCTCATTCAACTCTTGAAACGAATCGTGTGGGTTCGAAGAGGCCAGTTTCGAAGTAGTTCGTTCAACAAAGACGTTTGCGAGAATAGAACACAACGATTGTTCCAACGCGAATTACAGTCGGTCCGACTGCTCTGCTTTCGACACGATTCGTTTGGCCATCCGATACATCTCTTGATCGATTATTTTGCCATCGATGGCGGCGACATCGTTCGGGGCGGTCGACTCGTAGTTGTCGACGATTCGCAGGGCACGGTCGGCCTCCTCGGGAGTCGGCGAGAACACTCGGTTGACAGTCTCGATTTGGTCCGGATGGATGACGACCTTGCCGTCGTATCCGAGAGCGCTCTCGGCGGTACAGGCCTCCTGGAACCCCTGTGAGTCGTGTGCGTCCGTGTGTGGACCGCCGATAGCAAGCAACCCGGCGCTCGCGGCCGCCTGTGAGACCCCCGACAGCGGGTAATGCCAGTAGTGGCCCGGATACTCCGTTACACCGTGTGAAGCACCGATAGAGGCCGCATAATCTGCTGGCCCAAAGATGAGCGCTTCGAGTCGGTCGGACGCGTGGGCGATCTCCGTAATCGAGTCCATCCCCTCGGCCGTTTCGATCTGGGCGCTGAGCCCGATTGGTCCCGTGTCGACCCCCGCATTGGTCTCGACCGATGAGAGCAGTGTCGCAACCGTCTGGACGTCCGCTGGCCCACTCACTTTCGGCACAATGATCGTGTCGATGGCCCCGCCGACGGCTTCGACGACCTCGATAATATCGGTGTGCCACCAGCGCGTATTGGTTCCGTTGATCCGGTAGCTGAGAACTTTATCGGTCCACGAGTGGCTCTCAACGATGTCGATGAGATCCGACCGTGCCGACTGCTTTTCGCCGGGTGCCAGCGAATCTTCGAGATCAAGGAATACTTCGTCGGCCGCACTCTCCATCGCCTCCGCAACAAGCCGGGACTCGTTGCCCGGGATCCCCAACTGCGATCGCCGAAGCGTGTTTTCGTTCAACATATCCTCCGTAGAGATGGAAGGAAAATAAACGTACTGGCAACTGTATGGAGACGGGCCCAGTTCACCGTGAACATTCGGGACATAGTTTCCGAGTACCGAGTTTCCGGTATCTGCTAATTATGATTGTTCCATAGCTTCCTGTCTATATTTTACAATCTTCGTCGACCAATTGTCGGCGATCTACTTCGAAAGCGATCGGATACTGGTACCTGTATGTCACAATCATCTTTAGAGAAATAAAACCCCGAACAGTCTGTTTCTCGAATTGTTTCAGCAACGGCTCAACAAATACTGCTGACGACTGGATCAGCTCGCTCAGTTTCGCATGGAATCTACGTGTCTGAACACTTCCCCGTTCGACGTGGATAGGTCGAATCAGTGGCTCCAACGAGCGACGGGATTCGCTGTTCGACAGCGCGATATTCACTATTGGGACGCCACTGTATTCGTCCCAAACTGTGTCTCGGAACCCAGTCGTTCGCCGGGCGGTGTTCAGATAAGGATTGAAGAATGAGGCGTCGAGTTTCCTAAGTGGTCTATGCTAGAAAACGGACGCCTCGGCGGTAGTATTGACCAGATCGAGTTAGGTTTTGTGGAACGAGAAGCGACACCGGAGTTCCTGATGAAGCTCAGTATTCAGCTACATTTGTCTGGTCTCTCACTTTCGAATACTGTTCGAGTTCTTGAGGTATTCGGTGTCCAACGTGCTCGATCAACGGTTCATAACTGGGTTCACAAGGCTGATTTACAGCCGGAGTCCGGAAAGAATCCGGATCACGTTGCGGTTGATGAGACGGTGATCCAACTCAATGATGAGAAGTATTGGCTGTACGCAGCGGTCGATCCAGAGACAAACGAATTGCTACATACAAGTCTTGAACCAACCACAAACACAGTTATTGCTCAAGCGTTTCTCGCTGAGATAGACGAGAAACATGATGTTTCTGAGGCTGTGTTTCTCGTTGATGGATCACGTTCGTTACAAGCTGCGTGTCGCCGAGGAGGCTACGATTTCAGATATGAAAAACATGGAAATCGGAATGCCGTCGAACGTGTCTTCAGAGAAATAAAACGCCGAACTCTCTGTTTCTCGAACTGTTTCAGCAACGCAAAAGCCAAAACTGCCGACGACTGGATCAGCTCGCTCAGCTTCGCATGGAATCAGCTTATCTGAACACTACCGTTCGCCGAGACCACAACGTTTAGAAAACCCAACTGTAAACAATCAACTCAATGGTTTCAGAGCACTGCTGTAAAGTCGACCGAGTTCGTGCCGCCCACGGTCTTTTGCCCCCAAGTCGCGTAGACGGTGATCTCGACGCGTATCTCGTCGACAGATGGATTGGCGAGGGCGAGACCGAACCGGCCGGTGTCCGCGCGCTCACCGAATGGTTCAACAAACAGATCCTCAAAATAATTTATCGCACTCACGGACGGTCCGATTCGAGTGTCCGAATCGATTCGGACTACGAAGCACTTCGGGGTAACGGGATTCCCGACCACGAACGCGCCGAACTCCTCTCGGAGCTCGCCGACGAGGGAATCGACGGCGAGACCACGACGAAGCAGTTCATCGGTAAGAGTACCATGTCACGCCATCTCAAGGACTGTCTCGATGCGACCAAGGAGACCCCGAAATCGGAGACCGAGTGGGAGATCGATAGAGTTCGCGTTGCGACCAATACCTACCGTTCCCATCTCGAATCGGCGCTCCAGTCGCTTGGAAACAAAGGTCGGATTGACGGTGTCGAGGAGGCATCACTGCAGATCCAGTCGTATCTCTCCTGTCCGGAGTGCCCGACTCGTGTCACCGTCGAGCAGGCCTACGAGCAGGGATATGTGTGTGCCGACCACCGTAACGACACGTCGTGACGGGCAGCGGCTGAACGACCGATTTAAGTCATCAGTCACTAGTATTGACGTATATGTGGGAACTCAATATCTCGAACATCGCCGGGATCCGCCACGGAGAACCGAGTATCAAACCCGGGATTAACGCCGTCCAGGCGAGCAACTGGCAGGGCAAAACGTCGCTGGTAACGGCTCTCAGAACCGTTCTTGGTGCTTCAGTAACTCCTTCAACACTCACTGATGGTGCAGATTCGGGTCACGTTCGGCTACAGACGCCGGAGCAAGCCTACGAACGCCGTCTCCAACGGACCGGCAAGCGCGTGACAGCCGAGGGAGAGCCGTATCTGACGACAGAGCAACAACAGGTCGCTGCGGAACTGTTCGCCTTTCTTGACGAACGCAACCGGATCAGAACCGCCGTTCGTGAGGGCAACGACCTCACACCACACCTTATCGAACCACTTGAAAGAGAGGATATCGATGGCCAGATCCGGCGTCTCAAATCCGAGCGGGAGACGGTCGAATCCGATCTCGACCGCGCACAGCAGGCGGCCGACCAATTGCCAGCGAAAACGGAGGCGATCAACAACCTGGAAACGGAACTCGCTGAGCTAGAGGCGGAGATGGAGGACTTGGAGGGCGA
>Ga0136582_1000877_pt1 | contig 7803 bp, 8 predicted proteins | sample AntDeeMetagen293_FD_104787 | JGI IMG/M metagenome (GOLD analysis project Ga0136582, IMG submission 104787) | Saline lake microbial communities from Deep lake, Antarctica - Metagenome #293 | ecosystem: Environmental > Aquatic > Non-marine Saline and Alkaline > Saline | place: Antarctica: Deep lake...
CCGAACAGTTTGATTATACATGGTCAAGTCAGGCAGCAATACAAAATGATAACCGTCCACAGGACTGGATGGGCGAAGAATACCGTTAGAAATCTCTTTTTCTTGAAAAATAATGTCTCTGGCGTTTTGCATTTAACCATTGTTTGATATTTTCAAACAGATGTTCATGACCGAAACCGAAGACATAATGTTCTCTATCATTATGTACTGCCTCTGCGGCGGCATCTAACGCCTGAGCATGTGCCTTAGACGTATTGTAAATAAGTGTATCTTCTGGCCCAGTTGCATTTTCTGCAGATATAACATCGTCTATCGAAGTTACCAGATTACCGTCTAGGTGTTCCTCAGAGATTTTTAAATCTAGACTATATTCATCGCATAACTGATCTATTAGAGGTTTTTCCCAGTTATACTCCTGTTTAGGTGTTAAAATATCGGCATCAACGGATTTTCCCTCGGAAAAATAATGTATATTCGATGCCATGCCTCTAGCTCTGAGCTCTGCCATCTCAGGATTATTGGATCCTGGCAGAATAAACAAATCTGGCTCTACAGAACTGATAAAATTTTTATAGATTGAATCAGAGGTTTCCAGATCGGGAGAAACCCAGTATCCAGATCCCATAGCTGCGCCCATTGTATTCTTAGAGTAAAGCGGTTTTTCGTTGAGCGTCATTAACCCACACCTGTGCTCAAAAGCTTTTAAGGTTCTATTCCCACGGTTAAACTGTGGTGGTTTTTCAATGAGTTCAACGGACAAACTAAAAGAGATGCGAGAGAAATCTCAGGAAAGACGGATGGAGGCAGCAGAAAAGTTTGCTGATACATTGAAGGATAAACTAGGAGATAAAGTCAAAGTTGTGGCTGTATGGGGTAGTGTTCCTAAAGGAGAGCATGGATACGACTCAGATATTGACACACTTGTAATTCTAGACGATACTAAACTAAAACAGGATGTTCCAAAAGACGCCAGAGACAAGATAAGAAGAAAAGTTACTGAAGCTGCCAAAGACACCGATGAAAGATTAACAATCCAGTATTTCCCATTCCTCACAGAGTTCTGGGACTCATTGCGTAAAGGAGAACCACTAGCAATTGAAGCAGTAAGAAACGGTCAACCAGTCTATGATACCGGACTGTTTATGCCTGCAAAACGACTTGTCCAGCGAGGAAAAGTTTCAGGTACTCGAGAGACAGTAAAGAAACGGTTGAAGATGGCTGCTGCAGGCTACAAAAAGGCAGAAAAGAACTTCAAACAATCAATCCCTCACAAGCTAGAACAGGTCATGGCAAATGCAGGACAGGCGCCAATTATGCTTGTAGGAAAACAGCCTCCAGCAAAAGAAAACGTTCCACAAGTTCTTGAGGAGATGTTTGTCGAAAAAGACATGCTCGAACCAGAGTACATTGAAATTGCTCAGGAGCTCTACGACTTCGGTGATAAAGGAGAGAAAGACTCTGAGGGAGTCACAGGACAGGAAGTTGAAGAACACTTGGACAAAGCAGATGATTTTGTTAGAAGAATGCACAAACTTGTCTCCCAGCTAGGAGCCCGGAAAAAAGTTAAAAACATTATAGAAGACTACAAAAGATTCCTGAAAGCTAACGTCGCAGCTCTCAAATCAAACGGTGTTGAACCTCCAGAGGATAGAGACGAACTACCTGGAGTTGTAGCTGAGAACCTAGATGTTGGAGAAAGACACATTGATATGTTTGACGAATGGGAGGATGTAGTTGAAAAGGTTAAAAACGAGGAAATGGATGAAGTCAACGAGAAAGATCTCTATGAACTCAAACAGGATACCAAAGAGTTTGTCTCAGAGGTAGGTAAAGATCTGAAGAAAGCCAAAGAAGAACAACAGAAAGCAGAGGGAATGGCTCCTGACATGGATACCTCTTCTATCGCAAAGGCTGCAAATACAGAAGATATAATTCCTAACTTGGATAAAAAGGCTGAACGCGAAGTAAAAGAAGAGGAAGAGGACGAAGAAAAGGAAGTAGAGGAGAAAAAATAACTCCTCTTTTCTCTACCAGAATTTTTACCACATCTAAAATTTGGTTTTAATTAACCATATCTTTTTACTTAATTTTGCCTAGTCCATACTATGGAACAAAACGTAGGACATAATGACAAAATTGTACGCATCGTGCTCGGAGCTGTATCAGGACTAATTTCTTTAGGAATACTGACAGATTTATTGCCTGAAAGCGTTTCAATCCCAATGATTGGATCTCCAATTCTTGGACTAATTGCAATTGCACTTCTGACAACAGCTTTCACAAACAAATGTGGTCTTTACTCTGCTTTAGGTATCAAAACAAAGAATTGAGACCAACTCTCTTCCTTTCTTTTTTATGAATTATATCGAGACAGAATTCACATATCATAGTTCTGAGAATTGAACGCAAAATATCCTAGCAAAATACCTACATAATAAGTTATGAATCGGTAGATTATAGTGACCGAAACTGCAGCAGATAGACTTATGCCTCCTAGAGAAACAAGTAGTCCTGAAAGCCCAGCCTCGTAAAAACCTGAACCTCCAGGAGTCGGAGCATAGTTAGCAATCCTGGATAAGGGAACTATCACAAATAACATAAAAAATCCTACAGGTTCACCAATCGACACAGAAACCAGAAATATGGCAGTTATATCGGCTAGAAAACCTGTATGGGCTAACAAAGCCAGTCCGGATAAAGTTTTTTTAAATGAAGAGAACTTACTCAAGCCATCAGATAGGTCTGAAATTCTTTTGTTTACACCAATACTTTTTCCAGAGAAACTTTCAACATAATTTGCCGAAGATCTAACAACACCAAAAAATATCTCAAGGGCCTGAAACCTTCGATAGTACAACAGAATTGTCAAAATTGTAAGAACAAGAAAAATAGAAGTCAGCTGGACTGAAAAATAGGCAGGAAGACCTAAAATCAAGATAATAGTGCCTAAAACAAAAGATGTGACAATAGGAGAAAAAGTAACCAAATCCGCTACCAGAATTATAGAAAACATAGTTTCGAAAGTTTCATCCGTATACTGAGACATTCTCTTGGCAACAAAAGGCTCTCCACCAATATTTCCAAGAGGAGTGATATTATTGATGAACACAGCAGCCAAATTCAACTTGAGGACTTGCCATAGCGTTAACCCAATCCCAGATATGAACATACATTTTTTCCAAATTAAACTGTAGATCAAAACAGGTATGTTAGCCACAAACAAACCCAAAAGAAGTATCGAAAAATTAGCTCTAGAAACAGAGCTAAAAAATGCTTCCAAGCCTGTAAAAGAAACTGCTAAAGCTAGAAAACCTGTTGAAATCAACAGCCCTAGGCCAAAACTATGGCTCCTAGTGAATTCTCTTGATAATTCTAATAAGTTCATCAAACACTTCTATAGAAAATATGCCAGCCCAAATATAAATAAGAAAAGTAAGGAAAATGCCCTAGAGGCCTTTAAACTACCTCTTCTTCCTGCATCTCCTTAATCTTCTTCATCCTGAATGTCTCTTCTCTTTCTTTTTCTTCAAGCATCTGAGATATCTTGCCTAAAGCTTCCTTCTGTTCTGGAATTACTTTGTGTTCAAGAGCATTAACTCGTCTCTTTGTCTTTTCAATCTCGTTAAGAAGTTTCAGGATTTTTGTCTGTGTCTCTGCAGCATCTACAACTTTTTCGAGTAGTTCCTCGAATTTATCAGCTGTAGAATCAATCCGGGAGGTTGCAGAGGTGATTCCATATTCCTTCTCTAAGATATCTCTTCTGATTGATTCTCCTTCAATCTCTGGAACTACTACTCCCATAATGTTTTGAGTTGTAGAAGATATCTTTGGCTCTTTTGTAATTGGAAACGCGTTGGCCCGGATAGAATCTTCTCCATCGTATACCTTTGCAAGCAAAAGCTTCAATCTTGCTTCAGAGTATAGATCAGCTAGCTCCTGGTTAACTTCCCTCGCTTCACCAGCAATCTCCATAAACTCAACGATCAATCCATCTCTTTTCTTTTCTAGGATGCCGTGACCGTTCTCTGCAAGATCAATACGTTCTTTAAGCCGGAGTTCTTCCGATCGGGTCGGTTTGATATCTTGTGCCATTGATTATCACCTTAAAAGAACCGTGGTAATCCCACGGCTCTCAAAGCCTTTATTCTTCATCCTCAAAGCTTACTTCTCGGTTTTCGAGATGTTCTTCTCTCATTTCTGGGTCGATCTTGGTGAGTTCTTTTCTTGGTACAAGTGAAAGTAGATCCCAAGCAAGTTCAAGAGACTCTTCGATGGTTCTATTCTCTCTGTTACCTTGGTCCACAAAATGTTTCTCGAACATGTTTGTGAACTTCAGGATCTTTTCATCTTTCTCCGATAATGCATCCTCGCCGACGATAGCTACTAGATCTCTTAGACTCTGTCCTTCTGCATAGAATGCATAGAGTTGGTCGGACACATCTCCGTGATCTCCACGTGTGAAGCCTTCTCCAATTCCGTTATCTTCCAATCTTGAAAGGCTTGGAAGAACATCGATCGGTGGCTGGTACCCCTGGTTGTTGAGTTCTCTATCAACAACGATCTGTCCTTCTGTAATGTAACCTGTAAGGTCAGGGATAGGGTGTGTGATGTCGTCTCCAACCATAGTCAGGATTGGGATCTGTGTAACTGATCCTTCACGACCTTCGATAATTCCTGCTCTCTCATAGAGGTTTGCCAGATCTGTATACATGTATCCCGGATATCCTCTTCGTCCCGGTACTTCTTCACGGGCTGCAGATACTTCACGCAATGCGTTACAGTAGTTTGTCATGTCTGTCATAATGACAAGTACCTCATAACCTTTCTCGTATGCAAGATACTCTGCTGTTGTTAGTGCCATTCTCGGAGTGATAATTCTCTCCGGTGCAGGATCACTTGCCTTGTTCAGGAACACTACAGATCTTTCAAGCGCTCCAGTCTCTCTGAAGTCTTCAATGAAGTCAGTTGCTTCTGCCTCTGTGATTCCCATACCTGCAAATACTACTGCAAAGTCGTCTTCTTCCTCATCGTCTCCTGATTTGACATCTGCCTGTCGTGCGATCTGCATCGCTAACTCGTTGTGAGGTAGTCCGGATCCTGAGAAAATCGGTATCTTCTGTCCACGGACTACTGAGTTCATGACGTCAATACTTGAGACGCCTGTCTGGATGAAGTCTTCAGGTAGTTCTCTGGAATGAGGGTTAATTGCCTGTCCAATGATATCTTCTTCGTCTTCTGGAATGATTTCAGGTCCACCATCAATCGGGTTTCCTGTACCATCGAGGATTCTTCCTAGAAGATCTTCTGTTACAGGCATCTTGACGTTTTGGTCAAGAAATCTTACGTGTGCGTCTTGTCCAATTCCCTGTGTTTCCTCATAGACCTGTACGATGACTAGATCTTTCGAGGTTTCAAGGACTTCTCCTTTCTTAACTGTGCCATCTGGAGCCTCTACTTCTACGATGTCTCCGTAAGCAATGTTGTCGGTTTTTTCTACAAAGACCAAAGGTCCTTTGACCTGGTTAATCGTCTGATATTCTTGTTGTGTCATTTTTCTGGTCACCTCTAAGCCTCAAGTACCTCTTCGAATTCTTCATCCATCTGTTCACTGACCTCGTGTTTGACTTCCTTGTAGTCTTCAGATGTTGCAAGTTCCGAGATACGGTTTTTGGCATCTAGTGCGATGATATCTTCTACAAGCGCTCCATTCTCAAGTGCGTTGTGTGCTTGTTGTCCCCAGTCGAGGATCAATTCGAGAATATCGAATGTTTTTTCTGGCTCGGAGTATTCATCTACAGGGTGGAAAGCGTTCTGCTGAAGGTAGAAGTTCTTAACCATCCATGCAACTTCTAGTGTCAGTCTTTCCTGGTCTGGAAGTGCATCTTTACCTACAAGCTGAACTGTTTCCTGTAACTCAGAGTCTTTCTGCAGAATATCTCTCATTTCCTGGATGTTGTCTGTCCAGTCAGAGTCTACTTCGTCTTCGAAGTGTTCTGCAAGCATTTCTCTGTATCCTGAGTACGAATCGTTCCAGTTAATCGACGGGAAGTGTCTTCTCTCTGCTAGATCCGAGTCTAGCGCCCAGAAGTTCTTTACAACCCTCAAAGTGTTCTGTGTGACAGGCTCTGAGAAGTCTCCTCCTGGAGGTGAAACTGCTCCAATAATTGAGACTGATCCAAAATCATCAGGTCCGAGTGGTTCTACTCTTCCAGCTCTCTCATAGAATGCTGCAAGCTTTGATGCAAGATAAGCCGGATATCCTCTTTCTCCAGGCATCTCTTCGAGTCTTGCAGAAATTTCACGCATTGCTTCTGCCCATCGACTTGTAGAATCTGCCATCAGTGCAACGTCTAATCCCATGTCTCTGAAGTATTCAGCAATTGTAACTCCTGTATAAATTGAAGCTTCTCTGGCTGCTACAGGCATGTTTGAAGTGTTTGCAATCAGTACTGTTCGATTAATGATTTTATCTCCTGTCTGTGGATCTTCAAGTTCTGGGAACTCTTCCAGCACTTCTGTCATCTCGTTTCCACGTTCTCCACATCCAATGTAGACAATAATGTCTGCATCAGAGAACTTGGCAAGAGATTGTTGTGTGACTGTTTTTCCAGATCCGAAAGGTCCTGGAATTGCTGCTGTCCCTCCTTTTGCGATTGGGAACATACCGTCAAGCACTCTTTGTCCTGTAACAAGCGGTACTTCTGGTTTTTTGTTTTCTCGGACTTCTCTGGCTTCTCTGATCGGCCATTCCTGTTTCATTGATATGTCCTGTCCTTCTACTTTAGCAACGGTCTCCTCAACGTTGTAATCTCCTTCTTTGATTTCCTCTATCTTTCCGCCTTCAAAGTGAGGAGGAACCATTACCTTATGATCTCCGTATGCTACCTCTACTGTTCCAAGAACATCTCCAGGTTCTACTTCGTCTCCTTCTTCTAAAACTGGTTCGAACCCATATTCTTTCTCTAGATCGATCCCTGGTGCATCTTCTCCTCTCGCGATGAAGTCACCTGTCTTTTCTGCTAGTTCTGGAAGCGGTCTCTGAAGACCGTCATAGATTGAACCAAGCAGTCCCGGTCCTAGCTCTACGGATAGTGGTTGTTCTGTGTTTTCTACTGGTTCTCCAGGTTTGACACCTGTTGTGTCTTCATATACCTGGATGTAGGATTTGTCTCCTTCAATCTGAATTACTTCGCCCATCAGACCTTCATCGCCGACTAGAACCACATCATACATCTGTGGTTTCATGTCTTTTGCTACGACTACAGGCCCTGTGACCTTGTAAATTTGGCCGTCTGCATTTGTCATTGTTTTGTGTTCACCTTTGAAAGTACGAGTTAAGTTATAATTTTACTCCGAGAGATCTACTCCGATCACTCTCTTGATTTTGTCGTTGATTCCTGTAGCCTCTCCTTCCTCAGAGAGTGCAACTACAACAGGATCCACTGATTCTTCTACCGTGTTCCTGACTCTGCCAGATAGATCTTCTAAATCGCTTTGTTCAGCTACAACGATACCCAGATCATCTCGGTTAATCAGTTCCTGAATTTCTTCTTGATAGTTTTCCTTACCGAATACTTTCTGTACACCAGCAAGTCTAAATCCAAGTGTGAATTCATCACTGCCGATTGCTGCTATTGATTTTTTATCAAGTTCTTCATCTGACATTATTTAATCACCAAGTTACGTTTGATTGTCTCCATGTTCTGAATACCTGTCTCCTTTGCCCGGATAAGCATCCTTAGATTCTTGACTTCTGTAATTTTCGCAATTATATAACCAAGGATTGATGTTGCACCAAGAGGC